>Ga0265313_10000044_pt1 | contig 117063 bp, 117 predicted proteins | sample 4123metaG_FD_203122 | JGI IMG/M metagenome (GOLD analysis project Ga0265313, IMG submission 203122) | Rhizosphere microbial communities from Carex aquatilis grown in University of Washington, Seatle, WA, United States - 4-1-23 metaG | ecosystem: Host-associated > Plants > Roots > Rhizosphere... | reverse complement strand
CGGGGGTGTACGGGGACGCGACGGCACCGCGACTGTCGAGTGCGCACACAGAGCAGGGGAGTGCTGTTCGTTTCCCTTGAGCCCGGGCATCGTGATGACTCAGCGGGAGACCAGCCACCAGCACCAGACCAGCACTAGACCAGAGGGGTGGTCTGCGAATAGCCTCGACGGCTCAGAGGGTTGCGGCGCCAGACCACTACTATCTTACTATTCTACCAACCAAGAAGATAATAGTAGTAGTGTAGTAGAGGGGTTGCACTCACCATGCCCTGGTCTGTGGTCTGGGGCGCCGCGAACGGCGGCTTGGGCAAGGCAGGCGCCATCCACAGTGCCCAGCATCCACAGCACCACGACACCACGACACCACGAGGCGCCGAGCGCTCCGATGCACCGAGCGCTCCGAGTCCTCTCGACCTCTGAGACTCCGAGGTCATCGAGCACGCGTTACGCTTGTCAGGATGTCCAGCAGCTTCGAGCCGCGATGGTCGCCGGGCGGCCAAGGGTCTTCGGGTCCTGTGGCCGATGTGAGCACTACGGGCAGGCAAGTGCTCCTTCAGTCAGCAGACGGCATGGTTAAAACGTCGTTCGCCCCATGGCGGTGTCTCATTAATGACACTTAGCCCCAGCTTACCCGGTGTGGCGCCCCGCGAACTGGCGCAGAGCGCGACGCAGGGCCACACAGGCTCACACACGGCCCTCAGCCCTTCCTGGCCTCCACATGCCACCCGCCGCCACGGGGCCGCACGTTGGGCGACTGTGCCGATTTCTAAGCACCCCGTAGCCCGTTGCCACGCACTATTACGGCGTTCTTGTCGGCCTGCCGCAACGGGATGGCTTCTGCCGATGCTGTTTACGGGCACAACGTGGAACGTCTTGGGCAAGCACGGTAACACGACGGCGACAGCCGGAGCCGCGCACATGACCCAACTCTCCCGCCGAGGATTCGCCAAGAGTCGAGGGATCAGCGAGGCCAGGGTTCGGGCTCTGATCGCTGACGGTACGCTGGCCAGCGCCCTGACGGCCGATGGCCTTCTCGACTCGAAGAAGGCGGACGCGCTGCTGGCCCACACTCTTACCCGCCCGAAGGCTCCCGAGCGCATCCCGGCCGCGCTGCGCTCGGCGAGGCAGCGGAAGCTGAGGGCGCAGACCCGCGATGCGCTCGACGAGCTTCGGGAGCTACAGAGTAACATGATCACAGTGGCTGACGCCGAAGCGGTCAACGCCCCGTTCGTCGAACTGATCGCCGCATCCCAGCGCAGGCTCGTTGATCTCGCACCTGATGTTGCCGGGCTAGCACCGGACCAGGCCTTCCGCCTTCTCGACAATGGTGTCGACGCCTGCTTCATCTCGTTCCAAGCGGCCTTGGAAAAGCTACACCTCAGCAGGCCCCCGAAGCCGCCCGATCCCCAACCCGATCTCGACATCTCGCCGGTCGCACTTCAGGCGCTCTTGACCAACGTTCAGGCCGAAATCTTGGAGCGACAGCGCATGCTCGCGCACGGGCAAATGGTCCTGCTGGATGACCTCCAGCCCGATTTCAACGAGCGGATGGCCATCAACAAGAGTCAGTTCGTCGCGATCCCAGGTCGGGTCGCGCAGTTGGTGGCGGTCGCATCGGCCGAGGAGGCTCGGACCCTGCTCGCGCGAGAGGTCGAGGGAGCGCTCGCTAATCTCGCCGTGAAGGAGACATCATGACTAAGCCCAAGTTCAAAACCAGCCCGGCCGCGATGGCTGCATTCCGTGAGGCCCTCCGCGAGGCGATGCTCAAGTTCGCGGAGCCCATCGTCTGGCTTGAGGACGTGAAGCCGCAGGACTCGAAACCAAAGGACGCTCCATGAACAGTGCCGCAGCCCGCGCCGTCGCTCTGCGCCTTGCCGCTGAACATCCGCGTGCGCTCGTAGTGGCGACGCCCATTAGGCTGCCGGGTATCGAGCCGACGTTCGTGCCAACGGTGGCGCTCCGCCCCGCTGCCCGTCTCGATGCCGACCTCGGCGGCGAGGTCGTGGTGCTCCAAGCCGATGCGGGGCCGACGTACGTGAAGGCGCCTCGCCCCGCACCGGCGCCGAAGCTCGACGCCCCTCCGCGACGGGTCACTAACCGCGACCGGGCCATCGCGCTGCTGAGCCGGCCGGAGGGCACTTCGGTCCCGGAGATGATGCGCGAATTTGGCATCGCGAGTCACAGCGCCAGGTCGATGCTTTCGGTTCTGCGGCGCGACACGGAAATCGAGCGCACTCCGGACAACAGGTATCGGCTCCCCTCGGATTCTAGACATCGTCTCCCAGCCGCACCGTCCGCCATGTCTGAATCCGCCGAACCGGTCCCGGCCGACGAACGGTGAGGCTGCCGAAGTCACCGACCTCGGGGAAATGGAAGGTCACCTTCATGCCCTCGGTCGTGCCGCACTTCGAGCACGCGAAGGGCGGGTCGTACGCGGGCCGCATCGGGTCGAGCAGCGTCACGAGGTCGGTGGCGAGATATCGAACCGACCGGCGACAGCCGACGCACCGGACGACGATGAGCTGGTTCGCTGCCGCCGCCTCGCGCAGCCGATACACCTTGCCGGGATACGGCCGCGACGGGATGTAGCCCTCGGGCATCAGACACCCGGCGCGCGTGACTTCGGCTTGTCGCGGCCGAAGTGCGATTGGGCCAGGGCCTTGATGACGTGCCCGCGCTCGGTGCCGGTCAGTTTCGATATCTCGGAGACCGTAAGGTCCGGGCGTCGCTCGGCGAGCGCCTTGGCCCTGAGGCCTTTGCGTGGCGTGATGGCGATGGGCATGACACGACTCCAGCCTTGCTGTCGTTCTTGTTATGTTCTACCCTCCGCACTCCAGATGTCCAGCAGGGGCGTAGGTCAAATGTCGACCATCATCCGCTTGACGCCGCCCGGCCAGTTGCCGGAACCCAAGGTCGCCACGAAGCTCATCGTGCTGTGCGCGTTCGACAAGGACGAGGACGGCGTGTTGCATGCTGCCTTCGAGCCGCGCGAGATGCCCGACGAACGACGAGCCATCAGCACGGCGCGCGATATGGCGAAGCGGCACGTTGGCGTCATCGCGTGGATGCGGTCGGCCAATCCTGCGGTCGGCGAGTATGGCCCAAGCGAGGTGCTGTACCAGTCAGGCGAAATCCCCGACTTGGACTAGGACTACGCCGCGAGTAACGTCCTGCGCGGAATTGAGGGGGTTTCGATGCGTGACATGTTGTGGGCCACCACGATTGCTTTTGTCCTCACCGCGAGCGCGGCCTACGCAGACACAATCATCGGGCCGAACGGCAAGCAGCTCGACGTCGCCAAGTGCAAGATGGGGACCACCGACTGCTTCAGGCAGGCAACGAAGATATGCGGCGGCCCCTATCAGGTATTGGATAGCGAGAGTCACGCGGGCGGCCTGCTTGCAGACATCCTGCCGGGCCCGATCACTTGGTATTCGATGGCTTTTCAGTGTGGGCCATCAGATGGTCAGATGCCGACGTTCCAATTCAGAGGTGCGCAGTGGCATCCGCCTTCGACAGCAAGCTGCACGGTCTCAGGCCAATCCATCTTCTGCTGGCACTCCTAGTCCATGACGCAGCGGCGCATCGACGTCTTCTTGTGGGCAATTGCCATCGCAAGTGCCCTGCTGATCGCAGTCGCTAACGATGACCCTTGGGCACGAGATTGGGTCTGCTCTTTGTGGTGCCCACCAGCGCCTGGAGGCCACGCCGCGTTCTTCATCAAGCCAGTTTACGATATCGCGGTCGCCGCTTTCACAGGCGTCATCTTCTACTGGCTGCTAGTGAGGTTGCCAGCGTACGTCCAGCGCAAACGTATCCAACGCGGGCTTCTGAAGCACTACGACGCGTTCAGGCGAGAATTGGTGACGCAACTGGTATTCGCCAGCGGCGAACCATCCGCCGATTACGGCGTCCTTCAGTCCTTGACGGACCCGCTCGCATGCAAGGACTATTTCGACCGGGATAGCGGCCGCCGATGGTACGCAGCAACTAACGCCATCGATGACTCCGAGACCACATATCTTGGCGCCATCAGAGTGGCGGTGCTCGAACTCAAGGGCGAGATTGAATTCATGGTCGACCACGTCGACCTCGATGACGACACCTACGAATTCTTCAAGCGCGGCCTCCTCATCCTAGGGGGAATTGGTCGCACGCGCCCAGAGTATGATGATGTGAAGAGTCTGATGGCCTCCCTGTACGAACTGCTCACCGGATGGAGCTTCGCTGGTGGCAAGGCCGGACACGACTACATCCGTGAGGGCATCGAGCGTCTTTAGCCCGCACGGGCCCCATGTATGTGGCCGCGTCGGATTCGCCGAGGAATTGGATGGACAGCATCTTCATCCGGCAACCGGTATCTCAAACATCGCAGGCCAGTCCCAACCGTTGGGTAGGTGTTGATGCACCAAACGCTGGACCCTGCTACCGGCCATCGTACGTTTCCCGCTATTTGGATACGGCTGCCGCCAGAGGTCCTTGGCAATTTGCAGCGTTGCCGCCCACACACGCTCGTCGAGGAACATTCGGCAGGTCTCTTCCCAGGCAAGGCGCAAGTAGGAATCCTCGGCTACCCCACTCGACCTTGCAAGGCGGCGGCCGAGCTGCCGGACCCCATAAAGGTCCACTGCAGCGGTTTCGAACCAGTAGGGCGTGAAACGCAACTCAGCAGCGCCCCCCGCGTAAGCATCCACCATGTTACGCGCCAAGCGGGCTCCACTGAACTCCTTCCTGACAGGAGCTTGCTGGGGAGATGGGACCACCGCTCCACTGAGGAGTTTGTCTACGTAAACGATGATGTGCTTTATCGAAGTTCCGCTCAGCGCCATCGCCACCGCGTGCCCCGCCTCGTGCACGGCGACGCACTCATCCCGGGGCAAAGATGCCTCCATCTCAAGGTCTTCTCCCTCTACTGGCAAGGCACCCATGGCGCTTCGCAGTCGAGCGGCTCCTGCATCTGCGTCGGTCATTGCTTTGGTCCCCCGTGGCCGAGGGACTATCAACCACGACGGGTTAACTGCCGATGTTCAAGAGACGATGCGGTAGTGCGCCCTGCCCGGCATCTCGACCGTCAGCCCGCGCTTGCGGGTCTCCACGCTGATTGTAGCCCGCAGCGTGTGCGGCTTGACACCGGACAGGCCCACCATCTCCTCGACGGTGGCGCCCCCCGGCCGGCGCAGCAGGTCGATAACCTCGTCGCCGCGCGTTGGCCGCTTGGCAGGCCTCGTGGCGGGCTTGGCCGCCCGGAGACGGGATACGGCCCCCTTCGGCGCGGACGGCGCCTTGGTGCGCGCCTTGTGGCCCTTGGCGGCGGCCTGGGACGCGGCGGCCTTCGCTCTGCTCGGCCGTACGGCTCGTTTCTTCGTCGCCATTTGTACATCTCCGGACCCGGATGGGCTGAGACGACTAATGCTTAGTGCTGCGGAACCGCGTAGTAGAATACGGAACTCACCTGATGTTGGTGACTGGTGGGTTACGGGCAGCCAAAGATGGGCGATCTACTGTATCACTACTCTACTACCCCAGCGGCGTTCGCAATTCTCCAAACGCGAACTATCCGACTGTCGCCCCTTTCCGCGGCAAACGACAGCCTTGAGGGGCGCATCGTCGGCCGAGTTTTCGCCGACGCCCTGGGGACGATGGGACTTGCCCCGGGCGTGACGCGCGCAGCGTCGATAATCGCGCAAGGCTACGCGGACTCAACGGAGGGATTCGCATTCTGCCTTTCGGAAGCTGGCGATTTGCTGAGCCAATGGCGGGCTTACGCCGCTGACGGCTCGGGTATCGCTATTGGCTTTGACCCCGATGTTCTCACACGCGATTTTGGACGCGTGAGCTTCGGGTCGCAGTACTTCGAGTTGCTCAAGGTTGCGTACGGGGAAGATTCGATAACGGGCGAATTAGAAACAATCGCGAAGACAGTATTCGAGGGGATGGCTGTTCACGGCGATTTCGTCAGGGTGGCAAGCGGGCTAAGCGATGATGAAGCTCGACGCCGGTTGGCGGACCGAAGCGTGAACGCGGCGGGCGTATTCGTGGGAGGTCCGCGGGCTGACGAACTTCTGAGCAAGCTGCTGGGGCTAATGCACCCGCTCCACTTTCGCATCTACGGAGTAAAGCCCTCACCATTCCACGAGGAGCGCGAATGGCGACTTGTCCGATATCAGCCTCGCGCGCCCGACCGCAATGTCGAGTTTTCCGCAGACGACGATACCATTCGGCCCTTCGTCTCATGCTTGATCAGCGACGAGGCCAAGCAGGCAATTCGCAAAGTTGTGCTCGGGCCCAAGCACCACTCTGACGCAAACTGGGTCCGGGCTTTCCTTCGCTCTCTCGGGCTCGACAAAGTCGACGTTACGCGTTCCGCGATAGAAAGCTATCGCTGACGCACCTCGGATGCCTCAGCTATCGCTCTTGTGGCTTGCATTGCCACGTTGGCAACGAGGCCTAGCCACTTCGTCGACGGCGTACCGTAGAGTGCGCGTTGGGGCGTGAGTCTCGCGGCCTTCGCGCGTTGATATGTTTTCGCTTCATAGGCCAGCCTACAGAGCAGCCAGACCACCCTCACTCGGAAGCGCATCCGCGCATCGAATGTCGCTGAGAATTCTTCCCCGAGCCCCGCTCGCTCCAACACTAAGTCCTCCACCCGAAACATTTGCCCAACGCGACCACCGTCGTAGAAATCCTCGAGGCTGGAGATATCCCAACTGTGCGAGATGGCGTTCCGCGCAACACGCAAATGGTCGACCTCAAGCATAAGGTCAGGCGACATCACGTCGAATGCGTGAGCGAGCTGGATTCGTTTGGAGAGGTCGGCAAGGGGACCGTATCCGGCTAGGAGAGATGATTTCCCGCCTGGCACTTTGTCACTGAGAGTTGCCTTGAAGACGTCCCGCAACGTGTCGTCTGCGAATGCGCAAGCGATAACTGGAATGAAGCGCGGGTCTTCCCGGGTCACCAGTCCTACGAGCCGCTGCAGGGGCTCGATGTCAAATTGCTCGTCGTCGAGGGTCTGCACGAATCTCTTGAGCGCATGGTCCTCGAATGACCGTGTGTAGTTGCGATAGAGCTGGAGCCCAGCCTTCTCCCCGTAGCCCAACTCCATCGCCGCAATGTCCGCATCGAACCAATCGTCTTGCATGTATCCTCCTGGGCGAAGAGGGTAAGGCGCTTGCGTGCCTCTAGGCCAACAGGAATTTGGCCCAGTCGTCCATCAAGCCGACCCTCTGGTCAAATAGGTCGCTGCGTAGATAGGCCGTCTGTACCTTCGTCCCCAGCGAGTGCTCCAGCGCCGCCTCGGCCGTCATGTGATCGACGCCGGTCTCGGCGGCCCAGTCCCGCATCGTTGACCGCCAGCCGTGCGTGTCGGCGCCCTTGATGACGTCCGCGCTGTGGTCGCGCAGCAGGGTCCGCAGGCGTGTATCTGACACGGGCTTGCCCGGCGCCTGGCCGCGGAACAGCAGCCCCCTCTCCCGCCAGACCGACCGGACGACGCTCAACGCCTCATCCGACAGCGGCACGCGGTGCTCCCTCCTGGTCTTCGCCCGGTCGCCGGGCAGCGACCGGACCTTGGCCTCCAAGTCGAACTCCGAGGGCTTCGCTCCCGCCGCCTCCGCATACCTGACGCCCGTGAGGATGATAAACCGCAGCAGCCTGGCGGCCGTCGAGTCCAGCGCGGCCAGCCGCTGATAGACCTTGGGCGCTTCGCGCCACGGTACCGCAACGTGATGCTCGACCTTGGCGACCCTGGAGGTCGGAGGCAGACGATGCCGGAGGATACTCCACGCCGCCGGGTTGTCGCCCCGGGCGTATCCGGCGGCCCGGCACCAGCTCAGCACCGCCTCGATGCGGCTGCGTACGCGGGTCGCGGTCTCGTGCTTCTCGACCCAGATGGGGTCTAGCACCCGGACGACGTCGTTCGTGGTGATGGTGTGGGCCAGCCGCTTGCCCAGCACCGGGTGCGCGTACGTCTCCAAGGATGCGCGCACCTGGTGCGAGTGCTTGGCGTTCGACCAACCCGCCGAATGCGCCTTAATGAATTCCTCCGTTGCGGCCTCGAAGGTGATGGAGCGCGGGCGCTGCTCGGTGTCGCGGACGTCCCTCGGGTCCTTGCCCTCCACGAGCAGCACCTGTGCCCGGCGCGCGGCGTCCAGGGCGGCCGAATAGCCTATGAGCGGGTATGGTCCCACGCCCATGCGCACCAGCCGCCCTTGGCGCCGGTAGCGGACTATCCAGCTGCGGGAGACGCCGGACTTGGATGCCCTCACCTGCAGCCAGAGATTCGGGGCGACGTAGTAGTCCCCGGACTCGGCGAGCTTCTCGACCTGCTTGGCGCTGAGGGGCTTGGGCATGACCGGACCCTCGATTGCGTCGGCGACCATAGTCCAGCCGGGCTTACTGACCTTTCAACCGACCTTCGAAGCCGCACCAACCGTCGCCTTCGTGCACCACCGTGCACCATGAAGGCGGAAGGGCCTCGGAGCCGAAGCGCCCGGAACTCCGGGAGATGTAGCCCTGAAGCCCCCGGCGGTGGGGGCTCTCAGGTCAGTTCGGATAAGGAGGTTGCTGGAGGCCACGTCCGGAATCGAACCGGAATACACGGATTTGCAATCCGCTGCGTAACCACTCCGCCACGTGGCCTCGCCAACGCGGCGGGTGCTATACGAAAGGCCTTAACATGGCAACAATTGCCGCCCGCCCGGGGCCACGGGCCGGCTTGGCAAACAAAATCAAACCCGCTACAGGGGCGCTGCCTTTCGGGGCCGCCAACGTTCCGCGATAGCTCAGTTGGTAGAGCAAGCGGCTGTTAACCGCTGGGTCGTAGGTTCGAGTCCTACTCGCGGAGCCATTTTCCTTCCGGCACTTGCCGCGGAATTCCCCCCAACATTCCGATGCTTTCTGGCTCGAGCCACGGCCTGGCCGTCGGATCACTGCGCGACGTAGCCTCCGTCGACGAGGTGATAACTGCCGGTGATGAACGAGGCAGGATCGGACAAGAGGAAGCAGACGAGGGCCGAAACTTCCTCCGGGCGCCCGAGGCGCTGGATGGGGTGCATGCCGGCAATGACCTTGAGCGTCGGCGCATCGAGGTTCTTGGACAGCAGCGGCGTGTCTATGAAGCCGGGCCCGACTGCGTTCACCCGGATGCCCTTGGTCGCGTATTCCATCGCCGCAACCTTGGTCATGCCGAGCAGTGCATGCTTGGCGGAGGTGTAGGCGACGGCGCTGGCGAAGCCGACACTGCCCAGGATCGAGGCCATATTCACGATCGCGCCACCGCCGGCCTTCAGCATCGCGGGGATTTCGTAGCGCATGCCGTAGAAGACGCCATTGAGATTGATGTCCATCACCTGCTTCCAGCCGTCGAGCGGATATTCGCCGGTCGGCGCGGAAGGGCCGCCGATGCCGGCATTGTTCACGGCCAGGTTCAGCTGCCCGAACGTGTCCTGCGCAAACGCCACCATCGCGGCGTTCTGCTCCGGACTCGCCACGTCGATGCTGAAGCCGGCAGCGGTGCCGCCCGCGGCCTTCACGGCGGCGACTACGCGGTCGATTCCCGCCCGATCACGATCGGCGACGACGACCTTGGCGCCGCCCGCGGCAAGTTCCTTGACCACAGCCTCGCCGATGCCCGAGCCGCCGCCGGTGATGATGGCCACCTTGTTGCTGAACCCAACCATGAAATCCTCCAGTGAAACGTCGTTGCGATAGTTGGAGGCTAGCTGTTGCCCCGCGTGGGTTCTTGATCGCCGTCAATCGCGAGGGCCGATCGCGGTGCCACCTTTAGGCTGGCGCCGGATCGTCGTGACCGGCCGGGCAAGCAGGAGCAGCAGATGAATCGGACTATATGGATCGCCGTGCTCGTGGCGGTCGTCATCGTGGCGGTGCTGGTCGTCGCTGTCCCGCAGCCCAAGCCGCCCGCCGTCAGCATCACGACACCAAACGCCACGGTCAGTGTCGGAGCGGGCGGCGTGTCGATTTCGGTCGCGCCCTCGTCCCCCTGAGGGGATGCGGCCACCGATCAAGCGGGCGCCCGCGCCTAACCGAGCATTCGGTCGGCGGAGCGGAAGAATTTCCGGGCAGCGGCGAGAATCTGGCGGTCGGTCGGATGATCCATCGGCTCAACTCCCAGCACGCGCGCTGCCACCTCAGGCTCGTGGTCGCGAAGATACGTCGCAAACTCGGTCCGGGCTGTCCCCGGCCCGACAATGAGCAGCTCTTGGAAGCTGCGAAGATGCTCGGCGACGCCGGCAAGGAATGTCGCGTCCGGGCTGGCCTTGCCGAGATGCACATGGTCCGCCCGGCGGTGGATGTGGGCCGGCGCGTGGGTGTCGCGGAGCACCTGTTCGTCCGACGCCTCGGCGTTGAAGCTGAAGAGCCTGGCTTCGCGGTGATCGATCCAGACGCAGGCGTGGTAGTGGGTCATGGCGAGTCCTTTGCTTGGACCGCCATCCTGCAGACGGGCGAGGCCGCCCGTCTTGATCGCCATCAAACCCGATCCGAACGCTGCTGCCCTTCGGATAGCCGCGACATCAACTCCGAGGCTTCGATGAAGGCTTCGGCGAGGCGCGCCGGTCCTCTCCGGGGAAGTCAGCGCGGCGCCTTCGGTCGGGCCCGGCGTACGACTCTCCATCGACGAAGGCGACGGGCTGGTTGAACGCCGTTTCGATGCGAACCTGCAGATCCTTCGCCGCGAAGGGCTTGCGTATGAAGGCATTGATCCCGGCGTCGCGCGCCATGGTGACACGCTCGGCCATCGCTTCGCGGGACATCATGATCGCGTGGGCGTCGCGGGTCAGCTGGTTTTCCTTGCTGCGCAGCATCTGGACCAGCGGAAGGCCGTCCCACCTCGGCGCCCGGTCGAGGACGAGCAACAGATCGAACGATGTCGTGGCGAGAGCCTTCGCGAACCCTGACTTGCTGTTTACGGCCAAAATTTTGGTCACCCCGATGCTCCGCAGCATAGACGCGATCAGCGTCGTCATGTGTTGGGACGGATCGGCCAGCAGGACCGTGACGGTGGAAAGGTCGAGTTGCGGCATCCCTTGCTCACCTAGCATCAGGAGGGCTCACGGACACTTTCCACCGCTGCGCAGCAAAGGTCGAATTTGCTGAACAGTCCGGTCGCGACTGCGCAACGACTGGCCTGGCCACCCACCATGACGCGCGCCGTAAGCAGGCGTGCGCCTGATTGGGCACTCTTTGGCAGACTTACAGCCGAGCCGGGTTGTCGAGGTAGACCCCCTTCCGATCGTCCCAGATGATCCGGCCGTTCTCGGCGAGGAGCGACAGGATGCCTTCGGCGATGAGGTCGCGATGACGGGGATCGAGGTCATCGCGCAGCCCGAGCACGTCAGCGACCGCGGAAGGCGTCAGGCCCTTGACGTGCTCGTTGAGGATCGCGACGACCGCATCCTCGATGTACTGCAGACCGAGCTGGGCGCGTTCGCGCTGGGGAAGGTCCCTCATGGCTTTGACCCCGCGCGTTCGGCCTCGGCAACCTGCTTCTTCACAGCCACGAAGCTGTCCGGGCTGACCGACATCGAGTCGATGCCGCATTCGACGAGGAACCGGGCGAATTCCGGGTGGTCGCTGGGCGCCTGTCCACATAGGCCGACCTTGGCACCTGCCTGGTGTGCGGCGGTGATCACGCTGCTGATCATCCATTTGACCGCCTCGTCCTGCTCGTCGAAGAGGCCAGCGAGCTCGCTGGAGTCGCGATCCACGCCAAGCGTGAGCTGCGTAAGATCGTTCGAGCCGATCGAGAACCCGTCGAAGCGCTCAGCGAACTGCTTGGCCAGGATGACGTTCGAGGGAATCTCGCACATCACGTAGACTTGGAAGCCTCTGTCGCCGCGCTTGAGACCGTTCTCCGCCATGACCTCGAGGACCTTGTCGGCCTCGGCGGTCGAGCGGCAGAACGGGATCATGGCGATGACGTTGTTGAAGCCGAGCGTGTGCCGCAAGCGCTCGATCGCCCGGCACTCGAGAGCAAAGCCGTCGCGATATTGCGGCGAGTAGTAGCGCGACGCGCCGCGGAAGCCGAGCATTGGATTTTCTTCCTTCGGCTCGAACTCGGCGCCGCCGAGCAGCCCCGCATACTCATTGGTCTTGAAGTCGCTCATGCGAACGATGACGGGCTTGGGGTAGACCGCGGCAGCGATCCGCGCGAGACCGCGGGCGAGGTTGTCGACGAAATACTCCGCCTTGTCAGCATAGCCCGCGGTGAGCTCCGCGATCTTGGCCTTGGCCGCTTCGTCCTTGAGGCTGTCGAACTTGAGCAGTGCCATCGGATGGACCCGGATGGCGTTGGCGATGACGAACTCCATCCGCGCGAGGCCGACGCCGTCGGCGGGCAGCCGCCACCAGCGGAACGCCGCTCCAGGGTTGGCGAGGTTGAGCATGACCTTGGTGTCGGTCTCCGGCATCGCCGTCACGTCGAGGGTTTCGGTCTCGAAGCCGACGGTGCCTTCGTAGATAAAGCCTTCGTCGCCTTCGGCACACGAGATCGTCACCTCCTGGCCGGTGTGCAGGACCTGCGTGGCGTTGCCGGTACCGACGACAGCCGGCAGGCCGAGCTCACGGCTCACAATCGCAGCATGCGAGGTACGCCCGCCATGGTCGGTCACGATCGCGGCCGCCCGCTTCATCACTGGAACCCAGTCGGGGTCGGTGGTCGAGGTCACGAGCACGGAGCCATCGATGAACTTGTCGATGTCCTTGACGTTCTCGATGAGGCAGACCTGCCCGCTGACGGCAGCGTCGCCGATCGCAATGCCGGACGTGAGCGTCTTGCCCTTGCCGGTCATGCGGTAGGACTTGAAGACGCCGGTATTCCGACGGGACTGCACCGTCTCGGGACGCGCCTGAACGATGTAGAGCTTGCCGGTCTCGCCGTCGCGCGCCCACTCCATATCCATCGGGCAGCCGTAGTGCATCTCGATGGTGTGGGCCCAATGCGAGAGCTTCAGGATTTCGGCGTCGGAGAGGACGAACTGCGAGCGCTCGACCTTCGAGGTCGGCACGTTCCGCGTCGGGTGGTCGCCGGTGGCGTAGATCATCTTGATGGCCTTTTCGCCAAGGCTCTTTTCGATGATCGGCGTGCAGGCCGAGTCGTCCAGGAAGGGCTTGAAGACGACGTATTCGTCGGGATCGACCGCGCCCTGCACGACGTTCTCGCCCAGGCCCCAGGCGGCGTTGATCAGCACCACCTTGTCGAAGCCGGTTTCCGTGTCGATCGAGAACATGACACCGGACCCGCCCAGATCGGACCGAACCATCTGCTGAACGCCGATCGATAGCGCGACCTTCATGTGGTCGAAGCCTTTGGCCTGGCGATAGCTGATCGCTCGATCGGTGAAGAGCGAGGCATAGCAGCGGCGGCAGGCGACCAGCAGGTCGGCTTCGCCCCGAATGTTGAGGTAGGTCTCCTGCTGGCCAGCGAAGCTGGCGTCCGGCAGGTCTTCGGCCGTCGCGCTCGAGCGAACGGCGACCGGCAAGTCCTTCTTCCCGGCGCGGTTGCCGAGCTCGCGATAGGACTCGACGATGGCGTCGGCGATGGCTCCCGGCCAGGTGCCCTGCAGGATCAGCTGCCGGATCGCTTGTCCGGCATCGGCGAGCGTCATCCGGCCGTCCACCCAGTCCTGCACCAAGGCGCCGATCTCGGTACGCATCTGGTTTGCGTCGACGAATGCCCAGTAGGCATCGGCGGTGGTGGCGAACCCTGGCGGTACCCTGATGCCGCTCTCGCCGAGCGTGCGAACCATCTCACCCAAAGACGCGTTCTTGCCACCCACCTTGGCGACATCACCGCGCCCCAGGGTTTCGAACCATTCGATCGAGGGAAGTTTCCTAAGCATTGCCGGCCTCCAGTGAATGGCGGGCGATGGCCCGACCGTTGCACCAGAGTTTCGGTCGCCGTCCGGCGGCGCACTTTGACCCCGGTCAAATCTGTCGCCGGCCGTCGATGCATAGTCGATCCAGATGAGCCGGGATCGGCGATCAAGGAGGCACGAATGGTGGACAATTCCCGTCAGGCATTGGTTGGAGCAATCGGGGGGACCTACCTCTCGCTCGCGGTGATGGACATCGACGAATACACAGTCGCGAACTTCGCGTTGCTCAACAGCGCCGATTTCAAGAGCCCTATGGAAGCGATCGAGCGCTACCTCAGATCGCTGCCCAAGGTGCCGAACAAAATCGGACTTTCGGTCGCGGGCGTCGTGACCGAGCAGCGCGCGCAGATGGAGCACCTGCCTTGGAGCTTCGACTGGAACGATATTCGCGCCGCGACCGGATGCGACCATGTCTGTTTCGTCAATGAATTCGAGGCGCTTGCGCTGGCAACGCCAACGCTCGGCAGCTACGACCTTGTGACGCTCAATTCCGGGACGCTGAAGCGCTCCGCCACACGGGCGGTGATCAGCGCCGGCACGGGTCTTGGGGCCGCGGCGCTCGTCTGGACGGGTGACAAGTGGATCGCCACATCGGGCGCGAGCCGGCTTGCGTCCTTTCCGGCGCCTCTAGGACACGAATTCGATATTCGCACCGTGCTTGCGCACGAGACCTTCACCAATGCCGGCCAGGTGCTCACCGGCAAGGGCCTCATCGCGCTTTACGAAGCGCTGGTGAAGGACCAGGGCGGCAAGCCCAAGCGACTGACGCCGGAGCAGATCACCAAGGCCGGCCTCAGCAACGAAGACCCGGTGGCCGGCCAGGCGCTCAACCTGATGGCGGCCTGGCTGGGCCGCTTCGCCGGCGACATGGCGCTGCACTATGGAGCGACCGGTGGCGTCTACCTCGCAGGGGGCATGCCGGCGAACATGATCGCCGCGCTGCAAACTGTGCATTTCCGCGATGCGTTCGAAGGTGCGGGGGATCGCCATGCCTATCTCGGCGATGTTCCGGTGCACGTCATCAAAGCGGGCGCCGATGCCGGGTTGCGGGGTGCCGCCGTCGCGCTGGCCGCCAGCCTGCCGAGCAAGCCCGGCAACGTCCACCGCCTGCGAGCCTGAGCGCAGACCCTGGCCTGAACCCTTGAGGCGCCACATGCTGCCCGTGCTCACCGTCACGCTCAACCCGGCGATCGATCTCACCACGTCCGTGGCCCAGCTCAAGCCGCTGCAGAAGCTGCGCTGCGCCGTCGCCCGTATCGATCCCGGCGGCGGTGGCGTGAACGTCTCCAGGGCGATCAAGGAGCTTGGCGGCGAGAGCGTCGCTTTCGTTGCGCTCGGCGGTCATACGGGTGCCCAGCTGAAGCATTTGCTCGAGCTCGCCGGTCTCACGATCAAGGCGTGGCCGGTTGTCGACGAGACCCGCACGTCCTTTACCGTAATGGAAGAAGCAACCGGCCTCCCCTATCGCTTCGTCCTTCCTGGCCCGGCGATGTCGCAAGGCGAAGCCGACGCCATCCTCAAGCACCTCGTGCGCCTGATCGACGGCTATCCCGGCTATGTCGTTCTCAGCGGGAGCCTGCCGCTGGGCGTTCCCGACGACTTCTATGCCCGGCTGGTCAGCCAGACCCGCGGTCTCGGAGCGAAGTGCATCGTTGATACCCACGGCGCGGCACTGCGAGCCGTTGCCGATGCCAAGCCGTATCTGATCCGTCTCAACCACCTCGAGGCGCAGGAGCTGCTGGGAGGCGATGCCGATGGCGCCGCCCACGCCCTTGCGGCGCAACTCATCGAGCGCGGCCTTTGCGAGGCAGCGATCGTGACGCTCGGTGAACGCGGAGCGATCGTCGCGACGGCCGGCCGCACTATCGAAATCCGGCCGCCGCATGTCGAGGTGAAGAGTGGCGTTGGCGCCGGCGACAGCTTTGTCGGCGCGCTTGTCTTTGGTCTCGCCAATGATTGGGGGATCGAGGAGGCTGCCCGCTACGGGGTTGCGGCGGCGGCGGCCGCGGTGACCACCGAAGCGACCGAGCTTTGCAAGCGCGACACCGTGAACGCCTTCTACGCCCAGATGGGCGGGACTTTGCGTACGGCTGCTTGAGCGGGATCAAGATGCGCGGCAACGGCGCGCCTCAGATTGCGACCTACCCTGTGATGGAGGACGAAATGATCGTTGCGGATGTGATGAGCAAGGTCGTGGTCTCGGTGATGCCAGGCCACAGCATCTGGCACGCGGCGAAAATCATGCTCGCCCACAAGGTCAGCGGCTTGCCGGTGATCGACGGCGATGGACACCTGGCCGGTGTGCTCACCGAGGGAGATTTGATGCGACGCGTCGAGTTCGGCCTCGGCGAGCCTTCGCGCTGGACTCAGACCAATTCGCCGGAGGGTGCGGCGCGCGACTTCGTACGGGCTCGCAGTTGGCGGGTCAGCGACGTGATGTCGGCTCCGGCCGTGGTCATCGAAGAAAAGGCTTCGCTCACCGATGCGGCCGACCTGCTGAGCACGCGCAACATCAAGCGCCTGCCGGTCGTCCGTGGCGGGGTGGTTGTAGGCGTCATCAGTCGAGCCGATCTGCTGCGGGTCATTGCTTCAGGCGCCCCCGATCAGATCGCGGACGGCGACGATGCCCTTTGGATGAGCGCTGAAACCCGGCTGCGTGAGGCCAGCAATTTGTTCGCGGAGCTCCCCGAGGTCACCGTGATCGACGGAATCGTCCACCTTTGGGGCACGGTTCGGTCGGAAGCCGAGCGGGACGCCGCACGCGTCGCCGTGGAGGGCATCGAAGGCGTGAATGGAGTGCAAGACCACCTGACGGTGCGCCAAACGGCGGCGTAAAAGGCCCCCCATGTCGGTTCGCAACCTCGATGTGACGTTCGCTCCGCGCTCCGTCGCCCTGATCGGCGCGACGGCGCGTGAACATGCTGTCGGCCGCGTCGTTCTGGAGAACGTGGTTCACGGCGGATTTGGCGGACAGGTCTATCCGGTCAATCTCAAATACGACGAGGTCCTCGGCCGGCAATGCTGGCGCAGGATCGCCGATCTTCCAGAGCCGCCGGACGTTGCCGTGGTGATGACGCCAGCCGATACCGTGCCGGGCATCATCGCCGAGCTCGGTGAACGCGGCACCAAGGTCGCCGTGGTGCTCTCGGCGGGGGTGACCGCGTCGAGCGGCCTGCGCCAGCGGATGCTCGATGCCGCGCGCGTCCATGGCCTTCGCGTCATCGGTCCCAATACCATCGGACTGCTTGCCCCGCGCGCGAAGCTCAACGCCAGCTTCGTTCACATCGCGCCGGTGGAGGGACGGCTGGGGCTGATCTCCCAATCCGGCGCGATGGTCTCCTCAATCGTCGACTGGGCAGCGGCTGAGGGCATCGGTTTCTCGCAGCTCTATTCGCTCGGCGACATGGCGGATGTCGACGTCGGCGACTGCCTCGACATGCTAGCGACCGACGACCGGACGACCGCGATCCTCATGTATCTCGAGTCGATCCCCGATCCCCGCAAGTTCATGTCGGCGGCGCGCGCCGCGTCGCGGCTGAAGCCCGTCATTGCGGTCAAACCCGGTCGGCACGCGGAGGCCGCCCGTGCCGCCGCGACACACACCGGCGCGCTCGCCGGGGCCGATCGCGTGATCGACGCGGCGCTGCGACGGGCCGGCGTCATCCGGGTCGATGATCTTGCCGATCTGTTTGAAGCCGCGGAGATCACGGGGCGTTATCGGCCTTTGCAGGCTGCGCGAGTCGCGATCGTCACCAATGGCGGCGGGGCAGGCGTGCTGGCGGTCGACAAGCTCATCGACGACCGGGGGTCACTGGCGGAGCTATCGCCGCAGACCATCGCGAAGTTGGACGCGATTCTTCCGGCCACCTGGTCGCGCGCCAATCCGGTCGACATCATCGGCGATGCGCCGCCGGAGCGCTATCGCGCCGCGATCGACGCGGTGGCGGCCGACGACGGCGTGGACGCGCTGCTCGTCATGAACTGCCCCACTGCCCTCGCCGATCCCTCAGCCGCCGCGACTGCGGTCGCCGCGTCGGTGCAGAAAGGCCTCGTCAGAGGCAAGCCCTTGCTGGCCTGCTGGCTGGGCGGCCAGGCGGCGGCCCCGGGGCGGGCCATCCTGCGTGAAGCGGGGATCGGTGAATTCGAGACGCCGGCGCAAGCCGCAGAGGCCGTCGCCCTTCTCACCAAATGGTCGAGCCTGCTGGAGCAGCTCCAGCGCGTACCCGAGGATCGCTCGATCGCCACCGGCGACAGGGCGGGGGCGGCGGCCCTGCTGCGCGCCGTCGTCGATGACGGGCGCAGTCTCCTGACGGAGGACGAGGCAAAGGATCTGCTTTCGGCCTACAGTGTGCCGGTGCCCGAGACGCTCCTCGCCCGCACCCTCGACGAGGTGGAAGCCGCGGCGGCTCGCCTGCTCGAGACCTCGGCTTCGGTGGTGATCAAGGTTCGCTCGAAGACCATCTCGCACAAGTCCGACGTCGGCGGCGTGGCCCTCGACCTGAAGTCTGCGACCGAAGCGCGGTTCGCTGCTGCCGCGATGGCGGAGCGCTTCGCGCTGGCCTCGCCGCCGCTGGCGTATGAGGGGTTCACGGTGCAGCCGATGATCAAGCGATCGGGAAGCGAGCTGATCGTCGGCATGTCCACCGATCCCTCGTTTGGGCCGGTGATGCTCTTTGGCCAGGGCGGGACGTCGGTGGAAGTCGTCGACGATACGGCCACGGGCCTTGTTCCGCTGGACGACGTGCTCGCCGGCGACATGATCGACCGCACACGCGTCAGCCGCCTCCTGCGGGGCTATCGTGACGTGAAGCCGGCCGATCGCCGGGCCATCATCGATGTGCTGCTTGCTGTGTCGCAACTGGCCGTCGACTTCCCGATGATCCAGTCGGTCGATATCAATCCGCTGCTCGCCGATGCCGGCGGCGTGATGGCGCTCGACGCCAGGGTGACGATCGAGCCGAGCCTCGTCGCCCTGCGGGGTCCGAATCCGTCGCTCGCCGTTCGTCCCTACCCTGCCGATGCGACCAGTCGCGTCGACATCGGGGACCGCACCTACCTGATCCGCCCGATCAGGCCTGCCGACGTCGCGCTCTACCCGGCGTTCCTCGCCCGGGTGACGCCTGAAGACATGCGCCTACGGTTCCTGTCGCGCCTCAATCGCCTCTCGCCGCAGACGCTGATCCGGCTCACCCAGCTCGACTACGACCGCGAGATGGCATTCATCGCGATCGACGACGCCACGCAGGAGCTTGCCGGCATCGCCCGCTACGCCGCCGATCCCGACCGCCGGTCAGCGGAATTCAGTACGCACGTCCGGAGCGACCTCAAGGGCCGCGGGATCGGCCGAAAGCTGCTCGAGACGCTGATCGCTTATGCCCGGAACGAGGGCATGGGCAGCCTGCAGGGCGAAGTGCTGCGCGAGAACAGCGGGATGCTCGACCTCTGCGCCGAACTGGGCTTCGTCACCGTTCCCGACGAGGATCCCGGACTTCGGCGCGTCATGCTGCCGTTGAGTGCGCCGGAACCGCAGGCGCCGCGCGGTTGAGCCAGCGCTTCAACAGCTCCGCGGCGCCAACGTAAGCGACGACGATGCCGGCGATGTTGCCGAGCGCTGCCCAGGACGGCGGCACGAACGCCAGGTACGCTGCTGCGGGCGTGAACGGCAACAGCAGCGCGATCCCTGCGACCAACGTCGATAGCGCCACGAGCAATGACGACGGCTTGCTCGCGTAAAACGCGCGGCGCGTCCGCATGACGGCGACGACGACCAGCTGCGTCAGCATCGACTCGACGAACCACGCGGTATGGAACGTTGCTTCATTTGCGTGGAACACGAAAAGCAGCGTGGTGAACGTCACGGCGTCGAACAGCGAGCTCAACGGCCCGAACACGAGCATGGTGCGGACGAGGTCCCGGAAGTTCCAATGCCGGGGTTGGCCCAGGATCTCGGGGTCGACTCGATCGGTTGAGACGGCCAGCATCGGGAAGTCGGCGAGCAGGTTGTTGATCAGAATCTGGGGGGCGAGCATGGGCAGGAACGGCAGGAAGAAGGATGCCGCGGCCATCGACAGCATGTTGCCGAAATTGGCGCTGATCGAGATCGTCAGGTATTTGATCGTATTGCCGAACGCGGTGCGTCCGGCGAGGATACCGTCCAGCAGCACCTCGAGATCCTGCTGCAGCAGGATAACATCGGCAGACGCCTTTGCCGCATCGACCGCGTTGTCGACCGATATCCCGATATCGGCAGCGCGGAGCGCCGGGGCGTCGTTGATGCCGTCGCCCATGTACCCCACCGTGCGGCCGGATCGGCGCAGCGCCGAAATGATCCGCTCCTTCTGGTCCGGGGTCGTTTCGGCGAAGACATTCACGTCGGCGATCTTTCTTGCGAACGCCTCATCGCTGAGGCCCACAAGGTCCTCGCCGGCGAGGACATCGGAGGGGAGACCGATCAGCGTCGCCACGTGGCCCGCGACGTAGCGGCTGTCGCCGCTGATGATGCGGAGCCCGATGCCGTTGCGAGCAAGGTCGGCGACCGTCTGCGCGATGCCCGGCTTCAGCGGATCGGAGAACAGCAGGTAACCCACCAGGGTCATATCTGTTTCGTCTGCAGGCGAGCACGCATGGTCCGCAGGGAGCGACTTCGTCGCAACCGCGATCACGCGTTTGCCCTCGCTACTCCATGCCGCAAAGCGCGCCTCGGCTTCGGCACGGCGAGCAGAGTCCAAAGGCATTAACTGCCCGCCCGCGCTGATCGTGGGGCAGGCGGCGAGCAGAGGCGTTGCGGCTCCCTTGCAGATGAGCTGGCGCCCCGTTGGTCCGTCCACAAGCACCGAGAGGCGCTTGCGCTCGAAGTCGTAGGGCACCTCTCCGCGCTTGACGAAGGCGGCAATCTCCACCTCCTGCCGACGCTCACAGATCGCGGTGTCGAGCGGATTCGGAAGTGCTGTCTGCAGCGCCGAGTTGAGCACCGCCAGGCGAAGGACTTCGGCGGAATCGACCCCATCGGCATTCACAGTGCCTTCGAGGCGGACTTCTCCAACGGTCAGCGTCCCGGTCTTGTCGGTGCAGAGCACATCCATGGCGCCGAGGTTCTCGATGGCCACCAAGCGGCGCACGAGAACGCCCTTCTCGGTCAGCCGCTTGGCGCCTTGGGACAGCGTCACCGTCACGATCGCCGGCAGCAGCTCCGGCGTCATCCCCACCGCCAGCGCCGCCGCAAACAGCAGGGAGTCGAGGACAGGGCGGCCGAGCAGCACGTTGGCGACCAGCACAACGGTCACCAGCACGAACACGATCTGGGTCATCAACAGGCCGAAGCGCCTGGTGCCCGTGGCAAAGCTGGTCTCGTCCGCGCTCGATGCCAGCGACATCGCGAGGCTGCCGAACTCGGTCCGGGTTCCGGTCTCCGTCACCAGCATGCGGGCATCCCCGCTCCGGACAGAGGTTCCCATGCTGACCCGGTTATCGGGTCGGAGCTCGACGTTCGGACTTGCCGCAGCTTTCACGACAGGGAAAGACTCGCCGGTGAGCGCTGCCTCATCGACGTGCAAGGCGTCTGCGTCGAGAACGATCCCATCTGCCGGGACCAGACTGCCGGCCCGCAGCAACACCACGTCGCCGGGCACTATTTCTGACGACGGGATGTCCGTGTCGCGGCTGTCGCGCCAGACGTGGCTGCTCACTGCGATGCGACGGCGGAGCTCGGCGACGGCGTTCCCAGCGCGATACTCCTGGTAGAATCCCAGTCCGGTGCTCGCGATGACAATGAACACGACGATCGACGCCTCGTCCGTCTGTCCGAGCAGGTAGGAAAGCACGGCCGCCCCAAGCAGGATCAGCACCATCGGGGAGCGAAACTGTCGAAACAGGACGGCCAGCGGATGGTTGCCGTCGTCATCGCGCAGGCGATTGGCGCCGTGTTCGATCAGACGTCCCTGCGCCTCGATGGTCGTGAGGCCGCCGCTTGACGCCGCAAGGCGCCCGAAGGCGCCTTGCAAGGTGACATCCTGCGTTATGGCCGGCGCCCGGCCGCGCCGCGGCCGCCCGTTCGTTGCGGCCGGCCAAGGGAAGGCCATCAGTTGGACAGGAGCCGATTGAGCGCGTCGCTGCCGAGGACGCTGCGCGTCACCCCGCCAAACAGCCACTCGCGCATGCGGGTGTGGCCGTAGGCGCCAATGACCAGCAGGTCGGCTTTCTGCTCGAGAGCGGTCACCTGCAGCACATCGTCCATGTGGTCGGGGTTCTTCAGGATGTCCATGCGCAGCTTGACGCCATGCCCCGCTAGCCAGGCGGCAAGATTGTCGAGGCTTTCGCGTTCGGTCGACGCATTCCCCTCGCTCACGGTGAAGGCTGCAACCTCCTTGGCGCGCGTCAGAAACGGCAAGGCATCGGAGACCGCCCGTCGTGCTTCGCGCGTGTCCTTCCAGCCGATGACGATCTTGTCGAAGCCCTGTTTGGTCGCTGGGAGCGCGACGTTAAGGACGGGCCGGCCGGCACCGAGCACCAGTTCGCCCAGGCTCACCTTCTGGGTTTCGCCGAACGTCGTCGTGGTCGAGCTGGGGGTCACGATGATGTCGGCGCTCGAGGCGCATTCGAGCAGGGACTGCACCTGCTGGGCGAGATAGCCGCGCCACTGGCTCTTTATGGTGCTGGGCACGGCGGCGCGGAAGGCCTGCTCGGCTCGCGCCAACTGCTCCTCGATCGCCGCGCGTTCCGCGTTGTAGAAGTCGATTGCGGCCCCGCCGCCGTCAACGCCGAGGTAGGCCATATTGGGCTGATCTGCCCCGACGCCGATCAGCTCGGCACCGAAATCGCGGGCGAGGTCGATTGCGTAGTGCAGCGATGTCGAGGCAGGGTTGCCAAGGTCGACATTGACCATAACAGAACGAATTTCCATGACTTGGGCCCTCCTTTTGAGCTCGGAGGCAATCTAGGGCCCGTCGCCGGGCCGGCCTTGACGAGCATCAAAGAGCGGCGCGGCGCGCGGACGTCTTCTTGCGGTGACGCAGCCTCGCGCTGCCAGGAAGGAGTTTGTCATGCCCAATTATTTCGAACGTGCCCCGTTCAGCCATTTGCTCGCGCTGGACGCGCTTCATCGGCAGCTCGACGAAGGAGCCGGCAAGCGAGGCCTCGCGCCCTTGTCGCTCGACCAATCCGGTTTCGACTTTCACCCGGACGCCGAGCTTCACGACGACGGCACCGTCACCACCATTCGCGTCGAGCTGCCCGGCGTTGATGCCAACGACGTCACCATCGAGGCGACGGACGACATCATCGAAGTGTCGGGGGAGAAACGGAGCGAGAGCCAGGTGGGGGACGACGATCGCTATCTGAGCGAGCGCGCGTTCGGAGCGTTCTACCGCGCCTTCTCCCTGCCCTACCCGATCGATGCGTCCACGGTCGAGGCGACGTTCGACAAGGGCGTGCTGAGGATCCGCATCCCCACCCCTGCGGATGCGTCGGGCCCCAGTCAAAAGATCGCCATCAAGTCGTAGCGACGCTACACCTGTATTGTTTCGTCCATGTGGCGTGGAGATTTGATTGAAGGCGATGCGCCTGCATCATCCCGGCGAACGGCTTCGCCTCGATGAGGTGCCCGAGCCCAAGGCCGGTCCCGGAGAGGTGGTGGTCCGGGTCCTCGCGTGCGGCGTGTGTCGTACCGACCTGCACATCGTGGACGGGGAGTTGCCGCCGCACCGCTCTCCGATCATTCCCGGACACGAGGTGGTCGGCCGCATCACCCACCTGGGCAAGCGCGTCGCCGGACTCGAACTCGGCCAGCGGGTGGGCATTCCATGGTTGGGGCACGCCTGCGGCCACTGCTCATACTGCGTGCATGGGCACGAAAACCTCTGCGACACTCCGCAGTTCACTGGCTACGATCGCGATGGAGGCTACGCGGAATATGCGGTGGCGTCCGCCGACTACTGCATTCCCCTCCCCGACGGTTACGGCGACGCCGAGATCGCGCCGTTGCTGTGCGCCGGTCTCATCGGGCATCGGGCCTATCGCCGCGCGGATGGCGAGGCTCTCGGACTTATTGGCTTCGGCGCTTCGGCGCACATCACCTGCCAGGTCGCCATAGCGGACGGGCGCCGCGTCTATGCCTTCACGCGGCCAGGCGACACGGCCACGCAGGATTTTGCACGCGAGCTCGGCTGCCGCTGGGCCGGTGGCTCCGACGAGGCGCCGCCGGAACTACTCGACGCGGCGATCATCTTTGCGCCGGTCGGAGCGCTCGTTCCGCAAGCTCTCAAGATCCTCCGCAAGGGTGGGCGCATCATCTGCGCCGGGATCCACATGAGCGACATCCCCACCTTCCCCTACACTGATCTCTGGGGCGAGCGGGAGATCGTCTCGATCGCCAATCTCACGCGCGAGGATGGCCGCGACTTCTTCGCGCGCATATCCCGAATGCGCATCCGCTCCGAGGTGACGATCTATCCGCTGTCGAATGCCAACGAGGCGCTTGCGGACTTGCGCGCGGGGCGCTTTCAGGGCGCAGCGGTGCTCGTGCCGTAGCTGGTTCGCTGGCCTTCCGGGGGCTGGGCTCCGTCCGAGCTCGCAGAACCCGGTCCTTGGCCGACCTGCTCCCCGCTCCGCCGTCAGCGCGCCACGATTGATCCCGGTCAAGTTCGTGCCGGACCTCGTGGTTTAGCCATCCACTCAAAGGAGGCTCGCACCATGAGCGACGAACGCATCCGCATCACTCAGCAGACCTCGCTCGGCGCCATTTGGTTCGCCGGCTGGCTGTTCAGCATCGGCTACCTGCAGCTCAACTTCTGGATGGGCCTCCTCGGCATTGTCGTCTGGCCGTACTTCCTCGGCGTTCATTTCGTCGGGCATTGACCGGTGGCGATCTCCGGCGTCACGACCGGCCGTTCACTCGCCCAGCTAGCGGCGTTGGCCGGGATCGCGGCGCCGATCGTCTACGGGCTTACGGTTGTCATCGGCGGTGCGAGTACCGCCGGGTACGATCCCATCCGGGATTCGATCAGCAGCCTGACCGAGGCCGGGCGCCAGGACATTTTCGCGATCCAGGGCGGCTTCCTGCTTTACAACTGCCTGGTCGGCGTCTTTGCGATCGGCCTTGGTGCACTCCAGTTGCAGCGGGCCTGGCGCGCCGTGTTCGGCCTCTATCTGCTGACCGCCGCTTGCGGCTTGCTCATGTGGCCCTTTGCGCAGGATCCACCCGGCGTCGTGTCCGCTTCGGGCATGCTCCACATCGCGCTCGCGTCCGTCGAGTCGCTTTCGAGCATCACCATCCTCGCGATTTGCCTGTGGCGATGCCTCAAGGCCGGCAGACTGCCCCTGACCTTGGCCGCCGGGGCGTGCCTCGTCGCGACGGTCGCGTTCGGTGCCGCGGCGGCGGTCGCCACCGGCATGGGACTGCCGAATATGGGTTTGTTCGAACGCATTACGATCGGCAGTTTCGAGCTCTGGACCCTGGTGCTCGCCACGGTCGAAATGGGGCATCCCGTCCTGCTTGCCCCAGGGTCCGGCAAATCCTAGAGTCGGGGCGATCCTTCAGCTTTCGTCATTGCATGGATTTGCGACTTTCCCTTCGCCAGCCCTGGGCGCCGTATCTTGCCGCGGTTGTCCTGACGTTTGTCATTTTCGGCATCCGCTTTGCCGTCCATGACCTGCTCGCAGAGTCGGCAGTGGGCCTGCTGTTCACGCCCGCGATCCTGATCGCCGCCATGATGGGCGGAATGGCGCCCGGACTGTTTGCCACCGCGCTCGCAACGCCCGCAGTGTACTACTTTGTCGTGTTGCGGCAGGACGCCTTCAACGCCTCCGTCTTCAACATCATCTTGTTCATCGTCGTCGGCGCGACCATCGCCTGGCTCGGCGGTCTCCTGAACAGAGCGCGCCATGAGTGGTCCGCTACGAGGACGATGCTGCAGCGACGCGAGGCGCATTTGCAGTCGGTCCTCGACACGGTCCCGGATGCGACGGTGGTCATCGATGCCGATGGGACGATGACGTCGTTCAACCGAGCTGCGGTCCGGCAGTTCGGCTACGACCCAGCCGAGGTGCTCGGAAAAAACGTCAACATGCTGATGCCGGCTCCCTACCGGGAGCAGCACGACGGCTACCTACACCGCTACCTGACCACCGGCGAGCGGCGCATCATCGGCCTCGACCGCGTCGTCGTCGGCCGACGCAAAGACGGATCGACCTTCCCGATGACGCTCGCGGTGGGCGAAACGCGGACCGACGGCAAAGTGTCGTTCACGGGGTTCATTCGCGACCTCACCGAACGACAAAAAAGCGAGGCCCGGCTACAGGAGGCCCAAGGCGAATTGGCGCGCCTCGCCCGCCTCAACGAGCTGGGCGAAATGGCTTCGACGCTGGCTCACGAGCTCAACCAGCCGCTCTCCGCCATCGCCAACTACATTCAGGGCTGCATCCGGATCGTCAACCAGCTTCCTGCGCAACAGGGGGAGATGATCAAGGGAGCCCTGCAGGAAGCCGCCAAGCAAGCGCTCCGCGCCGGCGAGATCATTCGCCATTTGCGTGAATTCACCACGCGGGGTGAAACCGACAAGGCTCCGGAGGACATCAAGAAACTGGTCGAGGAAGCCGGAGCGCTCGCGCTGGTGGGTTCGCGCGAGCGCGGCATCCGCAGCGAATTCGCGTTCGCAACCGGCAACGAATTGGTCGAGGCGGACCGCGTGCAGGTGCAGCAGGTGCTCATCAACCTCATGCGCAACGCGATGGAAGCAATGAAGGACAGTCCGCGACGCGAGTTGACCGTGACCACCGCGCACGCGCCGGACGGCATGATGCGCGTCGAGGTCGCCGACACCGGACCGGGACTTTCAAGTGAGATCGGCGAGCGCCTGTTTCAGCCCTTCGTGACGACCAAAGCGGGGGGCATGGGCATCGGCCTGACCATCTCCCGCCGCATCATCCAGTCGCATGGCGGCGACCTCGTTTATCGGCGCAATGAGGCGGGCGGCGCGACTTTCAGCTTTACTTTGCCAATTGTTATGGAGCCTGTTCATGAGTGACGCGGACATCGTCGTCCATATCGTCGACGATGAGGAACCGGTGCGTAAATCGCTCGCCTTCCTGCTGTCCTCGGCGGGATTCGCGGTCCGCACGCATGGCTCCGCCGCTGCGTTCCTCGAACTTGCACCCGACGTCAAGAACGGCTGTCTGGTCACCGATTTGCGAATGCCCGATATCGACGGGGTCGAGTTGCTGCGGCGGCTCCATGCGGCCGGCGCGATGCTGCCGACCATCGTCGTAACGGGGCACGGCGATGTTCAGATGGCGGTCGAGGCCATGAAGAACGGGGCCATCGACTTCATCGAGAAGCCATTCAGCGACGATGTGCTGATCGACTCGATCCGGCGCGCGGTCGACAAGGCGGTCTCGCAGATCGACAGCGACGCGGCACAGGCACGCACGCGGGAACGGCTCGCCAGCCTGAGCCAGCGAGAAATCCAGGTGCTGCGAGGCATCGTGGGTGGCAAGGCCAACAAGACCATCGCCTTCGAGCTCAGCATCAGCCCGCGTACTGTCGAGGTCTACCGCGCCGGCCTCATGAGCAAGATGCAGACCAAAAGCCTCGCCGAGCTGATCCGGATGATTTCGGGGATCGACCTTGAAGAGTACGGCAGAGGTGGGTAGGCGCCGCGTTTGATGCAGGACAATGCTTCCTTGCCGACCGGCATCTAAGGATGTTGTTTAACCCCCTTCGATGACCCGTTGAATGCCGAACGTCCTGCTCGTCGCCAAGACCTCCGATCTCCGAGAATCCCTTGAATTTGCGCTTCGTGCCGAGGGCTACGACGTGACCTGCCGGTCTTCGATCGGCGCTGCGGTCGAGCGGGGTACACAACCGGACTGCACGGTCGTCGACCACCATGCACTCGGGAGCGATGTGGCCGCCACGAGCCGGTTCTTCCGGGACTTTGCGCCGGTCATCCTGCTCGCGAATGAGGTTCAGCATCCGTTGTCCCACTTGGCCCATCGCACCGTGCTGAAGCCGTTCCTGGGGGCGGCGCTGAGCGATGCCGTTCGCGAGGCGATCGGCCTGCGGACGGCCACTACGTAGTCGCCCTAGTCGCACGACCGGAATTTCCTACGTCGTTAACCTTCGGCACCTTCCAGGCACTGAAACGGAGGGACGCGACGATGCTAAGCCAAACGACGACGACGGTTGCGGTTACGGGCAGCGTGAGCCCGGACCCGGATGTGCGTGCGCTGCTGTCGCAGAGCCAGCCGGGAGCCGTGACGTTCTTTCCGGTCGATGCCACGATCTACGCGCAGGGAGACGACACCGGGCCGCTCTACCTGGTCGAGTTCGGAACCGTCCGCATCTGCCAGCTCACCTCCGACGGTCGCCGGCAGATCACCAGCTTCTGCTACGCCGGCGACGTCTTCGGGCTCGAGCCCGGCGAGGAGCACGAATTCTACGCCGAGAGCGTCGATGGTGCCGGCGTGCGCGTGCTGCGCCCGAGCAACAGCGCGGGCTTTGCCGCCAAGCTGCTCAGCCTTGCTCTCCGCCGCTTTGCGCGGCTCCAGGCCCACCTCGTCCTGCTGGGACGCATGAGCGCCAACGAGCGGATGGCGAGCTTCCTGCGCGACCTGCTCGAGCGCCAGGATGGCGACCGGCTGATCCACCTGCCGATGCAGCGCAACGACATTGCCGACTATCTCGGCATGACCTTCGAGACCGTCTCGCGTGTGCTCCGGGTGCTGAAGGATCGCGGCATCATCCGTGTCTCGTCCGTCGACAGCATCGAAGTCCTCGATGCCGACGCCCTTGCCGATCTGAGCGAGTAGTCCCCCCTCTCGCCTGGATCGAAAAGACGGCCGCTCGGGCTTTAGGTCCGGGCGGCCGCTCGATTTCGTGGATTGTTGACGCCTATTTCGTGGGGAGGTCCTTGGTCTGGACATATCCCCAGGCGAGGAATGCGCCGAATGCGCAAAAAGCGAGCGTGATGCAGGTGACAAAGATGACGTCGGCTATGGGCAAGGGTTCCTCCGTTTGAGGGCTTGAGCTTGGCAGCCTCCGCTGTGGCTCTCCTTGATCCGCCTCAAGTCCCGCTCGATGCCGAGGAGCTAGCGTCGATCAAACGGAGGTTCAGTCCATCATGGCTGCTGGCAATCACCACGGGCGTCACGAGCACGAGTTGCCGCATCCCGGCGCTCCCGTCGACGTCCATCGCCCCTTCGTCGGCAACGAGAGCGCAGACGACAACCTCATCGAGTGCGCGCAGATCGCCGTGTGGAACGTGCTCGGCCCTGCAAGCGGACGCATTGCCCTGAGCGCCGTCGACGGCGCAATCCGCGTCGGGGGACACGTGCAGACCCGCGAAGACCGGGACACCGCCTTGCGGGCGGTCGCCGAGGCACTTGCGGCGGCCCACGTCATCGACGAGCTGGCGGTGGCCGAGGTCATGGCCCAGGGACGAGCACAGGCGCCGGAGGTGGGCGCACCGATCGTCCGCGTTCGCCGCTTTTGTTCGCTCACCGATGCGTCGCTTTCGGCAGCGATCCGCAGCGCTCTCGACCGCCTCGATGCTGTCCTCGCTGCGAATGGCGCGCCGCTCGATCGTGTCGCGGTCATCTATCGAAATCGCGGCAGGAGCACCGTGACGGTCGACGTGGGGGTATTCATGGACCCACTGGCCGAAACGGGCGGCAGCGACGTGCAGAACGACCGGATGCCGTCTGGGCCCGAGGTCTCGACCTTCGCGCAGGCCGGCGTTGGTGGACTCGCTGCAGCGCAGGCGGTTCTCCTTGGCGAAGGGCACGGAGTCGAGCACGATGCCGTCTGGTGGCAGATCTTCAGCGCCGGCGAGTTCCGGCCGTGGACCGGCCTTCCGGCAGCCCAACTGCACCTGGCCTTGGACTCGGTTCATTCGGCAGAAGGCAGCGCCGGCGCGCTCGGACACTTACCAGCGTAGCGCCATCACCGCACAAGCTTCGGCCTGCCTAGGCGGCGATCCTGCCGCCGCGCAGTTCGAGCACGCGGCCAAAGTCGGCTGGCAGCTCGGCGTGGGTGATGACGATCATCGTCCGTCCAGCCGCCAGCGCGGGCAGATCACCGAGGAACGCCGCTTCGGTTTCGGCATCGAGGCCGTTTGTCGGCTCATCGAGAATGAGAATGCGGGCGGGTGACAACAGCGTCCGCGCGAGGCTGATGCGGCGCGCCTGACCGGCCGAGAGGGTCTTGCCGCCCTCGCCGAGAACGGTCTCGATACCGTCTGGGAGCTCGCGGATCGCCGCCTCCAGCTGGACATGCTTGAGGACCTCCCAAAGCTCCGCGTCTGAGGCGTTCTCACGGCCGATCCGCAAGTTCGCGGCGATGGTGTCGTTGAACACAGGGGCGTCCTGGGTCATCAGCACCACCCGCTCATGCAGGTCGTGGAGGCTCGCCGCCGCGATATCGACGCCGCCGAAGCGGACGCTTCCCGAGAGCGGCTCGATCAACCGGACGGCGAGCTGGGCGATGGTCGATTTGCCGCTGCCGCTGCGGCCCTTGATCGCGACGCACTCTCCCGGAGCAACGGACAGGCTCAGGCCGTCGAGCACATTAACGCGGCCGCCATAGCCGAAGCATACCGAGTCGAAGGCGATGCTCCCGGCAGCCGGCAGCGGCGTAGCCGACGCGGGGTCGAGGACATCGGCGGTTGACGTCGCGATCGCCGCGAGACGCTCGGCCGCTGCGGCAGCGCCCGCGAGGCGGGTCGCGCTGCGCACGAGCATCGCACAAGCCTCGAAGCTCGCCGTCACGGCGAGGAGCAACCCGACGAAGACCGCGCCATCGATCGCGCCTTTGTGGATCGCCTCGAGGCCCGAGGCCAGCGTTGCGACGAGGATCACCGCCGCGGTCGATTGCACCGCCGCACTGGCGAGGCTTCCGTAAAGCGCGAGGCGTTTGCGGGCATTGGCGAGCTGGGCGCTTGCCTCCATGATCGAGGCCTCGGCGCTGCCAAGCTCACCGAACACCACCAGGTCCTGATGCCCATCGATGCCATCGAGGATCGCGCCACGCAGGTTGGCCTGGGCCACTGCCGCGCGCCTTGCGGGATCCCGTGACGCGGTGATCAGGAGCGTGGGCACGCCGAGGGTCGCGATCGCAAAGCCGGCGGCATAGACGCCGGCGGCGGCCGGCAGCGCCAGCGCGAGAGCGACGCTCATGGCTATGCCGGCGAGCAGTGCGGTCGTGATGGGCCCCAGCCCCACGAGAAACAGCGTGTCGAGGGCGTCGAGATCGCTGACCAGCCGGGTGACCAGATCGGCGCGCCCGAACCGACGGCCGAGCGGCACCAGGCGAAACAGCCCGGCGAAGGTTACGCGCCGCAGGTCAGAGAGAACGCGCAGGGTCGCGTCATGCCCGGTCAGCTTCTCGCCATAGCGCGAGAGAATGCGGACGAACGACAGCCCGCGGACGCCGGCAGACGGAGCGAAGAGGTTGAAGGTTACGCCCGCCGTGGACAGCGCTGCGGCGGTCAGGAACCAGCCCGAGATGCCAAGCAGCCCGACGCCGGCGGCAAGACTGATGAGCGACAGCAGGACGGTGACCAGCAGCGGCCCGCGGACGCGCATGAACAGCGGCGCAAAATAGAACAGCGCTTTCACGCGACTCTCTCCATGCGAGCTTCATCGAGCATCGGCACGAGCCGGCCGTGCGCGATACTGACTCGACGATCCATTCGGGCCGCGACCGCCGCTGAATGCGTCACCACGATGAGCGTGCGATCCTGCGCAAACTCCAGGAGCCCATCGAGCACGGCCGCTTCGGTCGCGGGATCGAGGTGAGCCGTCGGTTCGTCGAGCAGCAGCAGGCCGGGATCCCGCAAATAGAGCCGCGCCAGCGCGACGCGGTGCACTTCGCCGCCGGAGAGGCCGAGGCCGCCCTCCCCCAGCATGGTGTCCAGTCCCTTGGGCAGGGTTTCGGCGAACTCCATCACGTGCGCACACAGGGCAGCGTCCCCGACTTCCGCAGCGCTCGCATTGCGCCGGCCCAGCCGGATATTGTCCGCGATGCTGCCGGCAAAGATGGTCGGCCGCTGTCCCAGCACGCCAACTCCGGCCCGCAGCAGCGGCATTGGCCAGTCGGACAACTCGCGCTCATCGAGTCGGATGGAGCCGTTATAAGGCCGCAGGCCAGCGATGGCTTCGAGCAGCGTCGACTTGCCGGAGCCACTGGTGCCGAGGATGGCGACGTGCTCACCCCATGCCACGCGCAAATCGGCGTCCTCGATCACCGGCCGCCCGCCCGGGGCGTTGATCCCTACGCCGGACAAAGCGACGGCTGGAACGACCTTGCCAGTGGCCATAGCCGGAAGCGCAAGGGGCGGCGAGTCGATCGGCGGCAACGCGCCCAGCTGCGACTCGATCTCGGCCACTGCTGCTTTCGCCGCGGCCTGATCGTGGTAGTGGGCCGCAAGCAACCGCAGAGGCTGAAACACTTCCGGCGCCATCAGCAGGCAGAACAGCCCTGCCTCGAGGGCGAGCGGCGCACTGCGCAGGTTGACGAGGTGCAGGAAGGTGAGCCCCACGTAAAGAGCGATCCCGGCGACTCCGAGCGCCGCAAAGAATTCGAGAACCGCCGAGCTCAGGAAGGCAATTCGCATCACCCGCATCGTGCGGATGCGGAGCTCTTCGCTGGCCGCGTAGACGGCATGCGTCTCGGCCTCGTCGCGTCCGAACAGCTTCAGCGTCGTGATGCCGCGCAGCCGATCGGCGAAACGACCGCTGAGGCGACTGAGCGCTGTCGCCTGGCGCCGGCTCGCCGCTTCGGCGCCCCACCCCGCGAGGGCCATGAAGACGGGGATCAGCGGGGCGGCGATGAGCAGCAGGACGCTTACGACCCAGTCGAACGGCAGGAGCACAACCGCAAACGCCAGGGGCACGATCGCGGCCTGCACCATGGCGGGCATATAGCGCGTGAGGTAGCCATCCAGCGCATCGACCTGTTCGATGGCGGCACTCGCCAGCGCGCCGCTCGAGCGGGAGGCGGTCCAGGTGGGTTGCGCTGCAAGGATGGTCCCGGCGATGGCGCGTCGAACCCCGAGCTTGATGCGCTCGGAGGCGGTCCCGGCCGCGATATCGGCCGAGAGTCCCAAGCCGATGCGGATCACGAGCAAGGCTCCGACGATGCAGACCGGCCAGACGAGCGCGCCCGGCTCGAGGCGATCGACGATCCCCAGGTGGAGGGCGTGGGCGAGCCACCAGGCCTGCGGCAGCAGCAACGCCGCCGAGACGAGCGGCAACAGAATGGCCATCTGGCTGGCGACCCCGCCGCTCCGCGAGCGCAGGCTCAACCACTTGCGGTGGTCGCGAGCAGGAGGGGCGGACCGTGTGGGCGGCGGGGTCATGAGACAAGATGCCTCTACGCCCGGCCGCCAGCTTTGACTTGCATCAAGGGCAGCCCGACGCCGCGCGCCTAGACCTCCCCCGAGGACCCGGCAAAGGGCCGGGCAAGAGAGGGCTTCAACGCATGGTCGATCCGCTCGTCGTCGATCTATCGCGGCTGCAATTCGCAGCGACTGCGATGTACCATTTCCTCTTCGTGCCGCTGACATTGGGACTGTCGTTCCTGATGGCGGTGATGGAGAGCGTCTACGTCATGACCGGCCGCTCGGTCTGGCGAAAGGCGACGCTGTTCTGGGGCACGCTGTTCGGCATCAACTTCGCCATGGGCGTCGCGACCGGCGTGGTCATGGAATTCCAGTTCGGCATGAACTGGAGCTATTACAGCCACTATGTCGGCGACATCTTCGGCGCGCCTCTGGCCATCGAAGGGCTGATGGCATTCTTCCTCGAAGCGACGTTCATCGGCCTGTTCTTCTTCGGCTGGGATCGGCTCAAGCCGGTCGGCCACCTGGTGGTCACCTGGCTCGTCGCGATCGGCGCGAACTTCTCGGCGCTCTGGATCCTGATCGCCAATGGCTGGATGCAGAATCCGGTCGGTGCGGCGTTCAACCCCGACACCATGCGCATGGAAGTCACCGACTTCATGGCGGTGATCTTCAATCCGGTGGCGCAGGCGAAGTTCGTGCACACCGTTTCGGCCGGCTACGTCACCGGCTCGGTGTTCGTGCTCGCCGTCAGCGCGATCTTCCTGCTGCAGAAGAAGCATCGCGACGTGTCGATCCGCTCGATGGTCGTGGCCGCGAGCTTCGGCCTCGCTGCCGCCCTCTCCGTCGTTGTCCTTGGTGACGAGTCCGGCTACGAGACCACATCGCACCAGAAGATGAAGCTGGCCGCGATGGAGGATATGTACGAGACGGAGCAGGCGCCGGCGTCCTTCACGCTGTTCGCGATCCCCACCGGGAATGGCCAGCAGTTCGCGGTCCGCATTCCGTGGGTGTTCGGCCTCATCGCGACCCGCTCGTTCGACCAGCCCGTCATCGGCATCGACGACCTCGTCGCCAGCGCCAAAACGCGGATCAGCAACGGCCTCGTCGCCTACAAGGCGCTGCAGCAGGTGCGCGCGAATCCGAACGACCAGATCGCACGGCAGACCTTCACCCAGACGCAGCAGGATCTCGGCTACGCGCTGCTGCTCAAGCAGTACCCGGATGGGATCGAGAACGCGACCAACGACGACATCGCCAACGCCGCGCAGAGCACGGTGCCCGATGTCTGGCCACTGTTCTGGAGCTTCCGCATCATGGTCGCGGTGGGCTTCTTCTATATCGCCTTCTTCGCCTTCTGGTTCTGGAAGGCCTCGACGCACCGGCTGGAGACCAGTCGCTTCTGGCTCAAGGTCGCGGCGTGGAGCCTGCCCCTGCCCTGGATCGCGATCGAGTCCGGCTGGTTCCTCGCCGAGTTCGGCCGCCAGCCCTGGGTGGTGGAAGGCGTGCTGCCGACGTTCTACGCGGCCTCGGGCCTGCACTGGTGGGACCTGGTCATATCGCTGGCCTTCTTCCTCGTGACTTACACCAGCCTGCTGGTCGTCATGGTCTGGCTGCTGGTGCGCGCCATCAAGTACGGACCGAGCGAGACCTCAGTCCTCGATGTCAACGACAATCCGTCGGCCCACAGCGCCGCAATCATGGAGCCTGCCGAATGAGCTCGATCCCGCTCGACTACGAAACGCTGCGCCTCATCTGGTGGACGCTGCTGGGCGTACTGCTCATCGGCTTCGCCATCATGGGCGGCATGGATCTGGGCATCGGGGCCCTCTTCCCCTTCGTCGCCCGCACCGATGAGGAGCGGCGCGTGCTGCTCAACCTCTCCGGCCCGACCTGGGAGGGCAACCAGGTCTGGCTGGTGCTCGGCGGCGGCGCGATCTTTGCCGCCTGGCCCGCGATCTACGCCGCGAGCTTTTCGGGCTTCTACATCGCGATGATTGCGATCCTGCTGGCGCTGATCCTGAGGCCTGTCGGCTTCAAGTTTCGCGGCAAGGTGAGCGACCCGCGCTGGCGCACGGTCTGGGATTGGGCGTTGTTCGTGGGCGGGTTCGTTCCCTCGCTCGTATTCGGCGTCGCAGTCGGCAATCTGTTCCTCGGCGTTCCCTTCCGTCTCGATGCGACCATGCGCGCCACCTATGAGGGCAACTTCTTCCTGCTGCTCACCCCGTTCGCCCTGCTCACCGGGCTGGTCAGCCTCTCGATGCTGGCGACGCAGGGTTCGGTGGTGATTGCCGCGCGCACCTCCGGCGAAGTCGCGGAGCGGGCCCGCAAGTATGGTAAGTGGGCCGCCGCCTCGACCCTGGTGCTGTTCGTGCTGGGCGGCGTCGTGGCGCTGTTCGTGCTCGGTGGCTATCAGGTCACCAGTGTGCAGGACCATTTCGGTCCGTCCAACCCGCTGGCCAAGACGGTGATCGCGGCCGCCGGGGCATGGCGGACCAACTATACCAGCATGCCCTGGATGTTCATCGCCCCGGTTCTCGCCATCATCGGCAGTCTCGGCGCTTATCTGGCGCTCGAGATCAGAGCCAAGGTGCTCGGCATCATCGGTTCGAGCCTTGCGATCTTCGGCATCATCTCGACGGCGGGCCTCTCGCTGTTCCCGTTCCTAATGCCATCCTCGGTCGACCCGAACTCGAGCTTCACGGTCTGGGATTCGTCGTCGAGCCAGATGACGCTGTTCATCATGCTGTGCGCGACGGTGATCTTCCTGCCGATCATCCTCGCCTACACCGCCTGGGTCTATCGCGTCATGCGCGGCCCGGTGACCACGACCAGCCTCAACCGCAACCCCAACGCCTACTGAAGGAACCGTCCTATGTGGTATTTTTCCTGGATCCTCGGCCTCGGCCTTGCCTGCAGCTTCGGCATCCTCAATGCGATGTGGTACGAGCTGCGGGAGCCCGTCGCGGCCACCGCCAAATCCGCCCAGTCTGGCGGCAAGCAGGTACACTAGCCTCCCAACCTGACTGGCTGATCGCGCGAAGGCCCTGTGGCGCTCGCGCGATCAGCGCTCCCCGCTCAACCAATGGCGAGGCGCCGATCCGGCGCCGCAGGCCCCGCCAATTGTGCTGTTTGGCGCAAGACCCCTCACCGGATGCCTTTTGCCGTGCGCCTCACCGATCTGCTATAGGCTGATTTCGGCCGGCGGCACGCAGATGTCGCGGCAGGGAGTGAGTGTTGGCCAGTCCGCAGCAGATGTCCGTCGAGCTTGATGTCATTACCATCGGGCGCGCCTCGGTCGACCTTTACGGCCAGCAGATCGGCACGCGGCTCGAGGACATCGGCAGCTTCGCAAAATCCGTGGGCGGATGCCCGGCTAATATCGCGGTCGGCACGGCGCGGCTCGGGCTCAGATCGGCGCTGCTGACGCGGGTGGGCGCCGAGCAGATGGGCGACTTCGTTCGGGAGCAACTCAGGCGCGAGGGCGTCGAGACGCGCGGCATCGTCACCGACAAAGACCGGCTGACGGCGCTGGTGCTGCTGGCGGTCGAGGCCGAGGGCGTCTCGCCGATGATCTTTTATCGCACCGACTGCGCGGACATGGCGCTCAGCGAAGCGGACGTGGACGAGGCGTTCATCGCGTCGGCAGGCGCGATCGTGGTGACAGGCACGCATTTTTCGACGCCGAACGCCGCGGCCGCACAGACCAAGGCGATCCGGATCGCCAAGGCGCACGACCGGAAAGTCGTGTTCGATATCGACTACCGGCCGAACCTCTGGGGGCTGGCCGGCCACGCGGCGGGCTTCGAGCGCTATGTGGCGTCGGACCGGGTGACCAAGGCCTACCAAGCGATCCTGCCGGACACCGACCTGGTCGTCGGCACGGAAGAGGAGATCGCCATTGCGGCCGGAACCTCGGACCTGCCGGCGGCGCTCAAGGCGATCCGCACCCTCACCGGGGCGACGATCGTGCTCAAGCGCGGCGCCAAGGGTTGCATCGTCTATGACGGGGCAATCCCGGGCGACCTCGAGCAGGGGATCGTCGGCAAGGGCTTTCCGATCGAGGTCTACAACGTGCTCGGCGCGGGCGACGCGTTCATGTCGGGTTTCCTGCGCGGCTGGCTCAAGGGCGAACCGCATTCCACTTCGGCAACGTGGGCGAATGCCTGCGGAGCCTTCGCGGTGTCGCGGCTGTTGTGCGCGCCGGAATATCCGACCTGGGATGAGCTCAGCTATTTCCTCACGCACGGCAGCAAGGAACACGCGCTGCGCAAGGACGAGGCGCTCAATCACATCCATTGGGCGACGACGCGGCGCACGGAATGGCCGCAGCTGATGTCGCTCGCCATCGATCATCGCAGCCAGTTGGAGGAGCTGCCTGGCGCGACGCCCGAGAAGATTTCGGCATTCAAGCGGCTGGCGGTGAAGGCGGCGGTGCGCGTGGCCAAGGGGCGGCCCGGCTTTGGCATGCTGCTCGACGACAAGTATGGGCGCGATGCGCTGTTCGATGCCGGCCAGGTTGGCAATTTCTGGATTGCCAAGCCGATCGAGCTGCCGGGCAGCCGCCCGCTGCGGTTCGAGTTTTCGCAGGATCTCGGCAGCCGGCTGATCGACTGGCCGGTGGAGCACTGCATCAAGGTGCTGTGCTTTTATCACCCGGACGACGCCCCCGATCTCAAGCGCCAGCAGATCGACGGGCTGCGACAGGCTCAGGACGCGGCGCAGAAGGTCGGACGCGAGCTGCTGATCGAAATCATCGCGGGCAAGCACGGCGGGGTCGATGACAACACCGTGCCGCGTGTCCTCACCGAACTCTATGATGCCGGGCTCAAGCCGGACTGGTGGAAGCTCGAGCCGCAGGCATCGCCGCGCGCGTGGGAAGCGATCGACCGTGTGATCGAGACGCGCGACCCCTATTGTCGCGGCGTGGTCCTGCTGGGCCTCGAGGCGCCGGAGGACGAACTGGCGCGCGCCTTCACGGCGGCACGCGGGGCGCGCACGGTCAGGGGCTTTGCCGTCGGGCGGACCATCTTTGCCGAGGCGGCGCGCGACTGGCTCGGCGGCCGGGTCACCGACGAACAGGCGATCGCGGACATGGCGCGGCGGTTCGAGTCGCTGACCGAAATCTGGCAGCGCGCCGGCGCGACCGCGGCGGCTTGAGGAGAATGATATGAGCAACACCATCCGCCTCACCATGGCCCAGGCGCTGGCGTGGTTCCTGACGCGGCAGATGACGGTGATCGACGGCAAGACCGTGCCGATCTTCGGCGGCGTGTTCGCGATCTTCGGGCACGGCAACGTCGCGGGGCTGGGCGAGGCGCTCTACCAGGTGCGCGACACGCTGCCGACCTATCGCGCCCACAACGAGCAGGGAATGGCGCACGCGGCGATCGCCTTCGCCAAGGCCAGCTTCCGCCGCCGCATGATGGCGGTGACGACCTCGATCGGACCGGGCGCAACGAACCTCGTGACCGCCTGCGCCCTCGCCCACGTCAACCGCCTGCCGGTGCTGCTGCTGCCGGGCGATGTGTTCGCCAACCGCGCGCCCGATCCGGTGCTGCAGCAGGTCGAGAGCTTTGGCGACGGCACGGTGAGCGCCAACGACGTGTTCCGCCCGATCAGCCGGTATTTCGATCGCATCACGCGGCCGGAGCAGCTGATCAGCGCCCTCGCCCGCGCCATGCAGGTGCTGACCGATCCGGCCGACTGCGGACCGGTGACACTGGCACTGTGCCAGGACGTGCAGGCCGAGGCGTTCGACTATCCGGCGGCGATGTTCGAGGAGCGGGTGTGGGCTCCCCGGCGGCCGGGGCCCGATGCGGCGCAACTGGAGGCGGCCGTTGCGGCAATCCGGGCGGCTCAGAAGCCGGTGATCATCGCCGGGGGTGGCGTGCTCTACTCCGAAGCGGCGGAGGGGCTGCGTGCGTTCGCCGAGCGTCATGGCGTGCCCGTGATGGAGACCAATGCCGGCAAATCCAGCCTGCCGCACGACCATCAGCTCAATATGGGCTCAGTTGGTGTGACGGGCTCGTCGGCGTCGAACCTGCTCGCCGAGCAGGCCGACCTCGTGTTGGCGGTCGGCTCGCGCCTGCAGGACTTCACCACCGGCTCGTGGGCGCTGTTCAAGGCCGAAGGCGTCCGGGTCGTCGGGCTTAACGTCCAGGTTTTCGACGCGGGCAAACATCGTGCGCTGCCGCTGGTGGCCGACGCCAAGGTCGGGCTCGACCTGCTCGACGGCAAGCTCGGACCATGGCACGCGAGCGATGCGTGGCAGGCGACGGCGAAGTCCGCGAAGCAGCACTGGCTGCAGCAGGCCAAGGCCGTGACCGACCCTACCAACGCCCTGCCCTCCGACGCGCAGGTAATCGGCGCGGTGCATCGCGCGCGCGGTTCGGGTGCAACGCTGGTATGTGCCTCGGGCGGACTGCCGGGGGAACTGCACAAGCTTTGGCCGGCCGGCGCGCCGGGCAGCTACCACATGGAATATGGCTATTCGACCATGGGCTACGAGATCGCCGGCGGGCTGGGCGTGAAGCTCGCCAAGCCCGACGACGACGTGATCGTGATGGTCGGCGACGGCAGCTACATGATGCTGAATTCCGAGATCGCGACCTCGGTGATGCTGGGCAAGAAGCTCACGATCGTCGTGCTCGACAATGGCGGCTATGGCTGCATCAACCGGCTGCAGATGGCGACGGGCGGCGCGAACTTCAACAATCTGCTGAAGGACGCCTATCACGAAGTCCTGCCGGCGATCGATTTCGTCAAGCACGCGGAGTCGATGGGCGCGGTGGCGCGCAAGGCGGCGTCGATCGCCGAACTCGAAGCGCAGCTCAACCAAGCCAAGGGCGACGATCGCACTTCGGTGATCGTCATCGATACCGACCCGCTGATCTCGACAGACGCGGGCGGCCACTGGTGGGACGTCGCCGTGCCCGAGGTGTCGGTGCGCCCGCAGGTGAACGCCGCCCGCAAGGAATATGAGGCCGCGCTCAAGGCGCAACAGCTCTAGGAACCGACAGCATGAAAGCCAAACTGGGCATGTCGCCCATCGCGTGGTGGAACGACGATCTGGTGGAGCTGAGCGACGACGTTTCGCTTGAAGAGTGCCTCAGGCAGTCGCGCTCGGCGGGATTTACCGGCATGGAGAAGGGCCGCCGCTTCCCCGACGATCCCAAGGTCATGCTGCCGATCCTCAAGAAGGCGGACGTGACGCTGTGCGGCGGCTGGTTCTCGGGAACGCTGGCCAGTGAGGAGCTGGCCGCCAACAAGGACCGCATCCTGCCGATGATCGAGCTGTTCAAGGCGGTGAATGCGCCGTGCATCGTCTACGGCGAAGTCGGCCGCTCGATCCAGGGCGACCGCAAGAAGCCGCTCGCGACCAAGCCGGTGCTCACCGATGCCGAGATGAAGTCCTATGCCCGCAGGCTCACCGAGTTCGGCGAGTGGTGCGCGGGCAAAGGCATGCCGCTGAGCTACCATCACCACATGGGCGCGGTCGTGCAGTTCGAGGCCGAGCTCGACGCCTTCATGGCGGCGTCGGGGGCGGGCATCCCGCTGCTGCTCGACGCGGGTCACCTCGCCTTCGCCGGCGGTGACGTGCTCCGCGCCATCGACCGCCACCACAAGCGGATCACGCACGTCCATGTGAAGGATATCCGCCGTCCGGTGATCGACAGGCTCGACTGGAAGTCGCAATCGTTCCTCGATGCCGTCGCGCTCGGCGCGTTCACGGTGCCGGGCGACGGCTCGCTCGATTTCGGTGCGATCGTGAAGCGCTTCGCCGACTATGGCTATGAAGGCTGGTTCGTGGTCGAGGCGGAGCAGGACCCCAAGAAGAATCCGCCGCTCAAGATGGCGCAGGTTGGACACAAGGAGCTGATGCGGGTGATGACCGCGGCCGGCTATACGGTCGAGACGCAGGGTTTTCCCAAGACATGAGCAGCCTTCGGATCAAGCGGCCGGCAGACCGGCACATCGTGGTCACGCCGCAATCGGCCGGCTGGACCTATGTGGGTTTCGAGATCAGCCGTTCGCCGAAGGGCACGACGCTTGGGGGCAACACCGGTGATCGCGAACTCTGCCTGGTGCTCGTCGCCGGTCGCGCGCAGGTGAGCGCGGGCGGCGCCGATTTCGGCGAGCTCGGACGGCGGATGTCGGCGTTCGACGGGCCGCCGGCGGCGGTCTACGTTCCGGCCCACACCGACTGGTCGGTGACGTCGACGACCGAGCTCGATCTCGCCCAGTGCACGGCGCCAGGCGGCGGCGACCTGCCGGCGCGGGTGATCAAGATCCCCAAGACCATCATTCGCGGCAAGGGCAGCAACACCCGTTACGTGACCAACATCCTGCCAGAGACCGAGCCTGCGCATTCGCTGCTGGTGGTCGAGGTCATCACGCCGGGCGGCAACACCTCGTCCTATCCGCCGCACAAGCACGACACGGACGATCTGCCCAACGAGTCACTGCTCGAAGAGACCTATTACCACCGCGTCAAGCCCCCGCAGGGCTTTGCGATGCAGCGCGTCTACACCGATGACCGGTCGCTCGACGAGGCGCTGGTGATCGAGAACGGCGACGTGACGCTGGTGCCACGCGGCTACCATCCGGTGGCGACCGTGCATGGCTACGACCTCTACTACCTCAACGTCATGGCGGGCCCGAAGCGGACGTGGAAGTTCCACAATGCCGCCGAGCACGAATGGCTGATGAAGTAGGCCCATCGGCGCTACGGGAACAGTATCCCTCACCTCAGTGTCATTCCCGCGAAGGCGGGAATCCAGACTTGGCTCTCGGATGTCCGTTAACGTGGCCTGGATTCCCGCCTTCGCGGGAATGACATCAGTGATTGCGTCAGACGCGAACTAACGCGCGGCCGAGAGTCTCAGCCGGGCACTTCGCTGATCTTGACGGTGCGCTTCTCGCGCACCGACATCAGCGCGGCGTCGGCGATGAGCAGTGCCGCGAGGCCATCCTGCCCGCTCGGAGAGACCTTGCGCTTGCCGTCGACGGTCTCGATGAACGCCGCGATCTCGTTGGCATAAGCCTCGATGTAGCGCGTCATGAAGAAGTCGTGCAGCGGCGGGCGGCGATAGCCGGTGGCGGTAGCGACCTCGATCGACACGGCGCGCTGATTTTCGGCGGCGACGGCCCCGAGCGTGCCCAGCGCCTCGATGCGCTGGTCGTAGCCATAGCTGGCGCGACGCGAGTTCGAGATGGTCGCGTGCTTGCCCTTGGCGGTTTCGAGCATCACCGACACGCTGTCGTAGTCGCCGGCCTTGCCGATGGCCTTGTCGACGAGCACCGAGGCCTGCGCGCTGACGCTGACGATCTCTTCACCGAGCAGGAACCGGGCCATGTCGAAATCGTGGATGGTCATGTCGCGGAAGATGCCGCCCGAGCGCTTGATATAGTCGACTGGGGGCGGCGCGGGATCGCGCGAGACGATGGTGACCATCTCGACGTCGCCGATCTCGCCTGCATCGATCGCAGCGCGGACTGCCATGAAATGCGGATCGAACCGGCGATTGAAGCCGACCATCAGCGTGGTGCGGTTCTTCTTGACGGTGGCGATGACATCGCGGACACGCGAGACGCTCAGGTCGACCGGCTTCTCGCAGAAAATCGCCTTCTTGGCCGCCGAGAACTTCTCGATGAGATCGGCGTGGGTGTCGGTGGGGGTGCAGATCACCACCGCATCGATGTCCTTGGACACCAGGATCGCATCGATGGTGCGGATGTCGCAACCATATTGCTGGGCGATCGCCTGCGCCGCCTTGGGCACGGCGTCCGCGACGGCGACGAGCTGCGCGCCCGGGTTGCTGGTGACGGCGCGGGCGTGCACCTTGCCGATGCGTCCGGCCCCCAGAAGGGCGAAACGAATGGTCATTTCCGTGTCTCTTCGTGATTAAATTGCGAGGCGAGAACTAAACTCTAGCGCACTCGCGGGCCGCTTGCGAGACGCACGCGGCAGGAAGGGGAAGGTCCCGCCGCATCCAGCGGGACCCTAAAATTCACCGGCACGCGGTAGCCGTAACGAGCCACGTCCTGTCGGTGGACCAGAGGGTATCGAACATAGGCGCCAGCTGCTGCTGTGGCCCCGTGAGCTCAGTGATGCAGCCGCAATATATGCCGGTGGCAACCAGCGTCGCCCCGTCGCTCTTCACGGGCTCGCCAAGGCTATCGAACGGGACGATCTCGCCTGTCAAACAGGCGCCATCGCCGCCCGACGTCGGAGACGGCGCAGGGGTGAAGCCCGGTCCGCCGCATTCCTGCGCGTGCTTGGCCGGATCGGTGAACAACAGGGCAAGGCAGTCCAGGGTGTGCTGCACGCTGGTGTCGGTCGACGTCGACGTGGTGCCGGTATCGGCAAGGACCGGTGCCACCGACATGGCGCAGACGAGGGTTGAGCTGCTGATGAGAGCGAGGAAGCGTTTCACGACTGTCTCCAATCATAAGTGTGAAAGAGTAGAATGCAGAACTCAACGGCCCGAGGCTATCCGTTACCCCGAGCCGCGGAAATCACGATCCCGCCAGTGACCGGATCGGGTCACCAGCGGACAGCCGGCCCCATCAACAGGCGGTGGCGGTGACCAGCCAGGCCTTGTTCTCTGTGGCTCGGACGGAATCGAACAAGGGAGTAAGCTGGCGCAAAGGAGCTGCCATACCGCTGATGAAGCAGGGATCGGGCGGAGCACATGCGATGAGCGTGCGGGCATCGCTCTTGTACTGCGCGCCGTCGATGCCAAATGGATCGATCGAGGTGACGTAACAGCCCGCACCATCGCCCCCAGAAACCGGAGGGGGTGCGGGAGTGGCATTGGATGTGCCGCATTCCTGCTCATGCAGCTTGGGATTGGTGAACAGCAGCACGAGGCAATCGGCGGGGCTTGGCTGGGTCGAGGTATTCGTCGTGGCCCCCGTTTCGGCCAGGGCGGGCGTCAAAGCGATCGTCGACGCAAGCGAGCAGCTGCTCAGCAGCGCAAGAAAGCGTTTCACGGTTTGTCTCCATTGAGAATGCCCGGACGCCAGCACGAATCGGGACAGGAACAGGTAGGCTACACCCTGGGCGTGGACGCCCAAAATCGTGACATTCACTTAACTTGTGGGCATGCTTCAAAACCTCGGCGTAAGGGGCCGCGCGACGGTTGGCGTGGTCCACACATGGCGGACCGGGCGACGATAAACACTTCGGCGGAGGCCGCAGATGTCACTTGGACAAAGCGCAGAGCTGCTGGCGCGTTTCCAGTTCGCCTTTACAATGTCGTTCCATTTTATCTTCCCGGCCTTCTCGATCGGGCTGGCGAGTTACCTCGCCGTGCTGAACGCTCTGTGGCTGTGGCGGCGCGACGAGGTCTACCTGCGCCTCTTCGACTACTGGAAGACGGTGTTCGCGATTGTTTTCGGCATGGGCGTCGTGTCGGGCATCGTCATGAGCTACCAGTTCGGGACCAACTGGGCGCGGTTTGCCGACAAGGCCGGCCCGGTGATCGGGCCGCTGATGGCTTATGAGGTACTGACGGCGTTCTTCCTCGAGTCGGGCTTTCTCGGCGTCATGCTGTTCGGACGCAAGCGCGTGGGGCCCGGGCTCCACATGCTGGCGGTGGCGATGGTGGCCGTGGGCACGCTGATCTCGGCGACGTGGATCATCGCCGCCAATTCGTGGATGCAGACACCGGCGGGCTATTCGACCAACAGCGCAGGCCAGTTCATTCCGCTGGACTGGTGGGCGATCATCTTCAATCCGAGCTTTCCGTATCGGCTCGTGCATACGGTGCTGGCGGCGTTCCTCACCACAGCCTTTGCGGTCGGTGGCGTAGGCGGGTGGCACCTGCTTCGCGATGCCAGCAACCGGCAGGCGCGCGTGATGTTCTCGATGGCGATGTGGATGGCCGCGCTGGTGACGCCGGTGCAGATCGTCGCCGGCGACCAGCAGGGCCTCAATACGCTGGAGCATCAGCCGGCCAAGATCGCGGCGATCGAGGGCCACTACACCACGACGCCGACGACCCCACTGATCCTCGTGGGCATTCCGGACGACGCGGCGCAGGAGACCAAATGGGCGCTCGAGATTCCGAACCTCGGCGGCCTCATTCTCGCCCACAACTGGAACGCCTCGGTCAAAGGGCTCAAGGACTTTCCGCCAGATCAGCGACCGGCGGCGCTGATCCCGTTCTGGACGTTCCGCATCATGGTCGGCCTCGGCGTGCTGATGCTGGCGCTGGGCGTGTGGTCGCTGTGGGCGCGGTATCGCAAGACGCTCTACACCAGCCGCTGGCTGCACCGGGCCGCCGCAGTCATGGCCCCTTCGGGCTTCTTTGCGGTGCTGGCCGGATGGTACACCACCGAGGTCGGGCGGCAGCCGTACACGGTCTATGGCTTGCTGCGCACGGCCGACAGCCTCTCCAACATCGACCCGCAAGCGATCGGTGCGTCGTTGATCGCCTTCATCATCACCTACTTCGTCGTGTTCGGCGCAGGTGTGTTCTACATCGTGCGCATCGTCTCGCGGCCACCGCAGGGCGAGGAACCCGAATTGCGCGAGGCTCCGACGCGGGCCGCGGGCATCACGCCGGCGCAGCAGGTTGAAGCGGGAGGCCCGTCCAATGCCTGACCTGCCAACTATATGGGCCGGACTGATCGCTTTCGCGGTGCTGGCTTACGTGATCCTCGACGGTTTCGACCTCGGCGTCGGGATCCTGTTCGCAGCGTTCGACGACGCCGCGGACCGCGACGTGATGACCAACTCGATCGCTCCGGTGTGGGACGGCAACGAGACCTGGCTCGTGCTCGGCGGCGGCGGGCTGATGGCGGCGTTCCCCCTCGCCTATGCCACGGTGATACCCGCACTTTATGTGCCGATCATCCTGATGCTGATCGGGCTGATCTTCCGCGGCGTGGCCTTCGAGTTCCGGTTCCGCACCAAACGCTGGCGGCCAGTGTGGGACTGGGGCTTTGCGATCGGTTCGGCCGTTGCGGGGTTCATGCAAGGGATCGCGCTCGGGGCACTCGTGCAGGGAATTCGCATTTCAGGCCGGCAGTATGCCGGAGGATGGTGGGACTGGCTGACCCCATTCAGTGCGCTGTGCGGCTGCGCGGTGGTGATCGGCTACGCGATGCTGGGCGCATGCTGGCTCAACCTCAAGACAACCGGCCCGCTGCAGGAGCGCGCCCGGCAGATGGCGCGGCTCGCCGGCACCGCCACGCTGGTGCTGATCGGGGCGGTGAGCCTGTGGACGCCGTTCCTCAACCCGCTCTATTTCGGCCGCTGGTTCGCGTGGCCGGCGGCATTGTTCTCGGCGGTCGTGCCCGTGCTTCTCGCGGCCTGCGCCGTGGTGCTCTGGCGCGGACTGGCCACGGGGCGGCATCTGTCGCCTTTTCTCGCCGCGCTCGGGTTGTTCGTCCTGAGTTTTGCCGGGCTCGGGATCAGCTTCTTCCCCTATATCGTGCCGGGGGCATTGACGATTGCGGATGCCGCGGCGCCCGATGCGTCGCTTGGCTTCATGCTGGTCGGTGCCGCGATCCTCGTGCCGATCATCCTCGCTTATACCGGCCACGCCTACTGGGTTTTCCGGGGCAAGATCGACCCGGCTGAGGGCTATCATTGATCGCGCGCCGGCTGCTCTGGTTTGCCGCGCTGTGGCTCGCCGGCGTGGTCTGCGTGGGGCTCATCGCCCTCGCGATCCGGGCGGTGCTCAACGGCTAGGCTTGGGCGGCTGGGCATTAACCCTAGGCCCAAGAACCGCGAGAAGTGCCTTCCGCTCAAGTGCTTATCGCTTGCGCCTCATAATCGTTAATGATTGATTAACCCTCAGGCCAGCCATGTCGGCTGTCCGTGTACTCCTGGCGGCGAGCGGCGCGCCACCTCGCTTTCTTGAGGGTTCTAGTATGCGTTTCACCATGTCCAACACGTACAAGCTGGCCGCCATGGCCGGCGTACTTGCGATCGGCGGCCTACTGGCAGCCTCTCCCGCGCAGGCGGGCAAGTATTCGTCACCGCAGGCCGCCTTCCAGCACTACGAAGACTGCCTCAACTGGCTGATCTCCGACCCGGCCAAGCACGCCAAGTTCTGCGATCCGGGCACCACGGTGTTCGTGAGCGGCGCCGGCGGCTCGGGCAATTTCCCCAAGCATTGCTGCTGGTGCTGCGACGGTTATTCGGACTCGAATTTCAAGCCCGAGTTCATCCACCACAACAATGGCTAACGATCTGCGCTAGCCTCACGGAGACGTTCAGGGCCGCTGCTATGCGCAGTGGCCCTTTTTCTTGCGGTCAGATCGAGTAGCCGAGGCCCCAGCCGAAAATCTGGGCGTAGACCTGCTCGGCCATCTTTTCCGGGCTGTCGCTCGCGCCATGCAGCACGATTTCCGGATGCTCGGGCGCCTCGAAGGGGCTGTCGATGCCGGTGAAATTCTTGATCTCGCCGCGACGCGCCCGCGCGTAGAGACCCTTGGGGTCGCGGGCCTCGCACACCTCGAGGGGGGTGTCGACATAGACTTCGCTGAAGCCCACGTCGCCGGCGATTTCCCGCGCCAGCCGCCGCTCGTTGCGGAAGGGCGAGATAAAGGAGACGAGGACGATAAGCCCGGCTTCAGCCATCAGCCGCGCCACTTCGGCGACGCGGCGGATGTTCTCCACGCGCGCTTCTTCCGTGAATCCGAGGTCTTTGTTGAGGCCGTGCCGGATGTTGTCGCCATCGAGGATGTAGGCGTGTCGCCCTTCGACCGCGAGCCGTTTCTCGACCAGGTTTGCGACGGTCGACTTGCCGGAGCCTGAGAGGCCGGTAAACCAGACGATCGCCGGACGCTGGCCCTTCATCTTGGCGCGAACCTCACGGTTCACGTCAAAGCTCTGCCAGCTGAGATTCTGGGCACGCCGGAGGCCGTAATCGATCACTCCGGCGCCCAGCGTCGCATTGCTGATGCGGTCGATGAGGATGAAGGCACCCGTGAGAGGATTGGCCGCGTAGCTGTCGAAGGCGATCGGCTTGTCGGTGGCGATGGTGAGCGTGCCGACTTCGTTGAGCTCAAGCGTCTTGGCAGCACTCTGCTCCAGCGTGTTGACGTTGGTGCGGAACTTGAGATCGGTGATGGTGGCGGGCACGAGCTGCGCGCCGCTCTTGAGCAGATACGAGCGGCCGGGGATTGCCGGCTCGTCATGCATCCAGATCATCCGCGCCTGAAACTGGTTGGAGTATTCCGGGGTCTCGCCTGAATGGGTGAGCACATCGCCGCGCGAGACGTCGACCTCGCGGTCCAGAACAAGTGTCACGGCCTGTCCGGCAATCGCGCGGTCCAGATCGCCGTCCATCGTGACGATGCGCGTCACCTTGGCCGGCTTGCGCGACGCCGCGACGAGCACATCGTCGCCGGCGCGAATGACGCCCGAGGCGATCGTACCCGAAAAGCCGCGGAAATCGAGGTTCGGCCGGTTTACCCATTGCACGGGGAACCGCATCGGCTTGTGCGTCCGATCGGTCGAGACTTCGATCGTCTCGAGATAGGGCACGAGCTGCGGCCCGCGGTACCAGGGCATTGCCTCGGAGGGTTTGAGGATGTTGTCGCCGCGCAGCGCCGAGACCGGGATCGCGACCAGCGTCTCGAAGCCGAGGTCCTTGGCGAAGCCGCGATAGTCCGCCTCGATCGCGTCGAACACCTTCTGGTCGTAGTCGACGAGATCGATCTTGTTGATCGCGAGCACGACATGCTTCACGCCGATAAGGCTCAAGATGAAGCTGTGCCGACGGGTCTGGGTCAGCACGCCCTTGCGCGCGTCGATCAGGACAACGGCGAGGTCGGCGTTGCTCGCGCCGGTCGCCATGTTGCGGGTGTACTGCTCGTGGCCCGGTGTGTCGGCGACGATAAACTTGCGCTTGTCGGTCGAAAAGAACCGGTAGGCGACGTCGATGGTGATGCCCTGCTCGCGCTCGGCGACGAGGCCGTCGACGAGGAGCGAGAAATCGATGCCCTCCTCTCCCACTTGGCGGTTGCGGCTTTCCTTGCGCAGCGAGGCGAGCTGGTCGTCGAGGATAAGCTGGCTGTCGTAGAGCAGCCGGCCGATGAGCGTCGATTTGCCGTCATCGACGGAGCCGCAGGTCATGAAGCGCAGCAGGCCCTTGTCGGTCTGTTGCGCGAGCCAGAGCTCGAGGTCGGTATCTGCGGAGCGGATGGGCGCGGAGGCGTTCATCAGAAATACCCCTCCTGCTTCTTCTTTTCCATCGAGCCTATCTGGTCGGAGTCGATGAGGCGGCCTTCGCGTTCGGAGGTGCGGGAGGCCTGCATCTCCATGATGATCGAGGGCAGATCGCCGGCGGTCGAGCGAATGCCGCCCGTCAGCGGGTAGCAGCCGAGGGTGCGGAAACGGACCATCTCTTCGTGCGGCGTCTCGCCGGGCTCGAAGCGGAAGCGATCGTCGTCGACCATGATCAGGGTGCCGGAGCGCTCGACCACCGGGCGCTTCCTCGCGAAGTAGAGCGACGGAATCTCGATCTTTTCGGCGTAGATGTAGGTCCAGACGTCGAGCTCAGTCCAATTGGAGATCGGGAAGACACGCATGCTCTCGCCCGGCGCGAGGCGCGTGTTGAAGATGCGCCAGAGCTCGGGCCGCTGGTTCTTGGGATCCCAAGCGTGCTGCGCGTTGCGGTGCGAGAAAATACGCTCCTTGGCGCGGGATTTCTCCTCGTCGCGGCGCGCGCCGCCGATGGCAGCGTCGTAGCGGCCCGTGTTGAGCGCCTGACGCAGCGCCTGCGTCTTCATGATGTCGGTGTGAACGGCCGAGCCGTGATCGAACGGGTTGATGCCGGCCTTGAGGCCTTCCTGATTCGTGTGGACGATCAGGTTGAGGTCGTATTGCTTGGCCATCCGGTCGCGGAAGGCGATCATTTCCCTGAACTTCCACGTGGTGTCGATGTGGAGGATCGGAAACGGAATGCGGCTCGGAAAGAACGCCTTGCGGGCCAGGTGCAGGAGCACCGAGGAATCCTTGCCGATCGAATACATCATCACCGGACGCTCGAAGCTCGCGGCGACCTCGCGGAAGATCTCGATGCTCTCGGATTCGAGCGCCTTGAGATGGCTGAGGGCCTGTGTTTCGGTCATGTGAGGACTGGTCCGGACGAAAAGTGGGCTGGAGATACGCCTCCGGGCGGCACCCGGCAAGGAAGCGCCAGCCGCCGTCGCGCCCAAGGATAAACACCGTTTCTACATCCGGCGCGTTCGCGGAAATCCCATACCGCTAACCATCCTGTTCGCTTGCCGCGCCAAAAAGCGGTTCCTAAAAGCGGCACATGGCCAATCACCGCGACGTCCTCTCCGCCATCGGCAACACCCCCCTCATCCGTCTCAACCGCGTCTCCGATGAGACGGGGTGCGAAATCTGGGGCAAGGCCGAGTTCCTCAATCCCGGCCAATCGGTCAAGGACCGGGCGGCGCTGTTCATCGTCCGGGACGCCATCGCCAGGGGGCAGCTGAGACCCGGTGGAACGATCGTCGAGGGAACGGCGGGCAATACCGGGATCGGGCTGTCGCTGGTCGCCAATGCGATGGGCTACAAGAGTGTGATCGTCATTCCCGACACGCAGAGCCAAGAAAAGAAGGACGCGCTATCGCTCTATGGTGCCGAGCTCATCCAGGTGCCGGCCAAGCCCTACAAGAACCCCAACAACTACGTGAAGCTGAGCGGCAGGCTGGCGCACAAGCTCGACCGCGAACTGCCGAACGGCGCCATCTGGGCCAACCAGTTCGACAACGTCGCCAACCGCCGCGCCCATATCGAGACCACCGGTCCCGAGATCTGGGCCGACACGCAGGGCAAGATCGACGGCTTCATCTGCGCGGTCGGCTCGGGCGGCACGCTCGGCGGCGTGTCGATGGCGCTCAAGGCGAGGAACAAGGACATCCAGATCGGCATCGCTGATCCCGAGGGCGCGGCGCTCTACAATTACTATGCGCATGGCGAGCTCAAGGCCGAGGGCAACTCGATCACCGAGGGCATCGGCCAGGGACGGATCACCGCCAATCTCGAGGGCGTCGAGGTCGACCAGGCGTACCGCATCTCAGACGCAGAGGCCCTGCCCTACCTGTTCGACCTGCTCGAGCACGAGGGGCTTTGCCTCGGCGGGTCGACCGCCATCAACATCGCCGGCGCGGTGCGCATGGCGCGCGAACTGGGGCCGGGCAAGACGATCGTCACGGTGCTTTGCGACTATGGCAACCGCTACCAGAGCAAGCTGTTCAACCCGGCCTTCCTCAAGTCCAAGGGCCTGCCCGTTCCGCATTGGCTTGAGGACCGGCAGCCGGTAGATTGGCGCGCCGTCGTGGAACCCGACCCCAGCTGATGCTGACCATCGAATCCTGGCTTGCCGAGCTGATCCCCAATAACGGGATCATCTATTGGATTTATGTTGCCAACTACCTCGTGGCGCTCGGCTTCATCGTCAGCGAAATTTTCCGCTCGCGCACGTCGCAAGGCTCGATCGCGTGGATCATCAGCCTGTTGATCCTGCCGTTCCCGATGACGATCGTGTACCTGGTGTTCGGGGTCAAATCCTTCGACGACTATGCGGCGGTGCAGACGCATTCGGGACGCGTGCTGCGCAAGGTGCGGGCGGCGCGGGGCAAAATTCTCGACCAACCCTCGACCGAAGACTTCCCCGTCCTCGCCAACGTCTCGCAGCTGCCGTTCCTCAGCGGCAACGAGGTCGAGTTGCTGATCGACGGCAAGGCGACGTTCGAGTCGATCTTCGAGGGCATTTCGCGGGCCGAGCACACGCTGCTCATCCAGTTCTACATCATCCACGACGACGAACTCGGCCGCGAGTTCGCCAAGCGGCTGATCGAGCGCGCCAACGCCGGCGTGAAAATCTACCTGCTCTACGACGACGTCGGCAGTTTCTGGCTGCCTCGATCATACAAGGACAAGCTCCGGGCGGCCGGCATCAACGTGCACGGCTTCAACCATCGCCACCGGTTCCTGCGCATCCTCGGGCCGACGCGCATCCAGTATCGCAACCACCGCAAGATTGTGATCGCCGACGGCAAGGAGGCCTGGATCGGCGGGCTCAACGTCGGCGACGAATATGTGGGACGCAGCAAAGTGTTCGGGCACTGGCGCGACACGCATGTGCGGTTCAAGGGGCCGGCCGTGCTGGCCGCGACGCTGAGCTTCCAGGAAGACTGGCAGTGGGCAACCGACCAGGAGCTGGGCGACCTTCCGAGCTCCACGGCGCTCGCCGGCGACCAGTCGATGCTGATCATGCCGACGGGGCCGGCCGACGAGCTCGAAAGCTGCGCCATTGCCTTCGACGACGTGATCGGCCAGTCGATGAAGCGGTTGTGGATCGTGAGCCCCTATTTCGTGCCCGACGTGTCGATGGAGACGGCGCTGTTCGCCGCCAAGATGCGCGGCGTCGACGTGCGAATCCTGATCCCGCAGAAGCCCGACCACCGTATCGTGTGGCTCGCCAGCATCGCCTACGCCAACCGCATGGTGCACCACGGCATCGACATGTATCGCTATCCGACGGGCTTCCTGCACCAGAAGATCATCCTGGTGGACGACAAGATCGCCGGGGTCGGCACGGTGAACTTCGACAACCGCTCGTTCCGGATCAATTTCGAGATCACCATGTGGTTCACGGGCGAGAAGATGATCGCAGACGTCGAAAAGATGCTGGTGCGCGACTTCGACGACGCGGTGAAGGTCGACCGCGTGATCCCCGGCTCACAGGGCGCGGTGATGCGCTTCCTCGCGCAATCGGCGCGGCTCTTGTCCCCGATCCTCTGATGACCGAGTTCGTCTTCCGCGAGCAGAGCTACCTCACGTCCCTGGACGCGGCCGTCGAAACAGTGGCGGAGGATGGCGGCATCGTGCTCGACCGCACGATCTTTTATGCGACCTCGGGCGGCCAGCCAGGCGACACCGGACGGATAATGCTGGGCGACGGGACGGTGATCCCGATCGCCGCGACGGTCCATCCGGAGGGCGACAAGACGCGGATCGTGCACGTGCCGACCGAAGGCGCGCCACGTCCTTCAGTGGGCGATCGCGTGCGGCTCGAGATCGACTGGGAGCGGCGGCACAGACTGATGCGGATGCACACGGCGCTGCACCTGGCGACGGTGGTGTTCCCCTTCCCGATCACCGGCGCTGCGGTGGGCGAGGACAAGGGCCGCGTCGATTTCGACATGCCCGAAGCGCCGGCGGACCTCGCCGAGCGTGAGCGGCGCCTCAACGAGCTGGTCGAGGCGAACCTGCCGGTCAGTTCGGAATGGATCACCGACGACGAGCTGCTCGCCAATCCCGGGCTCATCAAGACGATGACGGTGCGCCCGCCGATGGGCCAGGGCCGCGTGCGGCTGGTGCGCATCGGCGACATCGACCTCCAGCCCTGCGGCGGCACGCATGTGCGGGCGACGGGCGAGATCGGACCGCTGAAACTCGGCAAGATCGAGAAGAAGGGCGCGGTGAACCGACGGGTGACGGTGCTGTTCGGCTAGTCGCCGGTGTCGCCAGACTCGATATCGGGCGCGTAGATGAGGCCGCCATTGCTCCACAGCGCATTCTGCCCGCGCGGCACGTTGGCGCCGGTGTCGGGGCCGAAATTGCGATCGAAGATCTGTCCATAGTTGCCGACCGCCTTGATCACCGACTTGATGAAGTCGGGGGCGAGGCCGAGCGAAGGGCCGAAGGAACCCTCGATCCCGAGCAGGCGCCGGATGCCGTGGGTCTTGGCGGCGGCCAGCGAGTCGATGTTGACCGAGGTGACGCCTGCCTGCTCGGCGTCGATGAGCGCGAAGAGCGTCCATTCGACGATCTTGAACCATTGGTCGTCGCCCTGGCGCACCACGGGGCCGAACACGGACTTGCTGATGCGCTCGGGCAGGATCACCTGGCTCGCGGGTGACTCCATGCCGCGGCGGATGGCGTTGAGCCAGCTCGCCGGGGCCGAGACGGCGTCGCAGAGGCCCTTGGCATAGGCAACGGCGAGGTCCTCGCGGTCCTCATAGAGCACCTCGGTGTATTGCGCCTGGGTGGTGAAGGCGAATTCCTGGAGGTTGATGAGCTGGTCGCCCTGATCGGTGACGCAGACCCTGAGATTGTCGAGCTGATAAGCGGAGACGATGTTGCGGGACGCCGGCACCATGAAGGCCTGGCCATCGTAAAAGCTCGGCGCGACGTAGCTCGCGGCGTAGCGGGTATCGCGACGCATGGTCCAGTCGGCGTCGCGGGAGATGACGTCGATATCGCCGGTCTGGAGGCTCGCAAAGCGTGCGTCGCCGGTCAGGGCGCGAAACTCGAGCTTGTCGGGATCGCCGAAGATCGCCGCGGCGATGGCGCGGCAAAAATCGACGTCAAAGCCGGTCCACAGCCCGCGATTGTCGAGCTGCGCGAAGCCAGGCAGCGGGTCGCTGCCGGCACAGATGACGTGGCCGCGCGCGCGGACCGCCTTGAGCGTCGGCCCATCCGGTGCCGTCGCCTGCGCCATGGCGGAGCCTGCGGCAACGACGAAGAGGGCGACCAGCACGAAGCGGAGTGCGACCATCGCGCGGCTCATCGGATCGGCGGGGCATACTGGATGCCACCGTCCTTCCACAGTGCGTTGAGGCCCGGCGGCAGGCCGAGCGGCGAGCTCGCCCCGACATTGCGATCGAAACTCTCACCGTAGTTTCCGACAGCCTTGACGATGCGGTAGACCCAATCCTTGCTGAGGCCGATCGAGGAGCCAAAATCCTCCTCGCCGAGGCCGAGCAGCCGTTTAACCTCGGCGCTGTCGGAGCCGACCATCTCGTCGATGTTCTTCTGCGTCACGCCCAGCTCGTCGGCATCGAGCATGGCGAAATAGACCCAGCGGGCGATCTTGAACCACCGATCGTCCCCCAGCGCGACGGAGAGGGCGAGCGGCTCGTTCGAGATGACCTCGGGCAAGAAGACATAGTCGGCGGCGTTGCTCAGCGTCGAGCGATCGGCGGCAAGGCGCGAGGCGTCCGCGGTGTAGGCGACGCACTTGCCGGCGACGAACGCTGCAAACCCCGCGTCGTGCCCCTCGAGCGTCACCGGATCGTAGGTCAGGCGGTTTGTCGCAAAATAGTCCTCAGCGTTGAGCGCGGCGCTGGTGTTGGCCTCGACGCAGACCGGCTGGCCGGACAGGTCGTGCGCCGTGCCCAGATTGGACTGTTTGCGGACGAGGAAGGACTGCCCGTCGTAAAACAGCGTGCCGACGAAGGCGACGCCGACGTCGGCGTCGCGTTCCATGGTCCAGGTACTGGCGCGGGCGAGGACATCGATGGCGCCCGATTTGAGGTCGGTCCAGCGCTGGCCATCGGCTTCAGGGATGAAGCGAACGGCGCCCGGATCGTTGAAGATCGCCGCAGCGAGCGCGCGGCAGTAATCGACCTCGAGCCCGGCCCAGTTGCCATCGGTCCCCTGCTTCGAAAAGCCCGCAAGGCTGCCCGACACGCCGCAAAGGACGGCGCCGCGGGCCTTCACAGTATCGAGGCGATCGGCGAACGCAGGCGCAGCGGGCGCGAGGACGGCCAGGACAGACAACGCTAACAGGCCGAGCCGCACGGCGCCTCCGGGGATGCGGATTGCACCGAAACGGCTCTTGCGGGATACGTCAAGCCGCACAGGACCATCGCATGACCGAAAAGCCGCCACGTTCCCCCTCACCCGAGACCATCCTTACCCACACCGGCCGCGACCCTTGGGCCGACCGAGGCTACGTCAACACGCCGGTCTACCGGGGTTCGACGATCCTGTTTCCGACGCTCGACGCGCTCGAAAGCACTGAACCACGCTTCGACTATGGACGCACCGGCAACCCATCCTCGGCGGCGGTCGAGGACTGCATCACGGAACTCGAAGGGGCGGCGGGTACGGTGCTCACCCCCTCTGGTCTCTCGGCGATCTCGCTGACGCTGATGGCGGTGGTCAATTCCGGCGACGAGGTGCTGATCACCGACAGCACCTACCAGCCAACCCGGCGCTTCGCCGATGGGGTGCTGCCGCGCATGGGGGTCACGGCGCGCTATTACGACCCGCGGATCGGCGCCGGCATTGCCGAGCTCATCGGCGACAAGACGCGGGCGATCTTCGTCGAAAGCCCGGGCTCGCTGACCTTCGAGATCCAGGACTTGCCGGCGATCGCGGCGGCCGCCGCGGCGCGCGACGTCGCGGTGATCGTCGACAATTCCTGGGCGACGCCGCTCTACTACCGGCCGATGGAGCTTGGGGCGGACATCGTGATCCACGCCGGCACCAAGATGTTCGTCGGCCACTCGGACGTAATGTTCGGCACCGCCTCCGCCAACGCCAAATGGTTCAAGCGGCTCAAGGATACGCATATGCGGCTCGGGCTGTGCGCCTCACCCGACGACTGCTTCCTTGCGGCGCGCGGGCTGCGCACGCTCGCTATCCGCATGAAGGAGCTGAGCGCGCGCTCGATTGAAATGGCCCGCTGGCTCGAGGGACGGCAGGGCATCCGGCGCGTCATCCACCCAGCGCTGCCGAGCCACCCCGATCATGCGCTGTTCAGCCGCGACTTCACCGGGGCCGGGAGCGTGTTTGCGGTGCTGCTCGAGCCGAAGCCGCGCGCGGCGCTGGCGGCGATGCTCGACGGGCTGACGCTGTTCGGCATGGGCTGGTCGTGGGGCGGCTATGAGAGCCTCTGCCTGCCGATCCATCCCGAAAAGACGCGGACGGCGACGCGCTGGGACGAGCCGGGCCCGATGCTGCGGCTGCATATCGGGCTCGAAGGCGTCGACGATCTCAAGGCCGAGCTGGCGTCGGCTTTGGCCCGCTACCTCGCCGCTTGAGCGCAAGGTAGCGGCGGAGCGAGGACAGCGGGCGCGAGGCGATGGTTCCCTCAGGAGTGAAGGCGAACATCCAGCCGCGGCGAGCGAAGACCCAGCGCACGCCGTAAGCGCCGAGCATGCCCACATAGGCTCCCGCGATGGCGTCGGTCGGGTAATGCGCCTGGACCGAGACCCGCGAGACACCCACCGCGACGGCCAGCGCCAGCGCCGCCCAGAACCAGCGCGGCGAGAGAAACGCGATCACCATCGCCAGCGCGAAGATGGTCGTCGTGTGGCCGGACGGAAAGGACTGGTATGACCAGCCCACGACGTTCGGGTGGAAGGCGAAGGGCCCCGCGTCCATCAGATGCTCCGGCCGGGCTCGGCCGATCATGCGCTTGACGATCGCAGTGAAGAGGCTCGGTGCGGCGACGCCGACAAAGATGAAGCCGTAGAGCACGGCGAACTGGCGCAGCAGCGTCGCCATCAGGCGCCAGCGTACCAAGCGGGCGAGAATCGCGGTCGCGAGGAACAGCACCGCCGAGGGCCAGAGGATCCAGTCGGCAAGACCGAAATCGGTAATCGAGGCGAAGAAGGCCCGGACGTCCTGGGGCCAGGTGAGCGCCCATTGTGAGAGCGGGCCGTCGAAGGGCGCCAGCAAGGCCAGCAGAACGAGCCCAGCGAGCACCGGGACCCACCAGTTTCGGGTGCCGATCCAGAGCGGCCAGGGTTTTTGAAAGTCCGTCATCGGCCCACACTCGGGTGCCTCGCGACGCGGGTCAACAGGCTCGCTATCTTGCCCTTTCGAGCGGCGTCCGCTAACGGATGCGATGGAATTCGGGGTATAGCTCAGCCTGGTAGAGCACCGGTTTTGGGAACCGGGGGCCGCGTGTTCGAATCACGCTACCCCGACCATTTTGGGACGACAGATGACCGCACGCATTTACCGGCCGGCCCCCAACGCCATGCAGTCGGGTCGCGGCAAGTCCAAGGACTGGGCACTGGTGTTCGAGCCGGAGAGCCCGCGAGAGGTCGATCCGCTGATGGGCTACACCTCAACCCGCGATACCAAGGCACAGGTGCGGCTGAGCTTTGCGACGCTCGAGGAAGCCGAGACTTACGCGCGCAACAACGGCATCGCCTACACCGTGCAGCCGCCGCATGTGCCGACGCCGAAGCGGAGCAACTACTCCGACAACTTCCGGTTCGATCGCAAGACGCCCTGGACGCACTGAGTCCGGGTGGCCGTCTCCGCCGAAATGACGCGGCTCAAGCGCGACCTCGACTCGCTGGTCGAGGAGATTTCGGTGAGCAGCGGGCCACGGGCTAAGTCGCCGCTGAGCGCCGCGGAGCGGCGGACCCTCAAGGCCGAGATCCAGGGGCTGATCCAGCGGCTCGACGAGCTCGCCGGCAGGCTCAGCTAGCCGCGTCCCCTCAGAACCCGACCTGCAGTCCGGTCAGGACCGCTGTCGTCGGCATGATGAGGTCGACGTTGGCGGGTTGGACGAGATGCGCGGCGAAGGTGTCCTGGTAGCGGACTTCGCCGACGAGCGAGATGTTCGAGGTCACTTTCGCATCGGCGCCGAGGATGAACTGGTAGCCGTCGCCCGCCGTCAGGTTGTCGCCGCCGAACGGATCGGTCACGCCGTACCAGACGTAGCCGAGGCCCGCCGCGCCATAAACGCTGAAGGTGTCGTTGATCACGGCGGTGTATTTGAGGTCCGCCATCAGGCTGGTGGTCTGGTAGTGGCTGGTGCCGCCGTTCTGGTTGCGGCGCGTCGCGAGCACGTCGGCTTCGACGGAAAGGCCGCCCAGCATCGCGACGCCGCCGGTCAGCGCGAGGGCCTGGCCGGTGTCCGTCGCGTCCGGCTCAAGCGCGATCGACGTGCCGTGGAGGTAGTAGCTGACGGTGTTGCCGAGCGCTGCGCCTCCGAGGAGCTGGAGATAGACCGGATTGGCGGCCGTCGGCGCAGCGGGAGCGGCGTGCGCGCTTCCGGCGCACAGCAGGGCCGCCGCGACCAGAGCCGGCACCCTGAGATGTTTTGCCAAACCGAGCATCGCCGATCCCCCGCAAGCCGTGGAGACGATCGATCGTCTCGCCTCGCGCGGAGGTCAATGAGTCGCTGCGGGCTATACCCTTAACAATGCAGACGAGGGTCCGCGGACGTCCGGCGGGAGCCTAGACGTCGCTGAACTTCGTCCATTTGCCGTTGTTCTTGCTCGAGGCGATCGAGGCCGTGATGAACTCGATGCCCTCGACGCCGTCGGCCAGCGTCGGCAGAAGCGGCGCGAACTCCTTGCCCTCGCCTCGGATGACCGCAGCGAACTGGCTGTAGAGGGTCGCAAAGGCCTCGAGGTAACCCTCGGGGTGACCGCCGGGGATGCGGATGTTCATCGAGGCAGCCGGCGGGGTGCTGATGGCGCCGCCGCGGGTCAGCAGCGTGCGCGGCTTGCCAAGCTCGCTGAACCACATCTCATTGGGATTTTCCTGGCTCCACTCGATGCCGGCCTTCTCGCCATAGACACGAAGCTTGAGGGCATTCTCATTGCCTGGAGCGACCTGGCTCGCCCAGAGCATGCCGCGCGCGCCACCGCGGAAGCGCAGGAGGACGTTGACGTTGTCGTCGACCTTGCGGCCGGGCACGAAGCTCTGGAGGTCGGCGCTGACGGCGTCGGTCTTGAGGCCGGTGACGAAGCGCAGGAGGTTGTAGGCGTGGGTGCCGATGTCGCCGATGGCGCCGCCGGCGCCGGAGCGCTTGGGATCGGTGCGCCAGGCGGCCTGCTTGTTGTTGGGGTCGGCCGGCTCGCTCAGCCAGTCCTGCGCATATTCGGCCTGGACGACGCGGAGCTTGCCGAGAGCGCCGGACTTCACCAGCTCGCGGGCCTGCCGGATCAGCGGATAGCCGGTGTAGTTATGGGTCAGCAGGAATTTCGCGCCCTTGGCGGGCTTCACCGCAGCGAGGGCGCGGGCGTCGGCGAGGGTCGAGGTCAGTGGCTTGTCGCAGATCACGTTGATGCCGGCTTCGAGGAAGGCCTTGGCCGGCGCGAAGTGGACGTTGTTGGGCGTGACGATCGAGACCGCCTCGATGCCGTCAGGACGCGCCGACTCCTTTTTGACCATCTCCTCCCACGAGGCGTAGGTGCGGCTGGGATCGATGCCGATATTTGAGCCCGATTCCTTCGATACCGCCGGGCGCGACGACAACGCCCCCGCCACCAACTCGTAATCGCCATCGAGGCGCGAGGCGATGCGGTGCACGTAGCCGATGAAGGCCCCCGTGCCGCCGCCCACCATGCCGAGCCGAATCCGCCGCTTGCCGGTCTCCGCCATTTGCCGTCCCCTTACCGATCGAGCCCGAGAATCTTGCGATTGGCGGCGAGGTCGGTGCCCGATGCCGCGAAATCGTCGAAGGCCTTCTCGGTGACGTTGATGATGTGTGCTGCGATGAACGGCGCGCCTTCGGCGGCGCCCTGCTCCGCCGACTTGATGGCGCACTCCCATTCGAGCACCGCCCAGCCGTCGAAACCGTACTGGCTGAGCTTGGAGAAGATGGCGCCGAAATCGACCTGCCCGTCGCCGAGCGAACGGAAGTGGCCGGCGCGGTTCACCCAGCTCTGGTAGCCGCCATAGACACCCTGCCGACCCGTCGGATTGAACTCGGCGTCCTTCACGTGGAACATGCGAATGCGGTCGTGGTAGATGTCGATGTAGTCGAGATAGTCGAGCTGCTGCAGGATGAAGTGGCTCGGATCGTAGAGCAGGTTGGCGCGCGGATGGTTCTTCACGCGCTCGAGGAACATCTCGTAGGTCACGCCGTCGTGGAGGTCCTCTGACGGGTGGATCTCGTAGGCGACGTCGACGCCCTGCCGGTCAAACTCATCGAGGATCGGCGTCCAGCGACGGCCGAGCTCATCGAACGCCTCTTCCACCAGTCCGGCGGGCCGCTGCGGGAACGGGTAGAGGAACGGCCAGGCCAGCGCGCCCGAGAAGGTCGCGTGCGCTTTGATGCCGAGGTTCTTTGACGCCGCGGCGCACCATTTGAGGTGCTGGACCGCCCATTCCTGCCGCTTCTTCGGATTGCCCTGGACGGCGGGAATGGCGAAGCCGTCCGACAAGGTGTCGTAGACGGGATGCACGGCGACCAACTGGCCGATGATGTGGCTCGCGAGGTCGGTGATGACGATGCCGTGCTTGGCCGCCGTGGCGTTCAGATCGTCGGCGTAGGCCTTGCTGGTCGCGGCCTTTTCGACGTCGATAAACGCACTGACCCAGGTCGGAATCTGCACGCCCTTGTAGCCGAGCCCCGCCGCCCATTTGCAGATGTGGTCGAGCGTGTCGAACGGCGCCTTGTCGCCGGCAAACTGGGCGAGAAAGATCGCCGGGCCCTTGATGGTCTTCATGATGGTCTCCCGATGGGCGCACCGGCTCTGTTCCGGCGTCTGATGTACGTGCCCTGGCGCGGAAACTTTACGCTTGGCTAGAAACTGTCAAGCCGAAGCGGTGCCACGGCGACTACGTCGAAGTTCTAGCCCCGACCTTGGCCAGCGCGGCAAGGGCCTCGCTCCGCGGCCGCTGCCTGATCATCAGAAATGTTCCCGTGAGCCAGGCAAGGACCCATGTGCCCCAGATCTCATCGCCTTCGGCGCTGAGCGCGCCGTGATAGGCGATGGAATGGTTGAGGCCGCTGGCGCCGTCATAGGTTTTGACGAACCGCACTTCGCCCGCCGAGTGCGAACCGCTCACGGTGGCGTGGAGCTCGAGCGGCGTGGCGCGGATCAGCCGCGCCATCTCATGCGTCGTGCCGGTGAAGGCGCCACCGGCATCGAACAGCACGGCCTCGAAGTGTTCGGCCTGAGGGCGCGCCGGATAGTTGTAGACGCCGCTCCAGGCGCCGCTGAGATCGGTCGATGGGATGGGCCGTACCATGGCCCCCAGACTAACAAAAACGGACGCCGCACGCTCAGCGCGGCGTCCGGTGATCCGTGAGCAGGCCTAACGGCGTGTTACTTGAGCAGCGCCAGCGCGTGCTTCGGTTTCAGCGCTCGCGGCCGCTCGCAGGTGGTGGTGAGGGTCAGGACCTTGCCGGTCTCGCCCGCTTTGAGCAGCGAGGTCATCACATCCACCGCGTGCAAAGCGAGATCGAGGCTGCAGCGCGCGGCGCGGCCCTTTTCTACCGCCTGCATCATGTCCGCGAGGCCGGCGGTGCGATAGTTGGCCCGGGCGTTCGCCGTATCGACGCCCTGATTGAGCTTGCCGAACGGATGGTCCCAGGGTTCGACCGTCTGGCGCGTGCCGGCCTGGTCGGTGACGGTGATGGCTCCGCCAAAAAAATTCGGGTCGGGCACGAAGACCGAGCCCTCGGTGCCGTAGAGCTCGATGTTGTGGTGGCCGTGACTCGCGGTATCCCAGCTGGCGCCGATCGTGACGATTGCGCCAGAGTGGAACTCCAGGACGCCGTGGATGGTGGTGGGCGTGCCAACCTTGACCTTCTTGCCGGTCATGGCGACGTTCGGCGTGGTCACAGTGCGATGGGTCTTGGCCGAATTGGTGAAGGCGGTGACGCGCCGCACCGGCCCGATCAGCTGGATGAGGTCGGTGACGTAGTACGGGCCGACATCGAGCACGGGACCGGCTCCTGGCTGGAAGAAAAAGGTCGGATTGGGGTGCCAGTGCTCCATGCCGCGGCTCATCACGTGGGTGGTGCCGTGGGTGATCTTGCCGACGCGGCCGGAATCGATGAGGTCGCGCACCTGCTGGTGGGCGCCGCCAAGGAAGGTGTCCGGCGCCGAGCCGACGCTGAGGCCGCGCTTGTCGGCCTCCTTCTTCAGCGCCTTGCCCTCCTTGACCGAGAGGACGAACGGCTTTTCCGAATAGACGTGCTTGCCGGCAGTCAGCGCATCCATCGACACGCCGTAGTGGGCGGCCGGGATGGTCAGGTTCACGACGACGTCGATGTCGCCGCTCTTGAGGAGCGCGTCCGGGGTCATCGCCGGCACGCCAAACTCCTCGCCGCGGACTTTCGCCGCTTCGGGCACGATGTCGGCGACGCCCCTCACTTCGAGGCCCCGGAACATCGGGGCGAGACGGAGATAGGCGGACGAGATATTGCCGGCACCCATGATGCCGACGCCGTAGGTCTTGGCCATGAGTTACATCCACGCCTTGAGGGAGGCGATCGAGCGGCGGGCAAAGCGCATGGCGTCGCTCGGCTTGTCGTGCTCGGTGACGAAGTATTTGGCCTTGGTCTTCTTCTTTGCGACCTCGAGCAGTTTTTTCCAGTCGAGCGTGCCGTGTCCGACATCGGCCCAGCCGTCCTCATCGACCGCCTGACCGGCGGGCGCGATATCCTTGACGTGGATAGCCGTGATGCGGCTGCCGAGCTTGTCCATCCAGGCGACGGGGTCCTCGCCCGCCTTCACCAGCCAGGCCAGATCCATCTCCCACTCGAGCGAGGGGAGCGAACCGAGGAGGATTTCGATCGGTCGCTTGCCGTCAGCGCCCTTGGTGAATTCCCAGTGGTGGTTGTGATAGCCGAAGCCGACGCCGCCGGCGTTGAGGGCCTTGCCGATCTTCGCAAGGCCGGCGCCGAGCTTGGCCCAGTCACCTTTTCCTTCGCGGTAATCCGGGGTCGGCGGGGCCGGGCAATAGATGGTCTTGATGCCGACGGTGCTGGCGATCTTGAGCGCGGCAGCGGTGTCCTCGAGCTGGGCGTAGCCGATATGGGCTGTCGGCATGGTGAGCCCGGCGGATTTGAGGCTCGCGGCGAGTGCGGCGGGATCGGCAAACTGGCCGCCCCAGCCTTCGACCTGGGTGTAGCCTTCCTTGCGCAGCGCCTTGAGCGTCGCATCGAGCGAGGCTTCATTGCGCGTGCTGTAGAGTTGGATCGAGATGTCCATGGGTCCCCTCCGGTCGTGTTTTGATGGTTTTCGCCGCGCCCCTTTTTGCCACGTCGGGGCGGCGGACGGAAGCGTTTGCAAGCGTGCGGCAAGCCCCTGCGGCAGCGTGACGGGACGCGAGGAATTGGCTACACCCCTCCCCGACGACCCCGTAGCTCAACCGGATAGAGCACCTGCCTTCTAAGCAGGTGGTTGCGTGTTCGAGTCACGCCGGGGTCGCCAGCCCTCACCTGCTCGCGGCGCGCTTTAGAGCGGGGACGGCCGTGGCGCGCCAGTCCTCCGCCACCTGCTCGTAGTAGCCGCGCACCGCGTCGGGCACGAACTGATCCCAGCCGTCGTGGATCAGGCGCAGCTGCGTGCCTCCACCTGCGGTGGGGAAGAGGTGAAATTCCACCACGGTCTCGGGCGTGCCCGGCTGGAACCACGAAAAGACGAACTTGCCCGGCGCGTCCATGGCGAGGATGGTGCAATGCGTCGCGCCGGAGGTGTCGTGCGCCGACCGGAGGGCGGGATCCTCCTGCATGAAGAAGGTGGTCCCGACCACGGCGCGATAGTCCATGGCGCCGAGCCAGCGCGGCAGGGTCACCTCGGAGGTCAGGACGTCCCAGACGTGCGCGGGAGGCGCCTCGATCGTGGTCTCGACGACGATCGCCAGCAGCGGTGCTTCACTCATAGGTCGAGCTCCAGTTGGGATTTGCGTTGAGGCTCATCGGCCCGCAGCTGCTCAACTGCCGAGCCCCAATAGAGTTCAAGCCAGGCGCTGAGCGCCTTGAGCTTCGGCCGGTTGAGCGAATAGAGGTTTTCACGGGCTCGCTTATGCTCGACCACGAGCCCAGCCTCCTTGAGCAGGCGCAAATGACGCGAGACGGCGGGCCGGCTGACGGCGAAATGGGCCGCGAGCTCGTGGACCGGGCGCGGCCCGTCGCGAAGCAGATCGACTAAGGCCCGCCGGGTATCGTCGCCAAGCGCCGCAAACTGCAGGGCCGGCGTCATCGCTCAAACGTAACCATGGGGTTACGAGTATACGTAAGCGTCCGGTTACGCGTCAAACCAATGAGAATGTCGCGAGCAATCGGGCTGAAAGGCGCCATATTAGGCGGATGCAAATGTCGGTGTGCGAAGGTCCACGACGGAGGAGAACAGCGTGACCGCCCCGGCCCCCTACTCCGACGTGCGCCAATGGTGGCATCACGGCCGCCGTTTTTCCGTCGCCGAACTGGTGGCGGACGGCATCGTGCACGCCGTCGGCATCGCCTTCGCGGTCAGCCTCGGCACCGTGCTCCTGGTGTTTGCTGCGATCGGCACGGCCCGGCCCGAGTTGCCGGCGATCATCATCTATCTCGCCTCGCTCCTGACGGTGCTGGTCGTCTCCTTGGCGTTCAACGTCTCGCCGATCTCGGGCTTCAAGAAGGTCATGGCGCGGCTCGACCAGGCGGCGATCTTCCTGTTTATCGCCGGCAGCTACACCCCGTTCCTCGCCGTGCTCGGCCAGACCAGCGGAGCGACCCTGCTCACCGTGGTGGTGTGGGGCGCGGCGCTCGTTGGCATCGCGCTCAAGCTGATCGTGCCGGAAAAGTTCGGCAAGCTCGCGGTGCTGCTTTATCTGGGGATCGGGTGGAGCGGCGTTCTCGTCTTTCACACGCTGGCGACGGTGCTGCCGCCGGTGACGCTGTGGCTGCTGGTGGCCGGCGGCATCACCTATTCGGCCGGCATCGTCTTCCACCTGTGGGAGCGGCTAAAATTCCAGAACGTCCTTTGGCACAGCTTCGTCGTGCTCGGAGCGATCCTCCACCTCTGGGCGATCTTCGATTGCATGGTGCTGAGCCGGCTGGGCGGGCTCTAGCCGCAGTCACTGATCCATCGGCGTGCCGACGCGATCCTCGGTCATCTTGTCGCCGGGCTTGAGACCGATTTCGTCGGCACGCCCGCCGGCGATCTCGAGGACGAAGCGCACAGGTACCCCCGACGGGATCGTGGTGGTGTCCATCGGATGGGCGTTGACGTGGATGGTGCGCACCGTGCCGTCCTCGCCGATGAACACCATGTCGAGCGGGATCAGCGTGTTCTGCATCCAGAACGTCGCGATCTCCTCGTGGTGGAAATCGAACAGCATTCCAGCGTCGGAGGCGAGCGAAGTGCGGAACATCAGGCCCTTCTCGCGGCTGGCATCGTTGTCAGCGATCTCGATCGCAAAGGTGAAGTCGCCCTTGGCGGTGTGGAGCACCGCTTTGTCGCCGGCGCTGCACGCGGAAATGCCGAGCAAGAGGCCGAACGCGGCCACCCGCAAGGCCGCGAAGAGCAGCCAAGCGATCCGCGAAATGCTCATGATCTCAGTGACTTAGTGGGAAGACGGAGCGTCGCCCCAGCCATCCGGCCGGATCTCTGCGACCATCAGGCCCTTGGGGCCGTTGCCATAACGGACCAGGACGAACTGGCCCGGCCTGAGCTCGGTGATGCCGAAGCGGCGGAGCGTTTCCATGTGGACGAAGACGTCGGGTGTCCCCTCGCCTGCACTCAGGAATCCGAAGCCGCGAATGCGGTTGAACCACTTCACCTCGAGCCGCTCGAGCTTGCTGGTGGGCTCGACCACGACATGCGTGCGCGGCGCCGGCATCTGCGCCGGATGGCGCGCGGTCGACTCATCCATCGACAGGATGCGGAACGCCTGCAAGCCGCCGGGCCGGTTCAACGCCTCGACCACGACGCGCGCGCCTTCGTACGCGGTCTGGTAGCCGTCGCGACGCAAGCACGTCACGTGCAACAGAACGTCAGGACGACCGTCATCGGGAACGATGAAGCCAAAACCCTTGGCCACGTCGAACCATTTGATCGCACCCGCAATCTCAATGACGTCAAGCGGAGAGCCCGCATTCGTCACCTCGCTCGCTTCGCCAAGCGAACGGATTCCGGGCTTGTCGCCATCGGCAGAAAGTTTGGCCGCCATGCCCCCAAACGCCTCTTCGAACATCCCCCGTCGCAAGCGGGGTACGCGTTGTTGAGTCACCTTGGCCGATTCAATTTCAAAAGTTAAGGAGTCGTTGCCAAGAAGTTGAGCCGGCCAAGCGGCAATCCACAGCACTGTTGCAGCGATGGCGCACTGCCTCGCGACTGGGCCGCGAAAAGCAAGGAGCACGCGATGAAATACCTCCACACGATGGTGCGAGTCACCGACATCGAACAATCCAAGCGCTTCTGGTGCGATGGGCTCGGCCTGCGCGAGGTGCGACGCAGCGAAAACGACAAGGGCCGCTATACTCTCGTCTTTCTGTCGGCGCCGGGCGACGCGGCCGCGGAAGTCGAGCTGACCTTCAACTGGGACCCCGAGGTTTATACGGGCGGGCGCAATTTCGGCCACCTCGCCTATGAGGTCGACGACATCTACGCGCTGTGTGCGCACCTGATGAAGATGGGCGTGACCATCAACCGGCCGCCGCGCGATGGACACATGGCGTTCGTGCGATCGCCCGACGGCATTTCGGTCGAGCTCATCCAGAAGGGCACGCTGCCGCCGGCCGAGCCGTGGCTGTCGATGCGCAATACCGGCGCCTGGTAAGGCTTGGTTCACCACGCGGCTTAGCCGGTATTTCACCGTGATTGCCTAGACTTGCACCGATCGGCGCGGGCCCTCGCCCCACGCCCCGGAGCCAATATGCATCGCGCCGCTACCGCCCTGCTCGCTGCCGTTTCGCTCAGCGCGTGCGCGCTCTCGCCGCCGCGCGACCTCTATGCCGGCTACGGCATCGACTTCGGCACCTATGTCGCCAATTCAGGCGTCTCGACCTTCTGCTTCTTGCCGCAGCTGCGCCTCGCGATCTGGAGCGTCGAGGCGCATTTCGGGCGGCACGTGGTCGTGACCTCCGGCTACCGCGACCCGATCCACAACTGGATCGTTGGCGGCAAGGAAGACAGCTACCACCAGAAGTGCATGGCGGCCGACTTCTTCATCCCCGGCGTGCCCAAGAGCGAGATCATCGACTTCGTCTACCGCGACGACCTGGTGGGCGGCATGGGCTGCTATCCGGGCCAGGGCTTCATCCACATGGACGTGCGCCAGCGTCCGCCCGGCTGGACCCACCCAGTGACCTTTTCGGGCTGCTGAGCAAGCGACTTGCACGGGCGCCGGACGCACCCTATAGACCGCGGGCGTTCGATGCGCCCATCGTCTATCGGTTAGGACGCCACCCTTTCACGGTGGAGAGAGGGGTTCGACTCCCCTTGGGCGCGCCATTCCTCAGCCGCTGATTAGCCCACCCCGTTGAACGCGGTGATTGTCTTCATCACCAGCTGGCGGTGCCCTGCGAGCATCAGCGGGTGCGAACGGACCCGCCTGACCGTTGACGGGGCACAGCCCCCTTGGTAGGTGAGCCGAGGTTCCTCCGCGCCCATCGTCTAGCGGTCAGGACGTCGCCCTCTCACGGCGAAAACAGGGGTTCGATTCCCCTTGGGCGCGCCAGTCCCCGAACATAAGAGAGAATTGCGAGCACGTCAGAGCCTGGATGTGCCACGACCTCTCGCGTCAGCGCGGCGTTCGGACGGCAGGTGCGCATCTCGTCGCGCGTGACGTGCACTCCGCCGGAGGGCGCGCGCAGGCCTCCTCCGCGCCGGCACCACTGTGCCGCCTTCGCCCTTCGCCCTTCGCGCTTGCGCTGACTCCGCCGGGACTCGCCCGGTCAAAGTCCGTCTGGGTCAGATGCGGTCCTTCACGTCGGTCTGGCTGTGGTTTAGTCCGTAGCCGCCACGGCGGTCATCTCGACCCGCAGCGTGGCGATCGCGAGCCGTGTCTCGACGGTTGCACGGGCAGGTTTGTTGTCGGTGTCGAGCCACGTGTCATAGACTGCGTTCATCGCGGCAAAGTCAGCAATGTTGCTGAGGTAGACGTTGACTACCAGAAGCTTGGCCTTGCTCGAGCCGCCCTTGGCGAGCAGGTCGTCGAGCTTTGCCAGCACCTCCCCGGTCTGCACCTCGATCGTGCCCGCCTCGGTGTCGGCGGTCTGTCCCGCGATGTAGAGCGTGTTGTTGTGCCGGACGGCGGCGGACAGGCGCTTGCTTGGATCGATCCGGGTAATGCTCATGGTATCCTCTCAGGCTGATGTCAGATCGTTTCAGGTCGTCGCGCCGTTGAGCAGCGCCACCGGCAGGACGACGGAACTGGCGTCGAACCGCCCTGCTTCGATGCGCCGGACCATGTGGTGCGCTCCAAGGGCGCCGAGTTCGTGGGCGGGCGACCGCACGCTGGTCAGGCGGGTCGAAAAGTAATCGAGGAAATCAAAGCCGTTGAAGCCGGTGAGCATCACGTCGGCCGGAACGCTGAGGCCTCGCCGCTGCAGCAGCCGGTAGCAGGCAATCGCCATCTGGTCATTGCCGGCGAGCACTGCGTCGCAGCGGCCCCCCTCGCGCAGGAAGGTGTCGAGCGCGGCCTCGGTCGCCATCGGTGTTTCGTCGGTCGAGGTGATGACCGTGAGCCTAGCCCTGCTGCCTGCCGCCTTGGCCTCGTGACGCATGCCCGCGAGCCGCGCCTTCATCGCCGGCCAGTCCAGTTGCGGCACGATGGCGACCAGCGATTTGGCACCGCGATCGAGAACATGCGCACAGAGGGCTCGGCCCCCGTCGAAATCGTCCTGTCTCAGCACGCAGATGTCCTGATCGCGATACTCGCCGGTCTGTTGGAACAGGATCACCGGCTGCCGTGCCTGCTCGACCATCGCACGAGTCGCGGGGCTGGCGTCGAAATCGCCCGACATCAGGATGCAGAGGCCATCCGTCTGGCGTTGTTGAATGAGGCTCGCGATAGCGAGTTCGTCCTGCTGCAGTCCCTGCAGCACCAGTGAATAGCCGGCCTGATTGAGCCCCTGGCAGAGGCCGCCGAGAAGATTGGTGATGTAGGGATCTGAGAGAAAGCGCGAGCCGCCCGCCACCACCAGCATGCCGACCGACATGTGGCGGCTGGTGCGCAGCGAGCGCGCCGCCGTGTCGGGTCGATAGCCGATCTGCGACACTGCGCGCAGCACCTTGTCGCGCGTCTCGTCGTTGTAGCCGCGTCGTGTCTCATTGACGACGTTGGAGACGGTCATCGGCGAAACACCGGCCACGCGCGCCACGTCCTTCAGGGTTGCCCGCCGCGCCGCCAGGGGGGAAGCCGGCTTTTGGCCGCGCCTGCGTGTCTCATGTGCCATCGACAGGGGCGCCCCTCACCTTGCCGTGTTGCGTTAAAGCGGATTGCGGGCTGACGCAAGCGCGACCCCGAACCGAGCAGAGCGACACAACGAGGGAAGCTCTTGACGTAACGTTAAAGCTGGCCCTATCGTCCCAATAGTCGGGCGGCGAGCGAGGCGGGTCTCTCCTGTCGTCCAGTGGAGAACACGACAACGACCGGGCCTACCCGGGCGACCGACGCGGCCGCCGGCAGCGAAGCTTTGGCGCGTTTGATTTAACGTAACATACGATGGCGATCCTATGACTGAGAGTGTGGCGGAAGCGGTGGCAAGGCGGCGGCAGTTCATTGCCGGCGGCACCATGTCGATAAATCGCGCCATCAACCCGCCCAAGCTGTTCGTCCGGGCCGACGGCGCGTACCTCTGGGACGCCGATGGCCGCCGCTACATCGACTACCACGCCGGTTTCGCGCCCTACCTGTTCGGCCACCGCGACCGCGAGATCGATGCCGCGGTGATCGCCGCGATCGAGAGCGGCGCGTCGTTGATCGGCGCCGGCACAATGCCGTGGGAGGCCGAGCTTGCTGAACTCCTCGTCGACGCCGTACCCGCGCTCGAGCAAGTGCAACTCACCAGCACCGGCTCCGAAGCCGTCTCCTATGCGCTGCGCCTTGCCCGTGCCTATACCGGGCGCGACACGGTCGTCGTCATGCAGGGCGGCTACAATGGCTGGGCCGACTACGTCTCGTACAATCTCATGGATCCGCGCGCTGTCGTGGAAGACCACAAGCCCGGCGAGGAATACGCGCTGCGGGTGACCACCGCCGGCATCCCCTCGGTCATTGGCGAAACCGTCAAGGTCATCGAGTTCAACGATCTCGCGGCGGCCGAGAAGGTGCTCGCCAGGCGCGACATCGCCGCGTTGATCCTCGAACCGATCCTGCAGAATGTCGGCATCGTCAAACCCCTCCCCGGCTATCTCGAAGGGCTGCGAGCGCTCTGTGACAGATACGGCACCGTGCTGATCTTCGACGAGGTAAAGACCGGCTTCCGCCACGCGCTTGGCGGCTACCAGCAGATCGCCGGCGTGCTCCCCGACCTCTGTACCTTCGGCAAGGCGATAGCCAATGGCTACCCGATGGGAGTGGTCGGCGGCCGCCGCGAGATCATGGCGCTCTGCAACGATCCCGATCCGAAAAAGCGCGTCGTGATTGCGGGCACCTACAATGGCCATCCGGTCAACGTCGCTGCCGCAACGGCCACCCTGCACCGGCTGAAGAGGCGTGAGGCCGAGGTCTATGGCGAGCTCGAGCGCCTCGGCGCGCGGATGCAGGCAGGACTGGAACGCGTCTTTGCCGAACGCAACTATCCGACGACCATCGTCCGCCAGGGTTCGGCCTTCGCGGTCTACTTCATGGACCACGCGCCGGTGCATTGGCAGGACATCGCGCTCAACAACGACAACGAGCGGGACGTGGCCTATCGCCGCGCGATGATCGAGGCGGGCATATTCCACTTCCCCGTCGCCACCAAGCAATCCAGCATCTCGCTGGCGCACACCGATCGCGACATCGACGAGACGGTGGAGATCACCGCCGACGTCATCCGCAAGCTCGGCTGACGCGTCACGCAAATCCAGGAACTTCCCCCATGCCCAAGCTCATCGACTGCCACGTGAACATCTGGGACGCCGACCAGCTGAAGCCGCGCTTTGTCAGCGGCACAACGATGGCGCGGCAGGGCACGGTCGGGACGGTGTCGGATGCCGACACGATCTACGCCGAGCTCGCCAAGGTCGACAAAGCCATCCTCTACTCGCCCAAATATCCCGACAGCGCCGGCATCGACGGCAGCGACGAGACGACCGCACGGGCCGTGGCGAAATACCCCGACAAGTTCATCGGCTTTGCCGCGGTCGATCCGCGGCGCGCAGACGCGATGGACCTGCTGACCCATGCCATCGAGGACTTGAAGCTCAAGGGCGTCAAGTTCGGGCCGATCTATAACGGCGTTTCAGTGCTCGACCCGCGCATGGTGCCGGTCTGGCAGTATTGCGCCAAGAACAACCTGCCCGTGACCATGCACATGGGAACGACGTTCGCGGAAGGAACGTCCAACAAGCTGGGCCGACCCGACGACGTCGAAGAGATCGCGCAGCGCTATCCCGACCTCAAGCTGATCATGGCGCACCTCGCCCACCCGTGGATCGAGGACTGCATTACGATCTGCCGGCGCAACCCGAACGTCTACACCGAGATCTCGGCGATCTTCTATCGGCCATGGCAGTTCTACAACGGCCTTGTCGCCGCGCAGGAATATCGCGTGACCGAGCGCAACAAGATCTTCTGGGGCACGGACTTCCCGTTCGCCAAGGTCGATGAATCGGTCGAGGCACTGCAGACCGTCAACCGCTTCACCGAGGGCACCGCGCTGCCGCGCGTGAGCCAGGCGACGATCGACGCCATCCTTTATTCCAACCCGCTCGAGCACTGGTGGCATGGAGGCTACCCGGGCTGAGCGCCACTTCACCGAACTATCACTGGCGAAAGTAGATGTTGATATTTGATATCACGCTTCATAGGATGCCAGCGCTAGAACGGGACTATGGGCGCGCTCCAGGCCGTCTGGAGCCGGCGCTTGCTCAGGGGACGGCAGGGCGTAACTGACCGCCCGGACGTGATTTGGTTCAGGTTCACGATGGAGGTTAAGATGGGTGACAAGACGACCGGCCTGATCCCGGGCCAGATAGACCGCCGCAACTTCCTGCGCGCCGGCAGTGCCGCCATGCTCGGTGCAGCCTTCTTGCCGGGCCTCATGTCCAGCACCGCGCAGGCCGCCTTTGCCGGCAAGCTCAGCATGCTCGGCTGGGACTTCCAGCCAGATACCATCAAGTCGCTGATTTCCGGCTGGACGGCCAAGGGCAACCCCGCCGTCGACGTCGCGATCATCCCCAATCTGGGATATTCGGCCGCGATCCAGACCCGCCTTCGCGGCGGCGACAAGCTCGATCTCTATTACAACTTCGCCTACAACTCGCAGAAGTTCGTCGATCAGGGCTGGGCATCAAAGCTCAACGGCCTGCCCGATGTCGACAAGCTGCTCGGCGACATGTTCGAGAGCGCACGCGCCCGCCACGTCAATGCGGCCGGGGACATCATCAGCGTGCCGTACTTCTCGGCCGTGCACATGCTGCACTACAACGCCAAGATGCTGCAGGACGCCGGCATCACCACCGTGCCCTCGACGCTTAAGGAAATCTACGACGCCTCCAAGAAGCTGCAGGCCGGCGGCCTCGCATCGCCCTATCTCGCCTACTGGGTGAAGGAATTCTGCGAGGAATACCTGCACACCTACCTGCTGAACGAAGGCATCACGGCGTTCGACGAGAGCGGCGCGGCAGTGTTCGCCGACGACCCCAAGACCGAGGGGGTCTTTGCCTGGTGGCAGCAGATGTACCAGGAAGGCCTCGCCCCGAAATCGGCTCTCACCGACGACCCCGGCAAGGAGTCGACGCTGATGGCGCAAGGCCAGGCCGCCTTCTTCGTGCTGCACCACTACTTCCTGACGTCGATCCGCAGCATCGGCGGGCCGCAGTCGGCGAACGTGAAGTCAGCCCCGATCGGCGGCTCGAACTTCACGCTGCAGATCGGCGAAGTCCTCCAGATGGGCAACATCTCGGACGCCGACGAAAAGAACGCCGCATGGGACCTCATGAAGTACTATGGCTGGAAGGACACGGACGGGAAGTTCACCGTGTTCAACCAATGGGCCAAGGCCGCCGGTCTCGCCGCGCCCTACCCCGGCTTCTTCACGGACCCCGACGTGATCAAGGCGTTCCCCGACTACTACGACCTGCCGCAGATCTCGAAGATCTTCGCGACCGGCTCCAAGGTGGTCCCGGCGCGCACCCTGCCCTGGTATCCGGACTTCCAGGCCAAGGTCGGCGACATTATCCACGCCTTGCTTCTTGGCCAGGCGACGCCGAAAAAGACCGTCGACGACCTGACCGCCGCGGCCAAGGACGCCGCGAGCAACAAGACGACGCTCTGACCGGCCACAACTGAGGACCTGGGAAGTGGCAGCAACGGCCGACTTGACCGCGACACTTCCCAGGGCCGACCGATCCTTCGGGTTTCGTCTGGCCCTTCCGGCGATCCTGATACTGGTCGTGCTACTGGCGATCCCGGCGATCCTGACCGTCATCTACAGTATGCACAACGTGCCGCCCAGCGGGGTGAGCTTCGGCGCCTTCGTCGGCTTCGACAACTATACCCTGATCTTCTCGAGCCCGGTGTTCTGGCGGTCGGTATCCACGACCGCGATCTTTGCCGCCGGCTTCGTCGTGTTCTCGACGCTGATCGGCCTGATGATGGCGCTGCTGCTTAACCAACCCTTCATCGGACGCGGCATCGCTCGCGCCATGCTGATTATTCCGTGGGCGACGCCGTGGCTCGTCATCGGCATCCTCTGGAAATGGTTTGCCGACGGCAGCGTCGGCGGGCTCAATGCTGTGCTGACGCAGCTCCACGTCATCGGCGAGTACCACGAGTTCCTCTCCGACCCGAAGCTCGCGCTACCCCTCACTATCCTCGCGACCGTCTGGCGCCAGGCGAGCTTTGCCGGCATCCTGCTCCTTGCCGGCTTGCAGACCTTGCCCGAAGAGCTGTCGGAAGCGGCCCAGCTCGATGGCGCCTCTGTGTGGGATCGCTTCGTCCACATCACGCTGCCCTGGCTGAGGCCGATGCTGATCACGGTGATCGTGCTCAACGTCATCTACGCTTTCCTGCAGTTCGACGTCGTCTTCGCCATGACGCAGGGTGGCCCGGGCGATGCGACCCAAGTTCTTTCCATCCTGATCTACCGGCAGCTCTTTGCGGCAACCCACGTGGGCGTTGGATCGGCGCTGGCCGTCGTGCTCGGCGTCGTTTCGCTGCTCGGCGGCCTGCTCGTGGTCAAGCTGCTCTACCGCCCCGACGTGCCCGCCACATGACCACGCTCGTCGAACGGATCGCGCTGCGTCGCGCAGCCGAAGTGCGAAGGGGCCGGCCGCGCAGCCTGAAGGCGACCGTCGTCGTCTATGTCTGCGTGCTGCTGTTTGCGATCTGGGTGTTGCTGCCGGTCTGGTATCTGGTCGTGTCGAGCCTGATCACGGTGGCGCAGCTCGGCATCAAGCCGTTCCCGATCATTCCCTCGAGCATCACGCTCGACAACTATCTCTCGGTGCTCACCGGCTCGAACGGCGGCAAGGGGATCGGGAGCACCGACCTCGGCTCCCGCCTGCTGCCGGCGATCGGCAACAGCTTCCTCGTGAGCGCGGTTCTGGTGGTATTCAACCTCGTGGTCGCCGGAGCCGCCGCCTACGCGATGTCGCGCTACCCGTTCCGCGGCGGCCGGCTGTTCGAGCTGTCTGTGATCGCCACACGAGTGGTTCCGGCGATCGCCATCATCGGCCCGTTCTTCGTGGCGTTCCGGGTGCTGGGCATCCTCAACACGCCGCTGGCGCTGATCATCAGCTACAACGTTTTTACGCTGCCGCTCGCGATCATGATCCTGAAGAACTATTTCGATCAACTGCCGCGCGAGCTCGAGGAGGCAGCCAAGATCGACGGCGCCTCGCGCCTGCTGACGCTGTGGCTGATCATCGTGCCGATCGCCCGGCCCGGACTCGTCGCGGCAGGCGTGCTGATTTTCCTCGAGGCCTGGAGCGAGTTCTTCTATTCGCTCGTGCTCACCAATCAGCTCACCGTGACGCCGCTGCTGGCCGGCTTCCAGTCGGTGCAGCAGTTCAACTGGAACGCGCTCGCCGCGGCGACGGTCATGTCGATGATCCCGCCCGTCGTGCTGGTGCTGTTCTTCCAGCGCCACGTCGTTGGTGCGCTGACCGCAGGAATTGGCAAATGAGTGCACCGATCAGGGCCGCAGTGATCAGCGCTGGCGCGTGGTCGCAATCGAGCCACCTGCCGGCCCTGAAGGGGCACCCCGGCGTCGATCTCATCGCGCTGAGCAGCCCGAACGCATCGACCGCGGCCAGTCTCGCCAAGGCGTTCGACGTGCCGAACGCGTTTACCGACTGGCGCAGTGTGCTTGCGCTCAAACCTGCCATCGTCGTCGTCTCGAGCCCACCCGTTGCGCATGAGGAGCAGGTGACCGCTGCGCTCGAGGCTGGCGCCCATGTGCTCGTCGAAAAGCCCTTCGCCCTCGACGGCGGCGCCGCTGCGCGCATGCGCGACACCGCTGCCCGCGTTGGCCGCAGCCTGCTCGTCGGCTTCGGCTGGCCCGCCGCGCCGATCTTCGCGCTCTCCAAGCAGTTGATCGATGCCGGCGAGACCGGTCCGGTCGAGCACCTGACCATGCACCTCGCGGTCAACACGCGCGCCTTGCTGCAGGGGAGTACGGACGGCGGGTGGGGCGGCACCGCGGAGTCCAGCACCGCGACCTACACCGACCCCAAGGTCTCGGCCGGCGGGTCCGCTGCGGTGTCGATGTCGCACCAGCTTGGCCTTGTCGAGTGGCTGGTGGGCGAGCCGATCGTCGCGGTCGATGCCAGCACTTACCCGCCGAAATCGCTGATCGACCTCCACACCAGCGTCAATGCCGAGTTCGCTAACGGCGGCTCGGCCACGCTCAGTAGCGCCTCGACGCAGCCCTACCTCGCACGCCCGCAATGGCACATGGCCCTCTATGGACCGAACGGGCAGCTCTGGCTGGATTCGGTCTCGGACTATCTGCGCCTCGTGCGCCGCGACGGCAGCGTGGTCGAATACCGCGCTCCGGAAGCGTCCGGCGTCTACGATCCCGGCGCGCCCACCAAGGCGTTGATCGACCGCGCTCTCGGCCAGCCGGTGCCGGCCGGGCTGACTGCGAAGCTCGCCGCACACGTCGTCGCCGTTACCGACGCCATCTACGCCAGCGCGCTCTCCGGACAAAAGCAACGGATCCCGACTCCATGACCAGCAGCATCCTCTTTTCCGGCGGCACCATCGTCGATGGACTCGGCGAACCACGGCGACGCGGCGACGTTCTGGTCGAAGGCAACCGCATCACGCGGGTGACGGACGGCTCCGTGCCTCTGAAGGCCGACCGCACGGTAAACATCGATGGGCTGACGATCGCGCCGGGCTTCATCGACATGCATACGCACTCGGACCTGCAAATCTTGGTGAACCCGGACCACGCCTCGAAGCTTTCGCAGGGCGTCACCAGCGAGGTGCTCGGACAGGACGGGCTCAGCTACGCGCCGGTCGACGATGAGACGCTGCGCGAATTGCGCGCGCAGATCAAAGGCTGGAACGACGATCCACCCGGCTTTGACTGGAACTGGAGGAGCGTCGCCGAGTATCTGAAGCGCCTCGATGGCAACACGGCCACCAACACGGCCTATCTCGTGCCGCACGGCAATCTGCGCCTGCTGGTGATCGGCAATGCCGACCGGCTCGCAACGCCGGGGGAACTCGAACAGATGAAGGCGCTCCTGCGGCAGGGCATGGAGGAAGGCGGCGTCGGCTTGTCGACAGGCCTCACCTACGTGCCGGCCATGTACGCCGACACCCACGAGCTGGTGGAGCTCTGCAAGGTCGTCGCCGAGTATGACGGCTTCTATTGCCCGCACCACCGCAACTACGGCAGCGATGCCCTGGGCGGCTATCGCGAATGCTTCGAGATCGCGCGCCGCTCCGGCGTCGCGCTGCATCTGGCGCACACGCATCTGAGCTTTGAGGCTAACCGCGGCAAGCTTCCGCAGCTGGTCAAGATGATCAACGATGCGATCGCGGAGGGCATCGATCTGAGCTTCGACAGCTATCCCTACCTCGCCGGCATGACGACGCTGCTCTCGCAGCTGCCGAGCTGGGCCCTTGCAGGCACCGGCGATGAGCAGATGGCACGCCTGAAGTCGCCGGCAGACCGGGCGCGGATCATCGAGGCGCTTGACGTCATCGGGTCGGACGGCGCGCAGGGACTGACCATCAACTGGCCGACCGTCTACGTGGTTGGCACGCCCGGCGCCCCCGAGCTCGAATGGGTCATGGAGGGCAACCTCGCGGATGCCGCAAGGAAAGCAGGCAAGGCGCCCGCCGATTTCGCGCTCGACGTCCTGATCGCGACCGATCGCGCCGCGCCCTGCGTGTTCTTCATCGGCATCGAAGAGCACGTGCGCGAGCTGATGCAACACCCGGTCCACACCGTCGGCAGCGACGGCATCATGGTGGGCGAGCGTCCGCATCCGCGCTCATGGGGTACCTTCCCTCGTATGCTCGAGACCTATGTGCGCGAGGAGAAGGTGCTGACGCTCGAAGAATGCGTGCGCCACATGACGAGCTCCGCCGCCAACCGGCTGCGGCTGGCCGATCGCGGCCGGATCGTCGAGGGAGCGCTCGCCGATCTGGTGGTGTTCGATCCGGCGACGGTCTCGGCCAGGGCGACATACGAGGTGCCCCGGCGGGCCGCGACTGGTATCCTGCACGTTGTGGTCAACGGCGAATTCGCGGTGGAGGACACCAAGGTCACCGGCAAGCGCGCCGGCCGCGTCCTCCGTCTCGGCGACTAAGGAGCACCATGCCGATCACCGTCCGCCCCCAAACGACCGCGGGTTCGCGCTGGAGCGCCCTGCCCGTCGCAACCCCCGGCCTCGTCCTCGATCTCGATATATTCGACCGCAATCTCGACGAGATGGCGGCCATCGCGCGGTCGGCGGGGGTCGAGCTCTGGCCGCACGCCAAGACGCATCGCATGGCCGAAGCCGGCAAGCACGAGATCGAACACGGCGCGACTGGGCTCTGCGTCGCGAAGCTCGGCGAGGCCGAAGCCTTTGCCGTCGCCGGCATCAAACGCCTGTTCGTCGCCAACCCTATCGTCGGCGACGACAAGGCCGAGCGCGCCCTCGCGCTCCATCGCAGCGGCATCGATCTGACGCTCGCGACGGACACGCCTGACGCCGCGGCGAGCATCGGCCGGGTCTTCGCGGCTGCACGACAGAAGGCGCGAATGATGCTCGCGATCGATCTCGGCATGGGACGCGAAGGCGTGCGCGTCGAGAACGCCGCCAAGATCGGCGCGGCGATACACGCGCTACCCGGTGTCGAACTGGTCGGCATCTATACCCACGAGGGCGGCACCTATAGTGCAACCGACGAAGCCGATCTCAAGCGCCGTGCCATCGCGGCCGGAGAGGCCATGGTCGGCGTGGCCAAGACCATCCGCGCGGCCGGCGTGCCGCTGCCGATCGTCTCGATGGGTGCCTCGGCTTCGGCGCGCGAGGTCGCACATGTGCCGGGCGTAACGCAGATCCGGCCTGGCATTTTCGCCTTCAACGATGTCGGACAGATCGCGCTCGGCAACGCGACGCTCGATACCACGGCCATCCGCGTCATCGCGACGGTCACCAGCCATCCCGACCCCGACCGCGCCTGCATCGACGCCGGCTCCAAATCTCTGAGTACCGATCTCGTTCCCGCAGCGGCGCATCGCGACGAGTTTCCCGGCATGGGGCTGATCGTAAATGCCCCGGGCTGGATCGTGGACAAGATGTCCGAGGAGCACGGCTGGCTGCGCTGGCGGGGTGCTGGCGCGCCCACGGCGCTGCCGGTAGGCACGCGGCTCGAGATCGTTCCCAATCACGTCTGCATGGCCTTCGTCATGCTGCGCCGCGCCAGCGTCGTGCGTGGCGGCAAGGTCGTCGACGTCTGGGACGGCTTCGGGCCCGGCGCATCGGAATAGGGAGACGGGGATCATGGTCAGCGTATCGACAAGCCCCGGAGAAGCCCTGCTCGTCGCTTCGCGCGGCACCGGCCCGACCCACGGCCTCCATCGCTGGAGACAGACCACGGACGGCTGGATCGGCAGGCAGATCAGCGCGCCTGTGCGACAGCTTTCCGCTCTCGCCCTGCACCCGACGCTGCCCGTCGTCTACGGCACCTCGGGCATGGCGACCGAGGGCATGATCCATGGCTGGCGCCTGAACGGCGACACGGCGACCTCGCTCGATGACAAGTCCAGCGAGGGCGCCGAGCCCTGCCACCTCGTCGTCGATCCGAGCGGGCGGCTTCTGGTCGTCACCAACTACACAACGAGCACGCTGGGCGTGCAGTCCCTCGCGGCCGACGGCAGCTTCGACGGCCCCACCGAGCTCATCAAGCTCAACGGCGGGGGTCCGGACTCCGACCGACAGGACGACGCGCATCCGCATCAGGTCATCTTCCACAACGGCGTTCTGTTCGTTGTCGACCTCGGAGCCGATCTGCTGCGCGAATACACGATCGACCCGCGCCAGCGCGGTGCCCCAGCGCTTGTAAGGGGCCGCACGACGGCGGTACCGGCGGGAACTGGTCCGCGACACGCCGTGATCCTCCCTGATGGGCGGTTCGCCATCAGCGGCGAGCTGGGTTGCAACCTGGTCGTAGGCCGACCCGGAGATGCCAGCGACGCCTGGGCGAACGTCCCGAGCACCACGCGCGTGGGCCCGGCCAAGACCCGCCACACGCGCAACTATCCCGGCGACATCGCGCGATCGATGGACGGTCGCTTCGTCTACTTTGCCAACCGAGGCCACGACACCATCAGCACGTTCGATGTCTCGGGTCCGGTGCCGAAGCTGGTATCGGAACTAGACTCTAACGTCGCCTGGCCGCAGCATCTGCTCGTGCGCCCCGATCATCTGTTGATCGCGGGCTGGGACAGCTCGTGCGTGATGGCAATGCCGCTGAACGCCGGTCGGCCGGGTCCGGCGGAACTGATTTTCGAATGCCCGGGGGCCGGCTGGCTGATGGTCGTGCGCGACCGTTGAGGCGCGGGGCCTCGCCTCGCCTCGCCTGATGGAAGCGAACCTGCTACTGCTTCGCGCAACATCGACCGGAGAAAGCGTGGTGGCCAAAACGGTGAGGTCCAAGCTGACTGCCCCGGGAAAGCCGGAGCGCAAGGGTCCGGCCGCCAAGGGCACAGGGGCCGGGGGCAAAGCTGGCGGCGATGCGGAAAAGCCGGCCTACTTCGCGCCTGCCCTCGAAAAGGGGCTGGACATACTGGAGTTGATGGCGGCGTTGTCGGAGCCAGTGACGCCGAGCCAGATCGCGCAGCGTCTCGGCCGTTCGCTGCAGGAAGTCTATCGGGTCGTCGTGGCGCTTGAGCGGCGCGGCTACATCGTGCGCCCGCCGGGGGCGGAAGCATTGGTGCTGTCGACGCGGCTGTTCAGCGTGGCCACCCAGACCCCGCCGTTCCGACGCATCGTCGATGCGGCGCAACCGATCATCAACGGTCTTGCGCTCGAGTCGTGCCAGGCGGTCCACATGGCGATGCTCGACGGCACGAGCATGTGCATCGTCGCCCAGGTCGACAGTCCGCAGCCGATCGGCGTTCGACTCAAGGTCGGGGCGCTGAGCCCGGCGATCCGAGGCGCCTCGGGGCGCACGCTGATCGCCTTCCAGGCCGACGCCGTTCGCGACTGGCAGTTCGAGGCAGCGGCGGCGCATTTGGGATCGACCGAAATGACGGCGATGCGCAAGCGCGTCGAAGCGATCCGGGGGCGGGGCTTTGAAATGGCCGACAGCGATGCCCTGCCCGGCGTCGTCGACCTCAGCTTCCCGGTGATGGACAGCGTCGGTGTGGCCGTCGCCACGGTGACCATGCCGTTCCTGTCGTCGTATGTGCAGCCAGTGCCATTCGCCAAGGCCGTCGCGATGTTGTTCGAAGCGGCGCGAACGATCACGACCATGCTGGGCGGCACCATGCCCGCAGCCAAACTCCCCCGCTGATGTCGCAAGACAATCCGTTTCCCACGACCGATCTCGACCGTCACGCAATTTGGGAGATCGTCGTGCGGCGCGACACGAACTTCTTTCTTTCGGGCGACTGGTCACTCGTCGAAGACGATTACCTCGCGGATGGCTTTATCGGCATCGACGCCCACGCCTCGCCCGATCCCGATCGCTGGACCATCGGCTTTCGATCGCTGGCCGACTACCGCGATGCCGCGATTGCGGGACGACTGAAGCCGGAGGACTTCGCAGAAGACCTCCGCACCGCATGGCTCCGTTGCCAGAGCCTTTCCCACATCGACATTGCCGGCGATCTCGCCCTCGCTCACAAGCGCCTCTACGGAAGCATCGCCCTCCGCCGCCAGCCGCCGATGGCATTTGCCTGGCGCTCGATCTTCCACCTGCGCCGCGTGCAGGGATCCTGGAAGATCACCGGCTTCACCGGCTACCTACCGCTGTAGGCAGCTGCCGACTTTTCCAGTGATTGGCGCCGTGGCGAGCAACGGCAGTGGACTGCGAGAGGCGACCTTTCGACGAGTCCGGTTTGCGCCGGAAAGCTGCCTAGCCAGGACCTGGTGGGAGTGGAGCGGCGGGCCGCTGTCGTCCGTCACAGTGCAAGCGACGCCAGTGACGTCATGCCGGTGCGCGACGCTTGGCTGCACCGTCCGAACATTGAGCCCAGGGGGTACGCGTGGAAGGGCGGATCAAACCATCACGGACGGCATCGCACGAGCCGTCGAGGTGGAGGCGGCTGTCGATTGGCGGCTCATGAGCACCGGCGTCCCCCAGCAGTAAGCGCAAAATCGAGCGTTGCCCCGTCGCAGCCGAGGTGCTATTTGGTCAGGTGACAAGGTGATCCTACCAATTGCAGATTAGCTCTCTCAGACTCTACGAACAGGTCGCTGGGGTCATCCGCGGACAGATCGTCTCGGGTCAGCTCACTCAGGGCGCAAGGCTTCCCACAGAGCGGGACATCGCAAGCGCTTACGGCGTGAGCCGAAATGTCGTGCGCGAAGCCATCCGCGCGCTCGCCAAGGACGGGCTGGTATCGGTTCGGCAGGGCAGCGGCACCTACGTGTCGGACGGGACGTCGAGGGCGCTGGGGGACTCGCTCGAGCTGGCTCTGACCTTGGGCGGGGGAGCCGGACGACTCTCCAATCTGGTCGAGATCCGCCAGATCATCGAGCCGGCCGTCGCGGGCCTCGCCGCTGAGCGCGCGTCACCCGCCGACATTGAGCGTCTGCGGGCGGAAGTTGCCACGATGGAGCGCTCATTGGAGGACGTCGACAGCTTCATCACCGCGGACCACCGGTTCCACATCGCGATCGCCAACTGCACCCAGAACGATCTCGTGGCGCTGATGCTGTTTCCGATCGTCGACGTGCTCAACGAGCAGCGCAAGCGACTGTTCTTTGTGAAAGACAGTGCGCGATCGGCGCAGCGCTATCACCGCAAGATTCTCGCGGCGATCGAGAAGGGAGACGCGGTGGCCGCGACGGCGGCGATGAGCGGACATGTCGGCCAGGTGCGTCGGGACATCATGCTGCTCGACGACGCCGCCACCAAAACCGAGCGCGCCCCAAGGCCTGCCCTTACGCGGTCGGACCGCAAACCAAAGGTCGCCGGTGGATGATCCACCGGCCAAAGCCGGCAACCATCAGGTTCAAGGAGGAGGAACATGAACTACACCCTAAAGCGCATCGCTGCAGCGTCGTTTGCAGCTCTGCTCGTCGCGAGCGTCGCCGCGCCGGCCATAGCAGAAACTCGACTTCGTATGACAGTTCTGGGCGGACCCGGCGCCGGTGACGGAACGCAAGGGGCCATCAAGGCGTGGAACGCGGCCAACCCCGACATTCAGGTGGACCTCGAGCTCCAGTCGGACGAACTCAACTGGCAAGCGACCGCTCCGACGACGATGTTCGCCGCCAGCGACGGACCCGACCTGAGCTGGTGGTGGTGCTCGCCGTCCTTTCAGTACAAGGACATGATCGCCGCCGGTCTGCTGGCGCCGCTCGACGACATCTATGCCAAAGGCGGCTATCCGGACGGCACGGTCCAGTACTTCACCGAGCCGGACGGGCATAAATACGGCGTCAACACCGATGTCGTCTGGACGCCCTATGTCTACTACAACAAGAAGATCTTCGCCGACCTCGGGCTTCAGCCGCCCAAGACGTGGGACGACCTCTATGCCATCGTCGACAAGGTGCGTGGTGCCGGCTATCAGCCGATCGCCGCGCTCTACGACTACGGTCTCGTGAACCACCTTCCCGACGGCCTGATGGAGCGGTCGTGGACCAAGGACGAGTACACTGCCATGCTCCACAACTGGTCGCCGAAGTCGACCGATGCGGAGCGCAAGTTCAAGTGGACCGATCCGGACGGCGTCCGCATCTTCCAGACACTGAAGGATATGGTCGACAAGAAGGTGTTCGCAGACGGCTTTGCCGGCATCATCGATGATGAAGTGGCAAAGTCCCTGTTCACCTCCGGCAAGGCGGCGATGTACCAGACCGGGTCGTGGGGCGGCGCCGGCATGCTCGACCAGAAGCAGTTCGATGTCGGCTTCTTCTACTATCCGCCGATCAACAAGGAAGCCTATGGCCCGGTCGGTAGCTGGGTGCCCAACTGCTTCGTCGCCTTCAACCGCCCGCACCTCGATGCAGCCAAGAAGGTCATCGCCTGGCTCGCGTCCAAGGACGGCGCGTTGGCCTACGCCAAGGCGTCGGGCCTCACCATCGGCCGTACCGACGTCGACGCCGACACCCTCAAGAGCTTCCTGAAGCCCGCGGTTGCGCAGATGGCGGCCGACGTGGGGACCATGGGTGCGCCGCCGCTGTTTGAATCGGCGGTGCCGCCGGATGTGCTGGCAGCCCTGAAGCTCGCAGCGGGCCAAGTACTCACCGGCGCCGCGACGCCCGAGCAGGCGGCGAAGTCCATGGACGACGCTTACGCCAAGGCGCGCGGTCAGTAGCCAATCCCGCGCCACCCCGCCATTGCCGGCGGGGTGGCGCCCGTTTCATCACGACCGTGGAGCGCACCCAGCCATGAGCGCGCAGGATCAGGCTTCAACCAGAGCGCGCGTGGACAGCCAGGCTGCCCAGCGCGCGCCCGGCTTCCGCTTCCGTGAGAACCTTCACTGGTACCTTTTCATCGCACCGGCGGTGCTGCTGCTGATCGCCTTCATGGGCTTTCCGCTCTACCGCTCGCTTGAGCTCTCGCTTTTCCAGTGGAAGGGGCTGCTTCCGCGCAAATGGGTCGGCCTGGACAACTTCGTAGAGCTGTTCTCCGACGTCTATTTCTGGAACGCCCTCTCCCACACGATCGTCTTCGCTGCCGCCGCTACGGTCGGAACGGTGGGACTGGGCTTTCTTCTCGCCGTCGCCATTTCCAGACGCGTACCGCTCTATCGCTTGTATAGATTTGCGTTCTATCTGCCGGTCATGCTCCCGATGACGGTCGTGGCCGCGCTATGGGCGCGCATCTACGAGCCTAATTTCGGACTGCTGAATACCACGCTCAATTCGCTCGGGCTGGGGGCTCTTGCGCAGCCCTGGCTGGGCAGCCTCTCGCTCTCTTTGCCGGCCATCATCGCGGTGGTGATCTGGCAGTATGCGGGGTTCCCGATGATCGTGCTTCTCGCGGCAATCGAAGGAATACCAGAAGAGCTTCACCAGGCCGCCACGCTCGATGGTGCCAGCGAGCTCGACCGCATGCGCTACCTCATCATTCCGATGATCTGGCCAGTGCTCGTGTCGATCAGCGTGGTGCAGGTGATCTTTTCGCTAAAGGTGTTCGACATCGTCTGGGTCATGACCAAGGGCGGGCCTGCCGAAAGCTCGTCAGTGCTCGGGACCTATCTCTACCGGCGAGCCTTCGAACAGCAGGAGTACGGCTATGCGTCGGCCGTCGCCGTTGCCATGTTCGCGATCATTTTCACCGTCACCTACCTTTATTACCGACTGAGCAAAGTCGATGCCGTCGAGTTCTAAGCGGCCCACCTCCGTCGCCGAGCGCTGGCTGCAGCTCGGGCTCAAGGTGTTCATCACCGCCATGCTGCTCGCGTGGCTGGTGCTTCAGGTCTATCCGATCTTCTTTCTTTTCATCACGTCGCTGAAGTCCGATCCGGACATTCTTTCGGCACCTTATGCCCTGCCCTTCCCGCCGCAGTTTTCAAACTACACTGCGGTGATCGAAGGCGGCCGGACCAACCAGTCCATCCTCGTCTACTTCTCAAATTCGGTGATCATCACAGCTGGAACGCTGATCTTGCTGATCGCCGTCTCGTCACTGGCGGGCTATTCGCTTGCCCGCGGCAAGTTCCCCGGCAACGCCGCAACACAGCAGTTGTTCCTGCTCGCACTTGCGGTGCCGGTCCATGTGCTGCTGATACCGATCTACTTCTTCTTTGGCCAGATCGGCCTCAGGAACAACCTGTTCGGGATGATCCTGCTCTACACCACGCTTGGGCTGCCGTTTACGACCATCCTGATGCGCGCCTATTTCGTCTCGTTCCCCAAGGAGCTCGAGGAGGCCGCACGGATCGACGGATGTTCGCGCTTCGCGGTGTTCTGGCGGGTCGTGCTGCCGATTTCGCGCGGTGCGCTGGCGTCAATGGCCATCATCAACATTGGCTGGGTGTGGAGCGAGCTCTTCTTCGGGCTGACGCTGCTCGACAAGGCGGCGCTGCGGACTCTCCCGCTCGCCATCGCGGCCTACAAGCCGGCCTCGATGGCGCAGCAGACCGCTGTCGGCGAGCTCTTTGCAATCATGGCGCTCACCGTGCTGCCGATGCTCGTCTTCTACTTCCTGTTCCAGAACCAGATCCGCAAGGGAATGACCGCGGGCGCGGTCAAGTGAGGCTGAAATGACCCATTGGTACCGGCAGACGTTCCGCAAGGTTCATCTGCTCTACGTATCGCCGCAATGGGCGGCGCGCCGGGGCGAAGCGTTCGACGCCGAAGCGTATGCGGATGCCTACGCAAAGGCCGAGGTCGACCTGGTCCAGCTCTACTGCAAGGATCATCACGGCGTCTGCTACTACCCAAGCTCGCTCGGCCTGCAATATCCACGCAACATCGTGGGCGAGCTTCACGCGGCGCTGAAGAAGCGTGGGATTCGCATGATGGCGTATGTCAGCATGTTCTTCGACAACTATGCGATGGGGCTCCATCCCGAATGGCGTGCGGTCAACGAGGCGGGCAATCCGCACAAGACAGGACCATTCTTCCACGCATCCGTCTGCTCTCCCTATTCGGAATTTCTGCTCACCCAGCTCGACGAACTGGCACGGGGTTATGACGTCGACGGATTCTGGCTCGACATCATTCCGCTGGCCCGGAATACGCCGCAGGAAGTGTGGATGATCCAGCCGCATCCGGTCCCGGACTATTCACTCTATGCCCAGAAGCGGTATCGCGAGGTCACCGGCAAGGGCCTGCCCGTCAATGCTTCGGCGCCCCAGGTCGATGAGATCTTCGAGGTCATGACGGCGGAAGTCGATGCCTTCATGCAGCGGGCCTATGCGACCATCCGCAAGCATCGGCCGGATGCCGTGATCACCTACAACGCCGCGGGAGCTCCGGGAGACCCGCTCGATTCCGCCGACCTCATTTCCATCGAAGGGCACGCGCCGCACTACATGCGACAGAGCTTCATCGCCCGTTGGGCGAAGGGCAGGACGAAGCCGTTCGAGATGATGACCGCCGGTGGCGTGTCGCGCACGCCGCTCGGCGGCGGATGGAATGCCCTCGACCAGAAGCCGGCGTCCATGCTTCGCCTCGAATCCGCGATCCTCGTGGCGCAGGCCGGCAACCCCACCATCGGCCAGGTCCCTACTCCCGATGGCGCGACCCACCCGGACCAGTTCGATACGTTCGGCGCTGTTTTCCGACCGATCCGGGCCATCGAGCCGTGGCTCGTGGATGCCGAGGGCGTTTCCGATGTCGGGATCGTGTTGGCCGCCAAGCCGCGTTCGGCGTCGGCTCACTGGCAGCGCATGACGGCGTCGGCAGAGGCCGTGCATGAGGCCCTGATCGCGCATCACATCCAGTACGACATCGTTCGGCTGGACCGCGATATTTCCAAGTATCGGGCAGTCGTGCTCGCCGAGCAGACCGCGCTCAGCGATGCGGAGGTCGAAGCGCTGCGCGCCTATGTGAAGGGGGGCGGGAGACTGATCGCCACCGGCAACGCGTCGCGGTTCGACGAGCGTGGCCGGGAACGCCCTGACTTTGCTTTGGTCGACGTGTTTGGGGTCAGCTATGCGGGGCCGGTGCCGGCCGACTTCGTCTACCTGACGCTCGAAGATGAGGCCCTCGGGGAGCACATAACCAGGCAGCCTATCCTCATCGACCAGCCAGGCGTTTCTGTTGAACTGCGCGGTGGCGAAGCGCTCGGTCGGCTGTTCGAGCCCGAGGCGCGGCGCACGGATGCAACGACCGTTCTGTGGGGAGATGCGCCCCCCGATCCCGACCACACTCACCCCGGGCTCGTCGAAAACTGGTTCGGCGCCGGCCGATCCATCTACCTGCCGTTTCCGGTCCGCTGCGACGGGTTGCCCAATCTGTGGATCAAGCGCCTCGTAGGCGCGCTGATCACGGATGCCATCGAGCTGCCGCTGCTCGTGACGAATGCGGGTCCCGGGGTCGAGATCACCGTCAATCGCCAGCAGGGACGTCTCGTGGTTCACCTGTGCAATCACTATGCCGGTGATCCGGCTCGCCTTTCAATCGGGGATCTGGCGATGGTGGTGTCAGGACTTCGCCTCGAGATGGATCTGGGCCGTGCCGGCATGCCGGCAGTGAACCGCGTCTACGAGGCGCCCGATGGCCCGGTCGCGTACGCGCTGCACGGTTCGAGGCTAGAGATCGAGGTCCCCGATTTCAGCATCCACACCGTGGTCGTGATCGAGTAGCTCCAGGTCGATATCCATGCAGACTCTGGAAATTGCGGACCTCATGACGATGGCCCGCCGCCGCGTGCCGCGGATGTTCTTCGACTACGCGGACTCCGGTTCCTTCACGGAATCGACCTACCGCTCGAACGAGATCGAGCTGGCCAACATCAAGGTTCGCCAACGCGTCGCAAGGCAGCTTTCCAACCGGTCGCTGAAGACTGCCATGGTCGGTCAGCCGGTGGCGATGCCGGTGGCCCTCGCTCCGGCGGGCATTGCCGGCATGCAGCATGCGGATGGGGAAATCCTCGCTGCGCGAGCGGCTGCGCGCTTTGGCGTGCCATTCACGTTGTCGACCATGAGCGTCTGCTCAATCGAGGACGTCGCGGCCGCAACGAGAGCGCCGTTCTGGTTCCAGCTCTACGTCATGAAGGATCGCGGTTTTGTAGGCGCTCTGATTGATCGTGCCGCGGCAGCGGGGTGTTCGGCGCTGATGGTCACCCTCGACCTGCAGCTCGTCGGCCAGCGCCACAAGGACATCAGAAACGGCCTGTCGACGCCGCCGCGCCTCGGTCCCGGCACCCTACGCCAACTCGTCTCCCGCCCTCGCTGGTGTCTGGACATGTTGCGCACACGCCGCCGACGGCTGGGCAATTTGGTTGGATACGCCAAGGGCGCCGAAAATCTTACCTCCATGTCCGAATGGGTGGCGTCGCAGTTCGATCTCGATTTCACTTGGAAGGATCTCGACTTTATTCGCCGCCGTTGGCCGGGAAAACTCATCCTGAAGGGCGTCCTCGATCCGGAGGACGCGCGCCTCGCCGCCGAGACCGGGGCGGATGCCGTTGTCGTGTCCAATCATGGCGGCCGTCAGCTCGACGGCGCGCCTGCCAGCATCCGTAAGCTGCCGCAGGTTGTCGAGGCGGTCGGCGATCGGATCGAGGTTCACTTCGACGGGGGCATTCGCTCAGGCCAGGACGTGTTCCGGGCACTCGCCCTCGGTGCGCATGGCACCTACATTGGACGGGCCTATCTCTATGGACTGGGCGCGATGGGCGAGGCCGGTGTTCACCGCGCCTTGTCGATCATCGCGAACGAACTCGACATCACGATGGCGCTCTGCGGTGAGCGTCAGGTTACCGACGTCGGATCACACAATCTGGACAGCTAAGGAGCAGCCGAATGCAGCGTATGGGAATGGTTCTCGGCGTGAAGCCCGACAAGGTCGAGGAATACAAGCGCCTGCACCGTGCCGTTTGGCCCGAGATTCTGGCGCTGCTGAGTGAGCATCACATCACCAACTACTCGATCTTCCTCAAGGAGCCCGAGAACCTGCTGTTTGGGTATTGGGAGTATATGGGCTCCGACTATGAGGCGGACGCGCGCGCGATCGCGGAAAATCCCATCAACAAGGAGTGGTGGGATGTCTGCATGCCCTGCCAGCAGCCGCTCGAGCACCGCAAACCGGGCGAGTGGTGGGCCATGATGGACAGCGTCTTTTACCTGCGTTAGGGGCGATGGCCGCACCAGGTGTCTGCCCGACCCCGTCGCCCTGTCGGACTCAAACGGCAGGCCTCAACGGCCCACGTACGAGGCGCGGGCAGACAAGCCCTCAACGTCATCCGCCGTAGCGCCAGACTCCGTCCCGGCTAAAGCCGGTTGGTCGTCTCTTCATGGAACAGGGATCCGCGCGCCGGGTCGAACCCGATCTTCAGCTTCTGGCCGACGTGCAGTTGCACTTCGGACTCGCAGCGGAAGGTGAAGGACTGGCCGGCGACCTTGGTCCAGGCAACCGTATCGGACCCCATCGGCTCGACGACTTCGATCTCGCCCTCGACTGCGAACGGCATTTTCGTGGCGTCGTCGCCGATAGCGACGTGTTCCGGACGGATGCCGAGCACGGCCGGCGCCGCGTCCGGCGCGCCCGATGTGAACTCGTAGCGATCAAGCGGCATGCTGAGACCGCCCGCCGAGAAGACCCGCTTGCCCGCTACGGTGGTGAGCTGACCGCGGAGTAGGTTCATCGACGGTGAGCCGATAAACCCGGCGACGAACAGGTTCTGCGGCTTGTTGTAGATGATATGCGGCGTGTCGAGCTGCTGGATGACGCCGTTGCGCATGATGGCGATGCGGTCGGCGAGCGTCATCGCTTCAATCTGGTCGTGCGTAACGTAGATCACTGTATTCTTGAGGCGCTGATGCAGCCGCTTGATTTCGACGCGCAGCTCGCCGCGGAGCTTCGCGTCCAGGTTGCTAAGCGGTTCGTCGAACAGGAACACCTCGACGTCGCGCACGAGGGCGCGGCCGATGGCGACACGCTGGCGCTGGCCACCCGACAGGTTCGCCGGCTTGCGCTTGAGGAATGGCTCGATCTGGAGGATTTCCGCGGCGCGGCCGACCCGGCTGCGGATCTCGTCCTTCTTGACGCCCGCAACCTGCAAACCGAACGACAGGTTCTTTTCGACCGTCATCGTCGGATAGAGCGCATAGGACTGGAACACCATCCCGATGCCGCGATCCTTGGGCTCTTCCCAGGTGACGTTCTTGCCGCCGATGAAGATCTGGCCGCCATTGATATCGAGGAGGCCGGCGATGGCGTTGAGCAGGGTCGACTTGCCGCAGCCCGAGGGCCCGAGCAGCACGAGGAATTCGCCGTCCTCGGCGGTGACATTGAGTTTTTCGAGAACCTTCAGCGCACCGAAGCTGATATCGAGGTCGCGGACCTGAACCTGTGCCATGCGATCAGCCTTTTACTGCGCCGGCGGCGATGCCGCGCACGAACCAGCGACCTGAAACGAAATAGATGATGAGAGGAACGGCAGCGGCTTCGATGGTTGCCGCCATGTTGACGTCGTATTGCGGGATGCCCTGGGTCGTCTTGACGATGTTGAGGAGCTGCACCGTCATCGGCCAGTTGGGCCGGCCGGCGTAGATTACGCCGAACAGGAAGTCGTTCCAGATGCCGGTCACCTGCAGGATGAGTGCAACGGTGGTGATCGGCACCGACATCGGCAGCATGATGTAAAAGAAGGTCTGCCAGAAGCCGGCGCCATCGACGCGCGAGGCCTTGAACAGCTCGATCGGCACGCCGGCGTAGAAATTGCGGAACAGCAGCACCAGCACCGGCATGCCGAAGATGGTGTGCACGGCGACGATGCCCGGGAGCGTCGAGAACAGGTGCACTGTCCTGAGCCCGATGATGATCGGGTAGATCACCACCTGGTAGGGCACGAAGGCGCCGAAGATCAGCAGGCCGAAGAAGAAATTGGCGCCCTTGTAGTTCCAGAACGAGAGCGCGTAGCCGGTGAGCGAGGAGATGCCGATCGACACGATCACCGCCGGAACGGTGATCTTGACGGAGTTGAGAAAGCCGGGGCTCAACCCGGAGCAATCGCCGCCGGTGCAGGCATGGAGCCACGCATCTATCCAGGGCTGAAGGGTCGGGCGCAGCGGCGGCGTCAGGACGTTGCTCGACAGGATCTCCGGCATGTCCTTGAGCGACGTGATGAGCATCACGTAGACCGGGATCAGGAAGAACGCCGCCGAGATGATCAGGAAAGCGTAGAGCCCGATCCGCCCGATGGTGACACGCTTGGGCTTGGGGCCGGTCGGCTGCTTTGTTGCAGCCGTCACGTTCCCGTCCATCGTCGCCGCGCTCATAGCGTCACCACCTTCCGCCGTCTGAAGAGCCGAAAGAGGCCGACCGCGATCAGCACGAGGACCACCGGCAGCAGCATCGTGGTCGCGGCGGCCATTCCCTGCGCCGCGTTCTGCCGGTCGCTGAGATATTGCAGCACGTAGACCGCGGGCATCATGGTCGCGTTGCCGGGGCCGGCGCCGGTCATCGACACGATGATGTCGTAGATGCGCAGCACGCCGATGCATTGCAGCACGAGCACGGTCGCCACTGCCCCGCGCATCATCGGCAGCGCGATGAAGAGGTAGGTCCGCCATGCCGGGATACCGTCGACACGGGCCGCCTTCCAGATTTCGGCATCAACGCCGCGCAGGCCCGCGAGCAGGATGGCCATCGTCACCCCCGCGCCCTGCCAGACGCCCGCGACCACGAGGCCGTAGAGCGCGGTGTTGGCGTCGTTCAGCGGCGAGAAGTAAAAGCTCGTCCAGCCAAGCTCATGCATCGTCGCGGTGAGCCCGTAGTTCGGGTCCAGCACCCATTGCCAGACGAGGCCGGTGACGATCAGCGACATGGCGAACGGGTAGAGGAAAATCGTGCGCAGCAGGTCTTCCTGCTTGATGCGCTGATCCATGAACACCGCGAGCAGATAGCCGAACACCAAGTTCGCGATGATGGAGAGAATGCCGAAGATCCAGATGTTCTTGACCGCGGTGATCCAGACGTCGGTCGACCACAGCCGCTCGTACTGCTTGAATCCGACGAGCTTGTAGTCGGGGAAGACCACGGTGTTGGTGAAGGAGAAATAGACCGACAGCCCGATGCCGAAGATGTAGACGCCGACGGACTCGATCATCAGCGGGATCGTCGCGATGATCGCTGCGATCGGGAGCTTCTTTCTCGTCCGCTCTGCCAAATTGTCCCCCTGCGCGGCGTAGTTCCCGGTCGGAGCGGTTTGCCCGCTTCTCTGATCCGGAGTGCCGTGACGTTCAGCTATGGCACCATGCACCATGCCGTAGCCCGAATAAAGCAGGGGCGCCGCCTGGCCGGCAGCGCCCCTTTTTTGTAACGCTTAGTTCGCGTTCTGGATGATCTTCACGTAGTCGGCTTGCGCCTGGTCGACCGTGTAGTTCGGGTCGTTGAAGAACTTCGTGAAAAGGTCGTTCATCTGGTTGGTGGTGTCGTTCGACAGCCAGCGCTGAGCGCCGGTGACGATGTCCTCAGGATGGTTGTTGAGGACGTCGAGCGTCTTCTGCATGCAGGGATCGGCGTTCGACAGATCGACGTCACCACGGACCGGGGCCGAACCCTTGGCGTTGTTGAACGCCAGCTGGACGGCCGGGGAGATGATGAGGTTAGCCAGACGCTTCTGCGCGGCTTCCTTGTCCGGGTCGGTCTGCTTGGGGAACACGAAGACGTCGCCGTCGGTGCTCACCGTCGGATGGGCCTCATCGAGGCCGATCATGCAGCCGAAGTCCTTGGTGCCGACTTCGCCCTTGGCGGCGAATTCGCCACGTGCCCAGTCGCCCATGATCTGCAGGGCGGCCTTGCCGGAATCAACCAGTTTCCAGGTGTCGTTCCAGTTGCGGTTGGCGTAGCCGCTGTCCGAGTTCTGGCTCAGCGTCTTGAAGTCAGCAAACACCTGCTTCATTTTCGGGCCACCGGCGAGCGTCAGATCCTTGTCGTGCAGGATCTTATCGCGATCGGCATGGCCGAGCTCTTCGGTCTGGATCACGCCGAAGGCACCGGCGATCTGCCAGCCGCCGCCGTCGCCGCCGATGGCGAACGGGATGATCCCCGCGGCCTTCAGCTTGGGCAGGTCAGCCATATACTCCTGGAAGTCCTTGGGCTCAGGCAGGCCGGCGGTCTTGAACGCGGCCTTCGAGTACCAGCCCCAGTTCCACGAGTGGATGTTGACCGGCACGCACCACCAATGACCATCGACGATGCAACCCGAGGCGACTTCGGCCGGGCGGATCAGCTTGGCCCAGTTGCCGGCGGTCGCGAGGTCGGTGAGGTCGAGCAGCTGGTTGTTCTTGATCAGCTCCTCATACTCACGGCCCGGATTGAACTGGCTGGCGCCCGGTGGGTCGCCACCCTGAATGCGCGACATGTCGGTCGAACGGGCCGTGTTGCCGTCGGCAATCGCGTCGTCGACCCACTTGTCGCCCTGACCATCGTTGTTGAACGCATCCCTGAAGGTGTGAACGGCGGCGGTTTCGCCCGGCGACGTCCACCAGTGAATGACTTCGAGGTCCGTCGCCCGTGCGGCGGAACCGCTGAGCACGGTTGCGGCGGCCAAAGCGGCCACCAGCATAGTCCTGGTCATATGGTAGTCCTCCCTTTTGTCGGAGCCCGATGGCTCCTCGAAACGAGATGCGTGCCTCCCAGCGCGCCCTCGCTACCTCGACTGACTTGAATCGCTATTCCAATGCAATCGATTACATTACTTTCGTCCGCTTCTTGTTCGAAAGTCAAGCTGGCAATAGAAGTTCATGCCAGCACGGGGGCCGCGCATGCGACGAGGCAAACTGCCGACCATTCAGGACGTCGCCCTGCGCGCCGGCGTCTCGACGGCAACTGTGAGCCGCGCCCTCTCCTCGCCCGAGCTGGTTTCGGCAAAAACCCGCACCAATGTCGTCGCGGCCGTGCGGGCCACCGGCTACGCCATTAACCAGGCCGCACGGTCGCTGCGCTCGAGCGCGGCGCACACGATCCTCGTGGTGTTCCCCAATGTCGGGAATCCCTTCTATTCCGTGGTGCTCGAAGGGCTGCTCTCGGAAACGGCGGCGCGCGGCTTCGGCACGCTCATCGCGGACGGGCTGGCGGACCACCCGACGAAGTGGCTCAGCGACTATTACCTTTCGAGCCGGGCCGACGGCATGATCCTGTTCGACACCTCGCTCGACGTGGCGCCGTTCTATGGACCGGGTGGTCAGTTGCGCTTTCCGGTGGTGATCGCCTCCGACGAGGTGCTCGACCCTCGCATCACCACCGTGCGGATCGATAACCGGGCGGCGGCGCTGGCCGCGTGCAACCATCTCATCGAGCTCGGCCACCGCAGGATCGGCCACGTCCGGGCCCCGACGCGCACCCCGACCATCACCAGCGATCGGCTGCTGGGCTATCGCGACGCCCTGGCGGCTGCCGGTCTCGACTATCGTGAGGACTGGGTATTCCCGGGCGATTTCTCGGTCGAGGGCGGCGAGCGGGCGGCGCGTGGCTTCCTTGCTCTCGCCGATCGGCCGACGGCCATGTTCATCAGCAATGACGAAATGGCGCTCGGCTTCATCCGGACGTGCGCAGAAGCCGGCGTTCGCTGCCCCGAAGATGTATCGATCGTCGGCTTCGACGACATCTCCGTCGCCCGATGGTTTTCGCCATCACTGACCACCATCCGTCAGCCCCGCACCGAGCTGGGTCGGCTCGCGGCCCGCACCCTGCTCGACCTGGTGGAAGAACGCTCGCTCACGCGCGAGCCATTACAGCGGCTGCTGCCGTTCGAGCTGATCGTTCGGGCAAGCGCGGTGCCGTTCCACGAACCAGCCCGGGCGGTTCGTGGGCGGGCGCGACTACACGGCGCGCCGATCTGAGTAAGGCAGCCGCGAGGTTGATGTGCTTGCGGTCAGGCCGCGGTCTTCGCCCGCGGCGTGCTCACCGGCTGCGGTGAGGCCACCCCGCCGGCGCGGCTCGACCAGACGATCCAGTATTTCCCCGCCGAATCCGGAACGAGCACTTCGCTGATGCGCCCATCGAACATGGTGCCCTGGGCACGGCTGCGGCCTTCAAGGGCCGCCTGCTCGCGGGTGTCGAACGGGCCGACAGATTCCCCCTCGAAATCGACCCACCATCTGCCCCTGCTCTGAATCACGATATAGAGCGCCGTCGCCATAGTTCCCGAGCCCGCCACAAACCCCAGTCGCAAATCTAACATCTTGAGCGGCATCAATGCGCGTCGCGGTGCGGTTTCGCACAAGAGCTTTGCAGATGTGGAGAAGTTTTGGCCGGCCGCTCTGCGACACATTAACAAAGCTTAGTCCAGCTTACAGAACCATAAGATTACAATGCTCAAGCGTGCGCCCATATCTGATGCTGAGAAGGTCCGGCCCGCCGGACCTGGCGTCGCGCAGGGCTTGAACATGAAGAATCTGATCCGGATCGGTATCGCTGTTGTGCTGCTTGTCGCAGCCGGCGTTGCGGGCTGGATGTACCTGGCCCCGTCGCAGGCGCGGATCGAGCCCAATACCGTCAAAGTCGTTCGCGGCAACGTCATCGACAGCGTGCTCGCGACCGGCTCGATCGAGGCCAATGACGTCACCAGCGTCGGCGCGCAGGTCTCCGGCACGATCCAGAAAATCCCGGTCAAGCTCGGCGATGACGTCAAGGCTGGCGATCTCATTGCGCAGATCGACTCGACCAACCAGCAGAACGCGGTGCAATCGGCGCAGGCGGCGCTCGCGATCCTGCAGGCGCAACTGCAATCCAAGCAGGCGGACCTGACGACCGCGCAGGCGACGGTCGACGCCGACAGCAAGCTCGCACCGAACAACTTCATCTCGAACGCCGACATCCTCACCGCCAAGGGTGCGCTCGCAGCGGCCCAGGCGGCGATTGCTTCGCTCAATGCGCAGATCAGCCAGGCCCAGCTCGGCGTCGATGCGGCGCAGCTCGCGCTGTCGCGCACCACGATCACCGCGCCGGTTGCCGGCACGATTGTCGCCGTGCTGGTGACCGAAGGATCGAGCGTCAACGCGAACCAGACGACGCCGACCATCGTCAAGATCGCCGACCTCGACACGATGCTCATCAAGGCACAGGTCTCGGAGGCCGACGTGACCAAGGTCGCGCCAGGCCAGAAGGCGACCTTCACGATCCTTGGCGACCCCAACACCAAGATTCCGGCGACGCTGCTCTCGATCGAGCCCGCCCCGGACGCGATCGACACGTCCGATACCGGCATCAGCTCGACCGACAACGCTATCTACTACAACGCCATCTTCTCGGTCGCGAACCCGGATCATCGCCTGCGTATCGCGATGACGGCGCAGGTGAGCATCACCATCGACTCCAAGAGCAACGTTCTGACGCTGCCGGCCTCAGCGCTCGGCACGCCTCGGCGCGACGGCGGCTATCGCGTGCTGGTCTATGACCCCTCCTCCGGCACTGAGACGCCCACGCCCATCACTGTCGGCCTTAACAACAACATCACCGCCGAGATCACCAAGGGCCTCAACGAGAACGATCTCGTCGTCACCGGGGCATCGAGCCCGGGCGGGGCCGCACAGGGCGCAAACGGTCAGACACGCGGCCCAGGTGGATTTGGCGGTGCCGGCGGCCTGTTCGGCGGCGGTGGCGGCGGTCGGCTGCGGGGCGGCTGACGATGAGCGAGCCGCTGATCTCCCTCAAGTCGCTGACCCGGCGTTACGTCTCGGGCAGCGAGACGGTCGTCGCGCTCGACCGTATCGATCTCGACATCGACGCAGGCGAGATGATCGCGATCGTCGGCGCCTCGGGATCGGGCAAGTCGACGCTGATGAACGTGCTCGGCTGCCTCGACCGGCCGAGCGAGGGCTCATATCTCTTCGCGGGCCGCGACGTCGGCAAGTTCGACGCCAACGAGCTCGCCGAGCTGAGGCGCGAGCATTTCGGCTTTATCTTCCAGCGCTACCAGCTGCTCGCCGACCTCAACGCCATCGAGAACACCGCGGTCCCGGCGATCTATGCCGGGCTCGACAACGCGTCCCGGGTGCGGCGGGCCAGCGACCTGCTGACGCGGCTGGGCCTCGCCGACCGCTTGCGTAACCGGCCGGCGGCGCTCTCGGGCGGGCAGCAGCAGCGCGTCTCGGTCGCGCGGGCGCTGATGAACGGTGGCGAAGTGATCCTCGCCGACGAGCCGACTGGCGCCCTCGATACGCGCAGCGGCGCCGAGCTGATGGCGCTGCTCAAGGAGCTCAACGCCGAGGGTCACACGATCATTATCGTGACGCATGATCCGGCCGTGGCACGCCAGACTAACCGCATGATCGAGATCAGCGATGGACGCATCATCGCCGATACGCGCATCGCGCCCGAAGGCGCCCCGCCGACGCAGTTGGAACTGACCCGCCGGCGGCGGTTCAACCCGCTGCAGTTCGTCGACCGCAGCCTCGAGGCGCTGAGCATGGCGACGCGCTCGATGAACGCCCACAAGCTGCGCACTTTCCTCACCATGCTCGGCATCATCATCGGCATCGCATCGGTGGTGTCGGTCGTGGCCCTGGGGCAAGGCAGCCAGCAGATGGTGCTCGAGAACATCGCCTCGATCGGCACCAACACCATCAATATCTATCCAGGCTCCGGCTTCGGCAACCGGGACCAGGCGCGCATCCACACGCTGGTCGACTCCGATGCCGACGCGCTGGCGCAGCAACCGTACTCCGACAGCGTCACGCCGCGGGTGTCGACCAACCAGTCGATCCTCTACAAGGACGTCGCGGTCAACGCACAGGTGTCGGGGGTCGGAACCGACTATTTCCGGGTCAGCGGATCGACCATTTCCTCGGGCAGCGGCTTCGACCAGACGGCGGTGAACGAGCGGGCGCAGGTCGCTCTGATCGATCCCAACGCGCAAGCGGCGATCTTCACGCATGGAGAGAATCCGATCGGTGAGGTCATCGTCGTCGGCAAGGTGCCGGTGCGCGTGATCGGAGTGGTCCAGCCCGCGTCGACCTTCGGCCCGGGAAGCTCGAACCCCTCGATCTACATCCCCTACACCACCGCCATGGACCGCATTCTGGGGCAGCATTACCTGAGCCAGATCACCGTGCGCGTCGCCGACAATGCCAGCATGGACGATGCGCAGACGCAGATCACCGACCTGCTGACGCGGCTGCATGGGGGCAAGACCGACTTCTTCCTGCAGAACACCAACACCATCCGTGACACGATCGAATCCACCAGCCAGACCCTGACGCTGCTGATCTCGGCGATCGCCGTGATCTCGCTGATCGTCGGTGGCATCGGGGTAATGAACATCATGCTGGTCTCGGTGAGCGAGCGGACGCGCGAGATCGGCATCCGCATGGCAGTCGGCGCACGGCGCGGCGATATCCTGACGCAATTCCTCACCGAGGCGGTGCTGGTGTGCATCGTCGGCGGGGTCGCCGGGATCCTCCTCAGCTTCGCGCTCGGCACCGGCCTCACGCATTTTCTGCAGGGCGCTCGCGTCAGCTATTCGACGCTGTCGATCGCAGCGGCGCTGCTGTCGTCGACGCTGATCGGCATCATTTTCGGGTTCATGCCGGCCCGGTCGGCATCGCGGCTCGACCCGGTCGAGGCGCTGGCGCGGGAGTAAGCTTCAGTCGCCCGAGTGGGCGATGCCGGTCTGAACCACGCTTCGCATGGCTGCCCGCGCCAGGTCGGCATCGCGGGCTTCGATCGCATCGATGATCCGCTTGTGCTGGGCGACCGACAGCGCAAAGCGCCGCCGGCTGTCGACCGGCGACGAATTGGTCATCATGGCGACGAGCGCGACCTCGATCAGGGTCGAGATCGACACCAGAAACGGATTGTCCGCAGCGGCCGCGATGGAAAGATGAAGGCCTAGATCGGCGGCGACAAAGGCCTGCCGCGAGCCCCCGCTTTCCGCCATGCGGTCATGCCAGGATCGCATCGACTGCAGCTGATCCGCCGTGCGCCGCCGCGCCGCGAGCGCCGCGGCCTCGGGCTCGAGCGCCATGCGCATCTCGCCCAGATGGCCAAGAAAGGCCCGCGTGAAGCCGAGCCGGGCGAGCCAGACAAGGACTTCGGAGTCGAACAGGTTCCAGTCGGCCTGCGGACGCACCCGGGTGCCGATGCGGGGACGCGCCTGCAACAGGCCTTTGCCGGATAGCGTCTTCAGCGCCTCGCGCAGTACGGTGCGCGATACGCCAAACCGTTCGCAGAGCTCGCTGTCGCCCGGCAGCAGGCTTCCCTGGGGCAGTTTTCCCGAAACGATCTGCTCACCGAGCTCGGTGACCACGCGCAGCGTGTGCGAGCGAGGCTTGGGTTCGCGGCGTCTGGATTCCTTCTGCGGGACTTTTACCACCACCGGACCATGTGTCGGACGGGAGCTTAGTCCCGCGAGCGAAGTTGTTGAACGCGCTCGAACGTCACAGCAACGAGGATCGCGCCGCCGATGAACGTGCCCTGCCAGAAGGCGTTGATCCCCAGCAGGCCCAGGCTGTTGCGGATGATCTCGAGCAGCGCCGCGCCGACTAGCGCCCCCAGCGCCGTACCGGCACCACCGACGAGGCTCGCCCCGCCGATGACGGCGGCGGCAATCACCTGCAGCTCCATGCCGGTGCCGATATTGGTGGTGACCGCGCCGAGCCAGCCGGTCTCGATGATCCCGGCGATAGCGGCCGACAGTCCGGAGAGGCAATAGACCGCGATCTTGACGGCACGGACCGGAATGCCCGCGAGCGTCGCCGCGTGTTCATTGCCGCCGATGGCGAAGACGTAGCGCCCGAAGCGGGTAAAGCGCAGCGCGAGCGCCGTGATGATCGCCAGGATAATCGTATAGATGACGGGGTTGGCGAGGCCGAAGGTCGAACCGCCGCCCAGCGCCAGCAGGCGATCATGGTCGGGACCGAATTGGAACACCGTCTGGTTCTGGGAAACGACCGTCGCGATGCTGCGTGCGATCGAGAGCATCCCCAGCGTCACCACGAAGGGCGGAAATTTCAGGAACGCGACGAGGTAGCCGTTGAACGCGCCGACCGCGAGGCCGGCGAGCAGAGCATAGACGATCCCCATCTCGAGGCTCGAGCCGGCGTGCATCGTCACGCCGAGAACCATCGAGCAGAGGCAGAGGGTCGAGCCGACGCTCAAATCGATGCCGCCGCTGATGATCACGAACGTCATGCCCAGCGCGATGATCGCCGTGAACGTGAAGTTGCGGGTGATGTTGAAGAGGTTGCGCGGCGTCAGGAAGGCCGACGACGCGATCGAAAGATAGATGCACGCGCAGATGATCGCGATGATCACCCAGAAGGTCTGGCTGCGCAGCATGCGCGAAATCAGGGTCATTTCCTGCTTCGCGATGGTCTGTTCGAGGGTGATGGTCATGCTCAAACCTGTTCGATGGCGCCGGTGATGAGGCCAGTGACCTCTTCGGGCGAGCTGTCCGCGATACGGCGATCGGCAACCTTGCGGCCGCGCCGCAGCACTACGACGCGATCGGCGACGGTAAAGACATCGGGCATGCGGTGGCTGATGAGGACGATCGCCACGCCCTGGTCGCGCAGCTGCTTGATGTGGTTGAGCACCTCGGCGACCTGCCGGACCGAGATCGCCGCGGTGGGCTCGTCCATCAGCACGACCTTGGGCTTCGACAGCATCGTGCGCGCGATCGCCACGGCCTGTCGCTGCCCGCCCGACATCTGTTTGATGAGATCGCGCGGCCGAGTCTCGGACTTGAGCTCCATGAAGAGTTCGCCAGCGCGCTTATACATATATGGGTAGTCGAGATAGCTGAGGACGCCGACGCCCTTGCGCGCTTCACGTCCGAGAAAGACGTTCGCCGCGGCTGTGAGATTGTTGCAGAGCGCGAGGTCCTGGTGGACGATCTCGATGCCGTGCCGCCGCGCTGCGATCGGATGGGCGAGATGAGCGCCCTGCCCGTCGATCCTGATCTGGCCGGCACTGGGCAGGAAGTTGCCGGCGATCATCTTGACGAGCGTCGATTTGCCCGCGCCGTTGTCGCCCATCAGGCCGACGACTTCACCCGGCTCGATCGATAGCGAGACGTTGTTGACCGCCTGGATGGCGCCGAAATGCTTCGAGATGCTGTCGAGTTCCAATACCGGCAACGCGTATCCCACCGACCGCCCACGTCGGCGCCCCCGGATCGATCCGGGTACCCCCACGCAAGCGCACCGGCCCCTCCTCCAAGTGCCAAGACGCTGTAGAACCGTAGTCAAACCGTACGGCCGGCGCAACGAGAAGCGCGACGCAAGTAGTATGATTTATCATTTGACGGGCGTAACTCAGAACGCCTATCACGAAAGGCGGAGGAGCCTGTGAACTGTCGTTTGCCGCCGGTGAACCGGAAGCAGACCCTCCGTTTTTGCACATCGGGAGGATATGCATGAAGAAGGTACTTCTGCTTGCCGCCGCTGCGTCGCTGGTCTTTGCAGGCCAGGCGATTGCCGCGGACAAAAAGCAGCTCGCGATCGTCGTCAAAGGGCTGGACAACCCGTTCTTTGAAGCGATCCACCAGGGCTGCGAGAAGTGGAACAGCGAGAATCCGAATTCGGATTACGTGTGCTTCTACACCGGTCCGGCGTCCACGTCGGATGAAGCCGGTGAGGCCCAGATCGTCGGCGATCTGCTGGCCAAGCCGACCACCGCCGCCATGGCGATTTCGCCCTCGAACGCACCGCTGATCGCCCAGACGATCAAGTCGGCCAACCCCTCGATCCCGGTCATGACCGTGGACGCCGACCTGCAGAAGGCCGACGCGGGGCTGCGCAAGACCTATCTGGGCACTGACAACTACACGATGGGCCTCAAGCTCGGTCAGTTCCTGAAGTCTGAGCAGCCCAACGGTGGCACGGTGTGCACCATCGAAGGCAACGCCGCCGCGGATAACATCCTGCAGCGTGCGCAGGGCTTCCGTGATGGCCTCACCGGCCAGAAGGGCCTCGCGGCTCTGACCGGCCAGGGTGGCTGGACCGAAGTTGCCGGCTGCCCGGTGTTCACCAACGACGACGGCGCCAAGGGCGTTCAGGCGATGACCGATATCCTCGCCGCGAACCCCAATATCAACGCCTTCGGCATCATGGGTGGCTGGCCGCTGTTCGGCGCCCCGCAGCCCTATCGTGACCTTGTGAAGCCGCTGGCCGACAAGATCGCGAGCCACAAGTTCTCGATCGTCGCCGCCGACACCATCGGCGACGAAGTTCCGATCCTCAAGGACGGCCTCGTCGACATCCTCGTCGGCCAGCAGCCGTTCAACATGGGCTACAAGGCCCCCTCGGTGATGCTGGACCTGATCGCCGGCAAGAAGGTCGACGATCCGGTGTTCACCGGCCTCGACACCTGCACCAAGGACATCGCGGACACCTGCATCACGAAGTAAGCTTCGTGGAGAGGCATCGCATCGGGGCGCGCTTCGGCGCGCCCCTTCTTTTTCGGGGGGCGACATGCAGATCCTGGTGACGGGGGCGACCGGCAAGGTCGGGCAGGCATACCTCGCGCGGCTGCTTGGCGATCCGCGCCGGGCAACGGCCAAGGTGGTGGCGCTCTGCCACAACCGTACGCTGCCCGAGACCGACCGCCTGCGGGTCGTGCGCGGCTCGATCTCGGACCCAGACGTGATCGCTGCGGCGCTCGCTGGCACGACGCATATCGTCCACATGGCGACGGTGAAGGAAGATCCGGTCCACGCCATGGACGTGTCGGTGAAGGGGCTGTTCCTGCTCCTCGAGGCGTTCCGGCAGAGCCCCAGCGCCGAGCAATTCGTGCTCATCGGCGGCGACTGCGTCGTGGGCCACTGCGTCATGAAATGGGACGAGCCGGTGACGGAGCTCTCGCCGTTTCGCCCCTACCCCGGCGTCTACGCGCTGAGCAAGGTGCTGGAGGAGACGATGCTCGCCCAGTTCGGAATCCAGTACGATCTCAACTGGACCACGCTGCGCGCGCCGTGGATCATGGAGAAGGATGATTTCCGCTATGCGCTGAGCTTCGGTCCGGACCAGTTCGGCGGCCCGGGCTGGGACGAATATCTGTCGGCCGAGGAGCGCGCGGCGCATCACCGCGACAACCGCGCGCCGCTGCTGATCGCCGCCGACGGCCGCCCGCTCAAGCGCAACTTCGTTCATGTCGATGACCTTGCGGACGCGATGGTGCTGGCCCTCGACAATCCAGTCGCGCGGCAGCAGCTGTTCAACATCGCGATGACCGAGCCCGTCGACTACGCCGTCGTCGCCGATCGGCTAGCTCGGACGCGTGGGATGCAGCCAGTCGAGATCGCGACGCCGCTCCATTCCAACTCGCTCGACAACGCCAAGGCGCGGCTAAGGCTCGGCTGGCAGCCGAAGGTGGACACTGCCGCACTCGTCGATTCCGCTTTCGACTATGTCCGCGCCGGCGATGATCCGCGCAAGGTCTGGTACGTAGGCTAGGGCCTGCGTCGTGAAGCCCCTTGGCGCGGCTGGCACTAACATGTCAGTGTCGGGCAGCGTTCTTTCGAGGGGATCATGACCAGGATCAAGACACGGCCGGTGGCTCAGACCGGCGTTGCGGTAAGCGAGCTCAGCCTGGGGAGCGCGACCCTCGCGGGTATCTTCAGCGCGGTGCCCGACGAGCAGGCGCGGGCAACCGTTGCCGCGGGGATCGAGGCGGGCATCACCTATGTCGACACCGCGCCGCAATACGGGCTTGGACGCGGTGAGCACATGGTCGGCGACGGGCTTCGTTCGCGCCGCTCGGGCATCGTGCTGTCCACCAAGGTCGGCCGGCTGCTGAAACCCTATCGCGGCACCGAGACGGTGCGCGGCAACTGGCACAATCCCCTGCCCTTCGACATCGTCCACGACTACACCTACGACGGTGTGATGCGCAGTTACGAGGACAGCATCCAGCGCCTCGGCATCGCGACCATCGACATCCTCTACGTGCACGACATCGGTGTGATGACGCACGGGGCGGAGCAGAACTTCGTCTACTGGAAGCAGCTCGAGAACGGCGGCTACCGCGCCCTGCTCGATCTCAAGAAGGCCGGGCTGGTCAAGGCGATCGGGCTCGGCGTCAACGAAACGGAAGTGCTGATGGATGCGCTCGCGCTGGGCGACTGGGACCTGTTCCTGCTCGCCGGCCGCTACACGATGCTGGACCAGACGTCGTTGAGCCCGCTGCTCGAGACCTGCGTGAAGCGCGGCACTTCGGTCGTCGCCGCCGCGCCGTTCAACGGCGGCGCCCTGATGGGCGCAGGCGTCTGGAACTACGACAAGGCGCCAGAGGCTATCGTCAAGCGGGTGCGGGCGCTCGAAGCGTTCTGCAAGGACCACAAGATTCCGATCGGCGCTGCAGCGCTTCAATTCGCGCTGACCCATCCGGCGGTGTGCAGCGTGCTGACCGGGCCCCGTTCGCCAGCGGAAGTCGCATCGACGATGGCGTGGTGGAACACAGAAATCCCTGCAAGCTTCTGGCGCGATCTCGTCGCGGCCAAGCTGGTCGAGCCCGCGACGCCGCTGCCCAAGGCGGCACGAAAGAGCCCGGCACGGCACTAGAGCCGAGAGCGGCGGGGGCTAAGCCGGCCGCCGCAGGACCGTGAAGATTATCTCGCGGCGGACGTCGAACCCGAGCGAGCGGTACGTCGCGATCGCGACGGCGTTGGCGGCGCGCACGTGCAGGAACGGCGTTTCCCCGCGCGCGACGATCTCGCGTCCGATGGACGACATCAGGGCCTTGGCGTAGCCGCGCCCCTGATAGTCGGGATGGGTGCAGACGGCGCTGATCTCGGTGAGCCCCGGCAGCCGCATGCGCTCGCCCGCCATCGCGACGAGCCGCGGCCCATCGAAGACGCCAAGATAGTGACCGAGCTCGATGGTGCGGGAGAAGAAGGGCCCGGGTCGCGTCAGGCCGGTCAGCTCGAGCATTGCTGGGACATCCGGATCGGCGAGCGTTCGCATGCTGACGTCACGACCGGCCGGGACGAATGAGGCGGCGACCATCTGCGGAACGGCTGACGCCTCGACCAGCTCGAGGCCCGCAGGAATACCGATCGGCGCCGTCGTCACGATGCCGACGACCGCGCCTGGATGCATGACGTCCCCGAGTCCCTCGTAGCCGTCCTCCGGCCGGGCGGCGGCGGCGAAGAGGCCGACGTCGTCGCGAAAGCGCTTGAACCGGCCAGAGCCGGTGGCGAAGTTTTGCTGGCGTCCGGACAGCGCCGCCCACACGGGATTGTCCAGCGGGTGGAGCGCCATCCTATTGCAGCGTCTGCCCGCCCTTGCCGAGCACTTCCTTGACCTTTGAGTTGATCTGGTCGAGCGAGTACGGCTTGGCAAGGAACTCGACCGAGCGATCGTCGGCGATATCCTGCCGGACGTTCTCCTCGGCGTAGCCAGACACGAAGATCACTTTGAGGTTCGGCAGCCTCTCGCGCACCTTGAGCAAGAGCGCCGGGCCGTCCATCTCCGGCATCACCACGTCGGAGACCATGAGGTCGATCTGGCCGCCGATATCGGCGAGCACCTCCAGCGCTTCCTCGCCGCTGTCCGCCTCGAATACCTCGTAGCCGGTGGCGCGGAGCGCGCGGGCGGAGAAGGCGCGGACGTTATCCTCGTCCTCGACCAGCAGGATGCGCTCGTGGCCCGTCAGGTCCTTGACCACCGAAGCGGTCGAAATCCGCGCGACCTGCTCGCCTTCGACAGGCGAGTAGCGCGGCAGGAAGATGTGGAACACCGTTCCCCGACCGACCTCGGACTCTGGATAAACGAAACCGCCGGTCTGCTTGATGATGCCGTAGACCGTCGACAGGCCGAGCCCGGTGCCCTTGCCGAGCTCCTTGGTGGAAAAGAACGGCTCGAAGATCTTTTCCATGATCTCGGGCGTCATGCCGGTGCCGGTATCCTCGACTTCGAGCTCGACATAGTCGGCCGGCGGCATGCCGACATAAGCCATGCCGGCCGCCTCTTCCTCGCGCACGTTGCGCGTCCGGATGGTGATCGAGCCACCATTGGGCATGGCATCGCGCGCGTTGACGACGAGGTTGACCACTACCTGTTCGAGCTGCACGAGGTCGGCCTTGACCGGCCAGATGCCCTGCCCATGATCGACATGCAAGGTGATCTGCTCGCCGATCAGGCGCTTCAGCAGCACCGTGAGATCATCGATATGCGTCGGAATCTCGAGGATTTGCGGGCGCAGCGTCTGCCGGCGCGAGAACGCGAGCAGCTGGCGCGTCAGGCCCGCAGCTCGATTGGCGCTCTGCTTGATCGACATGAGGTCGGCAAAGCTCGGATCGCCGGGCTTGTGCTTGAGCAGCAGCAGGTCCGAAAAGCCGATGATGGCGGTCAGCACGTTGTTGAAGTCGTGCGCCACGCCGCCGGCGAGTTGGCCCACCGCCTGCATCTTCTGGCCTTGGGCGAATTGCTGTTCGAGCTTGCGCTGCTCGGTCATGTCGAGCGCATAGACGTTGACGCGCTCGGGCGAATTGGCGCTTTCCTCGCTGGCGGAAAGGTAGAGCCGCACCGCGGGATCGCCCTCGCGCAGGAGCTGCGCATCGACCGGATCAATCTGCGATTTGTGGGCCAAAGCCGAGGCCACGGCAGCGGCAAAGTGCGAGCGGCTCGCGTCCGACAGCAGCTCGGACATGGCGACGCGGTCGAGCGGCTTCTCGTTGCCGGACCAGCCGAAGATGCGGCTGAACGGCGCGTTGGTGCGCACGATGCGGCCGTCCTTGTCGAGGGTCGCGATGGCAAACGGCGTGTCGTTGAAAAAGCGCGCGAAGCGGACCTCGGAGACGCGCAGCGCTTCATCCTGCTCGGCGCCGCTGCGCCGGTCGAGCACGAGGGTGCGCGTTTCGCCCAGCTCGCCATCGGCGAGCCGCGCAGCGCGATGCAGGAGCCGCACCGGGATCGAGGTGCCGCCGCGCTTCACAAGATCGATGTCGATGATCTCGGTGCCGATCTCGCCGTCGGAGCGGCCGCGCATCAAGAGGCTCGCCCCGTCGCCGCGGACGATGTCGCTGACGCGGATCGAGCCCGCTTCGAACTCGGCGAGGTCGTAGCCGAGCCAGTCGGCAAGAGTGGAGTTGAGGTACTGCACCCTTCCCTTGGGGTCGGCGGAAAAGAACCCGGCAGGCGCGTGGTCGAGATAGTCGATGGCCCGCTGCAGCTCAAGGAAGGCGTTGTCCTGGCGCTCGCGGTCGCGGGTGATGTCCTCGACGCTCCACAGCATCAGCTTTTGCGCCGTGCCATCGACCGGCGGCAGGGCGCGCACTGCGACGCGATACCAGAACGGCTTGTTCGAGCCGCCCAACGAGCCGCCGAGACCGCCGACGATGCGGACGTCTTCCGATGCCGGACGCCCTTCTCGCGCCGCACGCGACAGCCGATGGATCGCTTCGCTCGCCTCGGGCTGGCCGGCAAAGAGCCGGGGCACGCCGACAGGCACCCCGTCGCTGAGGCCGCCGGCGAGTTCGCCGTATTGCGCGTTCACATAGGCAATCTTGCCGTCGCGATCAGAGGCAACAGCGCCGAACGGCAGGCTGTCGACGATAGCGCGCGGCAGGGTGCGCACCTCTTCGCTGCGCGACGAGAACCGCAGGATGCCGGCGGTCATCGCAAATAGGCAGAACACCCCGATCACCGCGAGCAGGCCGACGAAGACGAGCACCGCGTCTGGCGGGATGTACTCGCCCAGAGTCGAGATCGCGACGGCGACGATGATGAAGGCGATGGCCAGAACGACAACCCGCCACAGCCCGGTCATACCGCCGGACCGCGAGACGAGCGGAGTCGGATAGTCGTCGTCCTCAGCCGGCATGCTGGACATCCCCAAACCTCGAACCCTCGCCAAAGGACCGAATCGGCTCGTTCACCTCTAGCAAATGGGCGAGTCAGCCGGTAGCGCAGTGCGGCCACGCCGGCGCACAGATCACGCGGCGCGCCACCCGCGCTTGTCCTTCATGCGCATGACGAACCCGATAACCTGCGCAACGGCCTTGAAATGCTCGGTCGGGATGACTTCGTCGACCTCGACCGAGGCGAACAAGGCCCGCGCCAGTGGCGGATTTTCGATGATCGGGACGTCGTGTTCCTTGGCAAGCGTGCGGATGCGGAAGGCGACGTCGTCGGCGCCCTTGGCGAGGCAGAGGGGCGCCTTCATGGTCTTGTCGTATTTGAGCGCGACGGCAAAGTGCGTCGGGTTGGTGATCACGACGGTCGCCTTGGGCACGTTGGCCATCATGCGCCGGCGGCCGCGCTCGTTGCGGACGGCGCGAATGCGGCCCTTGACGGTCGGGTCGCCTTCCATCTGCTTGAACTCGTCGCGCACCTCCTGGATCGTCATCTTCAGCCGCGTCCACCAGCGGTTGCGCTGATAGACGTAGTCGGCAAGAGCAATGACGGTGACCACTGCGAGCACGGCGCCGAAGACCTTCATGCCCATTTCCTGGAAGGCGGGCAGCAGCAGGGCGGGATCGAGCGTCACCATCAGCTCGAGCCGGTCGCGCTCCGGCCAGAGCACCGCCATGATCGCGGCGCCGACGACGCCAAGCTTGACCAGTCCCTTGAGGAAATTGACCAGGGAGTCGCGCGAGAACATGCGCTTTCCACCGGCGATCGGTGAGATCTTGCTCAGCTTGGGCATGATCGGATCGAGCGAAAGCAGCGGGCGATGCTGGACGAGGTTGCCGGCGATGCCGAAGGCAAAGAGCACGACCAGCGGGATCATCGCCGCGACGAGGATCGTCACGGCCAGCCGGTCGAAGAAATCGGTCAGCGCGTTGCCGCCGATCTGGAAGCTGTCCGCCTGCGCGAGGAGAACCTTGAGGCTTTCGCCGAGCCCGGTGACGGTCGGGGCAGCCATCAGCGAGAACAGCAGCCCGGAGCCGGCGATCATGAACCAGTTGTTGACCTCCTGGCTCTTGACCACATCGCCGCGCTTGCGCGCATCCTCGAGGCGCTTCTGCGAGGGGGATTCGGTTTTTGAGGATTGTTCCGGGGCGTCGTCGCTCATCAGGCGCCCCTGAACTGGGCGAGCTCGTTCTCGAAATGGGTGAGGTACCAGCCCATCATCATGGCCAGCAACAGGGCGAACAGCACGAGGCCAACCCAGATCGAGCCGGGCATGACCACGAAGAACACCTGCAGTTGCGGCATCATACGGGCCAGCAACCCCATGCCGAGGTAGAACACCAGTCCAAGCACGATGAACGGCGCCGCCATCTGCACGCCGACGATGAAGGCAGAGGCTGCCGACTGGATCGCCATCTGCGCCGCGTCCCCGAACATCAGCGGGGCCGAAGGCGGCATGATCACGTAGCTGTCGCGGATGGCGAGCAGAGCGACGTGGTGCAGGTCGGTGGCGAAGATCAGCGTCACCCCGAGCAGCGACAGGAACGCGCCGATCAGCGCTCCTTGGGTGCCGCCATTGATCGGATCGGCACCTTGCGCACCCGACAGCCCGGTCTGGAAGGCGATAATCGATCCTGCAACGCCTGTCGCGAGCACGATCAGCCGCGTGATGGCTCCGAAGATCAGGCCTACCGCGAGCTCATGAAGGAGATAAACCAAAACCTGCAGCGGCTCGTCGGGGAGCACGGGCAGGTCCGGCTGGACAAGGGGCAGCAGCACCAGCGAGAAGATCAGCGCGAAGGCCAGCCGCATCGTCGCGGGGATGGTCATTTCGCCGAGCGCCGGGATCAGCATCAGAATGGTCCCGACGCGGGCGAAGACGAGGATGTAGACGTAAGCGGTCGCCGGCAGCCAGCCGAGCGAGAGCGTCATCCGCCGGTCACGATCAGGTCGACGAGCCGGTTCATGTAGCCGCTCATGGTCGCGCCCATGAACGGCAGCGTGATCAGCAGCGTGACGAAGATCGCGAGGATTTTTGGCACGAACACCAGCGTCTGTTCCTGGATTTGAGTGAGCGCCTGGAACAGGGCGATGATGACGCCGACGACGAGGCCAACCACCATCATGGGCCCTGCAACCAGCACCATCACCCAGATGCCGTCGCGGGCAATATCCAGAACCTGTGGGCCGTCCATGTCCGTCGTCCGTATGTCGCGGTGCGCGTCGTTCGCCGAGCGACCGCCCGCCCTGTTTCGCCCCTGCCGCTGAGTCCGGCAACCAGATTTGCGGTGTTCCGTTCCGGCCCACGGGCTAGATCGGCATCTTCATGATGTCTTCGTAGGCGGAGATGACCTTGTCGCGCACCGCCACCATGCTCTCCATCGCGAGCTCGGTCTGGCTGATCGCCGTCACCACGTCGACGACGTTGGCCTTGCCATTGACGAGGTCCATCGACATCTGGTCGCTCTGCTTGCCGACATTCATGACGTTCTGCAGCTGACCGGCCAAAAGCTTGCCGAAATCAGAGCCTTGAGCGCCACCGGTTGAAGCAGAAACTGAGTTCTGCGCGGCGGCGTCGGTGAGGAGCTTGGAGGCCTGGTTGTAGGCGGCTGTCGCGGCATTGAGCGGAACGACCATCTAGCGTGCCTCCTCAGGCCTTGAGAATGTCGAGCGTGCGGCTGACCATCTGCTTGGTCACGGTCACGACGTTGAGGTTGGCTTCGTAGGTTCGCTGCGCTTCGCGCATGTCCATCGCTTCCACCAGCGTGTCGACGTTGGGATATTTGACGTAGCCGTTCTTGTCGGCTGCGGGGTGTCCGGGCTCGTAGCGCGACTGGAAGTCGGACATATCCTGCGCCACCTGGCCGACCTGCACCTCCTGGGCGCCGGTCTCGGGGTCGACGATCGCCTGGAAGGTCGGAATGCGCCGCCGGTACGGGTCGTCGGTCGGCGTCTTGCCGGCGGAATCGGCGTTGGCGATGTTTTCCGCGATGATCCGCATCCGGGCGTTCTGGGCGGTCATGCCGCTCGCCGCCACCCGCAGGGAAGAGAGGAAATCGTTCATGACCCTCAGGCCTCCTTGCCCAGCGCGATTTTCACGAGACCGAGCTGGCGCGTGTAGAGCGCGGTGACGGTCTGGTAGTCGAGATCGTTGGTCGAGACCTTCATCATCTCGTCCTCGATGGTCACGTCGTTACCGACGGGATTGGTCGAGCTGTTGCCCGACTGGATTTCGAAGCCGCCGTCCTCATCACCGCTCGAGACGCTGATCGTCCCCGGTTCAGAGCTGCTGGTGGTCATCATGGCGACCGATTGCAGGCCGCTGCCGTCATTGACCTCGAATGGCTTGAGGTCCTTTTCCGTGTAGCCGGGGGTGTCGGCATTGGCGATGTTCTGGGCCAGGAGCTGCTGCCGCTCCTGATGCCAGCGCATCTTGCCGGCCAGCGCCTGCAACAGGCTTGTTCCCGAGACCGTCATCCACGCCTCCGCCTTAGCCGCGATAGGCAATGTTTGCCGCCCGTATGGTTAAAGGTGTGTTAATCGGCGAGGGAACTCCGCAAATCCGCCTCGCATTGTGCATAATTCCTCCACGTAGGTGGGCATATTGTGCCTGCGCCGTGGGGGGGACGGCACGATGGAGCGCGGCATGCAGTTTATCGCGGCCCTGTTTAGCGGCCCCGATTCCACCACCCTCAACGCGGTATTCGCGCTGGGCATCGTCCTGGTGCTCATTGTGCTGGCGGCGTGGGTCCTCAAGCTTTTCACCCGAGCTGGCAGCTCGATCGGGCGCGGCCGCAACAAGCGGCTGAGCGTGATCGACACCGCCGTCGTCGACGCCAAGCGCAAGGTGGTGATCATCCGGCGCGACAATGTCGAGCACGTGATCATGACCGGCGGCCCGACGGATCTGGTGATCGAGTCGGGTGTCCCGGTGCCCGATCCCGTGCCGCCACGCCGCGCCGCTCCCGTCCCGCCTCGGGGTAAGCCGACGGCCCGGCCCGAGCCGCCGATGGAGGCGCGTCCCCCGGCTCCCGCAAAACCGGCACATTCCGTGTCGCGCGACGCGATCGACCGGCTGAACGAACTGGCCCGGCCCGCACCGCTCCGCCCGCACGACGTTACCCCGCCGCCGGTCGACCCGCGATCTTTGCACCGCCATCCTGGGCTGATGTCCACCGGTCCGCGCCTGCGGGTGGATAATTCCGCCGGGCCAGCCGCCGACTCAGCTAAAAGCGGCGCGGTCGAAGGTACGGACGGGCGGCCCCGGTTTGTCAGGAGCAGGTTCCTCAGGAGCATCCCGCGAAGCCAGGGGTAGCATTCGCCCGTCGCTCTGGCTGCGATCGGCGGCCGTTGGCCTCTTCGCCGCGCTCTCACCCACTATCGCCTTCGCACAGGACGTCTCGATCAACTTCGGCGACAACACGTCGCTGACGCAGCGAGCCGTCCAGCTCATCGGGCTGGTGACGATCCTCGCGCTCGCTCCCTCTATCCTGGTGATGGTGACGAGCTTCACCCGCATCGTGGTAGTGCTGTCGCTGCTGCGCACCGCGCTGGGGCTGCAATCGGCGCCGCCGAATTCGGTGATGGTCTCGCTGTCGCTGTTCCTCACCTTCTTCATCATGCAGCCGACGCTGCAGGCCGCCTACGACCAGGGGATCGGACCGCTGCTTTCCGGACAGATCCAGGTGCAGGAGGCGTTCGACAAGGGCAGCGTGCCGCTCCACGACTTCATGGCCGCCAATGTCCGGCAGGAGGACGTGCAGCTCTTCTACGACATGAGCAACGAGACGCCGCCGGCCGACGCCAAGACCATCCCGCTCAAGATTCTGGTTCCAGCCTTCATGATCTCGGAGCTGCGCCGCGCCTTCGAGATCGGCTTCCTGCTGTTCCTGCCTTTCGTGATCATCGACATGGTGGTGGCGTCGGTCCTGATGTCCATGGGCATGATGATGCTGCCGCCGGTCGTCATCTCGCTACCGTTCAAGCTCATCTTCTTCGTGCTGGTCGATGGCTGGCATCTCGTCGCCGCGTCGCTGATTCGCAGCTTCGTCGGCGCCAGCGGATAGACGGACCGAGACCGCTAGACCTGCGACTTCGCGGCAGGCGCGGCCGGGGCAATCCCCTGATCGACGGGGTAGAGCTTGCGGTAGGAGGCGAGGAAGCCCGAAACCGAATCCATGCCGGCCACGGCCTTGGCGGCAGCCTTGAACTCCATTCCAGCCGGCGAGGCATTGGGGCTGGTTATGTAGTCGAACATAGGCCATTCGGGCGTCTGCGCCATGCGGCCCGAGAACTTGTCGCGCAGGCGGTTGAGACCGAGGGTGTCGTTGGCCAACAGTAAGCCCACCGCGGCGCGGACGATGTCGAGGCGCTCGGAATCGGTCAGCTGCTCGGTGGGATCTGCAGAATAGACGGTGTCGATGGTGTCCGACGCGGCCACGTAGTTCTTTGCCTTCCAATAGCCATCGGCGCGCAGCAGGTCGACATCGCGCCCCTGCACCTGGCTCAGCAGATCGAGCGCGAGGTCCTCGCGGTCGGCATCGATCAGCGCCCGCGCCTCGAGGATGCGGCGTTCGCGATCGAGGGTTGGCGGCAGGGCATCCATGCGCGTCTGGTTGAGCGCGTGGAGCGCAGCCTCAGGCTGCCGATCGGCGATGCGGATCAAGGCGAGGTCAGCCGCGACCTGCGCCTGGGCCACGCCCTTGAGGCGGCTGTCGATCTGATATTGCAGCAGATCGGCCGCCTGCCCCAGCAGGTCGACCTTGACCAGCCGGCGTGCCAGGTTGCGGATCATCTCGTCGCCCTTGGCGCCCGGCGGGGTGAGCTGGCGGAAGTCGTAATAGAGGCTGAGGGCGTCGACATCCTTGAGCTGGTCGGCGGCGCCGTTGAGGAAGAGCTCGGAGAACTGTGCCTCGGCCTCGTCGGTCAGGTCGGCGACGGGCTTGCTCTCCGGTGCGTGGGCTGCCGCGTCCTTGGCGATCTCGAAGCCGAGCCGGTAGTCCTTGTGCGCGAAGTAGAGCTCGGCGAGGAGCTTCTCCATGTCGATCTCAAGCGGATTGCCGCGCCACAGCATGGCTTCCGCGGAGAGCGTATCGGTGGCCTTGGCGAGGTCGATCTTGCCGGTCTGGCGCAGGATGAGCAGCGTCCGGTAGACCGCCTCGGCGCGCGTCGGCCGCACGTCGGCGGAGATCACCTGGCCGTAGGTATCGAGCGCCGCCTGGAATTGTCCCTGCGCTTCCGCGACGCGGCCCTGGAACAGCTGGTAGAGCGTCACGTCCTCGGGCGAGAGCTGCGCGAAGGCGATCATCTTGAGGTAGCGCTGGGCGAGCGGCACGTCAGCGGCCTCGAGGGCGGCCCGCACGGCGGCGAACAGGAATTTCTGCTGCACCCAGACCGGATACCCGCTGACCACGCCTTCGGCGACCATTGCGTCGGCGCGCGCACCCACGAAATCGTAGTTGTCCGAGCGCGCGATCGCCCGCCACATGACGGCGTCGGAGTCCCCGGAAAATGCGTCGCTGCCGAGGATGGCGAGCGCGTCGCCGGGACGCGCGGCTTCGACATCGGCAATCGCCTCGGTCAGGCGCACCTTCTTGCGCAGCTCCTGGCTCTTGAGGTCGGCCTCGAGAACCTTGACCACGCCGATCGCCTCTTCTGCGAACTGATTGGCGACGTAGTAGGTCGCGAGATCGAGCCGCGCGACGTCGCGCGCCGCGCCCTCCTTGTCGGCGGCGTCTTCGGCCAACTGCTCGCTGCGCTTTTCGAAGGCGGCGGGATTGTCTTCCTTGAGCGCGCCGAAATCGATGAAGCTGTCGCGATATTCGGCCGCTGCACCGGCATCGAGCGCGCGCGGCGCGTCCTGGTCGGACAGGAACAGACCGTCGGGCGACGAGATCACGGTCGAGCTCGCGTTGACCGCCACCTGCAGCTGATCGTTGTCAGGGCGCAGCACCAGCCCCTGCACCGAATGCAGCGCCTCGAAATCGACATAGCTCAGATCGCGCAGGGCGCCATGCGCGGGCGCGAACGCCGTCACCACCTGCAGCACGTCGCCGACCAGCGGATCGCGGAAGCTGTGGACCTTGTAGGGTTTGCCCATGTCGGCGGTCATCTGGAAATGCCCGTCCTGGTCGCGATTGCGCTTGAGCGTGATCGGCTGCGTGGCGTTCAGCAGCACGTCCCCGATCGAGAGCACCCAGGAGCGCCCTTCGGAGGCGAGCGTCGCGAGCTTCGACGTCGAAAGGTCCATGCGCACGATCTGCGTGTCGCCCGCCGGGATGATCGTCACGCCCGAAGCGATCGAGGACAGGAATGTCGACTGCGGCGGCTGGTTGATCGTCGTGGGCGTATCGAACAGCATCCAGAGCGTATCGCCGCGACGGAACACCGCCGACGCGGTATCGGCCTCGAACGGGAACGTCACGCGCACTGTGCCTGCGACCTGGTCCACAGTCGGGGTGATTGGCGTGCCCGGCACGAAGGCGCTCTGCATCGCCGCGTCCTCGACGCCGCCATTGGCCGCAGCGGACGCCTGTGCCGCCTGCTTGGCCGCCTGCGCCTTGGCGTCGGCGTCGGCCTGCGCCTTCTGCGCGGCGGCTTCGGCGGTGGTCTGGTTCTGCGCGACCTCGGCGTTCGTTAGGTCGATGTCGACCGTGAACCGCTGCGAGCTCTCGTTATAGAAGCGCGGCGTCACTCCGTCCGCGAGCTTGAGCTCGATCTTGCTGCCCATCACCGAAACGGAGTTGGCCGCGCCCGTGATCTCGGGCGGCAGCTGGGCCTTCAGCGGATAGAGGTCGACAGCAACCGGCCAGTCGAAGGTCAGCGTCGCGGTATTTCCGGACTGGACGTACTGCGCCTGTGTATCGGTGCTCCAGTCGAATTCGAGCCTGAGGAAAGTGGGGTTACGGCCGACCTTGAGGATTCCCTGCGGATTGAGCTTTTTGGCAAGCGCCGCCTTCTGCTCCTGGGCCGCGAGTTCGGCGGCATTTTTGGCACGCGCGGCGAGCGCATCGACGATCGGCTGCGGCAGCGACGGCGGCAGACCCTGCCAGGTCCCCGGCAGGAGATCGATGAACAGCCGCTCGCCGGCCTCCATCATGTGCGTGGTGACGCCGGGCTTGAGGCCGAAGCGGATGCCCTTGTGGTCAGGGTCCATGCGACCCGCCGTGATGTAGT
>Ga0265313_10000041_pt1 | contig 119119 bp, 128 predicted proteins | sample 4123metaG_FD_203122 | JGI IMG/M metagenome (GOLD analysis project Ga0265313, IMG submission 203122) | Rhizosphere microbial communities from Carex aquatilis grown in University of Washington, Seatle, WA, United States - 4-1-23 metaG | ecosystem: Host-associated > Plants > Roots > Rhizosphere... | reverse complement strand
GGGCAGGCCGGCTGGAAACCCCTGGTTTTGTCCGTTGACGGCGAGGTTGAAGTAGCCGCTCCACTCCGGGCCTTTATATTTCAGGTTGCCGATGACGTTTTGCTGATTCAATTCGCTGTTCTGGCGATAGCCCTGCAGGTGGACCGCGTTGGCGTAGACCGACGCCGACCAGGGTCCCGACGCGGTCGCGGCGGACAGCCTGCCCTCTTGATAACCGTAGGAGCCGACCGCGCCCTCGACCCGGCCGGAGGATCCGGCCGCGGCTGCAGTCTTGGTCACGATGTTGATGACGCCGCCAACGGCGCCGTCGCCGTAGAGCACCGCCCCGCTATTGCCTCGCGTGATTTCGATGCGCTCGATGCTGTTGAGCGGGATCGACGAAAAGTCGAACCCCTGCAGATCGAAATCCTGATAGCGCCGGCCATTGACCAGGATCAGCACGTTCGATTGAGCAAAGGCGCCGAAGCCGCGCAGATCGACCGTATCGTTGACGCCGGTCGGGCCGCCGGACAGGTGCATGATCTGCACACCGGTTGCCTGGCTGAGCACGTCCGACAGCGATTGAGCCGGGGATCGCTCGATGTCCTGCGACGTGATGACCGAGGTCGAACTGCCAGTAATATCGCCGCCAAGCCGCGACGACGTCACGTCGATCGTCGGCAGCACTTCCACCGCCTCTTGCGCCCGCGCCGCGGATGCCACCAACCCCGACGCCACCAGCGCGGCGCCGATCGCGTAATTCACGTTCAGGCGACGTTTCAAACAACGCCGCAAACAAAATCCCGGATCACGTCCCATGACACAACGCTCCTTCGTTTGCGCAAACGCGAAAGCGTTGCGCATTGGGTGAGACCAAGCCCGATGCGAAGGAGACGTGAACGCGACGACGCAAACCGGCGTCCGACGCTCACATGCTCGAAGTCGTGGGAGTTTCGTCGCCCCTCACGGCCTTCGCACCGGCATTGCCGTCACCGCTGCGAAAGACCGCTCCGTATGGACGCCCCGTCCACCGGTTGGGTGACCGCGCTGGCAGGTCTCCTGGCTCGCGGGTCGTTGCCTGTTATCGTCCGGCCTTCCCAGTTTCCCAGTGGCCATTTGGACGATTGGCTCGCCGCTCACAGTTGCGGGGGCAGCCACGGATGACCGCGTTTTTCTTGACGAAAGGGCGCGGCGCCCGTGTTCCCTCTTTCGTCCCCGGCGCAAACCGGGGAACCAGCACGTTCAAATCGTCTCTTGCCGAAAGGTCCGAGTCAAGAGCGGGCCAATACGAATTCAACGCCGTTCTTCCACCGGGTGCTGGCTCAGGCGTGCATGTTTTTTGCTGGCGGATGGACTAGGGCGGCGCTCCAACTTGTTTTCCCTGCGACGGGGGGCAACGCCTGCGCTATCCTGTCGAGCCGAATTTCAGCAAAGCGAGGACCCCATGACTGTGACCCGCTTCCTGCATCAGGCCGTGATGATTGCCGCCGCCGCATTGATCGCGGTCGCCTTCGGCGTCAAGCCGCTGGCCGCAATCGGCACCGACAGTCCGGCGCCGCCCCAGGATGACAGCAGCAAGAAGTCCGACAAAAAGAAGACGGAAAAAAAGAAGAAAGACAATAAGAGCGGCGCGATCACAGCCGAGCAGCGCAAGCTCGCCGATGCGAAATTCATCGACGGCTATCGCGCGGCGCGGGCGATGATCCTCGACGGCCAATACGAAGCCGGCATCAACGCGATGCACGCGCTCGGCCATGACGAGCATCCGGACGTCGCCAATTACATCGGCTATGCCTTCCGCAAGCTCGGCGATTATGACGATTCCAAAGTTTGGTACGAGAGAGCGCTGGCCGGCGATCCCAACCATGTGCGCACCTGGTCGTATTACGGCATGTGGCAGATGGAGCAGGGCAACCGGCTGAAGGCCGAAGACTTCCTGCAAAAGGTCAACGCCATTTGCGGCAATACCAGTTGCAAGGAATATGTCGAGCTCAAAGCCGTGATCGACGGCACCGGGAGCTACTGACCGCCGCAACCAACATTGTCATGCCCCGCGAAAGCGGGCATCTAGCTCTTTACCAAAACGAAAACGGCCAAACTCTGGATCGCCCGGGCAAGCCGGGCGATGACGCGTTTTGGCTCGGGTGTGTCCGCCGCCAAAATGATTGCCCCTCCTCCGCCTCGACAATCGATGGCCAAGTCGTATAGAGCACACCGCGCGTTCCAATGAGAGACGCATCGCGGTCCGCCCATGAAACGTTCCGGCCCAGATTTCAAGCAGATCGCCTTCGTCGCCGCCGCGACGCCCGAGGCGCGCGACGCCTGCAGCAGACTGGAGAAACGCTACGGCAACAATGACCCGGCCAAGGCCGATGTCATCGTCGCGCTCGGCGGCGATGGAATGATGCTGCAGACGCTGCACAAATTCATGACGTCCGGGACGCCGATCTACGGCATGCATCGCGGCACCGTCGGCTTCCTGATGAACGATTATGCGGAAGACAGACTCGAGGAACGACTGGCCGCCGCGCATATCACGGTGATCCATCCGCTGTTGATGTGCGCGCGCGACCAGTCCGGCCGCCGGCACGAGCGTCACGCGATCAACGAGGTCTCGCTGTTCCGGCAGAGCGCACAGGCCGCGCATCTGCGCATTCTGGTCGACGGCCAGGAGCGGCTTGCCGAGCTGGTCGCCGACGGCGTGCTGGTGGCGACGCCGGCCGGATCGACCGCCTATAATCTGTCGGTGCAGGGCCCGATCATCCCGATCAACGCCCCGCTGCTCGCCCTGACGCCGATCAGCCCGTTCCGGCCGCGGCGCTGGCGCGGCGCGCTGCTTCCGGCCTCGGCCAAAATCACCATCGACGTGCAGGAATCCGACAAGCGGCCGGTCGCCGCGGTCGCCGACCATGACGAGGTGCGCTCGGTGGTGGCGGTCGATGTCAGCATGGATCAGGGCATTTCGATCAACATGCTGTTCGACCCCGGCCACAATCTCGACGACCGCATCCTGCGCGAGCAGTTCGGGTTTTAGGCCGCGACAACGGGCTTTTCGCGGTCGCGCGCGATGCTAAACCGTTCCTTAACGGCCCTTCGCTAGCGTGGAACCTCGGTATCGGGTTGGACCCGGTGCCTGAGGCGCCAATGGTCCGCATCGAATTTTCCCGGCTGCGTTTTCTCGTCATCGACGATAACGCCCATATGCGCCGGATTCTCCGCACCCTGCTGCACGGCTTTGGCGCGCGCGAGGTTTATGAAGCGGAAGACGGCGCGGCGGGTCTCGAGAACTTCACGCATTATCTGCCGGATATCGTGATCACCGACTGGGCCATGCCGATCTTCGACGGCCTTGAGCTGACGCAGATGATTCGCCAGCCCGGCGCCAACGCCAACGCCTATGTCGCGATCATCATGCTCACCGGCCACTCTGAAAAGAAACGCGTGACCGCGGCGCGCGACGCCGGCATCACCGAATTCCTTGCCAAGCCGATCTCGGCCAAGGGCCTCTACGAGCGCATCGTCAATGTGGTCGCGAGCCCGCGCCCCTTCATCAAGACCAAGACCTATTTTGGCCCCGACCGGCGCCGCATGATCAACGCAAATTATATCGGACCGGAGCGCCGCAAGGGCGGCAAAGCAGATGTCATCCGCCAGGCCCCGCTGCTCGATAAAGTGCGTTCGCCAGGCTGACAGGAGCGAGACCTTAACATGGCCCCCCCGAAAGATACTGCGGCGATCGCGACTTACGCCGACTATGAGATCATCACGCCGGAGCACAAACTGCGCAAGGCACTGTCCGGTCGCGCGCTTGCGCCCGGCGAGGATCCGGTCGCGCGTGCCGAGCGGGCGCTGGCCGATCTGTCGCACGAGTTCCCCGCCTGGATGGAGGCAGAGTGCGAGCGACTGCTGAAGGCGCGCGATGCCATGAAGAACTCGGGATTCACCACCGCCATCACGGAACAGATGTTTCATGCCGCCCACGACATCAAGGGCGATGCGGCGACCTTCGGCTATCCCGCCTGCGCCGCGGCTGCCGACAGCCTGTGCCGGCTGATCGAATATGCTCCCAACTGCACCAGGATACCGCTCAAGCTCGTCGAGCAGCACGTCGACGCGGTGCGGGCCATCATCCGCGAATATTCACGCTCCGATGCAGTCGATCTCGCCCACCAGTTGACCAGCTGCCTGCGCGAAGTCACCGACGAATTTCTTTTGCACGAAAATCGCGACCGGCCGGAGGTCATCGCCTCCATCATGGGGCCGAGTTTAGTGCCGAATTCGTAGCGGTTAGGCCGCTACGCCGCGGCGAGCCGCGGCAAGGACATAGGCGCCTGCTGCGCCACCAGATCGTCACAGAACAGCCGGGCCTCGTCGCGCGCGGCTTCGACCGCATAGCGCTGCAGCAGCGCCACCAGGGCGTCGACCCCGTTTTCCACCTGGTCGGCGCACCGCGCCAGAACGCGCTCGACCATTCGCCGCTTCAGGCGCGATGCATCGCCGTGCTCGCCGAGCAAGATGCCGTCTCGCAACGCCACCACCGCCTCGCGGAATGCAGGATAGGCCGTCTCCGGCAATTCGGCTTTGCGGTAGAGTGCCCGAAACGCCGACATCGTGTTGTCGTGGATATAGCTCGCGACGCTGTCGAGCGACAGGCCGGACAGATCGGCCAGCGCCTCCTCGAACAGCACGACATTGCCCGACAGCAGCGCGCGCAGCACAAGCCCGGCGGTCAGCTGGCCGCTGGCGCGCAGATAGGACACCAATGCGCCGATCTCGCCGTCCGCCGTCTCGGCGGCGAGCGTGATGGTCGCCTTCTCGCAAGCTTCCCGGGCGGCGTATTGAGCGTGGTCCTGCGGCAGCCAGTGCCGCGCGGTGACGAAACCGGCCAAGGTTTGCGACAGCTTGGCGAGCGAGGCCTGCCGCGTCGTTGCCGGCAGACCCTCGCGCGCCAGCACGTTCTGGCGGATCGCGGCGAGATGGCCGAAGCGGGCGATGATGCGGTCGATTGAGGCGGCGGTAATGTCGGCGTCGGGATTTTCCAGCAGCGCCAGACAGGCCGGCGCGACGCCGACTTCGGCGATGGCGGCCGAGACCGAGCGCGGCAGCATGAAACGCGAGGCGATGACCGCCTGCGATTCCGGATGTCCGGTGGCGACGAGATCGACCAGATCGGCGTCGCGCAATAGCGGCGAGCGCTGCAGGACGTTGCGGGCGATGTCGGGCTGATCGTTGGCGAGCGCATGCACGATCACGGCGGGCGCCGCCTGGCTCGACGCAAAGACGTTCGCCAAAGCCTGCCGCACCAGCGGCGACGGGTCGTCGAGCAGCATGATCATCGCGCCTTCGGCGGCGGCGCGATCGTCGGGACCAAGATCGGAATGCAGATAAGCCCGCGCCAAAGCCGACGTGGCATCGGCCCGCTCGCCGGGCGCAGCATGACGCAGCCACTGCAGAAACTGACGAACGATCATCGTCTTTACCGACGCTACAACACGCCGCAATCACATCGCGGCTCCGCCACACTAGCGAGCGAGGCTTAACAAACCCTTCACCATGATTCTTGACAGGGTGTTAACGACGAAAAGCGAGATGGCGTGCGGCAGCCGCCGCCAAAAGATCTAGTCGGTGAACAGATTGAAGCGCTGCGCCGTCGCTTTGTCGTCCGCTCCCGGCTTGGTCCACAGGCTTCGCACCACCGGCGCGACACCTTGGCGCCCAGTGTCGCTGAAGATCGACTGATAGGCCGGCGTCCCGGTGGCCGGCGCCGCGAAGGCGACCGGCTGCGCCGCGGCATAGGCATTGGCGAGCCCGGCGGTGTCGGGCACCCGCGACAACGGATCATTTGCCGGCAGCGCGCCGCGCAGCGGCGCCGCCGCCACCGCCATGTCGGTGCCGATGGCCGCGCGCGCACTCTCGAAACGGCCGGTGAGAACCCGATAGACGTCGAGCGTCGAACGCGCATTGCCCGCCTTGTCGAAAAAGATCGGACGATTGGCCGCGGCAGCCTGCGGAAACACCGCGGCGGCATTTGCCCTCGGCTGGTTGGTCGCGGCGCTGATCAGCTTGGCGGCGCCATCGGCGCCGAGAAAATGCGCGATGTAGAGCTCGCCGCCGCTCGGCGCACGACCAAGGCCGCTGGTGAGCTGCTGCGAATTGCCGCGCGCATAGGCGCCCGCCATCAGCGCACTGACGCCGGGGTCGGACCGCAGATTCATGATGGCCTTGCGCGCAATCGGGTTCGGCACCTCGAAATGGCCGTCTGGCATGCGCTCGATCGCAGCGGCAAATTTCGACAACCCGACCGAGTCGCCGGCGCCCTTCATAGTGCCGAGCCAGGTCTGGTCGATGAACTGATACAGCCCCTGTGCCGAGGACGTCGTGGCCTGCGCAGCCGGGTTGAAATTGGATTCGATCTGCGCGGTCGCCAGCAGATAGTCGAAGCTGGCGCCGGTCGACTTCGCCGCCTGGCGAATGGCGCCGGCGACCTGTGCGGATGCGCTGTGCGGCTCAACCAGCATGACGGCGCCGGCGTTTCCTTGCTACTGTTGAGGGCTAAACCCACGCACGGCACGGCCTTAGCGGGCCCGCCGAGCATGGGCACTTATGGTAAACGAATGGTTAATGGCGACCGGACCCCCGGCTGAGGAGGACACGGCGATGCAGGCGGCAGAACAGCGGCATAAGCGCGGCGGGCTTTATTTCGAGGATTTCGAGGTCGGCAGGACCTACGAGCACCGCTACACGCGCACCGTGACGCAGATGGACAACATGCTGTTCTCCAACATGACGCTCAATCCGCAGCCGCTGCACATCGACCGCGAGTTCTGCGAGAAGGAGACCGAGTGGGGCCAGCCGCTGATGAATTCGCTGTTCACGCTCGGCCTGATGATCGGCATCCAGGTCTCCGACATGACGGTCGGCACCACCATCGCCAATCTCGGCATGACCGACGTCAAATTTCCCAATCCGCTGTTCGAGGGCGACACCGTTCACTGCACGACTTTGGTGGTGAGCAAGCGCGAGTCGAAATCGCGGCCCGGCGCCGGCATCGTCGAATTCCACCACAAGGCATTCAAGCAGGACGGCAAGCTGGTCGCCGAGTGCCACCGCCAGGGCTTCATGATCAAGCGGCCGGTGTAATTTATGGCCTCATGGTTCGAGACGCCGCGCTTTGCGCGGCTCCTCACCATGAGGAGATAGACCCTCATCCTGAGGAGCGGCCGCAGGCCGCGTCTCGAAGGATCAGGCCCACGGAGCCAATAATTCCATGCGGTCCCTTTTGTTCGTGCCCGCCGATGGCGGCAAGAAGCTCGACAATGCGATGGCGAGCGGCGCCGATGGCGTCATCGTCGATCTGGAAGATTCGATCGCGCCCGACCGCAAAAGCGACGCCCGCAAAAGCGCGCTGGCGTTTCTCAAAGACGTGGTGAAGCTCGCAAACCGCCCGCGCATCTATGTCCGCATCAACGGGCTCGACACCGGCATGACCGATGCCGATCTCGATGCCGTGGTGCTCGGCGCGCCGGACGGCATCCTGTTTCCGAAGGCCGAAGGCGGTGCCGGCGTCGTCCATATCGACGCCAAGCTCAATGCCCGCGAAGCCATTGCCGGCCTTGCCGAGGGCCACATCAAGATCCTGGCGCAGACCGTGGAATCTGCCGCCGGGCTGTTTTCCGCCGGCAGCTATCGCGGCTGCAGCGCGCGGCTGATGGGCATGACCTGGGGCCCCGAGGATTTGTCATCCGAGATCGGCGCCGAATCCAATCGCGAGGCCGACGGCCAGCTCACTGAGCCCTACCGCATCGCCCGCGCTTTCTGCCTGTTCGGCGCGGCGGCAGCCAAGACGCCGGCGATCGAAACGATCTACGTCAACTTCCGCGACGACGAGGGCCTGCGCAAGGACACCGAGATTGCCAAGCGCGACGGCTTTGTCGGGCGTCTCGCCATTCATCCGGCGCAGGTGCCGGTGATCAATGCGGTGTTCGTGCCGTCGCCGGAGCAAATTGCCCGTGCGCAGAAGATCGTCGCGGCGTTCGCGGCGCAGCCCGGCGCCGGCACGGTCGGCATTGACGGCAAGATGTTCGACCGCCCGCATCTGGCGCGCGCCAAGGCGCTGCTGGAGAGCGTGAAGAAATAAATTCAAGCGACGCCACACACCCTGTTCGTTCCCGCGCAAGCGGGAACCCAGGGCTGCAGGTTCATACGCTTTTCGCTCCTGGGTCCCCGCTTTCGCGGGGACGAACGGATGCTCTAATTCCGCTTCCGCTTCATAAACGCACCCAGCAGCCGCGTCGGCTCGTCGGTCTCGAAGGTCCGGCCGAAGGCGTCGATGCCGGCGGCGATGGCGCGATCGAGCGGCAGCTGTTCCCATTCCCGCATCAGCGCCTTCTGACGACGCACCGCCTGCGGCCCTGCGGCGAGCAGTGAGTTCAGCACTTTCTCGACTTCGTCATCCAGACTTTCCGCCGCCACGACCCGCTCGACCAGCCCCCAGCGTAGCGCCGTCTCGGCGTCGATGGTTTCACCCAGCATCAGCAATTCGCGGGCGCGGCCAAAGCCAATCAGGCTCGGGATGATCGCCGCCTCGACCACCGAGGGCAGGCCGACCTTGACCTCGGGCATGCCGAATGTCGACCGGCGCGAAGCGATCCGCAGATCGCACGACACCGCGACCTCGAGCCCGGCGCCGAGCGCGTAACCGTCGATGCGCGCAATCACCGGCGCCGGCAATCGCCGCAGGCCGTCGCAGGTCTGGTGCACCAGCGAGATGAATCCCGGCGCGCTGTCGCGGTCGAGCGCCGCCATTTCGGTGATGTCGGCGCCGCCGATAAACGCTTTGCCGCCGGCGCCGGTCAGCACCAGCGCCCGCAAATCCTTGCGCGCCGCGAGCGCCTTCACCTGCGCGGCGAACTCGGTCATCAGCGCGCGATTGAGGATATTGAGCTTGGTGCGATGATCGAGCGTGACGAATGCGATGATTCCGTCGCCACGCGTTTCGAGCCGTACGTCGATGCGAGGCGTGGCCAGATCGGTCATCGCTAGGTCTTGTAAACCGACTTCGGATCGAAGGCTTTTTCGTCGCGCAATTCGAGCGCCACTGCGCCCTTCTGTCCGAGCGGCACCGCGCGATAGAAGCACGACCGCCGGCCAGTGTGACAGGCGCCGGCACCGTGCTGCTCGACCTTGAGCCAGAGCGTGTCCTGATCGCAATCGACGCGCAACTCGACCACGCGCTGGCCATGGCCGGAGCTCTCGCCCTTCTTCCACAGCTTCTGGCGCGAGCGGCTGAAATACCACGCCTCGCCGCTCTCGATGGTCTTGGCGACCGCCTCCGCGTTCATGTGCGCGACCATCAGCAGCTCGCCGGACCTCGCGTCGGTGACAACCGCGGTCACCAGGCCGTCGCGGTCGAATTTCGGGATGAAGGCGGTGCCTTCTTCAATCTCGGATGTCGTTGCCATATCGATAGCGTCATTGCCGGGCTTGACCCGGCAATCCATTGTCTCGCTGGAAACTTTGAAACGCTGAATGGATGCGCGGGTCAAGCCTGCGCATGACGGATTTTGATTTACCGCTGCCCGCGCAACATCGTCATGAAGCGGATCTGCTCCTGCACGTCGTTGCGGAACACGCCGGTGAACTGCGACGTCACCGTCAGCGAGCCCGGCTTGGTCACGCCGCGCAGCGACATGCACATATGCTCGGCCTCGATCAGCACGGCGACGCCGCGCGGCTTGAGGATCTCCTCGATCGCGGTCGTGATCTGCGAGGTCAGATGCTCCTGCGTCTGCAGGCGGTGGGCGTAGACGTCGACCAGCCGCGCCAGCTTCGACAGGCCGACCACCCGCTCGGTCGGCATATAGGCGACATGCGCCTTGCCGAAGAACGGCATCATGTGGTGCTCGCAATGCGAGTTGAAGCCGATGTCCTTGACCAGCACGAAATCGTCATAGCCGCCGGTCTCGGCGAAGGTGCGGTCGAGCACTTCGGCGGGACATTCGTTGTAGCCCTGATAGACCTCGCCGTAGGCGTCGATCACGCGGCGCGGGGTATCGAGCAATCCCTCCCGCGCCGGATCGTCGCCGGCATAGGCGAGCAAGGTGCGGACGGCGGCTTCCGCCTCTTCCCGCGACGGCTGCGGCACAGCCCGCGGCGGCGCCGCGCGCACGTGGTCCGACAGGCCCTGCTTCGGCCACGGCGTAACCATTGCAGGCTTGGTGTTCTTTGCGTCCATCGCGCGTCTCTCCGTTCGACCGGCCTCTTGCCAAAGCATTGGCCGGGAGTGTCACCGGGGTGGCCGCGTCAATAGCCCTTCTCAGGGATAAACGGACGCCGCATTCCCAACTAGCATGGCTGCAACTGCGGCGAACCCGTCTCGCGCAGCGCGGCCAGCACCTATATATTCGTTTGCGCCGCAGAGGCAATGCGTCGCGGTTTTTGGCCGGTTTTCATGCTCAATGACGTCTATAATAGCCGGATTCTCGAGTTGGCCGGCAATATTCCGCGGTTGGGACGGCTTTCGCAGCCTGACGCCAGCGCCACCGCCCATTCCAAGCTGTGCGGCTCGACCGTAACGGTCGACCTGAAAATGGACGGCCCGGTGGTCGGGGATTTCGCCCATGACGTGAAAGCCTGCGCCCTCGGCCAGGCATCGTCCTCGATCATGGCGCGGCACGTCATCGGATCGAAACCGCAGGAATTGCGGGAGCTGCGCGAAACCGTGCGCAAGATGTTGAAGGAAAACGGGGCGCCGCCGACCGGCAAATGGGCCGACATCGCGGTGCTTGAGCCGGTCCGCGACTACAAGGCGCGCCACGCCTCGACGCTGCTCACCTTCGATGCCGTGGTCTCGGCGCTGGACCAGATCGCGGCCAAAGCGCCATCAAAAGCCGCCGCCGAATAAGGCTCAGCGCTGGGCGCTGCCGCCGGTGCGTTGCGGCGTCAGTTCGGCCCGAGTCGTTGCCGCCTTCTGGCAGCGCGAGGCCAGCACCGGCAGATTCGAAGTGGCGCCGGAATTGCCGACGCGAATCGTGGTCCGAATATTCGCCGCGGTGGTATCGATCAACAGCGAATGACTGCCCGGCGCCGTGAATGCCTTAATCAGATTCACCGGCACCGTGCCGACCGCCAGGGTCGACAGCATGCCGGACTGGCCGCGCACTTCCGATGACATCACCTTCAGCGCGGCAGTTTGCGCCCCGATCCGCACTGAGACGTCGGTCAGCGGCGCAACCTCTGGGCCGCCGATTTGCCGGGCTTCCTTGTACGTGAACAGATAGCCATCCTCGCCGCCGCAGGCGACGACCAGATCGAAGCTGCCGATTTCGTCGCCCTCGATCGTCAGCGGATGGCGCCGGCCGAGAACGCTGGCACCGCCGCGATCGACCATCGACCAGGTGCGTTCGTCGAGACCATCCGCCATGATGATGGCCGGTTCGGGCGTATAACCGATCGTGGCAACGACCGGCGCCGGGGCCGGCAGCGGCGCGCTATCCTTCGCCTCGAATCCCATCTGCTGCAGCTCGGCCCGGGTCAGCGCATGCATCGGCTCCCATGGCGGGATGCGCAACGCGAGCTCCAGCAGTTCCGCCGGGCCGCCCATGTCGGCGGTGTATTTGGCGAGCCGCCCGATGTCGCGCTGCACCAGGACCAGGTCCTCGGCGGAATAATTTGCCGCGGTCGGATCCTCGCGCCGGTCACCGAGCCAGATCTGGTGGACCATGACACGGCTTTCCGGCGCAACCATGCGCTGGATGCCGGCGAGCAGCACAAAGGCGCACATCGACTCGCAATCGCCGCGCGGCGACAACGTCGCCGGCGCGGGGCCGGATTTTGCCGGCCCGGCATTGACCACTCGACCCACTGTAGTGATGAGCTTCCGCTCGCGGATCTCACGACCGAGCGCGATGGCGCCCAGCACCGAGCCGCCATCGGAGTCGAATACGATGGTGGCACCTTGCAAATCGCGGCTTGTCGCGAAGTTGCGGAACTCCATCGGAGTTTCGGCGGTAATCGCGCCGGCCGCGGAAATCAAAAGCCGGCATTGTGTCGCACAATTGGGGACTGCTTCTTGCCGCAGCTCGAACCGCATCGGCAGCGTACGGTCGCTGGCGAGCGACGGCGCGGCGGAACTCGCAATTCCGACGGCAAGCGCGCAAATCACGCTCAGGCGGTGAACCATAAGTCCCCCTTTTTAACCGCCGAGCCTGTTGTGGCGTGGTTTTCCCACGTTTTGTTTGGCTTGCGCGGCCATCACCCCGTCTGGCCCTTTTAATCAGCACCAGGATTCGGGTCTAGTGTAAAAAAGTCGCGTATCATTTCATTCCACGTTTAAAACTTATGCAACAACAGTGCCATGGAACTTTGGCGGGCGCCGGCGTGACGAAAATCGCGGATGCGGTCGCCAGTCTGCCGCGCTACGCGGCGCGCGGGCTGATTGCGATCTATCGCTACGGCATTTCGCCGCTGATCGGTCCGCGCTGCCGGCACCTGCCGACCTGCTCGGAGTATAGCGACCAGGCGATCGGCCGATTCGGCCTGTGGGCCGGCGGCTGGATGACGCTGGCGCGGATTCTGCGCTGCCAGCCATGGGGCACCGCCGGCCTCGATTACGTGCCGCAGTCATTGCCGGCGCGCGCGCACTGGTGGACGCCGTGGCGCTACGGCCGCTGGCGCGGCACCAACCAGACCGCGCCGTAACCCGATCGACCGCCGCAGAAAACGGGTGGACGCCCGCGCCCCGATCTGAACGAGTGCGGCCTTTCCCACACCGACACGCCTTCAACCAATGACGATCGACCGGCAGACTTGGCAACTTTTGATCCTGCTCTCCATCCTGTGGGGCGGCGCGTTCTTTTTCACCGGGCTGGCTCTGCGCGAATTGCCACCGCTGACCATCGTGCTGGTGCGGGTCGCGCTCGGAGCGCTATTTCTGCTGCCGTTCCTGAAGGTCATGGGCGGCGCGCTGCCAACCAACCTCGCCGGCTGGACACCTTTCATCGGCATGTCGCTGTTCAACAATGTGCTGCCGTTTTCCCTGCTGATGACCGGGCAGACCTACATTTCCAGCGGGCTCGCCTCGGTGCTCAATGCGACGACGCCGCTGTTCACGGCGCTGGTGCTGGCCGCGTTCGGCGACGAGCGGCTGGTCTTGCGGCGTGTCGCCGGCGTTCTGATCGGCGTTGCCGGCGTCTTCATCCTGCACGGTGTCAGCCTCGACCAGGGCCGCGATTCGACGATCGGCATGCTGTTCTGCCTCGGCGCCGCGCTGAGCTACGGCGTTTCGGGGCTGTGGGGGCGGCGCATGCTGAACGGCGTGCCGCCGATCACGTCGTCGACCTGCCAGCTTTTGTGCTCGAGCGCGGTGATGCTGGTCGTGACTTCGGTGGTCGACCGCCCGTGGACGCTGCCAATGCCCGGCGCCGTGACCTGGCTCGCTTTGATCGGCCTCGCCGGGCTTGGCACCTCGCTCGCCTATATCGTGTTCTTCCGCATCCTCAGCCGGTCCGGCGCGACCAATGTGATGCTGGTGACGCTGCTGATCCCGGTCACCGCCATCTTGCTCGGTCATTTCATTCTCGGCGAGACGATGACGGCGCGCGAAATCATCGGCGCCGTGGTGATCGGCAGCGCGCTACTCGTCATTGACGGCCGCGCGCTGCACTGGCTGTGGCGCGGGGTTGCCGCAAGGCAGGCCTGAAACGCAGTTGCAATCCGGGCCCTGTTTTCGTATCTCGTGACCGGCGCTTACCTGCATTCGTAGGCAGCGAGTGAGCAACAGGAGTGAAGAATGGTCGCGCTGACCTTTCCCGACGGCGCACGCCGTGACTACCCCCAAGGCACCACCGGCCTCGACATCGCCAAGGGCATTTCGCCCTCGCTGGCAAAGCGCACCGTGGCGATGGCGCTCGACGGCACCGTTGTCGACCTCGCCGATCCGATCGAACGCGACGCCAAGATCGAGTTCATCAATCGCGATGATCCGCGCGCGCTCGAACTGATCCGCCACGACGCCGCGCACGTGCTGGCCGAAGCGGTGCAGTCGCTGTGGCCGGGCACCCAGGTGACGATCGGCCCGGTGATCGAGAACGGCTTTTATTACGACTTCGCGCGCAATTCGCCGTTCACATTGGAAGACCTGCCCGTCATCGAAAAGAAGATGAAGGAGATCGTCGCGCGCGACAAACCCTTCACCAAGGAAATCTGGTCGCGCGACAAGGCCAAGCAGGTGTTTCGCGACAAGGGCGAGAACTTCAAGGTCGAGCTGATCGACGCCATTCCCGAAGACCAATCGCTGAAAATCTACAAGCAAGGCGACTGGTTCGATCTGTGCCGCGGCCCGCACATGACCTCGACCGGCAAGGTCGGCAACGCCTTCAAGCTGATGAAGGTGGCCGGCGCCTATTGGCGCGGCGACTCGAACAATCCGATGCTGACCCGCATCTACGGCACCGCCTTCGCCAAGCAGGACGAGCTCGACGCCTATCTGAAGCAGATGGAGGAAGCCGAGAAGCGCGACCATAGGAAGCTCGGCCGCGAGCTCGACCTGTTCCATTTCCAGGAGGAAGGCCCCGGCGTCGTGTTCTGGCACGCCAAAGGCTGGACATTATTCCAGGCGATCATCGCCTATATGCGCAGGCGCCTCGCCGCCGATTATGACGAGGTCAACGCCCCGCAAATGCTCGACAAGTCGCTGTGGGAAACCTCCGGCCACTGGGGCTGGTATCGCGACAGCATGTTCGCGGCGCAGTCGGCCGGCGAGGATGTCGAAGACAAGCGCTGGTTCGCGATCAAGCCGATGAACTGCCCCGGCCATGTGCAGATCTTCAAGCATGGCCTCAAGAGCTATCGCGAACTGCCGATCCGGATGGCCGAGTTCGGCATCGTGCATCGCTACGAGCCGTCCGGCGCCATGCACGGCCTGTTGCGGGTGCGTGGCTTCACCCAGGACGACGCGCATATCTTCTGCACCGAGGAGCAACTCGCCGCTGAGTGCCTCAAGATCAACGAGCTGATCCTGTCGGTCTATGCCGATTTCGGCTTCGAGGGCGATCTTGTCGTCAAGCTGTCGACGCGGCCAGAAAAGCGCGTCGGCACCGACGCGGCATGGGACCACGCCGAAGCCGTGATGAACAACGTGCTGAAGCAGATCGCCGGCCAGTCGAACCGGATCAAGACCCAGATCAATCCGGGCGAAGGCGCGTTCTACGGCCCGAAATTCGAATATGTGCTGCGCGATGCCATCGGCCGCGATTGGCAATGCGGCACCACCCAGGTCGATTTCAACCTGCCAGAGCGGTTTGGCGCCTTCTATATAGACGCCGACGGCTCCAAGAAAACGCCGGTCATGGTGCATCGCGCAATCTGCGGCTCGATGGAGCGCTTCATCGGCATCCTGCTCGAGCATTATGCCGGTCACCTGCCGCTCTGGCTGGCGCCGGTGCAGGCCGTGGTCGCCACCATCACCTCCGACGCCGACGATTTCGCCAAAGAGGCCGTGGCGTTGGCCAAGCGCGCCGGTCTTCGCATCGACAGCGATCTGCGCAACGAGAAGATCAACTACAAGGTGCGCGAGCACTCGCTCGCCAAGATCCCGGTGCAGCTCGTGGTCGGCAAGAAGGAAGCCGCCGAGCGCACGGTCTCCATCCGCCGCCATGGCGTGGAAAAGCAAGAGGTAATGCCGATCGAGGCCGCGCTGAAAATGCTGGCCGAGGAAGCCACCCCGCCGGATGTGAAACGCAACCGTTGAGCATCGCCCGCGCTGGACGATGTCGGCCGGCCAGGCGCGATAGGCCGCCGCTAAACCACCCGAAAGCGCGCCGGCAGATCGACCGCCACCGGCGGTTTTCGCAAGACACTGAGGAAGTGGTTGGTCCAGTTCGCAATGTCATTGTCGAGAATGATTTTATAAAGCTCGGCATGACGGGCACGGCGTTCGTCGAGCGGCATCGACAACGCCTGATGAATCGCGCTGGCGACGCCTTCGGCGTCGTAAGGATTGACTAGCAGCGCAGCCTTCATCTCACGCGCGGCGCCGGCGAACCGCGACAGGATGAGCACGCCGGGATTTTCCGCATCCTGCGCGGCGATGTATTCCTTGGCGACCAGGTTCATGCCGTCGCGCAGCGGCGTCACGAGCGCAACGCGAGCCTCACGATAGAGTCCCGCCAAGGCGGTGTGGCTATGGGCGCGGTTGACGTAGCGGATCGGCGTCCAGTTGGCCTCGCCATAGTCGCCATTGATGCGGCCGGCCACCGACGCGACCTGCCGGCCGATCTCGGAATATTCCGGAATGTCCTGGCGACTGCGTGGGGTGATCTGCAGGTAGGTGCATTGGCCCCGCCACTGCGGGTAATTCGCCAGCAGGCGGTCGAAGGCCTCCATGCGCAGCGGCAGGCCTTTTGAGTAATCGAGGCGGTCGGCGCCGATGATCAGCGTGCGCTTGGACAGGCTGTCCATGACGTCCTTGACGAATTTGGTGTGGACCGCGCGGCGCGCCATCTTCTGGAATTTTTCGGTTTCGATACCGATTGGAAAGGCACCGAATTCGACGGTGCGGTCGTGATATTGGAAGCTGTTGCCGTTGGCCCAAGGCAGACCAAGCTCGAGCGCGAGGTAGCGCGAGAAATTTCCGGCGTCGATGTCGGTCTGGAAGCCGACCAGATCATAATGACAAAGCGACGGGATCAGCCGGTCATGGTTGGGCAGCGCGGTCAGAATTTCCGGCGCCGGGAACGGGATATGGAGAAAGAATCCGATCTTGTTCTGGTGGCCGCGCTCGCGCAACGCTCTCGCCAGCGGGATGAAATGATAGTCGTGGACCCAGATGATGTCGTCGGGCCGCAGCACGGATTCGAGATGGCGGGCGAAATATTCGTTGACCCGTGCATAGCCGCCAAAATCACGGCGGGTATATTCAATCAGATCGAGCCGGTAATGCAGGATCGGCCACAGCACCCGGTTGGCGAAGCCGTTGTAGAATTCCTGATGATCTTTCTTGGCGAGATCGACCGTGGCGTAGGAAATGCCGTCGTGCTCGATGGTCTTGAGCTCGCTTGAGGAGCTGACCTTTCCGCTCCAGCCGAACCAGACGCCGTGCTGAGTCTTGAGTGCTGCCTTGAGGCCGATGGCAAGCCCGCCCGCCCGTGTTGCGCGATCAGGCAAAGCCACACGATTTGAGACGACGACAAGCCGGGCCACGACACGTCTCCCCAACGCTGCCTTTCGATCGGCGTCGCAAATCAGGCTCCGTCGATCGGCTGCAGTTCGTAGTCACCCTCTACGCTGGGGATCAACGTGTGGCGCCGGTCGAAGTTCCAAAACCGTTCATCAACCGGTCAGAATGGAACTTTCTGAAAAAGGCGAGACAATTCAGGGTGCGGGTTCGCTGTCGCCGTTACTCGCTGAAATCAGGAATATGGCGACAGGCGCCTAAATTTGCGTGCCGCGCTGAGCACTTTGCGGGTTTCGTCGGAGTTGTCGTCGAATTCGATGGGCGCACGGCAGACTCGACAAGGCAGATCCGATCCGGCGCGAATTTTTCTCGCCCATTCCCGGTACGCCGCGCCGCAGGAAGGGCAGAGGATTTTAATTCGGTCCGCCGGCGGGAGCATGATGATCCCCTGGTCGAAAACGCTGTTCAATTGTGGGGCCAGAACATTAACTTTCTACCAACCGATGACCTGTACGGCGGTCCGATCAGGCCGCTTGCCCGGCCAGTGCCGCCAGCGCGGCCCGCACCTGAGCCGGTGAATCGAACACGCCGGCAAGCCCGGCAAGATCGCGCTCAACCGAAAACCCGATACCGTCGAGCTGCGGCAGGATCGAAAACACTGAGTCATCGGTGACATCGTCGCCGATGAATACCGGCACCCGGCCGGCGAATGGCGCATGCGTCATCAATGCCCGCACGGCCTCGCCTTTGTCGAAGCCGGGCCGCTTCACCTCCAGCATTTCTTTTCCCGGCAACACCTCGACCGCTTCGCTGGGAAACGCCTCGCAAGCCTCGGCGATCGATTGTTGCACGCTGTGCCTGAGATGAGGCACCGCGCGATAATGCACCGCCAGCGAATAGCCCTTGTCCTCGATCAGCAGGCCGGGCGCCGCAATGCCGGACAGACGACGCCGCAGCGCTTCCGGCAGAGGCGCGACGCCGCGATCGACGCTGACGTCGCCGATCCGCATTTCCGCGCCGTGGCCGCCGATCGCCGACAACCGCAGCGGCGCGAACAGGCGGTCGAGGTCGCTGACCGGCCGGCCACTCACCAGCGCCACCGCGCCGTCGGTTAAATCCGACAAGCGGGACAGCGAGCGGCGCAGATCATCCGGCACGACAACAAGATGCGGGGCCGGCGCGATATCGATGAGGGTGCCGTCGACATCGAGCAAAAGCGCGGTCGACTTCAGATTGAGCGCTGACAGTCGCAACGACACGCGCTTGGCCGCTTGAGATTCAATGTCGGTCCGCGTCAAATGAAATTCCGTCAGGCATCCAGTCGGCAATCAATACAACGATGTCAGCGCGCGCGAACTTCGACGTCACCGTCGACGCCGGTGATGACCTTGAACTCGCGCTCGAAGACGCGGCCGTCATTCCGCGCGATCGCGCGATAGTCGCCCTCGGCGAGCACGACGTGCGGAAAGGCGCCGATCGATTCCTTGATCACGTCGCCGCCCGGCGTCAGCACCGACCAGGCGGTGTTGGCGAGCGCCTCGCCGCCCTTGTCGCTGACCAGCTTCAAGGTGATCACCGCGGCGCGGTGAGTGACCGTGATGTCGGTGAGCTTGCCGGCCTGGACACGGATGTCGGAGCGCACCACCGCATTGGCGGAACCGTAATTCGACACGATGTAATAGGTGCCCTCGGGCAGCATCACGGTCTCGCCGGTGAGCACTTTTTCGGCGATCGGCCGCCGGTCGCCCGGCTCGAACTGGCTGCCGCGATAGACGTCGAAGTAGATCTGGCTGGCCGGGATGCGGGCGTCGCCGACGCGGCCCTCGAGCCGCAAGCCTCCGGCCGGCAGGTCGAAGATTTCACGCACGGTTTCGCTGCGCAGCACGATCGGCTTGACCGCATTGGCGAGGCCGAAGCCGACGTGAACGACATAGGCGCCGGGCGGCAAGATCAATGTCGGCGCGGCGCTCCTGTCTTCCTTGACCAGGGTGAAGGTGCCGTTGGCCTCGGCCTTGGCCTTGTAGACGCGCCAGGTCAGGCCCGAGGTGATCGGCGGCTGGTCCTTGCCGAACCGGGCGCCGAGATCGAGCGCGACGCGCCCGGCCGGCACCATCAACGATGGCGGCGATGCCGCGACCGGCGGGGCCAGCATCAGCGGCGCCTGCTGCGCCGCGCTGCCGGCGCCGGGATTGGGCGCCAGCAGATTGCCGCCGAGACCGCCCGCGGGTCCGGGTGCCGCATTCGCCGAGCTGGAGGTGAACGCGGACTGCGCGTTGGCGATCGGCGTTCCGGCGAACGCGCTCAACGCCACGAGCATCGCGACCAATGCGCCGAGCATCGCATGTCGTGGCGACCCAAGGGCCGATGTATGGAGAATCCGCTCGGTCATGAAGGCTAGTTTTTCGGCCTAAATCGCGGCGATTTCAAGCCGATCATCGGGGTATGTCGGCCGACAAGTGCTATACTCGGGGCTATTCGCCATGGTCCGAGGTTGTCATGCCCGACGCGCTGGATTTGCTCAAAACGCGCCGCTCTGTGAAGCCGCTGGAATTGCTTGCTCCCGGCCCCAGCCCCGCGCAGCTCGAGACCCTGCTGACCATCGCCTCGCGCGTTCCCGACCACGGCAAGCTAACGCCTTGGCGCTTCATCATATTCGAGGGCGATGCGCGGCTTAAGGCTGGCGAGATTATCGCCGAGATATTTCGGGGCAATAATCCGCAGGCTGGTGCGGACCAGATCGCGTTCGAACGCAATCGGCTCGCTCGCGCGCCCTTGGTTATCGCTGTCGTCAGCCGCGCCAGCCCGCACGTGAAGATCCCGGAGTGGGAGCAGCAGCTGTCCAGCGGCGCCTCGGCCATGAGTCTGGTTTTCGCCGCCCACGCGCTCGGCTATGCGGCGAGTTGGATCACCGAATGGTATGCCTACGATCGCAAGGTCCTCGACGCGCTCGGCCTCGCGCCCAACGAAAAAATAGCCGGCTTCGTTCATATCGGCACGCCGGCAAAGCCGCCCGAAGACCGCGCCCGCCCCAATCTGGCGCAGATCGTCAGCCATTACGGAAATTGATCATGTTCTATGACACGCGCGACGGCAGCCGGCCGCTCAAGCACGACCCCTTCAAGGCCATTGTCGCGCCCCGCCCGATCGGCTGGATCACGTCGATCAGCGCCAAGGGCGAGATCAACCTGGCGCCCTATTCCTACTTCAACGGCGTGCTGAGCCGGCCCAATCTGGTGATGTTCTCCAGCGAAGGCTTCAAGGATTCGGTCGGCAATATTCGCGACACCGGCGAATTCGTCTGCAACCTCGCGACCTGGGACTTGCGCGAGGCCATGAACGCGACCTCGGCACCGCTGCCGCACGGCATCAACGAGATGGAGCGCGCCGGGCTGAAGCCCGCGCCGTCGCAGCTGGTGAAACCGCCCCGCGTTGCGGCCTCGCCATGCGCGATGGAATGCAAGCTCATCAAGATTGTCCCGCTCAACGACCTCGACGGCACCGAGCTTGACGGTCACGTCGTGATCGGCCGCGTGATCGGGGTCTATATCGACGACCGCTTCGTTAAGGACGGCCGGCTCGATACCGCGGCGATGAAGCCAATCGCGCGTTGCGGCTATGACGAATATGCCGTCGTGGAACGCATGTTTGCCATGACCCGCCCGACCGCGTGAGTTTTGTTCAGCGGTCATTCATGACAATTTTGCTGGGCTCGTCACGGTTCGGTCATTAATTTGGTCCTCGGTCTAAACCATATTGGGGCAACGGACTTGTCGGATCGGCGGTCTGGCCGGATCATGGCGGCGTGGAGGGAAATGCTTGGTGTTCGAAGGCTTATTCACGCGCCGTAACTCCGACCGTGCGGCGGATGGAACGTCCGGACCGGCGAACGAGGCGCGGCCAAGCATCGGCCTTGCGCTTGGCGGCGGTGCCGCGCGCGGCTTTGCCCATATCGGCGTGATCCGCACGCTGCTCGCGAACGGCATTGTGCCGGACGTCATTGTCGGCACCTCGATCGGCGCGGTGGTCGGCGGCTGTTACGCAGCCAACCAACTCGACGCGTTCGAGGCCTGGGGCAACAAACTGACGAGCCGCGGCATGCTGCGTTATCTCGACGTCAGTCTGTCCGGCGCGGGCCTGATCGGCGGCAAGGCCCTCGCGACCCAGCTCACTGCCGCCTTAGGCGATCAGCGCATCGAAAACCTGCCACTCCGCTTCGCGGCGATCGCGACTGAATTCAACACCGGCCACGAAATCTGGCTCACGCATGGCCGGCTCGCCGACGCGCTGCAGGCGTCCTACGCCCTGCCGGGAATTTTTCCGCCGATCCGGGTCGGCGGCCGCTGGCTGGTCGACGGCGCTTTGGTCAATCCGGTACCGGTTTCGGCGGCGCGCGCGCTTGGCGCCCGTATCGTGATCGCCGTGCACTTGAATTCCGATCTCAGCGGACGCGGCACGGTCATCTCAAATCATGGCTCGGACGACACCGATGACGCACCGGTCAAAAACGAGAGCAACGGCAAGCGCGGCATTGGCGACTTGTTCTACGGCGATCACTCGATGCTGCGCCGGGTGTTCGGCAACCGGGACCGTCCCGGCATCCCGACCATTATGGTCGAGGCCTTCAACGTGATGCAGGATCGGATCACGCGCGCGCGCATGGCGGGCGACCCGCCGGATGTGCTGATCGCACCGAAAGTTGGACAGATCGGCTGGTTCGATTTCCACCGTTGCGCCGACACCATCGCGCTCGGCGTCCAGGCCACCGAAAAGAGCCTGTCCGACATCCAGGATACCATCGCGGCGCTGTCGCCGACCGTGACGAATGGTGCGTCCGCCAAATAGCTCGAGCTAGGCGGTTTGGATATAGCCGCGCATCGCTTCCGATTCTTGCTCCATTTCGTCAAGCCGGTATTTCACCACGTCACCGATCGAGATGATGCCGGTGAGCCGGCCGCTTTCCAGCACCGGCATGTGGCGAAATTTGCCCTGTGTCATGCGCTCCATGATCGAGTGGATCGGCTCGTCTGGACCACAGGTCGCCACGTTGCGGGTCATGGCCTGGCTGACCGGCTGGTCGAGCACGTCGCGACCACCGTCGACAATCGTTCGGACGATGTCGCGCTCGGATAAAATTCCGACGAGGCGGCCCCCAGCGCCAAGAACAAGAATTGCGCCGATGCGGTGCTTGGCGAGCAAAGTTGCGGCAGCGCCAAGCGTTGCCGTCGGCTCGATGGTGATGACGTTGCCGCCCTTGGCGGTCAGGATTGACGTGACATTCATGGCGTCGCCTCCTGCCCTGGAATCATTTCGCTTATCCGGGGCGAATGGAAACGATCCGCCCGCTCGGCTGGTTCCGTCAAGTCAGGGATGTTGGCTAATCTTGCGCTGCACCATCGGCTGTCACGGCACCGGCCTGGGGCCGCGCCGGCGGATCAAATAGTGAAAACAGAAAGAGGCCTGCGGCAAAGCCGCCAATGTGAGCCTGCCAGGCGACCGGCTGATCTTCACCGCTGATCGAAATTGACGCCGCGCCGAACAGCAGGTTCATGGCGAGCCATACGGCGAGAAACATCAGCACCCGCGGATCGCGCAACACCCCCGATAGCGGAAGCGCCGGCACGTGATAGGAGGTCTCGTCGGTTTCGCGCCAAAAGCCCAGCGGGCCGCCGCGCTGAAAGGCAAAACGCATCGCACCCGCCATGGTCCCGGAGATCGCAGCCGATGCGCCGACCACCGCGCTGTTCTCGCCGCCATGAGTCAACAAATGCGCGAGGGCGCCGGCGGCGGCAGTGACGGCGAAAAACGCAAGAAACCGCAATGTTCCGAATCGCCGCGCCACCGCGCTGCCGAACGGCAAGAACCAAATCGTGTTGACGGCGAGGTGCGTCCAACCGCCGTGAATGAATGCGTAGCTGACGAAAGTCCAGATCTCGGCGGCGAAACCGCCAGGCAGCGGACCACCGGAAACCAAGGAGTCGTCGTACCGCAACGGAATAAACGCAAACATCGCGTCGAAATAATTGCGGTCAAAGTCCGAAAGCACATAGTCGCGGATCACCTGGACCGCGACAAAAAGCCCGATCAGCGTGACGATGACGCCCGGGACATTGAACAGTGGTTCGCGCTTCACGGCACACGCAATCCAAATGACCGCTGCCAGTTAGGCCGCTTACGTGCCAGTCGCAAGCCGGATCTCTAAAAAGAAAAAAGGAGGGCTTTCGCCCTCCTTCAGCCGCGCTGCGGGTTCAGTGGACGCCTTGCGGCGCGGTCACATCCCTCGCCTCCCCGTGGCCTAGATTTGTTGCGCTGTCATCGCAGAAAGAGGCTCGCGACAGCGTTGTGTAGATCGACGCGGACCGTAGCGGCAGACGTGCGGACCGCCAAGGCACAACCGGCTTTAACACTAACTCGCGAGCAGTCGGCCCGACGCCTCGGCTCGGCACGGCATCTGCTCAGTCTGGACCATCGCGGCGTAAAGCCCGCGCGCTTGTCCCTCGACGGGACAGACGGCGTGGCAATCGTCCCGCGACGGAACAGGTGCGTCATGAAACAAGCGTCAACGCGAGAATTGTTTGCTTACTGGACCAAGCAGCGCGGCGGGCGGCCAGCACCGGAGCGTGGCGATATCGATCCGGCGGCAATTCGTCATGCACTCGGCGACATTTTCATTCTGGCCTCGGACTTCGTCGACGAGCAGCGCTTCCGGCTTGCCGGGACACGCATCTGCGCATTGTTTGGTCGCGAGCTTAAAGGTGAATCGTTCGGTTCGCTGTGGGCCGAGACCAGCCGCGTCGAAGTCCGCAACACTCTGGCCGGTGTGATCACGGAGAACAGCAGCCTGGTCGCGGGCGTGACCGGCCGCAACGCGGACGGCAACACCGTTGACCTTGAACTGTTGCTGCTGCCGCTGGCGCATCGAGGCCACGCCCGGGTGCGTGCCATCGGCGTATTGGCCGCGATTGAAATGCCTTACTGGATCGGCACGCAATCGATCAAACAACTCGTCCTTGGCACCGTCCGCCATGGCGAAGCGCGGATCGAACAAACCGACGCGAGATCCATCGCCGAGCCGGTGGCCGGCCAGATGCGACGCGGATTTATGGTCTATCAGGGCGGACGGATTAACCCGCCAAGTGAAAAAGCTGGCTAACGAGCCATTAACACTGCGCGCCTAGGGTTGACGGATAACGCAAATTGCGTCCGGACGTGCCGCGCCCTATGGCGATTGCTTCGACCAAACCGAAATTCCTGCCGCTCGCCGAAGAACGGCGCCGGCATCAGCGCGTCAATGTCAGTCTGCTCGGCCGTTACATGCTGGCCGACCGACGTGAGTTTCCCTGCCAGGTTACCAACATGTCGCCGGGCGGCATGGCCGTGATCGCACCGATTTCCGGCAATCCCGGCGAACGTGTGATCGCCTATGTCGACCATCTGGGGCGCTTGGAGGGCAAGATCGCGCGCACGTTCAATAACGGGTTTGCGATGACGATCGCGGCGACCACCCGCAAGCGCGATAAGCTCGCCGCTCAGCTCACCTGGCTCGCCAACCGCCACATTCTCAATCTGCCGGAAGATCGCCGGCACGGCCGGTTCTCGCCACGCAATCCGCTGGCCCGCCTGATCCTGCCAAACGGCACCAACGTCGCCTGCCGGATCATCGACCTGTCGCAATCCGGCGCGGCGATCTCGATCGCGCCGGACCTGCGTCCGGTGGTCGGCGCCATGGTCACGGTCGGCAAGACGCAAGGCCGCGTCGTGCGTCACATCGAAGATGGCTTCGCCATCGAGTTCACGCGATTGCAGCACCCGGACTTTCTCGAAGATAACGTCACCGGCGAGTAAACGCCGGCGACGGCGGCAGGCATCAACTTCGCGCCAGAGCCTGCTCGAGCACGCCCTTTCCCGCCATCATTCCGTTTGCTGATCTTGGTGAATGTCTGCCGCGCTTCGGCTCGGCGAAGCTTGCCGCACTGGCACATGGCTGCTTAATGTCTAAAATTCTAACTAAATTGTATTGGCTACAATTTTAATCGAATTAAACTCTAGTTTTCTGAGTATTAGAATACTGATTTACTTTAATTAGCCTAAAGTTGCCGCTCTAGACTTAGTTCCACGCCAAAATCTTTGTGCGAAACCTTTCCCGTTACGGGGAAAGGGGCCACAAATGGCTGGGCGGTTCAAACAGGTTCTGACTTTCGTCGGAGTGACGGCGTTCGCAGTGGCGGCCGGACTGGGCGCGCCAGCAGGCGCCGCTGCTGCGGGCGCCGAGCTCGGATTCATTGCCGTTGGCGATGTCACCCGGGCGCCGATCGGTTGGGTCGAATTTTGCGTCGAATACAAAGGCGAATGCGCGGTCAAGCCATCCGCGCCGCGTGACGTCGTGCTGACGCCGAAAGCCTGGACCGATTTGGTCCGGGTCAATGCCTGGGTGAACGACACCATCAAGCCGATGACCGACCTCGAACATTGGGGTGTGGTCGAGCGCTGGAATTACCCGGACGATGGTTATGGCGATTGCGAGGACTACGTGCTCGCCAAGCGCCGCATGCTGATCAAGGCCGGCTGGCCGCGCGAAGCGCTGCTCATCACCGTCGTCCGCGACAAGAAAGGTGAGGGACACGCCGTGCTGACGGTGAAAACCGACAAGGGCGAATACATCCTCGACAATCAGGAATCTGAAATCCTGCTGTGGTCGAAGACGGGCTATCGCTTCGTCAAACGGCAATCGCAGTCCGATCCGAACACCTGGATCGCGCTTGGCGAGCCGCGCAACCTGCCAGTCACCGCCTCGTCGCGCTAACGCGCATGAATCCGAACACTGGAACCCGGTTTTCGGAAAAGATCATGCGCAAAAAGGAATAGAGCCAACACAGGAGATCGCGCTCCCGGTCACGTCCCCACCCCTCCCCGTCCCCAGACCGGGTTTGCGAGCGGCCGGCCTTCCCCAAAGGCCGGCCGCACCTTTTTAGGACGGCCTATAACCAATCCGTTTGAACGCCTTGCTGTACTGCCGGCAGCGGCGCATTGGCCCCCGTGTTAGCGGCGGCAAAAAATTGAAACGTCAGGCGATCAGGAGACCGACCGCGCGCAACGTCATCACCAGCACGGTGCCGGACATCAGGCTCCAGAATCCCGCGAGCAGGGTCGCTACGAACACGAATTCAAACCGGCGACCGTCCTGCACGGCGCCGAGGATCGTGTTGCGCATAATCAGGAACGGCGCGGCAAAGACCAGCACCGGGATCGAGGCGAAAGCCTTGGCATTTACCCCCGAGCTTAGCTGGCTGAAGCTCGGGAGCTTGTTGGTGGCGAGTTGGTAGCCGCTGGTGAAACAGCCGGCAATGGCGAAGCCGAGCGCCACCGAGATCAGATTTTGCAGGGATTCGAGGCTCATGCGGGGTCTCACGCGATACCAGACCGCATTTGTGACAGACCTTAAGTTCCGCCGCCATCCAATCCTTAAGAAAAGGTAAACGCCAGTAGCCCCTGCCGGGGGCCTGGGCGTGGCATAATCGGCTGGCGATTCGTTAAGGAGAACAAGGCGATGGCGCATATTTCCGAGACCCGACAGCGCCCCCATCGCCGCAAGCCAGGGCACAATCCGCTATTCGCGCCGTCGTTGGTCTTCCTCGGCTTCATTGGCCTCGCCGCCGGGTATGTCGCCTATGTGCTGTGGCCGCGTTGGCCCGGCGTGCCGGTGACGCTCGAGGCCCCGGCCTTGCCCATCGTGGTGGCAGGCGAAATGTTCAATATCGAGCCGGCGGCCATCCGCCAGGCCGTGCAGCGCCGGCCCGGTACCCAGCAACGCGTCGACCTTGCCTATCTGTGGCCGTCATTGACGCCACCCGACCCGGCGGCAACGCCGGACGTCGCAGCACCGGCCGATCCAAACGAGCGCCTGTTCATCTCCATCACCGAAGCCGGCGAGACGCTGCCGCCGCTGGAACGCGTCAGGACGATCTATCCGCGGTATTTCGCCGGAGTGGCCACGACGCGGCCGGACGGTTTGGCGCTGCGCGGCTTTCGTGACGGCACCGCCTATCAGGGCGACGACCTGGTCTATGATTCATCGCTGCCGGACGATTTCGTGGCGCGCTGCTCGCGCACCGGAATCGGCAATTCGGGCATGTGTCTTTATGAGCGCCGCATCGGCCGCGCCGACATCGTCGTGCGCTTTCCGCGCGACTGGCTCAGTGACTGGCGGACGGTCCCAGCCGGAATCGACCGGCTGATCACGCGGCTTCACCCGGGCTGATCGACCAGATCGACATCGAGAATCGGCAGTTCAAAAATATAGGAGCGTCGACCCTTTTCACTTTCGATGAAGACGACGCCGACGAACTCGTCGCCGACATAGGCTTCGAGCGAATCGTTCTTCTTCGGCCGCGGCACCACGCGAATCTTCTCGTTGTCGAACTTGCGCCGCAGCCAGGCCGTGAGCATGGGCGCTGGCGCCAGATCGGTCTGCTGGCCGAGATCGATCACCATGCGGAAATTGTAGGAAAGGTCTTCGTCCTCATCGTCGACGATCAATTCGCCGAGATCTTGCTCGCCGATATAGACTTCGGCGGACTTTGCCTCCTTCGGCACCACCCGAACGCGCTGGTTGCCGAACAGGCGCTTCAGATAATTATCGAGCTTACGGACTTCCTGGGCGTCCACACTGATCTCCCGTCTGACGTTGCGGGTTCATGACACGGGACAAGCCCGATGCAAAGTGGTTTACGAGCGCGTTATGGCCCGGTTTCATAAAATAGTTGGTCCATCGTCCGCGACGGTTCCGCGCAGCCGGCCTCGCCGACGATTTTCGCCGGCACACCGGCGACCGTGACATTGTTCGGCACCGCCTTGATGACGACAGAGCCAGCGGCGATGCGTGCGCAATGCCCGATCTCGATGTTGCCGAGGATCTTGGCGCCGGCGCCGATCATCACGCCACGCCGAACTTTCGGGTGACGGTCCTCGTGCTCCTTGCCGGTGCCGCCAAGCGTTACGTCGTGCAGAATCGAAACGTCGTCCTCGATCACCGCGGTTTCGCCGACGACAAGACCGGTGGCGTGATCGAGAAAGATGCCGCGACCGATGCGGGCATTCGGATTGATGTCGCACTGGAACACCGCCGACGACCGGCTTTGCAGGTAGTAAGCGAAATCGCGCCGCCCCCTGCCCCAAAGCCAATGGGCCAGGCGGTGGGTCTGGATAGCGTGGAAGCCTTTGTAATAGAGCACCGGCTCGAGGAAGCGATGCGTCGCCGGATCGCGATCGATGGTCGCCACGATGTCAGCGCGAAACGCGATGGCGATCGAAGGATCGTCATCCAGCGCATCCGCGTAGGCTTGGCGTATCAACTCGCCGCCGACATCGGGGTGCGCCAGCCGTTCGGAAATGCGATGCACGACCGCCGCTTCCAGAGTGTCGTGGTGCAAAACGGTTGAATAGATAAAGCTCGACAGTTCGGGCTCGCGTCGCGCCACCTCTTCGGCCTCGTCGCGGATGCGCGCCCAAACCGGATCGACCTTGTCGAGCGCCTTGTTCGGCCTTGTGCTTTGTTGCGCCATTGCAGATATTCCAGTGGAAATTGAGTGTTTTCAGATAGGTCCTTTTAGCACAATTTCCCAGAGCCCGCCGGGGCCACGGAAATCCATACCAAAGTCGCAGATCAAACCGGTAAACGGTCGAGAAAATCCAGAATTGCCGCGCCGAATACGTCGTTGCGGTCGCCGCCACCATGTGCCGGCCCAGCCCGCCATGGCGTTGGCGGCAAGCTTGTTGCCGGCTGCGCCGATGAAGGTCGCGGCTGCCGGAGAAATATGTCGCGTCATGGCAAATGGTCGAGAAAATGCAGGACGCCGGATTTGAACACCTTATCGCCAACCGCCAACATGTGATCGCGTCCCGGAATGTCGAGCGGGCGCGCATTCGGCATCAATGCCGCAAGCTCATGCGGCGAACCGGCGACGTCGTCGTTGGTGCCGACGGCAACCAAGGTCGGCGCCGCGATCGAAGCTGCTTCGGCGCGCGTCAAGGTCTGGCGCGAGCCGCGAATGCAGGCGGCGAGCGCCCTGAGGTCGGAGCGGGTTTGTTCGGCGAAACTGCGGAATACCCGGCCGGTCGGGTCGGTCACCGCATCAAGCGACGGCGCCGACAAGGCGTCGGCAATGGTCTCTGGCAAACCGACGCCCTCGACAAGCTTGATGCCAAGGCCGCCTAGAACGAGCGCGCGCACGCGCTGCGGATGCTTGAGCGCCAGAAAGGCGCAGATCCGCGATCCCATCGAATAGCCCATGCAGTCGGCGCGCTCGATGTCGAGGTGATCGAGCAAGGCGCGCACATCCTCGGCCATCGTGGCGGTGTGGTAGGCTCCGGGCTCATAAAGCTTGCTGGATTTGCCGTGGCCGCGATTGTCGAGCGCGATGACGCGACGGCCGGCAGCCGTGAGCGTGCCGACCCAACTGGTGTAGATCCAGTTGACTTCCTTGGTCGAGGCGAAGCCGTGGACCAGGACGATCGGCGGGAGCGCCGACTGGCCCTGGTCGAGAAAGTCGATCTCGACGTCGCCATGCATGAAATTTGGCATGAGATGTTTTAGCTGCGCACGGTCGTCGCTGCAAAGCGTTGCTGGGCGGCAAGCCGTCGGTTTTTTGCATGGCGGATCACCCGCAATGTCACACGCTCCGTCGTGCTCTTGAGCGAGGCAATGAGGCCGAACACTGTCAGCAGCGCGCCGATGATCCAGACGCCGAGATCGAAGGCGGCGAAGGTCAGCATGATGGCGCCGCGTCCCGCGATCTTGAGGATGGCGCGGGTCTTGCCGCCGGCGGCCTCGGCCAGTCGGGCGAGACGCGACATTTCGCGGGGCGTCTCCGCGATCTTGAGGCCGTCGAGCGCCGCTTGGGTTCCGGCCTTGGCCTGGACACGGCCGGTGTCGCGCACGAGCTGCAACAGCCCGCCGGCGCGCTCGAGCTTGACCGCCTCACGGGCGGCGCGGACGGCAATCGCAGGTTCGCTGATCGAGGCTCCGGCGATGGCGGTGCGGAATTTCGGCCAATCCACGACCTGACGGAGGCTGCGGCCGATGACTGCGGCGAGGTCGGTGCTCAACTTGCCGGTCTTGCGCGCGATTTTCGCAAGCGAGACGCCGATCCGGGCCGGCGCCGCAATGCCGCTGCTCGCATAGGTCGCCGCGGTGATGGCGATGCCGACGCAAGCAAGCCCAAGCACCAGCTGATCAACCTTTTCGCCGTTTGCCCACCGCCCACCCTCGCGGATCGCGTCACGAATGTCGCCAAATACGAACAAGTCGCCGGTCACGGTGCCGGCCAGGCCGACCGCATCCTTTGATTCGCCGGTGACGAGTCCTAGCGCGAAGCTCTCCATGGCCTGCGACGAAGAGCCGGCCTTAGCGACGGCGGCATTGACGCGTCCGGTTTGCACGGGATCGAGCGCAATACCATGCGACTGCGAAAGCTCGACGAAGCTTTTCGCCAGATCGCTGTCGTCTGCCGCCAGCGCGGCGTCGATCTCGCGCGCAGCGGTCGACGCATCCAGATTCTGCGCCACCTCGCGCTCCGCGATCTGGACCGGATCGTCCTCGATCGCCAGCAGCGACTGCGCTTCGAGCCCGCGCGGCACCGCGTAGCACGCCGCCGTTGCGAGCAGCGCGCAGGCGAGCAAAGCCGGCGTAATCCGCGAGCGGGCCGGCAGCGCGCTCGATTCGGGAAATTGCGCGGGCGGCAGAGTCGTCAGCACCTGTCTCTCCAACAACAGCCTGTGGAATAGCTCGATTCTGTGAAAACGCCGCGCCTAGGCAATTCGATCCGGAACTGCTGCACACAGCCTTTATGATTTCTTCTGGTCGCGCTTGCGCTTTAGGGTCCGCCCGCTAAGGTGCCGGCAAGTGCCCGCAATTGCGATAGAATTGCGACCGCAGCAGGACCAGCGTCAGGATTATTTCTATGGCGGAGACCGTCGTTCCCCATTTCCACAACGCCCCGGGCGTGCCGGTGATCGAAATCGGCAGCCGTGAATTCATGTGCGTCGGCGCATTGCCGCCGTTCGATCATCCGCACATCTTTTTGGACATGGGCGACGATTCGGAAATCATCTGCTCGTATTGCTCGACGCTGTATCGCTTCAGCGCCACGCTGAAGCCCCGCGCCGCGCGCCCGAAAGAATGCGTGCTGCCGCTCACGGCGACAGCCTGACCGGACGCGGAGCCGGCCTTGGCCGCCACCCGTAATGTGATTATCGCCGGCGGCGGCATTGGCGGGCTGACCGCCGCGCTGACGCTGTCGCAGGCGGGATTGCGCGCCACCGTGCTCGAACAGGCGCCGCAACTCGAAGAGGCTGGCGCCGGCATTCAACTCACGCCCAATGCAACGCGCATCTTGATCGGGCTCGGACTTGCCGAGCAGCTCAAAGTGACCTTGGTCGAGCCGCAGGCGATCCGCGTCATGTCGGGACCATCGGCGCGCGAGATCGTGCACATTCCGCTCGGCCAATATGCCGAAAACCGGTACGGCGCGCCCTATTGGGTCATTCACCGCGGCGATCTGCAAGCCGCGCTCGCCAATGCCGCGCGCACGACGCAGGACATCACGCTGCGGCTCGGGACCCGGGTGGAGGACTATGCCAGCCACCGCAACGGCGTCAGCGTTCTCGCCCGCTGCGCCGGGCAACTCACCGAGGAACAAGGCATCGCGCTGATCGGCGCCGACGGCGTGTGGTCGGCGGTGCGCGAGCGGCTGCGCAATCGCGGCGCCACGCCGACCTTCCGTCATCGCACGGCATGGCGCGCGCTCGTCCCGGCCGACGCGCTCGCCCCGCAGTGGCGAACGCCGACGGTGCATCTGTGGCTCGGCATGGATTCGCACCTCGTTCATTACCCGGTGAAGGGCGGCGCGCTGGTCAATATCGTCGCCATTATCGACGACGAATGGAATGAGATGGGCTGGAGCGCCACGGGCGAGCCGGACGAGGTGCTGCGCCGCTTCGCGCGCTGGTCCTGGGCGGACGAGGCACGCGATATTGTCGCCGCACCGCAACGCTGGCAGAAATGGGCGCTGTTCGAGCGCGGCGGGCCCCGCGCCGGCGCTGGTGCTGTCGGCCTGATCGGCGACGCCGCCCATCCGATGATGCCGTTCCTGGCCCAGGGCGGCGGCATGGCAATCGAGGACGCCGCGGTGCTGGCGGCGAGCCTCACGCAAAATACCGAGCAGCCGGCCAAGGCCTTGCGCGCCTATGAGAAGGCTCGCCGCAAGCGCATCATCAAAGTGCAAAAATTGGCGCGCAGGCAGGGCCGCATTTACGGCCTGACCGGGCCGGAAGCCTGGATCCGTAATATCGTGATGCGGCGGATCGGCGGCGAGCGGTTGCTTGCGCGGCACGACTGGCTGTTCGGCTGGACGCCGCCGGCTTTCGATTTCGCGGACCGCCATGTTACCCAATTGGGCGGAGAAGGCACGGAGGACGAATAGATGTTTCCGACCAGTGTCGCCGGGAGCCTGCCGAAGCCATCCTGGCTCGCCGAGCCCGACAAGCTTTGGCCAGCCTGGCGGCTGTCCGGCGCAGAACTCGACGCCGGCAAGCTCGACGCCACCTTGCTGGCGATCAAGCTGCAGGAAGACGCCGGCATCGACATTGTCAGCGATGGCGAGCAGTCACGCCAACATTTCGTCCATGGCTTTCTCGAATACGTCGAGGGCATCGACTTCGCCCACAAGGTCGAGATGGGCATTCGCGACAATCGCTACAAGGCGATGGTGCCGACCGTGACCGGCGAATTGCGGCTCAAGGGCCGCGTCCATCAGCGCGAAGCGCAGCACGCGCGCGCCCATACCAAGCGCAAGCTCAAGATCACGTTGCCCGGCGCGATGACGATTGCCGATACCGTCGCCGACCGGTTCTATGGCGATAAGGTCAAGATGGCGATGGCCTTCGCCGGATTGCTCAACGAGGAAGCGCGTGCGCTCGATGCCGACGGCGTCGATGTCATCCAGTTCGACGAGCCGGCCTTCAACGTCTTCATGAACGACGTCGCCGGCTGGGGCATCGAGGCACTGCACCGCTCGATCGACGGCCTCAAGGCCACCACCGCGGTCCACATCTGCTACGGCTACGGCATCAAGGCCAATATCGACTGGAAGAACAGCCTCGGCGGCGAATGGCGGCAATATGAAATGATTTTCCCGGCCCTCGCCAAGAGCCGGATCGACCAGGTCTCGATCGAGGCGATCCACTCACGCGTGCCGCTGAAGCTGATGGCGCTGCTTGAGGGCAAGGACGTCCTGGTCGGCGTCATCGACGTCGCAACCGACAAGGTCGAGACGCCGGAGGACGTCGCCGACGTCATCGGCGCGGTGATGCAATACGTGCCGAAACAGCGCATCGTTCCATGCACCAATTGCGGCATGGCGCCGATGCAGCGTGACATTGCAACAGCGAAGCTCGTCGCGCTCGGCCAGGGTGCGGCGCTGGCGCGGCAGAGATACTCTTAACTAAGGATATCGGGTGAACCGTCACGAAACCGCGTCCCTGCCCTCGCCTTACTTCCGCGAGGAACACGAAGCGCTGCGCGCGCAGTTGCGCCGTTTCGTCGACACTGAAATCAAGCCGCAGGGCAACCAGTGGGAAGACCAAGGCTTCGTGCCGCGCGAGGTGCTGCGCCGCATGGGCGAGCTTGGCTTCCTTGGCATTCGCTATCCGGCCGAGTATGGCGGCTCCGAAATGGACACGCTCGGCTCGGTGGTCCTGGCCGAGGAGCTCGGCCGCTCGACGTTCGGCGGCACGGCAATCACGGTACTCGTGCACACCGATATGGCCTCGGTGCATCTCGCCAATGCCGGCACGCCGGAGCAAAAGGCACGCCTGATGCCGGATATCATCGCCGGCCGCAAAATCTGCGCCGTTGCCGTGACCGAGCCCGATGCCGGCTCCGACGTCAAAGGCATCCGCACCACCGCGCGGCGCGATGACGATGCCTACCTGCTCAACGGCACTAAGATGTTCATCACCAATGGCGTCCACGCCGATCTTTATTTCGTCGCCGCCAAGACCAGCCCCGAGGCGCGGCCGTCGCAATCGGTGTCGATGTTCCTTGTCGAGAAAGGCATGCCCGGCTTTCGCGTCAGCCGCGCGCTTGACAAGCACGGCTGGCGCTCATCCGACACCGCCGAGCTTGTCTTCGAGGATTGCCGCGTTCCCGCCGAGAACCTGCTCGGCGGCGAAGGCCAGGGCTTTTACGCCATCATGCGCAATTTCCAGAACGAGCGGACCGTGATCAGCGCAATGGCGATGGGCGAAGCGCAGGCCGCGCTCGAACTGACGCTCGATTACGTCATGACGCGCAAGACCTTCGGCACGACGTTGTTCGAGAAGCAGGCGATCCGCCAGCGCCTCGCCATGCTCGCGGCCAAAGTCGAAGCCGGCCGCCAGCTCGTCTACAGCGCGGCCTGGCTCGATGCTCAGGGTGTCGACTGCACGCGGGAGGTCTCGATGGCAAAGGCCTATTGCGGCGAGTTGGTCAACGAAGTGATGTATGCCTGCGTGCAATTCCACGGCGGCATGGGCTTCATGCGCGAGAGCACGATCGAGCGGATGTCGCGCGACGCGCGCGTGCAGGCGATCGGCGGCGGCGCCACCGAGGTCATGCTCGAGGAAGTCGCCAAGCGGCTGGCGCGGTAAGTCACCGCGTCGTCCGCCCCATCACATCCATCAGTTCCGCGACCTTGCGGCGCTGATCGGTCTTGTCGCCGCTTGCGATCGCATGCTCGACGCAATGCGCGACATGATCGCGCAGGATCTCCTCCTCGGCGCGGCGCAACGCGGCGCGCACGGCGGAAATCTGCGTAACGATGTCGATGCAATAGCGCTCGTCCTCGACCATGCGGGCGAGACCGCGCACCTGGCCTTCGATGCGGCCGAGCCGCTTGAGCGTTGCCGCCTTGCTGTCCTTTGCCATACCCGCTATATACCCCCTGGGGGTATATGAGGCAAGTATGAGCGAAACCCACCATCACGGTCATTCGCACGCACAGACCGGCGCCGACACGGTAATCGATCCGGTCTGCGGCATGAGCGTCGATCGGCACAAGACCGCGCACCGCCTCATGCACGCCGGTCACCCCTATTATTTCTGCTCGGCCGGCTGCTGCGCGAAGTTCGCGACCGATCCGGCAAAATATCTCGGCGCCCGCGCGGCTGAGCCGGTGGTCGAGGGCGCGATCTACACCTGCCCAATGCACCCGCAGATCCGTCAGGTCGGGCCGGGCGCCTGCCCGATCTGCGGCATGGCGCTGGAGCCGGAGACCGTCAGCGCCGACAGCGGACCCAATCCCGAACTCGCCGACATGACGCATCGGTTCTGGATTGCTCTCATCATCACGGTTCCGGTGGTGGCCATCGAGATGGGCGGCCATTTCGGCGCCCATTGGGTTACGCCATCGACGTCGAATCTGATTCAGCTGGTTTTCGCGACGCCGGTCGTGCTGTGGGCCGGCTGGCCGTTCTTCGTGCGCGGCGCGCAATCGATCGTCACGCGCAATCTCAACATGTTCACACTGATCGCGATCGGCACCGGCGTCGCGTACCTCTACAGCCTCGCTGCCACGCTGGTGCCCGGCATCTTCCCACCGGATTTCCGCATGCATGGCGGCGCGCCGGCGGTCTATTTCGAGGCCGCCAGCATGATCACCGTGCTGGTCCTCCTCGGCCAGGTGCTGGAATTGCGCGCGCGCGAAGCGACCTCAGGCGCGATCCGCGCATTGCTCGATCTCGCACCGAAGACCGCGCGCCGCGTCAGCGACGATGGCCGCGACAGCGAGGTCGCGCTCGATGCGGTCGTCGCCGGCGACCGGTTGCGGGTGCGTCCCGGCGACAAGGTGCCGGTCGACGGCGCCGTGCTCGAAGGCCATTCCGCGCTCGATGAATCGATGGTGACCGGCGAATCCATGCCCGTAAGCAAGAACGTCGGCGACAAAGTGATCGGCGGCACCCTCAATACCAGCGGCGGCTTCATCATGCGTGCCGACAAGGTCGGGCGCGAGACGCTGCTGGCGCAGATCGTGCAGATGGTCGCGACCGCGCAACGCAGCCGCGCGCCGATCCAGCGCCTCGCCGACCAGGTGTCGTCATGGTTCGTGCCGCTGGTCATCGCGGCGGCGCTCGCCGCTTTCGCGGCCTGGGCGATGCTCGGCCCGGAGCCGCGCTTCGCTTACGGGCTGGTCGCTGCGGTGAGCGTGCTGATCATCGCTTGTCCCTGTGCGCTTGGCCTCGCCACGCCGATGTCGATCATGGTCGGCGTCGGCCGCGGCGCCCGGGCCGGGGTGCTGATCCGCAACGCCGAAGCGCTCGAGCGCATGGAAAAGGTCGATACGTTGGTGATCGACAAGACTGGCACGCTGACGCAGGGCAAGCCGCGGGTGGCCCGTGTCATTCCGGCCGGTGGATTTGACGAAAGTCAAGTTCTGCAACTTGCCGCGAGCCTCGAGCGCGGCAGTGAGCATCCCCTCGCAGCCGCGATTGTTGGCGCAGCGGACACGCGCAAGCTCGCGCTTTCGCCAGTGACCGGCTTCGACGCCCCGGCCGGCAAGGGCGTGATCGGCATGATCGATGGCAAACGCATCGTCCTCGGCAATGCCCGATTCCTGGGCGAGTTCGGCATCGACACGGGGGCGCTGACCAACGACGCCGAGCAAGCGCGTCAGGACGGCGCCACCGCCATATTTCTCGCCGCCGACGGCGAGGCCGCCGGGGCCATCGCCATCGCCGATCCCGTCAAGGAGACGACGCCGGCGGCGCTCGATGCGCTCCACGCCGCAGGCCTGCGCGTCGTCATGCTGACCGGCGACAACCGGACCACCGCCAGGGCGGTCGCGAAGCGCCTCGGCATCAGCGAGATCGAGGCCGAGGTGCTGCCGGATCGCAAGGCCGAGGTGATCGCGAAGCTCCGTAGCGAAGGCCGCGTCGTCGCCATGGCCGGCGACGGCGTCAATGACGCGCCCGCGCTCGCCGCCGCCGATGTCGGCGTCGCCATGGGCACCGGCTCCGACGTCGCGATCGAAAGCGCCGGCATCACGCTGGTCAAGGGCGACCTCACCGGCATCGTGCGCGCGCGGGCGCTGTCCAAGGCGACGATGCGCAACATTCGGCAGAATCTGTTCTTCGCGTTCATCTATAATGCCGCAGGCGTGCCGATCGCGGCCGGCGTGCTGTATCCCGCGTTCGGCACCGTGCTGTCGCCAATTTTTGCAGCCGCTGCGATGGCGCTGTCGTCAGTCAGCGTCGTCGGCAATGCGCTGCGCCTGCGGCGCGTTGCGCTCGATTCCGAGTGAAAGCCGGGTCGATCAGCGCGCGGCGGTCGGCGCGCCGCCGCGCGGATTGGCCTTGCAGTTCTTTTCCGCCTGCTCGCGCCGCACGTCGTTCAACTCGCCAAGATTCGAGTAATAGTCTGCCTCATAGATCGTCGTCGACACGAGGCCGCCTGCCGGCCCCTCCTTGGCGCGCGCGATCAGCCGGCTGAGCTCCTGGTCGCGCGTCGCGAAACCGGTCTCGGCCGTGGCAAGCTGCGGACAATCATAAAGAAGATACTTGCCCGGCGCGACGAAGGCGTTTTCCGGATGATCGACCCCGCCGGCACAGGATGCGAGCACACCGGCGCACAAGGCCGCAAAGGCGTCGCAGGTGAACAGCCATATCTTTCTTCGTGCCATAAGCCGATCCAGTGGTGCGGACGCCCGGACTCGAACCGGGACGGGATTACTCCCAAGGGATTTTAAGTCCCTTGCGTCTACCATTCCGCCACGTCCGCGTGGCTAGCCAGCACCCGCGCCTGCGCGGATGATGTCCGACGCGGGCGCGGTCAAATCATTGCGGTAATAACGCCCGCCAGGCGGGGTCCCAGTCCTTGCCGGAGGCGTCGGTTACCCGGCCGTCCGTCTCGAAGAACTTGTTGGGGATCTGGAACATGGCGATGAACAGGCCACCCTTCGGACTCCACGCCGTGTGACGGCTGCCCGCCGGGCGCCAGACGAACTCGCCGGCGCCGACTTCGATGCCGGCATCGGGGCCTTCCTTGTCGACCAGCGAGCCTTCCAGCACATAAGTTTGCTCAATCAGCACATGCTCATGGTCGGGCAACACCGCGCCCGGCTCCATCCGCACCAGCATGGTCGCCAGCCCGCTGTTCGGATCGAACAGCAGCGTCTTCATTTCGCAGCCGGCAAACCTCATCTTCTGCCACGGCATGTCCTTGGCGCGCACAACACGCGACAGCAGGTCGCGGGTATCATCCTGCGTTTGTGCTTTGACAGCGGCTGCGGTCATGGCGTTCCTCCGTTTTATGCGGCCGATCATATCCTATTTCGGCCCGTCTGGCGTCCTAATCGCCACCGGCGCGGATCGGCGGCACGAAGGCAAGCCCGGTGTCCCAGGGGAAATAAATCCAGGTGTCCTGCGAAACCTCGGTGACGAAAGTATCGACCTGCGGCCGTCCCATCGGCTTGGCGTAAACGGTGGCAAAATGCGCCGTCGGCAGTAGCTGGCGCACCACCTTGGCCGTTTTGCCGGTATCGACCAGGTCATCGACGATCAGCACGCCCTTGCCGCCGGTCGAGACGATCGCAGGCGCCACCTCCTTGATCAATTTGAGCTCGCCCTGATTCCGGTAATCCTGGTAACTCGCAATGCAGACGGTTTCGATCATGCGCACGTTGAGTTCGCGGGCCACGATTGCCGCCGGAACCAGCCCGCCGCGCGTAATGCATACGATGCTGTCGAACGGCCCGGATTCGTGCAACCGCCAGGCCAGGGCCCGCGAGTCGCGGTGGAACTGGTCCCACGACACCGGAAATATTTTCTCGGGTTGCGGCGTGGGCTTGGACGTGGATTCGGCGATTGACATTCTTCGTGATCCTATCGGGCGGTAGCAGCCATCTGCGCTTTGACGCGCGCCAACATGCTCTCGATCGCGGTTTTCGCCGCCGCAAGCTTTTCTGCATCGCGCGCGCGCACCACGATATTGGTATTCGGCCCGGCCTTCTCATCGAAGAACGGATAGCTGCCGATGCTGACCTCGGGATTGCCTTTCGCAATCTCGCCGAGCTCGGTGCCGATGTCGCCCTCGCGCGCGTCGGCGCGGATTGTCTCCGATAGCACCTTGACTCCGGTCTTGAGATCCGGCGCCACTGCATCGAGCATGGCCTGCATGATCGCGGGAACGCCGGCCATGACGATGACATTGCCGATCCGGAAGCCGGGAGCGCCGGATACCTTGTTGGTCACCAACGCGGCGCCGTGCGGGATGCGCGCCATGCGCTTCCGCGCCTCATTCATTTCGCCGCCCATTTTGGCGATCCGCTCACCAATGATCCGCAACGCCTCGGGGTGGTAATCGATCGGCACGCCGAACGCCTTGGCGATGCAATCGGCGGTGATGTCGTCATGCGTCGGACCAATCCCGCCCGTGGTAAAGACGTAGGTGTAGCGTCGGCGCAGCGCATTGAGCGCGGCGACGATTTCGGCCTCATCATCGGCCACCACCCGGACTTCCTTGAGATCGATGCCGATCGTCGTGAGGTATTCGGCGATATAGCCGATATTCTTGTCCTTGGTGCGGCCGGACAGAATTTCATCGCCAATGACCAGGATGGCGGCGGTGATGATGTCGGGACGATCGGGCGAGGCGTTCATGCGATCCTTTTGTCGCCGGTTTGAATCGGGTGAGCAAGACACCGGCTACCGCTACACGGTTGGCAAGCGCCAAAGCCGCGCCTAAAATTTAGGCAAGCAAGGGCTGCGACACAATGATCTCCAGGGCCGAAAACACGCCGATTCACTGATTTCACCTTGGCCTAAAGCTTGCAGTCCTTTGGAATGATGCAATCTTGCCTTTGAGCGCATCGGCAAGCATGCGTGGGTTGCGGGGCCACGATGGTGACGGCTTTCGATGAGATGCGCGGCGTCAATGGCGGGGTGCGCGGCGCCTATACCGAGCTGTCGCGCTGGCTCGACGAAGTGCCACCCGACGTCCTCGATTATCGCCGGCGCGAGGCCGAGCTGATTTTCCGGCGCATCGGCATCACTTTCGCGGTCTATGGTGAAGCCGATGCCCAGGAGCGGTTGATCCCGTTCGACGTGATCCCGCGCATTCTCGCGGCCGAGGAATGGCAGCTCCTCGAAAAGGGGCTGGTCCAGCGGGTCAAGGCGCTCAACCTGTTCATCAAGGACGTTTATGGCGCGCGCGAAGTGCTCAAGGCCGGCGTCGTTCCTGACGACCTGATCTTTCGTAACGCCGCCTTCCGGCCCGAGATGAGTGGACAGCGTGTTCCGCACGACATCTACGTGCACATCGCCGGCATCGATATCGTGCGGGTCGATGCGGAGACATTCTATGTTCTGGAAGACAATGTGCGCACGCCCTCCGGCGTCTCCTACATGCTGGAGAACCGCGAGATCATGCTGCGGCTGTTCCCGGAGCTGTTCGCGCGCCATCGCATCGCGCCGGTTGAGAAGTATCCGGACGAATTGCTGGCCACGCTGAAATCTGTGGCGCCGGCCGAGGCAGCCCAGGATGCGACCGTTGTCTTGCTCACGCCCGGTGTTCACAACTCAGCCTATTATGAGCACTCGTTTCTCGCCGACAAGCTCGGCGTCGAGCTGGTCGAAGGCCGCGACCTGTTCGTCAAGGACGAATACATCTACATGCGAACGACTCAGGGCCCGCGACGCGTGGATGTGATCTACCGCCGGCTTGATGATGACTTCCTCGATCCGCTCAGCTTTCGCCCCGACTCGGCGCTCGGCGTGCCCGGGCTGATGCCCGCCTATCAGGCCGGCAACGTCACGCTCGCCAACGCGGTGGGCACCGGGATCGCCGACGACAAGGCGATCTACAGTTTCATGCCGGAGATCCTGAAATTCTATCTCGGCGAAGAACCGATCCTCAAAAACGTGCCGACCTGGCGCTGCCGCGAGGAAGAGCATTTGTCCTATGTGCTCGATCATTTGCAGGAGCTGGTGGTGAAGGAAGTGCACGGCTCGGGCGGCTACGGCATGCTGATCGGCCCCGCTGCCAGCAAAATCGCGATCGAGCAGTTCCGCGCCAAGCTCAAGATCGCGCCGAAAAATTTCATCGCGCAGCCGACGCTGGCTCTGTCGACCTGCCCGACTTGCGTCGACGAAGGCGTGGCGCCGCGCCATGTCGATCTGCGCCCGTTCGTGCTCACCGGCACCAACGGCACCCGCATCGTGCCGGGCGGGCTGACCCGCGTCGCGCTCAAGAGCGGCTCACTGGTGGTCAATTCCAGCCAAGGCGGCGGCACCAAAGATACCTGGGTTCTGGCGGGATGACCTGATGCTGTCACGCACCGCCGACAACCTTTATTGGCTCTCGCGTTATGTGGAACGCGCGGAATATCTCGCCCGTATCATCGAGGCGACCCAACGCCTCACCGCGCTGCCGCTCGCCGATGTCGGGGAGAGCAATGAGTGGGAATCGGCGGTTGCCACTGCCGGCTGCGCCAATGCCTTCTATGCGGTGCACGACGAGGCCAATGCCGAGAACGTCACCGATTTTCTCGCATTTTCGACCGACAATTCATCGTCGATCCGCAGTTGCTTCGAGCAGGCCCGCAGCAATGCGCGCGCGGTGCGCACCGCATTGACCGTCGAGATGTGGGACGCCATCAACGGCACCTGGCTGGAGCTCAAGCGCTATGGCAATGGGCCGACGACGCGGGAAGAATTCTCGCGATTCCTGCGCTGGGTGCAGGAATCGTCGCTGCGCTATGACGGCTCCGCTTATCGCACCATGCTGCGCAACGATGCCTACTGGTTCTCCCGGCTCGGCGTCTATGTCGAGCGCGCCGACAACACCGCACGCATTCTCGACGTGAAATACCATCTGCTGCTGCCGGACAATGAGCGGGTCGGTGGCCCGCTCGATTATTTCCAATGGGCGGCGATCCTGCGTTCGGTATCGGCGCTCACCGCCTATCACTGGGTCTATCGCGAGAATCTGAAGCCGTGGCAGGTCGCGGACCTCCTCATCCTCAAGGAGGAAATGCCGCGCTCACTCGCATCCTGCTACGAGGCGATCGTGCGCAATCTTGATCAGGTGGCGATGGCCTATGGCCGCCAAGGGCCCGCGCAGCGGCTCGCGCGCGGTATCCGCGCCCGGCTGCAAAACAGCCGGATGGACGGAATTTTCCAGCGCGGCTTGCACGAATTCATCGGCGAATTCATCACCGAGAACAACCGGCTCGGCGGAACCATTATCGAGCAGTTCCTGGTGTGAGGGCATTTTCCGTCCCGCCATGCTAGCCTGCGCGGCCGAACCCAATCGATCTGTCCATGCGCATCCGGATTTCGCACGAAACCACCTATCGATTCGAACGGCCGCCGAACCTCGTCACCCAGACGCTTCGGCTTACACCGCGCAATCACGACAGCCAGTATGTGGTGAACTGGCGCATCGACGTCTCGGATGACTGCCGGCTGTATCCGCATGAAGACGCATTCGGCAACCTCACCCATACCTTCACCGCCGAAGGCCCGATTGCGGAGCTTGCGGTCGGCGTCGAAGGCCTGGTGGAAACGCAGGATACCAACGGAGTCATCACCGGCACCGTCGAGCGATTTCCACCAAGTCTTTTCTTGCGTGACACGCTGCTGACCGCTCCTGACGCGGCGATCACCGCCTTCGCCGAACAGGTTCGATCCGCGCACGGCGACGGCGGCACCCTCAAGATCCTCCACGCCATGGCCAAGGCGGTTCACCGCGACATGAAGTTCGACGTCAAGCCGACCGAGGCGACCACGACGGCGGGCGAGGCCTTCGCGCTCAAGCGCGGCGTCTGTCAGGACCTCAGCCACGTCTTTATTGCCTGCAGCCGGGTTCTCGGCGTGCCGTCGCGTTACATCGGCGGGTATTTCTTCCGCACCGACGGTGTTACCGCGCAGGACGCCGGCCACGCCTGGGCGGAAAGTTACATCGAAGGCCTCGGCTGGGTCGCGTTCGATCCGACCAATGGCATATCCGCGACCGATGCGCATGTGCGGGTCGCGGTCGGCCTCGATTATCTGGGCGCAGCGCCGGTGCGAGGCACCCGGATCGGCGGCGGCGGCGAATCGCTCAAAGTCGCAATCACGGTCGATCAGGCGCGCCAGCAGATGCAGACGTGAATATTGCCCGCCCCGCCCCACGCTCGCTATAACCCACCGCGCGCTGTAGGAAGAGCAAAAGAGCAACCGACATGACATATTGCTGCGGAATATTGGTGCGCGACGGGCTGGTAATGATTGCGGATACCCGCACCAATGCCGGCGTGGATAACATCTCCACGTTTCGCAAGCTGCATGTCTATACCCAACCTGGCGAGCGTGTGCTGGCGCTGGCTTCCTCCGGCAATTTGTCATTCGCACAGTCGGTGCGGAGCACCCTGACGGAGGGCATCGAGAATCCGGAGACCGGCGAACTCGAGACCTTGCTGAATGCGCCGACCATGTTCCAGGCGGCGCAGCGCATCGGCAAAGTCGTGCGCGCGGTGCGGACCACTGAATACGCGGCGCTCAAGGCAGCCGACGTCGAATATGATGTCGCGTTCCTGTTCGGCGGCCAGATCAAGGGCGGCCGGCTGCGGCTCTACATGATCTATTCGGCCGGCAACTTCATCGAATGCACCACCGACACGCCTTACCTGCAGATCGGGGAGCACAAATACGGCAAGCCGGTCCTCGACCGCGCCATCAGCTTCGATACCGACCCCTATGACGCGCTGAAAATCGGTCTGATTTCGATGGATTCGACGATGCGGTCCAACCTGGGGGTCGGCCTGCCGATCGATCTGCTGGTGGTTCGTCGCGATGTTTACAACCCGGAACTCAATTATCGAATCGAGCCCGGCGAGCCTTATTTCCAGGACCTGCGCGAGCAATGGTCGGGTGCGCTGCGTGCCGCCCACATGAATATTCCGCGACCGCCCTACCATTCGCCGCCCGGCTGAACGCCGCAGTTTACCTTTGGTTAATGGCGATCGGCGAATTGCCCCCGTCCGTGGGCTAAAACAACGTTCCGCAACCTTTTTTATCTAGCTTCCGACTAAGAAATCTGGGGGCTGGCGAACAAAAAGGGGCAGGACGTTGCAGGCAATAGCTCGCCCGCGCGTAATCGAGCACCGCCAATACACCAGTTGGGATCGCGCACGGCTCAGTGTGGTCGTCCCGATTGGTGTCATCGTTGCGGTCGCGATCGTTTGCATCGTGATTGCGGTGCTGTCGTCCGCCCGACGTGCGGACGACATCGCGGTCAAGCACGAGCGGCAAATGCTCAGCCGCGCGCTGATCGCACAAGGCAAACAAACGCTGCGGGACGTCGAAAGCGTTGCGACATCGCCTGCCGCCATCGACAATATCCGCCTGAAATTCGATGCGAGTTGGGTTGACCATCAGATCGGCGAGCGGCTCAGGACATTCTTCGAGCACGATGTCGTCATGGTGTTCGACGGCGACAATCGCCTGATCTATTCTTCCGCGGACGGTCATTCTCGCGACGCTGCCTGGTTCGCCAGTGCCCGCAATGAAGTGCTGCCCTTGCTGGACTATCTGCGCGGGCGCAATGCAGCTTTTCAGAGCGTGATCGACATCGGCCCGGCCACGCCGGTGCTGGGCGGCACGCATAGCCACGGCGCAACTATTCATAGTTTCATGGGATATCCGGCCTTACTGGCCGCCGCGGCGGTCGGCCCTTTCGAGGCGATGGCGCCTGGCTTCGATAACGCCGCGCCCATTGTGCTCTCGGCCAAATTCATCAACCAGGAACTCCTCGCAAACATCGCCTCGCAGTTCCAGCTGAAGAATCTGCGCCAGATTGACGAAACATCGCTGCCGCCCGGCGACGAGCTTCATGTGCTGGGCGACCCTGACGGCAAGGTCGCCGCCCGTTTCGCCTGGACGCCAAAACAGCCCGGCGCCGAAATCGTCAACAACGTGTGGCCCTATATTGCCGTCGCCTTGGCCGGCTTCGCCCTGCTCGCGGCTTTCGTGCTGCGCTACATGCGTCGGACTGCGGTGGCGATCGCCGCCGGTGAATCGCGCTTGCGCCATCTTGCCATGCACGACCCGCTATGCGGGTTGCCGAACCGGATCTATTTCGGCGAGCGGCTTGAAGCCGTCATCGAGCAAGTCAAGCATGGCAGCACGCCTGCGGCGGTGTTTTACATCGACCTCGACCACTTCAAGGACGTCAACGATACGCTTGGCCACCCGATCGGCGATGAACTGATACGCAACGTGACGTTGAGGCTGTCACGCGCCCTGCGCGGCGACGACCTGGTGGCGCGGCTTGGCGGTGACGAGTTCGCGGTGATTTCGAGCACCGGCCCCGACCAGGCCAAGATGCTGGCGCTCGCGCAACGGATCATTGCGGCATTGTGCGCGCCCTACACGATCAACAAACAGAGCATTGTCATCGGTGCCTCGATGGGCATCGCGATCATCGACCAGAATTGTGGCGGCTCGGCAGACGTCATGCGCTACGCGGACATGGCGCTGTACCGCGCCAAGAATGAGGGACGCAACCGCGCCTGCATCTATGACAGCGTCATGGACGCCAACCTGTCCAAGCGCAAGCTGCTCGAAATCGAACTGCGCCTCGCGATCGAAACCGGCGGCCTGAACCTGCTCTATCAGCCACTGGTCAATCCGAGCGGCGAAAAGCTCGTCGGTGTCGAGGCACTGTGCCGCTGGCCGCACCCGACGCTCGGCGACATCTCGCCGGTGGAATTCATTCCGGTGGCGGAACATAGCGGCTTGATCATCGAACTCGGCGAATGGGTGCTGCGGCGCGCCTGTCTGGACGGCGCGGCGTGGCCGCAACTCAGTGTCGCGGTCAACGTCTCGCCATTGCAATTCCGCCGCAGCGATTTTGTCGACATGGTCGAACGTGTCCTGACCGAAACGCAATTCGACCCGGCGCGCCTCGAACTCGAAGTGACTGAAAGCACGCTGATCGGCAACGTGGAAGGCGCGGAAGCCGCCATGCGCCGCCTCAAATCGCTCGGCGTCCGGTTGGCACTTGACGATTTTGGCACCGGCTATTCAAGCCTGCTTTACTTGCGCCGGTTTCCTTTCGACAAGCTCAAGATTGACCGCAGCTTCGTGCAATCGATCGAGAAGGCCGCCGATGCCGCGGCGATCGTGCATGCTATTGTCAGTCTGGGCCGCGGGCTCGGCATGAAGGTAACAGCGGAAGGCGTCGAAACCGCGGATCAGCAATTGTTCCTGCGCGCCGCCGGCGTGCACTCCATGCAAGGCTACCGCTTCGGCTACGCGACCGCGGCCTCGGACATTACCGCGCGCATAAGCGCCGCGACCGCGCCGTCGCGCAGCCGCCCGATCGCCCTCGCCGGCTGATTTCCGCCAATCTGTATCGTCGCATACCTCAGTCCCGGCCGCCGATAGCGCGGTCCACCGGCTTCGTGTTATTGGCAGCGGGACAAACAGGGAGAGAACGAACAATGGCTGGGTCTCAGAAAGTCGCTATCGTCACCGGCGCCGGCACCGGCGTTGGCCGCGCTGCCGCGCTTAATCTGATGAAAGGCGGCTTCACGGTCGTGCTGGTGGGGCGACGCAAGGACAAGCTGGAGGAGGTCGCCAAAGAGGGCGCCGCTTCCGGAGGCAAGGGCGTGCCGTTCGCCGGCGACATGCGCGACCCGGCGGCGATCAAGGCGCTTTTCGCGATGGTCAAGAAGGACTTCGGTCGCCTTGATGTTCTTTTCAACAATGCAGGCATGGGCGCGCCGCCGGTGCCGTTCGAGGACTTGCCGGCCGAGAAGTGGCGTGAGGTGGTGGACATCAACCTCACCGCGCCGTTCCTGTGCTCGCAGGAGGCGTTCCGCATCATGAAGGATCAAACGCCGCGTGGCGGCCGCATCATCAATAACGGCTCGATCTCGGCGCACACCCCGCGCCCGCTCAGCTGCGCCTATACATCGACCAAGCACGCGATCACCGGCCTCACCAAATGCCTGGCACTCGATGGCCGCGCCTACGACATCGCCGCCGGTCAGATCGACATCGGCAATGCCGCCACCCCGATGACCGAGCGGATGGTCGATGGCGTGCTGCAGCCGGACGGACAAAAGAAGCCCGAGCCGCGCATGGATGCCGATCACGTCGGCCAGGCGGTCGCCTATATGGCGAGCCTGCCGCTTGAATCCAACGTGCTGTTCATGACCGTCATGGCAACCAAGATGCCCTTTGTCGGACGCGGCTAGGCGGCATGCACGACCTCACCGAGCTGCACGAATGGCACGAATTCTATTTCATGCTCGGCACGTCGGCGGCCGCGCTGATCGCGCTGCTATTCGTCGCGGTGTCGCTCGGCGTCGGCTTCCTGACTTTCGGGCGGCAGAACGCAACGCGCACCTTCATGAGCCCGGTGGTGGTGCATTACAGCGCGATCCTGGTCTGTTCGGCGGTGGCGCTGGCGCCTGAGCACGCGCCGCTGCTGATTTTTTCCGTCATTGTGGGTGCCTGCGCGATCTTCGGTTTTATCGTCGCCTGGGTGACGACGACGGCGGTCATCAAATCCGCGCGGGGAGACACCAATATCGTCCTCACCGACCATCTCGCCTATGGCGCATTGCCGGCGGCGGCTTATTGTGCGCTGCTCGTCGCCGCAATTTATGCGGCAATAGGACGTCCCTGGGCGCTGTATCTGCTGGCAGCCGCCTTGCTCATTCTGATGGTGATCAATATCCGCAATGCGTGGGACTTGGTGCTGACCATGGTGCGCATGCAGAGCAAGCGGGAGCGCAAACCGCGGGCGCGCTAGTCGACCGTCGTTACCTCGACCTTGCTGCCCGCCTTAATTTTCCCGAGCGTCTTCACGTCGCCGAGCGCCCTGGCAAAAACATTGCACGGACTAGCGAGCCGCGTTTCCTCGCCTTGGCTGATCGGCGTCCGGCCAAAGCCGATCGCGATGGCCGGTCCTTGCGGCCAATAGGCGATCTCGCCGGGCGTCACCACCGCGCGCGCATCCTTCTCGCGGGGCACATTAACCGGCACGTCGAAATAGACTTCCTCACCCCACGTCGAAACCGGCGATGAAATCGGCAGCACGGCCGCGATCGCACTGGCGGTAGGCGTGTCGAGCAATTCGGCGTCGAGTGTGAGGCCGTCGAACGAGAAACTGATGCGGGCCATGGATTCCTCAGTCGATCGACCGGTCCCGGCGACGTTGCGGAGCCGATCAGTTCAGCGTGACCGATTGGTAGCTATCGACGGTGAAATTGGTCAAAGGAAAACCCGCCGGTCGAACGACCTGATGCGTGGCGAGGTCGATCCACACCTGGGTGCCGGTCCACGGATCGTTGGCGATTAGATTCGTGGTGACGTTGCCGCCATCCGCGGTAAACAGGGTCGCCAGCATCGAGTGCAACGCAGTGCCGCCGCCCGGCAAATCGTAGTGTCCGCCGATGATGACGATGTGCTTCGATTTCAGCGCGCCAATAATATTGCTGTCGTCGATCGGCGTTCCCGCCGGCAGCGTAAGAGGCGACGACAATGTCGCATAAGACGTGACCGGACCGGTCCAGGTCGCTGTCTGGTTTGCATCATTCCAGAAATATTCGTCGATCTTTGTCGCCTTGATGGCAGGGTCTATATCGGTGTAGCCGACCGCTCTTGCTATCATCGTATAAACCGCGGCAAGCGAGGCGCTATCGGCGAAGTTCGGCGGAGTCAGGTATTCGGTCGGTTCCAACTGCTCAATCGGCAGAAAAGTGAAGATTTTGCCCGGTTGCACCAGAATGGCCAGCGTAGAAACGTAGGGCAATTCCGGAAGGTTGAGGAAGGGATAGCTGTAGCCTTTGGTGATGTCCCACGGCGCACCAAAACCCGACGGCAGTGCGGCCCTCAATTGCGCATCGGTCAGCCCTGTCCCCTTTCTGCTCGCGCTCATGTGAGTGGTGTCTATGTCCCAGTATGAACTCCCGACGTGCGCCGGCTTGGCGGCCAGCGCCGCCACCAGCCCGCCTGCCGTGCTGCCGGTTCCGGGATGTACGCGGCCAATTGCAAAATCCTGAGCGAGTACTCCGGCGAAATACCCGACTGACGACGCCACCAGCGCATTTCCTGCGGTTCGCACCGAGCCGGTTGAATACGAAATTGAGACCGATCCGTAGCCGGTGCCGACAAGGCCGCCGGCGGAACCGTCGGTCCCGCCGCCAACGGGTGCGGAGGAAAATGACTTTATGATCCGCCCGCCCGGTCCGAGGAAGCCGACGAGACCGCCGGCCGCACAGTTTGAGCCGCAAGCGATCGGGCCGGTTGCATAGGCACGGTGAATTTCCCCGGACGATTCGCCTACGACGCCGCCGGCCGCACCGCCATTGCCGCCAACGATCGAGGCCGCAACGGAAACACGCGCAATGATGCCAGCATCGACCTCGCCAGCAATTCCTCCGACGCGGCAGATGGTTCCGGTGCAGCGGACCTGGCCACTGACACTAATCCCATGGATCGTCACGTTGTTGATCATCTCTCCGGCGACAGCACCGACGAGGGCATCGTCACGAGTCGAGCGGATTGCGACGCCGGGAAACCTGACGTTACGAACAGTGCCACCATCGATTACGCCGAACAATCCGACGGCCGGCATTGCGCTCGTGATCGTCAGACTGCGCAGCGCATGATCGTTGCCCCTGAAAGTGCCGGTGAAGGGGTGAACAGCACTGCCGATCGGTATAAATTTTCCTGTTCCTGCGAAATCAATGTCATTTGCGAGGCAAAAACTGCCGTTAAGCGCCGTACGAATAAGGTCGAAGTCGGCCACCGTGCTGATCGGCGTGCACGCCGCGTGAGCCTGCAAGGATGTTGCCGCCGCGACGACGCCAATAATCGCTGCGCTCACGAACCGAAAATGCATGACACCCCCGCTCCCCTTATTGCCCCGCTCATCATAGCGCGACAGGTCAGCCTGACGCCATGACGCGGCCAGCGAATCCGAATGCGTGATGGATTAGTGCAGCCGGAACACGCCGCCGACCGCCCTCAACTCGGCGGGCTTGATCAACTGGCGATGGGCGACCTCGACCGAGTGCAGCGGACCGTCGAGCTTTTCCTGCCAGAACTGCAGGAACTTGCTGAGCTCCGGAAAATCGGGAAACAGGTCGTAGGCTTGCCATACATAGCTCTGCAGCAGCCAGCGATGATCAGGACGCCGATACAGGATGTGGGCCGTGGTCAAGCCGAACCCCTTGACCTGTTTTGCGAAATCCGACGAGACCATCGCGTCCTCCGTGAATCGGCTTCCCAGTTTCCAATTCCGGCTCACGACATTGCAAGCCGAAAAGGTAAACAAACTGTTTAAAATCAAGGCGTTAGCAGCAAGCCCCTGTGACGGCTAACAGCGGCGGACGGCTCGATTTCAATTCGGTAAAAAAGGTTGCGTCGTGGCGGAGTTCCGCTTTCACAAGGTATTGAAATGGTGAGCTAATTCCGCTCGAGCGCGTTTTGGAAATTTTTGTTGGCACTCCAAAGAGAGGAGTGCTAAAAAATCATTTCATGCCCCTTGCGGGGCAAAAAGCCGCAACCCATGTCGCGGCGAGGGGCCGGAGGGAATTGGCCGGCACCCTAACAACCAAGAGCCATCACCTAGGAGGACTACATGAAGTTTCGCCCGCTTCACGACCGCGTTGTCGTCAGGCGAATTGATGCCGAGGAAAAGACTTCCGGCGGCATCATCATTCCCGACACTGCCAAAGAGAAGCCCTCGCAGGGCGAGATCGTCGCCATCGGCCCCGGTGGCCGTGACGAAGCCGGCAAGTTGATCCCGATCGATCTCAAGGCCGGCGACACCGTGCTGTTCGGCAAATGGTCGGGCACCGAAGTGAAAATCGATGGTCAGGATCTCCTGATCATGAAGGAATCCGACATCATGGGCGTCATCGAGGGCGGCGCAACCGCCAAGAAGAAAGCCGCCTAAGGCCGCTGACCCCGAAACATAAGGAAAACGAACAATGGCTGCTAAGGACGTCAAATTTTCCGTCGATGCGCGCGACCGCATGTTGCGTGGCGTCGACATCCTCGCCAACGCCGTAAGAGTGACGCTCGGCCCGAAGGGCCGCAACGTCGTGCTCGACAAGAGCTTCGGCGCTCCCCGCATCACCAAGGACGGTGTGACGGTGGCGAAGGAAATCGAACTCGAAGACAAGTTCGAGAACATGGGCGCGCAGATGGTGCGCGAAGTTGCCTCGAAGTCGTCCGACTTCGCCGGCGACGGCACCACCACGGCGACCGTGCTTGCTCAAGCGATCGTCAAGGAAGGCTCGAAGGCGGTTGCCGCCGGCATGAACCCGATGGATCTCAAGCGCGGCGTCGATCTCGCCGTCGAAGCCATCGTCGAGCATCTCAAGGCCAACTCCAAGAAAGTCACGTCGAACGAAGAGATCGCCCAGGTCGGAACGATTTCAGCGAACGGCGACCGTGAAATCGGCGACTTCCTGGCCAAGGCCATGCAGAAGGTCGGCAACGAAGGCGTCATTACTGTTGAAGAGGCCAAGAGCCTCGAGACCGAGCTCGACGTCGTCGAAGGCATGCAGTTCGACCGCGGCTACATCTCGCCGTATTTCATCACCAACGCCGACAAGATGCGCGTTGAGATGGAAGACCCCTACATCTTGATCTACGAAAAGAAGCTGTCCGGATTGCAGGAATTGCTGCCGCTGCTCGAAGCAGTGGTGCAGACCGGCAAGCCGCTGCTGATCGTGGCTGAGGACGTCGAAGGCGAGGCCCTTGCCACGCTGGTCGTCAACAAGCTGCGCGGCGGCCTCAAGGTGGCTGCGGTGAAGGCGCCGGGCTTCGGCGATCGCCGCAAGGCCATGCTGCAGGATATCGCGGTGCTGACCGGCGGCCAGGCGATCAGTGAAGATCTCGGCATCAAGCTCGAGAACGTCACGATCAACATGCTCGGCCGCGCCAAGAAGATCTCGATCGACAAGGAAAACACGACGATCGTCAACGGTGCTGGCAAGAAGGCCGACATCGAGGCACGGGTGTCGCAGATCAAGGCGCAGATCGAGGAAACCACCTCCGACTACGACCGCGAGAAGCTGCAAGAGCGTCTTGCCAAGCTCGCGGGCGGCGTGGCGGTGATCCGGGTCGGCGGCGCCACCGAGGTCGAGGTGAAGGAGCGCAAGGATCGCGTCGATGACGCGATGCATGCGACCCGCGCCGCGGTCGAGGAAGGCATCCTGCCGGGTGGCGGCGTCGCCCTGCTGCGTGCCACCGAGGCCCTCAAGAAGGTGCGTACCGCCAATGACGACCAGAAGACCGGCGTCGAGATCGTCCGTAAGGCGATCCAGACCCCGGCCCGCCAGATCGCCACCAATGCCGGCGAAGACGGCTCGGTCATTGTCGGCAAAATCCTCGAAAAGGATCAGTACAACTACGGCTTCGATGCCCAGGCCGGCGAGTACGGCAACCTGATGACCAAAGGCATTATCGACCCGACCAAGGTCGTGCGTGCGGCGATCCAGAATGCGGCGTCGGTTGCCGGCCTGCTGATCACCACCGAGGCCATGGTTGCCGAACTACCGAAGAAGAACCAGGGCGGTCCGGCCATGCCTCCGGGCGGCGGCGGGATGGATTTCTAATCCAGCCAAACGATCGAATAATCGAAAGGCCCGGAGCGATCCGGGCCTTTTTCTTTTCGGGCTTGTCATGACCCGCGAAAGCGGGGCATCCACTATTCCGAAGCAATCGTTGTCGATTGCAACGAGTACGATTACTGGATCACCGCTCTCGCGGCTGATGACGGACGAGTCCATGGCAAGCACGAAACAAAAGTCAGGAACAATCTACACCGGCATTGGCGGCTGGACCTACGAGCCCTGGCGGGGCGTTTTTTACCCGAAAGACCTGCCGCACGCCCGCGAACTGAGCTATGCCGCACAACGCCTGACCTCGATCGAGGTCAACGGCACGTTCTATCGCACGCAGGCACCGAAGACCTTTCGCAAATGGGCAAGCGAGGTGCCGGACGGCTTCGTGTTCGCGCTCAAGGGCGTGCGCTATGCGGTGAACCGGCGCGTGCTGGGCGAGGCCGATGACTCGATCAAGCGCTTCCTCGATTCCGGCGTTACCGAACTCGGCGACAAGCTGGGGCCGCTGCTCTGGCAATTCGCGCCGTATAAGAAATTCGACGAAGCCGATTTCGGCAAGTTCCTCGAACTGCTGCCGAAGACCTATAACGGTCGGCCGCTACGCCATGTCGTCGAGGTGCGACACGACAGTTTCAAGACGCCAGCCTTCATCAAGCTGGTGCGCGACTTCGGCGTCGCGGTAGTGCTCGCCGAGCACGACACTTATCCGCTCATCGCGGATGTGAGCGCCGACTTTGTCTATTGCCGGCTGCAAAAGGGCGACGAGAGCCTCAAACAGGGCTACCCACCGAAGGCGCTGGATCAATGGGCAAAACGCGCCGAAACCTGGGCCAAAGGCGGCGAGCCGAAGGACGTGCCGCGCATCGATAAGAAGAGTGCGGCGACGAAGCCGCGCGACGCATTCATCTACTTCATCCACGAAGCCAAAGTGCGCGCCCCGGCCGCTGCGATGGCATTGATCGAGCGGTTGAAATGACCGAGCGCTTCGAAGCCATCGTCGTCGGCCTCGGCGCCTTCGGCTCGGCGACGCTTTACCAGCTCGCCAAGCGCGGCCGGCACGTGCTCGGCATTGACCAGTTCGCGCCGCCGCACAATCTCGGCTCGACCCATGGCGAAACCCGCATCACCCGGCTCGCCTGCGGCGAAGGCGCGGTCTACACCGCCTCGGCGCGGCGCTCGCATGAGATCTGGCGCGATCTCGAGCGGCAAACCGGCAAGCAGTTGCTGGTTCAGAACGGCTTACTGGTGATTTCCGGGCTCGGCCCGCGCGCCAAGGCGCATGGCAATCCGGCCTTCCTCGACAGCACAATCGACGCCGCGCGGCAAAACGCCGTGCCGCATGATGTCCTGTCCGAGCACAGCATCAGGCAGCGCTTTCCAGCTTTCAACATTTCCGATGACGACCGCGCCTATTACGAGCCCGAAGCCGGATACGTCTTCCCGGAAGAATGCGTGGCGACGCAATTGCAATTGGCGCTGCAGTCGGGCGCTCACATCCACACCCATGAAAAGCTGCTGCGGTTCGAGCCGTATGCCGACAAGGTCGAGATCGTGACCGATCGCGCCAGCTATGTTGCGGACAATATCGTGCTATCGGCGGGGCCGTGGATTCCGGAATTGCTGCCGCATTTGGCGGCCACCTTCACGATCCGCCGCCAGGTCCTGACGTGGTTTCGCATCGACGAAACCGTCCTCGCAGCGGAGCATTACCGGCCAGAAACGTTTCCAGTGTTCTACTGGCAATTGCCGCGCCGACAGTCGATCTACGGGTTTCCGTGGGTCGACAATGGCGAGCCGACGATCAAACTCGCTACCGAGCAATACGACAGCGAAACCAATCCGGAGGTGGTGGAGCGCACCGCCTCAGTGGATGAAATTCGCACGATGCACGCCGATTACATCGCCGAGTTCCTGCCCGGCATCAGCGACCGCTGCGTCAAATCCGCGATCTGCATGTACACCTGCGTCGACGACGCCCGCTTCATCGTCGACCGGCTACCGGAGCATCCGCGCGTCATCGTGGCGTCGCCCTGCTCTGGCCACGGCTTCAAGCATTCGGCGGCGATCGGCGAAGCCATCGCGGAATTGGCCATTGGCGGCGAACCCAGCAAGGTGCCGCTCGACCAGTTCACAATGCCACGATAACCGCTACTTTAGCCCGGTGCCCCAGCGCCGGTGCAGGAAGCGCTCCCACGGCGAGAACAACACCTTGTCAGCGACGAGGCCGATCACCACGATCACCACCATGACTCCGATGACCTGATCCATGGCGCTGAGCTCGCGGCCGTAATGCAGCAAATGGCCGAGCCCGAAACCGGTGAGAATGGTCACGAAGATCTCGGCGGCCATCAGCGAGCGCCAGGCAAACGCCCAACCCTGCTTCATGCCGCTGACGACGAAGGGCAGCGAGGCCGGCAAAATGACCCGGGTCCATTTGTCGAAACCTTCCGAGCCCATGGTGCGGGCCGCGCGCGCATAGATCGGCGGAATTGTGCGCGCGCCGGTGTCGGTCGCCAGCACCACGGACCAAACTGTGCCCATCACCACGACGAACAGCATCGCGGATTCGGTCTGGCCGAACCACAGCAGCGCCAGTGGAACCCAGCACACGCTGGGCAGCGTTTGCAGGCCGAGCGCCAAAGCGCCGATCGTGTCCTCGAAATAATCCGAGGTGCTGGTAAGGAGCCCGAGTGGCAGGCCGAGTGCGATGCCGATGAAGTAGCCGATCACCAGCCGCTTGAGCGTGACCCAGGTTGCCGACAGCAGACTCCCGTCCTGCAACGAAGCCCTGAGATAATCGAGGACGTCGAGCGGCGGCGGCAGCAGCACCGGCGACCAGCGGCCGCTCATTGTCGCCAATTGCCAGATCAGGACGAGAACGGCGAAGAACGCTGTTGCAACGGCAACCCGCTTCATTCGATCGCCTCCGAGCCGCTGCCGAGATGGCCCTTGAGCGCGCCCATGATCTGGCGGGCATGGGTGGCGACTTCGGGGCTGTTGATATCGCGCGGGCGCGGCAGATCGATACGAAATTCCTCCCGCAACCGGCCGGGGCTTGGCGACATCACGAAAACGCGGTCGGCGAGACAGGCGGCTTCGCGCACATTGTGCGACACCAGAACGATGGTCTTGCGGCGCTTCGCCCAGATATCCTGGATGTCGAAATAGAGTTGCTCGCGCGTCAGTGCGTCGAGCGCAGCGAGCGGCTCATCCATCAACAGCACGCGCGGATCGGGCGCGAGAGAGCGCGCCAGCGCCACACGCTGCTTCATGCCGCCCGACAATTCATGCACATAGGACTTGGCGAACTTCTCGAGACCGACCAGGCGCAAGTGGTAGGCGGCGATCTCCCTGCGCTCGTTATTGGTCATGCCTGGCTTGCGCTTCAATCCGAACATCACATTGCCGAACACGGTGAGCCACGGAAACAGCGCCGACTCCTGGAACATGACGAGCCGGTGTCGTCCCGGCCCAGTCACCGGCTGGTCATCCGCGAGAACGCGACCCTCATCCGGCAAGGTCAGCCCGGCGATGATGTCGAGCAGCGTTGATTTGCCGCAGCCGCTCGGCCCGATCAGGCAGATGAATTCGCCTTCCGCGACCTCGATGCTGACGTCATCGAGCGCGACGACATTGGCCCGTGATGTGCGAAACCGTTTCGAGACGTGCTCGACGACAAGCTTGGCCGGCGGTACGCTCTGAAATTCAGCCAACGTCATTGCGTCGCGGTCAGCCCAGTCATATCCGGCACCCCTCGCAAGAATCCCACGGATTGGGCATCCGAGACAAACCGATTGAGCTCCTGCGGCGATATGTCCGCCGTCAGCGTAATGCGATTCCAGGCGCGTTTTAGCAGTTCTTCCGAGAAATCGGCCCGGGTCTCCTCCTTAAGCTCGTCACGCACTAGCTTTTGCGCTTCGGCCGGATTTTTCTGGATCCACTCGGTGAGCTCACGATTGGCTGCGCGGAATTTCCGCACCAGATCGGGCTGAGCCGCCACGATATCGGCACTCGCCACCAAAACCGTCGTTATGGCGTTCTTATCGTCCAGCAGCACCTTGCCACCGGCCTCCAGTTCGAGCCGTGAAATCCAGGGTTCGACCGTCCAAACAGCGTCCGCCTGCTTCTGCTTGAACAGCGAAAGCTGATCGGGATTGGCGGCTGGCAGGACCTTGGCGTCGCCGCCGCTTTGGGTGATAGCGAGGCCGCCCGACCTCAGCCAGGCCCGGGCGACGACGTCCTGGGTATTGCCGAACTGCGGCGTCAGCACCGTCTTGCCGCGGAAATCCGCAGGCGCTTTCAACGTCGAGTCACCCTGGATCACCAGCGCCGATCCGCCATTGGCGGCGCCGGCAATGATCCGCACGCCCGCACCCTTTGCCTTGGCATAGGCATTGATCGCGGGATTGGGACCGACATAGGTGAAATCAATCGACTTGGCGAAGATCGCCTCGATCGCGCTCGGTCCGGCATTGTAGACGTACCAATCGATCTTGACGCCAGGCCCCAGGCGCTCCTCGAACCAGCCTTTGCCCTGGCGCGAGAGATTGTGCGCGACCAGACCCTGCACATGCGTGATGTTGGGAAAATGTCCGACGCGCAGCGTCGTCTCGGCACGCGCGCTTACAGTGGATACCAAGGCGCAAATCACAGCGAACGACAGTGAACGAAAGCGATGAAACATTATGTCCTCCAACGAAGCCGAACCAAGCGCCTCTTGTATCGGACAATGAGTGCAGTGCGACAGAGAAAATGCGCCGACACGTTTTTATGCTAGCACGCGCCGCTAAAACGAAAAATAATATCCGGCGAGCAGCAGAACTTGGGAACAAAATATCGATCCGCATCTCATGCGAGTGACCGAATGCCTGCTAGAATCCCTTCGCTCTTCACTATCGGCTACGAAAAGGCAAGCCTGCGGCCGTTCTTGCCATGCTCAAGGGCGCGAAGATCGATATTGTCGTCGATACCCGCGCGGTCGCTGCCTCGCGCCGGCCCGGGTTTTCCAAGCGGCAACTTGCCGCGGCGCTGGATGAAGCCGGCATCGCCTATCTGCATTTGCAAAAGCTCGGTACGCCAACCGAGGGCCGTGAAGCAGCGCGAGCCGGCGACATAGAGGCGCTGTGGCGCATCTACGACAAGCACATCAAGACGCCGGAGGCGCGCGAGGCACTCGACGAACTCGCATCGATCGTGCGCTCCGGGCAGCGCATTTGCCTGTTATGCTACGAGCGCGATCCGGAGCAATGCCACCGCAGCCGGATCGCCGCGCTGATGCGAAAGCGCACGCGCGCCAAGATCGAAAATCTGATTCCGCCGCTCTTTTGATTTATTCCGCCGGCTGAACCGCGGGCCGCCGCTTGCCTTCGAGGCTAACGACCATCGTCGCCAGCCCGATCGTCGCCAAGAACAGCAGGAACGCGATCAAGGCATTCACGCCGAGCACCATGCCGAATCCGCCGGCATTATGCAGGAACGCGATGATGGCGATGGCCGCGCCGGCGCTGATGAACAGTAGAAAATACCGCACGGCATAGACCCTGCCGCGCCAGGCATCGGCGGTGTAACGCGCCATGATCATGTCGTTGACGGTGACCTGGCCGTAGATTCCCGCGATCGACAGCGCGAGCGCGATCATCAGGCTGAGGCCGCTGGCATAAATCGCCCACAGATTGCCGAGGAAGCACAGGCCCGTGACGCCCACGAAAATGACATGCGGCGATAGCCAATCCACCAGCCGGCCAACCGTGAGCTGCGCCAGTGCGCCGCACACCAGAACCGCGGTGGCGATGCCGCCGACGAAAATCAGTGGCACATCCTTGGCGACGCCTTCATCGACGATCTTCGGTAATGCGATAGTGAGCACGTTGAATACCAGACCGGCGCTGAGCGCGATAATGAGAAACAGGCCGAACATGATGACCGCAAGCCGCGGCGTAAGCGGCACCGCCGGCTTCGACACCCGCATCTTGGCGTGGTGACGGTCATCCGGCGTGACCCAGAGATAAACAATCCCAGTGACAAGGCAGAACCCGGCCGGCACCAGGAAAGCCGCCCGCCAGCTGATCCAGGCGACCAGCACCGCGCTGATGCCGGCCGCCAATGAAACGCCGAGATTGCCGCAGACGCCGTTGAAGGCCAAAGTGCGCCCGCGGGCGCCGGACGCCTCGATCAGCATCGCCATGCCGACCGGATGATAGATGGCCGCGAACATGCCGAGCGCGAACATAGCGATGGCAAGGCCGACGAGGTTCGGGGCGAAGGCGGCGCCGATCAGTGACAAGCCGCAGCCGAAATAGAACGCCGCCATCATATTGCGGCGGCTCCAGCGGTCGGCGAGCCAGCCGGCCGGCAGCGAAAATACGCCAAAGGCAATGAAAGCCGCGCTCGAGAGCGCGATCAATTCGCTATAGGGCCGTCGGTAGATCACTTCGAGCCCGATCACGACGGTCGGATAGATCAGCAGCACGAAATGGTCGATCGCATGCGCCCAATTGAGAAACAGGATCGACCGCCGTTTGTCGGCTTCACTATGATGGGACACTTGGGCAGAAGTCATATTGGACTCAGGGTTTTGCGAGGGCTTTTGGCGGTATAGCGCGCCGGCGCCCACTTCACTATGCCGAAAACGCAGGTCTCGACTTCGTCCCGGCGACACGCTTTAGTTGCATCGTTGGGTAATGCGTTGGGGCGGAGGCCTCGGTGCGGGGGCGTGTTGGCGCGGCGATTATTTGCGCCGCCTGTCTGTTTGGTTGCGATGCGTTCGCCGGACCCGATGGCGCCGGCGCCAGGTTCCTTATTTTCTCGGGCACCGACTTTTGGCGGAACGGCGGGTTCCTGCACGGCGGCGTGTTGTGGGCCCCGGACGGTCTCGACCAGGACGGCTTCCGTTTCAAAGGCCTCGTGTCCGGCGGATATTACCAATACCAGTCCGGGGCCTTGGGCGATGTCACCGTCAAAGGCCGCGAGGGACTTGCGTTGCTGATGCCAGGGTGGCGTTTCAAGCGCGGAACAACTGAAGTGACGGTGTTCGCCGGCCTCGACATCGAGAACCACCGGTTGAGCCCCGACGACCCATCGAGCGCGCTTCGCGGCAGCGATGTCGGACTGCGCCTGGCCGCAAATATCTGGACGGAGCCCACACCCGACAGCATGGCGGTAGCAGACGCCTCGATTTCGACTATCGCCAAAAGTTACTCGGTCCATGGCGCAATCGGTTGGCGGCTTGCCGACCTGCTTTACTTGGGCCCCGAACTGGCAAGCTTTGCCACCGGCGACTACCGGCAGGACCGGATTGGTGTCCACGTCACCGCGCTGCACTTCGCCAATGTCGATTGGTCGGCCGCAGCCGGCTGGGCGCGCGACAGCGACCGTCGCGCGGGCGCCTATATCCGAATCGGGGTCTCGGCACGGCGTTGACTAGTCGAGCGTGCGGCGGAAGCGAGTCACCGCGATCGTCATCGCCACCAGCATCAGACAGAACATCGCGATCGCATCGTAACTCAGATCCGGCAACGTCGCGCCCTTGAGCATGATCGCGCGCACAATGCGCAGATAATGCGTCAGGGGCAGCGCCTCGCCGATCCATTGCGCCCAGCGCGGCATGCCGGCGAACGGAAACATGAAGCCCGAGAGCAGAATGTTCGGCAGGAAGAACATGAACGACATCTGGATCGCCTGCAGCTGATTCTGCGCGATGGTCGAGAAGGTGTAGCCGATCGACAGATTGGTCGCGATGAACAGCGTGCTCAGCGCCGCCAGCAATGTCAGGCTGCCGAGAATCGGAACGCCGAACAGCAGGATGCCGACGCCGACAATCAGCGACGCCTGAACGAAGCCGACCATCACGTAGGGAATGATCTTGCCGAGCATGATCTCGAGCGGCGAGATCGGCATGGCCAGCAGGCTCTCCATGGTGCCGCGCTCGATCTCGCGCGTGACCGACAGCGCGGTGAAAATCAGCATCGTCATGGTCAGAATGGTACCGACCAGGCCGGGAACGATATTCAGCTGCGTCGCGCCGGCCGGGTTGTAGCGGGCGTGAACCCGCACATCGAACGGCGCCGTCATTTGCGCAGGCAGCACGTCGCGGTCGTGCGCCAGCGCCGTTTGCACCAGCGGACCGAGCGCGCTCAAAGCGGAGCCGGCCGCGACCGGGTCGGTGGCGTCGGCAATCACGAGCAGCGAGGGCCGGTCGCCGCGCCGCACGGCGCGCTCGAAATTGGCCGGAATTTCCAGGGCAAACAAGACGGTCCCGGAAGCGAGCAACCGGTCGATTTCAGCCTCTGTGCGCGGCAATTGCGTCACCTTGAAGTACCGGGTGTTCTCCATCGCGGCGAGAATCGACCGGCTCAGATCGCTGTTCTCCTGCAACAGCACCGCCGTCGGCAGATCGCGCGGCGTGGTATTGATCGCGTAGCCGAACAGCAAAAGTTGGATCAGCGGGATCATCACGATCATCACGAACGACACGCGGTCGCGACGAAGCTGGATGAACTCCTTCACCAGCATGGCGTAAGTGCGCTGCAACGGGCCATGGCCGCGCCGCGGCGGCGCAGCGGAATACGGCATGACTTCGCTCATGGCGCGCCTGTCATTTGAAATTGTCCCTGGCGCGCGTCATCAGGTCGATGAATACGTCTTCGAGCGACGGCGCCGATTTCTTGAAGGCGAGACCCGGCTGGTTGCGATAGGGCGCCAGCGCTCCGTCGAGCGCGGCGCCATCGCGGCCCGACACGTGCAGGCTGTTGCCGAACGGCGCGACCATGTCGACGCCCGGCCGCCCGTTCAGTTGGTCCTGAAGCTGGGCGAGACCCTCGCCGCTCGGCGCGCTCACCGTATATGTCGTCAGATGCGACGCTGCGATTACCTCGTCGACCGTGCCATGCACCAGCAGATCGCCATAGGCGATATAGGCGATCTCATGACACCGCTCGGCCTCGTCCATGTAATGGGTGGACACCAGCACCGTCAGGCCGTCCGCGGCGAGGGCGTGGATCTCGTTCCAGAAGTCGCGGCGCGCTTTCGGGTCGACGCCGGCGGTCGGCTCGTCGAGCAGCAGCAATTGCGGACTTGGCAGCGTGCAGGCGCCGAGCGCCAGCCGCTGCTTCCAGCCGCCCGAGAGTTCATGAGCCAACTGATCCTCGCGCCCGCCCAGGCCGAGCCGCTCGATTGCGGCGCGCGCGGCTTCGGTGGGACGCGGGATGCCGTAAATGCGCGCGATGAATTCCAAGTTCTCGCGCACCGACAGATCTTCGTAGAGACTGAAGCGCTGCGTCATATAGCCGACATGGCGCTTGATCAGACTCGCCTGCGTGCGGATGTTGTAGCCGAGGCAGGTGCCCTCCCCGCCGTCGGGCGTCAGCAACCCGCACAGCATGCGGATCGTGGTTGTCTTGCCGGAGCCGTTGGGGCCGAGAAATCCGTAGATGGTGCCGCGCCTGACCTGCATCGACAGGTCGCGCACCACCGCCCTTCCATCGAACTTCTTGGTCAGGTGATGGACGTCGATGACGATATCGGGCACGTGCGCCGCGGTAGCAGCAATAGCGGCCTGCGCGCTCATTTGGCCGGCCCTTGCGGCATAGGCAGCGTGACGCTGAGCGGCTGACCGACACGGAATTTCTCCGGCCGGTCCGGCCGCGCCTCGATGAGGAAGACCAGCTTGGCGCGCTCCTCCAGGCTGTAGATCACCGGCGGCGTATATTCGGCGCTGAGCGCGATGAAACTGACCTTCGCGGTCAATCCGGCGTCGCAGCCGTCGCAGGACACGCCGATGGTTTCGCCGATCCTGATATTCGGCAAGGTCGCCTGCGGCGCGAAGAAGCGGACCTTCAAATTTTCCGGCGGCAGCAAGGCGACCACGCCGCGGCCGGCAGGCACCGTTTCACCGACGCGGAAATAGACCTGCTGGATCGTTCCGGCAGCCGGGCTGAAAACGCGGCGGCGCGTCAGCCGCGTCTGCGCCGCAGACAGGTTGGCATTGGCCTGGCGCAATGCCGCCTCGGCGTCGTCGTAATTTTTCTGTGTGCCGGCCGCGGTCTGCACCAACTGCTTGGCGCGCTCGAAGGTCTGCTGCGCATTAATGACGGCGGCCTGTCGCACCACCTGATCGGCCTTTTGCAGATCGTCATCGACCGAGAATACCGGCGCGGCCTTGTCAACCTTGTCGCCCTCGCGAACGCTGAGCGTCTCGACCCGCCCGGCCTCGTCCGGGCTGATGAACAGCATGTCGGCCTCGACCCAGCCTTGCAGTTGGTTGTTATCGCCCCTTGAGCAGGCGGCGAGCGGAAGCATCGCGGCGACAAGGAGGACAATGCTGCGAGCCCTCATTACTTCCTGCCTGCAAACAGCACGTCGAGATGCGCCTTCATCAAGGCGCGGACGTCGAGCGGCTCGAAACGGTCGAACAATCCGGTCCACACCACCGCGACGAGGCCGGGCGCCGCGAGAAGCTGCGGAAATTGCGCCAGTGCTTCCGGCACTTCACCGCGGGCGGCGGCGCGGGCGAGCAGCGTGCGCATCGCGGCAAGAATCCGCGACAGCACCTCGCGGTAATAGAATTCGGCGAGGTTCGGGAAACGGCGGCCTTCCGCGATCATCAGCCGGATGACGTCGCGACGGCGCGTGCCGAAAATATCGGTCACGAATATCTCGACCAGTTGATCGGCCACCGCACGCAGCGGCATGTCGGCATCGCGCAACGCCTCGAGCGAGCCGACCACCGGCGTCAGCATGCTGCGGATCAGTTCCTGGAACAGCGCTTCCTTGTCGCGGAAGTACAGGTAGATCGTGCCCTTGGCGACGCCGGCGCGCTTGGCGACGTCGTCGAGCCGCGCGGCGGCAAAGCCCTGGCTGGAGAATTCATCGAGCGCCGCGGCAAGGATGGCATCCCGCCGCTCGGCGCGGCGCGCCTCGCGCGGCGTTCCCGGCGCGGCCCGCACCACCGGCCGGCCGCGAGGATTGTACGCGGCACTGATGCTGCCTGACCTGGGGCGAATCGACATGACGCGACCTAATGACTGACTGGTCAGTCATTGATATCAGCAATCAAGAGCGCCGCCAAGCCGGACATGGTCGAAAAGCCGAAAGGGACGGCCGCAGAACCCGCGCTTAGCGCTTTAGCCTTTGGCGTCACACAGGAAGGTGCGGATCACGCAATCCTTGCCACCGGCCTTGTAGCAGGCGCGCAGCGCGTCGTTCTGGGCACGCCCGAGCCGCGGCCCGGAGGCTGAGCCAGTGGCGCCACAGGGATTGGTCCCATCGACGGCGAGCGCCGAACAGCCATGCTTGACCTGCGCGACGATTTTGCAATCGCTGCCCTGGCATTGTGACATCGCGCTTTTACGGGCGGCATCGATCGACGAGAAATCATAGGCCTGCCCATAGGCGCCACACGACCCTGCGGCGATGACACCTGCCGCACGCGCGGTCGCGAAAGTCACAAGCATCATCGTGGTAATGGCGAGGACCAGCGCCGCGGCGACCAGCGCGCGCATCGCCGATGTCCAGTGATCGGTCCGGTCGATACCCATGCCGGGAACTAAGGGATGAGTCGCGCGCCCGATCAACGATTCGAGTCAGAACCGGCGTTTATTTCCGGCTTGACGGCGGAATGCGACTCGACTCCTGCAGAGCGGCTCGGGGTCACGAAGTTTCGAGACTGGCCTTGGCGAGTTCGTCAGGCGTATCGATATCTGCCAGCGCCGCGGCGCCCGCAACCGGCACTTCGGCCACCGCCTCGGGAACGCTGCCGATCAAGTGCCGCGCGCCGACGTCGCCGGTAATCGCCATCAGGTCCGGGAAAAACCGCCGCGCCCACACTACCGGGTTGCCGCGCCGGCCCGCGATCGTCGGCACCACAACCAGCGCAGCGCGTTCGGGGTCGAATGCGCTGATCAGCCTGTCGATCAGCGCGGCATCGACCTGCGGCATGTCGCCGAGGCAGATCACGGCGCCGTCGGCGTCCGGCGGCACGGTGGCGACGCCAGTGCGCAGCGACGTGCCGAGCCCGTCTGCATAGTCAGGATTGTGGACGAAACGCACGTTCAGCCCGGCGAGCGCGGCTTCGACCTTGTCGCGTTGGTGGCCGGTGACGACGATGACCGGACCTGCCCGAGAGGCAAGCGCCTGCTCGGCGGCGATCCTCACCAATGGCTTGCCGCCGATCTCGGTGATCATCTTGTTGACGGCACCCATCCTGGTCGAGCGGCCGGCCGCCAGCACAACAGCGGCGATGCGCTTGCCGTGCTCGGGAGCGATTTTGCGCGGCTGCGGCCGCGTCACGATCTCCATCAGCAGGCCGCCCACGCCCATGCCGGTGACATCCTCGCGCCCAACCGGCAAGCCGGCGAGCAACCGCATCAGCACCCAGTCGAAACCATTTTCCTTCGGCGAGCGGGCGCAGCCCGGCGCGCCGAGCACCGAAATGCCCCGCGCCTGCCCGACCATCAGCAAATTTCCCGGATCAACCGGCATGCCGAAATGCTCGATGGTGCCACCGACCGCTTCGAGCGCCGCCGGAATGACGTCGCGCCGGTCGGCGATGGCAGATGCGCCGAACACGACGACGAGCTCGGCGCCGGCCCGCAGCACCTCGTCGATCGCCTTGGCGAGCGCGGCTTCCTCATGCGGCACGCGGCGCTCGGCGACGATCAAGGCGCCGGCCGGCGCGATGCGCTCGCTCATGACCCTGATCGTCTTGTCGACGACTTTCGGCGCCAGACCCGGCAGCAAGGTCGAGACCACGCCGAGCTTGTGCACCTTGTACGGCGCGACGCGAATGACCGGCTTCGCCTTCGTCACTTGCGCCAGCGCGGCGTCGCGGGCGGACGCCGCGACCGCGAACGGAATGATCTTGACCGTCGCGATCATCTCGCCTTCGACTACCGGCTTGAACTCTGGCAGCGTTGCGAACGTCACGGCTTCGTCGACCCGGTTGAGCCGGTCGACCGCGCCTCTGTCGACCACGAGAACGCCGGCGGCTTCCGCAAACAGATTGCAGCGCCCGGTGAAAGCGCGGTCGACGCGCACGCCCTGCCCCGCCACGGCAACGGCGATTTCGGCAGCGGCCTGATCCTCGCCGATATCGCCAGGTTCGAGCCGGACCACGACAATTTCGGCGACGCCCGCGGCCTTCAGCGCGGCGACCTCTTTCTCGCCGATCAAGGTGCCCTTCCTGAGCACGAGGTCGCCCTTGCGGATCGAATGCACCGCCGTGGCGCCGAGCGCCTCGTCGGGGGCAACCGCACCAAATTTCATGGTGTAACTCCGTCATTCCGAGGCGCGAGCGCAGCGAGCGAACCCGGAATCCAGAGCGGCTTGCCGTGTCGCCGCTGGATTCCGGGTCCGGCCCTACGGGCCGTCCCGGAATGACGATTGGGGCTCATGCCGCCTCCGCAGCCTTGTCCGAGGTTTGGCGCAGCCTCGCGGTCATCTCGGCCATGATCGAGACCGCGATTTCGGCCGGGGAGATGGCGCCGATATCCAGTCCGATCGGCGCATGAATGCGCGCTAGGTCGGCGTCGGTCAGTCCCTGCTCTTTCAGTCGAGCAAGGCGCTTGGCATGAGTCTTCCGCGACCCAAGGGCGCCGATATAGAAGCAATCGCGCGCCAGCGCGTGAAGCAGCGCCGGGTCGTCGATCTTCGGGTCGTGCGTCAGCGCCACGAAGGCGGTGTAATGATCGACATTGAGCGGCGGCAGCGCGACGTCCGGCCACTCGGCGATCACCTTGACGTCGGGGAAGCGCTCGATCGAGGCGAAGGCCGTGCGCGGGTCGACGATGGTGACGTCGTAGCCGAGCAATTGCCCGATCGGGGCCAGCGTCTGCGAAATATGCACCGCGCCGGTGATGATGAGCTGCGGCGACGGCACGTGCACAGTGAGGAACACCTTGCCCTGCGGCGCATCTTCCATGCCGCTTTTCGCCATGCGGATGCGCTTTTCGATCAGCACCTTGAGCGGATCTCTGGCGGCGTCGGCGGCCTTGACCAGCCGCTGCTCGCCGCCGGCAATATCGGTGACCAGCACCACCGCGCGGCGCGCGGCACGTTCGGCATTCAGCGTATGGAGGATGTCGAGCTTCAAGGTCAGCCTACCTTCTCGACATAGACGCGGATGGTGCCGCCGCAGGACAGCCCGACATTCCACGCGGTCTCGTCGGCGACGCCGAATTCCAGCATTTTCGGCTTGCCGCTGTCGATCACGTCGATCGCTTCGGTCACCACCGCGCCCTCGACGCAGCCACCCGACACCGAGCCGAGGAAATTGCCGTCATTGTCGATCACCAGATTGGAGCCGACCGGGCGCGGCGCCGAGCCCCAGGTTTCCACCACGGTCGCCAGCGCAACGCCGCGGCCGTCCTTGCGCCAGTCTTCGGCGGCTTTGAGAATGTCTTCATCGCGCGAGAGCATTGTCATCTCCTTCAAGCAACCTTCTTCAGCCACGCCTTCGGATCGTAGTCCTTCACCGGCAGCCCGGACAAAGAGCGCACCAGCCCGGCCATTGAATCGAGGTTATGGATCGGCCGCAATTCGTCGACATGCGGCAGCATCGCCTTTACGCCCTTGGCCCGCGCCTCGAAGCCCTCGAAGCGCAGCAGCGGATTGAGCCAAACGAGCCGCCGGCATGAGCGGTGCAGGCGGTCCATCTCGAAGCCGAGCGTGTCGTCGCCGTCGCGCTCGAGGCCGTCAGTGATCAGCAGCACCATCGCGCCCTGGGTCAGCACCCGGCGCGCCCAGTGCTTGTTGAAGGCGTGCAGCGATGAGGCGATGCGGGTGCCACCCGACCAATCGAGAACGTGGCTCGAGCAGGCGGCGAGTGCCTCGTCGGGATCGCGTTCGCGTAATGCGCGGGTCACATTGGTCAGCCTGGTGCCGAACAGGAACGTCGTCACGCGCTTTCGCGCATCGGTCACCGCATGGAGGAAATGCAGGAACAGCCGGGTGTATTGGCTCATCGAGCCGGAAATATCGAGCAGCGCCACGATCGGCGGCTCCTTGAGGCGCGGTCCCAGATATTTCAGATCGATCACGGCGCCGCCGGCCTTCATGCTGGCGCGCAAGGTGCGGCGGATGTCGATGATGTGGCCCTGGCGGTGCGGCGCGAGGCGGCGAGTGCGCACCAGATTGAGCGGGAGCACAAGTTTGGCGATGGCGTCCTTGGCGGCCGCGATCTCGGCCGCCGACATCTGCGCGAAATCCTTGTGGGCCAGCACGTCGCGGTCGGAGACCGTGAGCCGCATGTCGATCTCGACCTCGGAATTTTCGCGCTCCTTCGCGTCGAGGCCGGCGAACAGTGCTTCCTGGATGCGCTGCGTGCCCGGCGGCGGCGGCTGTTCGGCCTGTGGCGGCGCCTGCGGCAGCATCGCGGCGATCAGCTTTTCGAGATAGGCGCGTTTGCGGAAGAACATGCGGAACGCCTGGTCGAACAGGATCGAATGCTCGTGGCGCTTCACGAACACAGCATGCAGCGTCCAGTAGAAGTCGTCGCGGGTGCCGACGCCGGCCGCCCTGACCGCTTCGAGCGCGTCGAGCACCGAGCCGGGACCGACCGGCATGCCGGCGGCGCGCAACGCGCGCGCGAAGTAGAGGATATTGTCGGCCAGCGTGCCTGTCTGCGATGTTGCGGACCGTTCGGCCATCACCTACTCCGCCGCGCGCAAATCGGACTTCACCTCGTCAAGCAGGTGCTTGACCTTGCTGTCGTCGAGCCGCGCAATGTCGTCCTGATATTTCAGCAGCACGCCGAGCGTGTCGGATACGGTCGCGGGACCGAGCGCAACGGCGTCGAGCTCGGTCAAGGCACCAGCCCAGTCGAGCGTCTCGGCAACGCCCGGCGACTTAAACAAATCCTCCTTGCGCAGCGCCTGGACGAAGGCGACCACCTGCTCGGACAACTTCTTGCCGATATTCGGCACCCTGGCGCGCAATATTTTCAGTTCGCGCGCGGCGTCGGGATAGCCGACCCAGTGATAGAGGCAGCGGCGCTTGAGCGCGTCGTGCACCTCGCGGGTACGGTTCGAGGTGATGACGACGATCGGCGGATGCGCCGCCTTGATCGTCCCCATCTCCGGCACCGTGACCTGATAGTCCGACAGCACTTCGAGCAGGAATGCCTCGAAAGCTTCGTCGGTGCGGTCGATCTCGTCGATCAGCAGCACCGGCGGCCCGTCAGAGTCGGGCTCGAGCGCCTGCAAGAGCGGGCGCTTGATCAGGAAGCGTTCGGAGAACACGTCGTGCTCGATGCGGTCCTTGTCGCCTTCGCCTTCCGCTTCGGCGAGACGAATGGCGATCATCTGCGCGCCGTAATTCCACTCATAAACTGCGGCGGCGACGTCGAGCCCTTCGTAACACTGCAGCCGGATCAACTTGCGGCCGAGCGTCGCGGCCAGCACCTTGGCGATCTCGGTCTTGCCGACACCGGCCTCACCCTCGAGGAAGATCGGCCGTTGCATCCGCAGCGCGAGATAGAGCACCGTTGCCAGCGAGCGATCGGCGACATAATCGGCCTCGCCGACCAGCTTGAGGGTGGCGTCTATCGAGGACGGGAGCGGCTTGCCGGGCATGATCATTTATCGCTTTCGGGGGGTACTTTATCCTAGCGCGGGCACGCCTTATATGTAGGCCTGCAACGGCCTTTGGGCCAGTGAGGGGCAGCCATGTCAAACTCCGCCGAACTCGAAAAACAGGGCACCAAACCGGCTTTGCGGCTGCCCACCATCGACCCCGGGGTGCGCATCGGCCATGTTCACCTCAAGGTCGCCGACCTGCAGCGGGCGCTCGATTTCTACTCCGGCGTGCTGGGTTTCGAGGTGACCACGACCCGGCCCGGCGCCGCCTTCATCTCGGCCGGCGGCTATCATCACCACCTCGCCCTCAACACCTGGGAGAGCAAAGGCGGCTCGCCCCCGGCGCCCGGCACCACCGGGCTCTACCACACCGCCATTCTCTACCCGACCCGCAAGCTGCTGGCCGACGCGCTGAGCCGGCTGATCGCGGCCCGCATCCCGCTCGAAGGCGCCAGCGACCACGGCGTCTCCGAGGCGCTCTATCTGCGCGATCCCGACGATAATGGCGTCGAACTGTATTGGGACCGGCCGAAGAACAAATGGCCGAAGCGCGCCGATGGCGGCTTGCAGATGTTCACCAACCCGCTCGACCTGCACGATCTGCTGGCGGAGCTCGATAAAGCGCCTTGACCACAGCTCCAGCGATCTCCAACGCCCGCGAACTGGCTCGCGCGGCGTCCGACTTCGAGTCGGACATCGCCACCGTCCAGAGCATCAATGCGGTGCCTCGCATCCTTGAGGTCATTTGCCGCATCACCGGCATGGGCTTCTCCGCGGTCGCGCGCGTAACCGAAGAGCGCTGGGTCTGCTGCGCGGTTCGCGACGAAATCGCGTTTGGCCTGGCGCCAGGCGGCGAGCTGACGGTCGAAACGACGATCTGCAACGAAATTCGCCAAAACGGCCAGGCGGTCGTGATTGATCACGTGACCGAGGACGACGTCTATTGCGGCCATCCAACTCCCGCAATGTATGGCTTCCAGAGCTACATATCGACCCCCATCATGCTGCCGGATGGCAGATTCTTCGGGACACTATGCGCGATCGATCCAAAGCCGGCGCGCGTCAAGGCGCCCGAGATCGTCGGCATGTTCAAGCTGTTTGCCGAATTGATCGCCGATCAGATCGTTGCAACCGAACGGCTCGCGACCACCGAGGCCAGCCTGATCGACGAAAGAAAGATGGCGGAGTTACGCGATCAATTCATTGCCGTGCTCGGCCACGATCTGCGAAATCCGCTGGCGTCGATTTCCGCAGGGGTCCGCCTGGTACAGCGGGCGAAAACGGCGGACCAAATCGCCGATATCTATTCCATGATGGAAAAAAGCGTGACACGCATGTCGCGGCTGATCGAAGATGTGCTCGACTTCGCGCGGGGTAAATTGGGCGCGGGACTTAATGTCAGCCGCTCTCTGGAGCCACTGACGGCGGATCTTCAGCAGGTCATCGACGAGCAACGCTCGATCTTCCCCGACCGGCAGATCGATGCCGCCATCGCGCTGGACGAGCCGGTCGATTGCGATCCGGCCCGGATCGCCCGGCTGTTCTCGAACTTGCTGGCCAATGCCCTGTCGCATGGCGAACAGACGGGAGTGGTAAAGGTCGACGCAACGGCCCGCGGCGGAGTATTCGAGCTGTCGGTCGCCAATTCCGGCCCGGCTATTCCCCCGGCTGCGATCAAATCTCTCTTCAAGCCGTTTTATCGCGCCGCGGTGGGGCCATCCCGGGAAGGGCTGGGTTTGGGCCTGTACATTTGCTCCGAAATCGCCCGCGCCCATGGCGGAACGCTCGACGTGGCGTCGACCCCGGCACAAACCCGCTTCACATTCAGAATGCCGACCCATTGAGCCGTGCCGCTCGCAACGCCTAAGCCGCGGCCGATGTGCCCTGAACGGCGTTGATCCGCACCGCGGTTCTGGGGCTGCTCTGGATGGTCTGGAACACCACGCAGTAGCGCTCGGTGACACGAAGGAGCTGCTCGAGTCTGTGCTGAGGCGCGTCGGTCTCGACGTCGAAGCGCAGCCGGATCTCCGTGAAGCCGACCGGAACATCCTCCGCGACGCCGAGCGTGCCGCGCAGATCGACGTCGCCTTCCACCGAAATAGCCGCCGACCTGATCGGAATGTCGAGCATGGTCGCCGCCGCCTTCAGCGAGACGCCGGCGCAAGCAACGAGCGCCTCAAGCAGCAGGTCGCCCGAACAGAGATCGAGGCCCGACCCGCCGCATTTCGGATGGATGCCGGCGACCGCCAATCCGCGTCCGGTCTCGACCTTGCAGGTTATGGTCGAGTCGTCAGCGGCGCCTTTGGCCCTCAATGTCAGGAGCGCGGCCTTGGCATCGGTCCGGTAGCGTTCCTTGAGCGGCTCCTGCGATGACCGGAATTTTTCAGCTTGCATGATCGTCTCCTTGGATTGGTATTCGCTTGTTCGCCGCGGACCCTACTCAGCGACGGCCTGGCCCGACCCGCCCAATTCGGCCGGGAAGTCCTTGAGCTTGGGCAGCCCGTCCTTCATCGGCAGCACCGTCTCGGCATAGTTGACGTGCACGCCGGGGCTGAACGCCAAGGTCGGTGTCGTCGCGGCATAGACGTCGACCAGCCCCAAAGGCGGGTGGTCGGTCATCAGGTGACCGCCGCACTTTTTGCAGAATTGCCGGTCGCTCGTTGGCGTCTTCATGAAGCGGCCGAGATGTTCGGCGCCCTTGGTCACCTTTACGTTGGCGGGCTTCCACAACGTGAAGGCATTGACCGGCGCCGCCGACCACGACCGGCAGGAACTGCAATGGCAGTAGCCCATCGCCTCGGGAGCGCCAAGGACTTCGATCTCCACGGCCCCGCAGAAACATGCACCTTTATGCGTCGTCATTTTTTCTGTCCTTATGCTGTCGAAACTTGCTGACTATGTGCGCCATCATCGGCGGCGCGCTGCAGCGAATACCTAAGCGCCGCCGCTGACAAGTGAATGACCGCGCGTCCGCATTGCTTGACACCGCGTCCGGAAATCGGCCCTCTGATCGCGGGCATAGGCACGCGATGCCCGTAGTCAGGCGGGGGCCGAATGGCTGCGGATGTCCTATCTGACCTGTTGAAGACCGTACGGCTGACCGGCGCGGCGTTCTTCGATATCGCGGCGGAGCCGCCATGGGCCGTGGCTTCGCCGCCGCGGGACTTGATCCTGCCGCGGATACTTCCCGGCGCCGACCATCTGATCGCCTATCACGCGGTGACCGCCGGCCGCTGCTTCGCCACCGTCGCCGGCGGCGCGCCGGTTGCGGTCGAAGCCGGTGAAGTCATCGTTTTCACCAATGGCGACCCGCACATCATGTCGAGCAGCCCCGGCATGCGCGCCGATCCGGCCTCGCCGGACGTGCTCGAAATAGCCGCTGCCGCGCAAATGCCGTTCCATCTCAATTACGCCGGCGGCGGTCCGGCCTCGGCCAAGCTGGTCTGCGGCTATCTCGCCTGCGATGCGCGGCCGTTCAATCCTTTGATCGAGGCCCTGCCGCCCGTCATCAAGGCGGGAAACCCGAACAACGCCGACGCGGGCTGGCTCGGTCAATTCATCCGCTTCGCGGTCGCGGAAGCGGCCGAGAAGCGCGCGGGCGGCGAGACCGTGCTCAACAAGCTGAGCGAGCTGATGTTCATCGACGTGGTGCGCCGCTATATCGCGACGCTGCCGCCGGAAAATGCCGGCTGGCTGGCGGGCCTGCGCGATCCAATGGTCGGCAAGGCTTTAACGCTGATCCATGACAAGCCCGCCCACGACTGGACGATTGAATCCCTGGCGAAACAGGCCGGCCTGTCGCGCTCGGTGCTCGCCGAACGCTTTACCCAGGTGGTCGGAATGCCGCCGATGCACTACCTCGCCCGATGGCGGATGCAGATCGCGTCTGAACTGCTGCGCAGCGGCAACGCCAATATTGCAAGCATCGCCGCGCGCATCGGCTACGAATCCGAGGTGGCCTTCAGCCGCGCCTTCAAGAAGATGATCGGCGTGCCGCCCTCGTCCTGGCGCCAGCGCGTCCGGCCCGGGCGATAGCGGCTTCGAATAAACGCCGGCTAAATTCGGCTGCCGGCCACATTGCACGGCCGTTCCCCGCGCGTCATGCTGTTCGCGAATCTCCGCGCCGCACCGGAGCACGCACGCATGTCCGACAACGATTCTTTCACCGAGATCACCCGAACCTCCTGGCTGTCGCGCATCGGCGGCTCGATCCTCGGTTTTCTGTTCGGCATCGTCCTGGTCATCGGCTCAGGCGCCCTGCTGTTCTGGAACGAAGGCCGCGCCGTCCAGACCGCGAAGTCGCTGGCCGAAGGCAGCGGCCTGGTGATCGACCTCGGTGCGGACGCGATCGATCCGGCCAACCAAGGTAAGCTCATTCACGTTAGCGGCGACATCAAGACCGCGAGCCGCATCGCCGATCCGCAATTTGGCGTCTCGGTGGACGGCGTCCGGCTGGTGCGCACCGTCGAGATGTACCAATGGAAGGAAGACAAGCATTCCGAGACGCACAAGAATCTCGGCGGTTCGGAAGAGACGACCACGACTTATACTTATTCGCGCGCCTGGGCGCCGGACCGCGTCGACTCCAACAAGTTCCGCCGTCCCGACGGCCACGACAACCCGGACATGCGCTACCGGCGAGCGACATTCACCAGCAAGGACGCGAGCCTTGGTGCATTTCGTCCGGGTCCAGCCGTGCTGTCGGAATTGCCGGCGAGCGAAGACGTGGCATTGGATTCATCTTCGGCCAAGGCACTCGTAAGCCACGTCGGCGGGCCGATCCAGGTGAGCGGCTCCAACTATTATCTCGGCAGCGATCCGGGGACCCCGCGGATCGGTGACCTGCGCGTTTCGTTCCAGGTAGCGCCGCAAGGGCCCGCCAGCATCGTCGGCCAGCAACAAGGCAAGGATTTTGCCGAATATCAGACCCAGGCCGGCGACCGGCTGCTGATGGTCAAGCCCGGCACCGTCTCAGCAGCGGCGATGTTCAAGTCCGCGGCGGACGATAACCGGATCCTGACGTGGATACTGCGTGCCGTCGGCGCCGTCGCGATGTGGATCGGCTTTGCGCTGCTCTTTGGGCCGATCACGACGATCGCCGATGTCATTCCCATCATTGGCGACATCCTCGGCGCCGGCACGACTCTCGCCGCACTGGTCATCACCTTTGTCGTCGCGCCGGTGATCATCGCTATCGCTTGGCTGTGGTACCGGCCGCTCGTCTCGATCATCGCACTGGTGATCGGCGGCGCGCTTGCCTTCGTTTTCAGGGCCCTGGCGCGCTCGCGGGCCAATGTACGCGGCGCAAGAGTCGCCCCAGCCAAGTAGCGCTACAGCTTGAACGCCGCGCGCACCGCTGCAGTGATGTCCTGCATGGACCGTTTGGCAATCGCGCCGTCATAGCCGCCGGAGGCACCGATGGTGCGGCAATGCGCGCGCGCCTTTCTCAGGTCCGCGGCGGGCGCACCGTTCACGAACGTCGTCAGGCCGCTGCTGCGCTCGATCCATTTTCCGGCCTGCACTTCCTCATAAATGCATTGGCTGGAATTCTGGGCGCGGCGCTCGGTCCAGGCCGTCAATCCCGGCACGTCCCAATCATGCTTGGCGCCGGGATAGACGTGGAGCGCAAGCTTGCCACCCGCCGTTTCGAATTTCCTGGCGTATTCGCGACAGGCGGCGGTGCCGACGTAAGTATCGTCGCCGCCGAGCAACATATGGAGCGGGGCGCCGGAGGGGCTGAAGTCGAGCGGCATGTCGCCGCACCACGGATACAGCGCGATCAGCAGCGAAAACCGCGCGTCGTCCTTGGCGGCATCGGCGCGGTAGCGGCGCAGCGCCGCCTTGATGGCCACGGTGCCGCCCTTGGAGAATCCGATGAGACCGATGCGCTCGGGATCGATTTTCGGATGGGCCGCGATCACCTTGAGCACTGCGAACGCATCGGCCAGCATGTCGGCGTCGGTGACTGTGGATTGGTCGTTGACGGTGGTGCGGACACCGCGCGGCGTGAAGCTGTCGATCACGACGCCGGCGACGCCGAGGCCATTGAACGCCCGCGCATAGGCGCCTTCGCGCTGGTCCCGCACCCCGCCCGAGCCATGCGAAATGATGATCGCCGGCACCTTGCCGGCACTGGACTTCGGCAGGGACAATTCGACCGGCAGGCTCAGCCGGTTGCCATGCGATTCCCGCTCGACCTTGATGGTCTCGACAGTCTGCGCCGCCGCCTGCCCGCCTGACGCAATAGCGGCGGCGAGGAGCAAGCCCCTCACCGTTCCCGCCAGGCAGCGCATCACAGCTACGCGGTCGCCTTGGCCAGCGCGCGGCGCGCCAGCACCGCGACGAGATGGGCGCGGTACTCCGCCGAGGCGTGAATATCGCTGTTCATGCCGTTCGCCGGTATCGTCATGCCCTCGATCGACTTCGCCGCGAAGCGCTTCTTGAGCGCCTCCTCGAACGACTTCACCCGGAACACGCCATTCGAGCCCGCGCCGGTGACAGCAACGCGGATATCATCGCCGCGCTTCGACACGAACACGCCGACCAGCGCAAAGCCCGAAGCCGGGTGCTTGAACTTCTCGTAGGCTGCCTTCTTGGCGATCGGGAACATGATCTTGGTGATGATCTCGTTTTCCTCGAGCGCGGTCGAGAACATGCCGGTGAAGAAATCGTCGGCGGCGATGCGCCGCTTGTTGGTGACGATTGTTGCACCGAGGCCGAGGCAGGCGGCCGGATAATCGGCGTTCGGATCGTTATTGGCGACCGAGCCGCCGATCGTGCCGCGATTGCGCACCTGCGGATCGCCGATCGAGCCGGGAACCGAAGCGAGGCCCGGCAGCGCATCTTTCACCACTTGCGAATTGGCGACGTCGGCGTGCCGCGTCATGGCGCCGATCACGATCGAGCGGCCCTTGAGCTCGATACCCGTCATGTCCTCGACGCCGTTGAGGTCGATCAGCGCCGAAGGTTGCGCCAGCCGCTGCTTCATCACCGGGATCAGCGAGTGGCCGCCGGCCAGCAGCTTGGCATCGGGATGCTTGGCCAGAAGATTGGCGGCCTGCCGCGCGGTGGTCGGGCGATGGAACGTGAAGTTGTACATGGCTTTCTCCGTTAATTCGTCGTTGCGCGCGCCGCGCTGACGCGCTGCATCGCCGCCCAGACCGCCGGCGCGGTCGCCGGCATGGCGATTTGTTCACTGCCGATCGCATCGGTGATGGCATTGATCACCGCGGCCGGCGCGGCGATCGCGCCGGCCTCGCCGCAGCCCTTGATGCCGAGCGGGTTGGACGGCGATCTGGTTTCGGTCAGGCCGATCTTGAACGACGGCAAATCGTGCGCGCGCGGCATGGTGTAGTCCATCAGCGAGCCGCTGACGAGTTGCCCGGCCTTGTCGTAAACGACGCCTTCGAGCAGCGCCTGGCCGATGCCCTGCGCGATGCCGCCATGAACCTGGCCCTCGACGATCATCGGGTTGATCACGGTGCCGAAGTCGTCGACCGCGGTCCAGTTGACGATCGCGGTCAATCCGGTGTCGCGGTCGACCTCGACCTCGCAGATGTGACAGCCGGCCGGGAAGGTGAAATTGGTCGGGTCGTAGAACGAGGTTTCCTTCAGCCCCGGCTCGAGCTCGGCGCCGGTGAATTTGTGCGCGATATAGGCGTTGAGCGCGACGTCGCCCCAGGCCGCCGACTTGTCGGTGCCGGCCACTGTGAACTTGCCGTCCTTGAACTCGATGTCGCCTTCCGCCGCTTCCAGCATGAAGGCGGCGACCTTCTTCGCCTTGGCTTCGACCTTGTCGAGCGCCTTGACGATCGCCGACATGCCGACCGCGCCGGAGCGCGAGCCGTAAGTGCCCATGCCGAACTGCACCTTGTCGGTGTCGCCATGCACGATCGAGACGTTGTCGATCGGGATACCGAGCCGTTCCGAGACCAGTTGCGCGAACGTGGTCTCGTGGCCCTGCCCGTGCGCGTGGCAGCCGGTGAGCACTTCGACCGAACCGGTCGGATTGACCCGCACCTCGGCGGATTCCCATAAGCCGACGCCGGCGCCGAGCGAGCCGACCGCCTGCGACGGCGCGATGCCACAGGCCTCGATATAGGTCGAATAGCCCATGCCGCGCAGCTTGCCGTTGCGCGCGGATTCGCGCTTGCGCTTGCCGAAGCCCTTCACGTCGGCAAGCTCCATCGCCTTCTTCAGCGACGCCTGATAGTCGCCGGCGTCGTAGTTCATGATCACCGGCGTCTGGTGCGGAAACGTCTTGATGAAATTCTTCTTGCGCAGATCGGCGGGATCGACGCCCAGTTCGCGGGCGCCGATCTCGACCAGGCGCTCGACCACGAAGGTCGCTTCCGGCCGCCCGGCGCCGCGATAGGCGTCGACCGGCACGGTGTTGGTGTAGACCGCGTCGACCTCACAGTAGATTTGCGGGATCGCGTACTGCCCCGACAGTAAGGTGCCGTACAGATAGGTCGGCACCGACGACGAGAACGTCGACATGTAAGCGCCGAGATTGGCGATGGTCTTGGCGCGCAAAGCGAGGATCTTGCCGTCACCGTCGAACGCCATTTCCGCGTGCGTGACGTGGTCGCGGCCATGCGCATCGGTGACGAACGCTTCCATGCGGTCGGAGGTCCACTTCACCGGACGGTTGGTCTTGCGTGCTGCCCACAGGCAGACGACCTCCTCCGGATAGATGAAAATCTTCGAGCCGAAGCCGCCGCCGACATCCGGCGCGATGACGCGCAACTTGTGTTCAGGCGCCATGCCGACGAAGGCGGCGATGACCAGTCGCGCGACATGCGGGTTCTGCGAGGTGTTCCACAGCGTCAGATGGTCGGTGCCGGCATCATATTCGGCGAGCGCCACGCGCGGCTCGATCGCGTTCGGCGCCAGCCGGTTGTTGACGAGGTCGATCTTGGTGACGTGCTTGGCGGCCTTGAAGGCCTCGCCCACCGCTTTCGGATCGCCGAGATGCCACTGGTAGATCGTATTGTTGGCGATATCGGCGTGGACCTGCGGCGCGCCTTTGTCCCGCGCCTTGGCCGGGTCAACCACCGCCGGCAGCACCTCGTAATCGACCTTGACCTTTTCGGCGGCGTCGCGGCCCTGCGCCTTGGTCTCCGCAATCACCACCGCGACCGCGTCACCGACATGATTGACCTTGCCGTTGGCGAGCGCCGGATGCGCCGCCATCTTCATCGGCGTGCCGTCCTTGGAATGGATCATCCAGCCGCAGATCAGGTTGCCGATCTTGTCGGTGGCGAGATCGGCGCCGGTCAGCACCGCGACCACGCCCGGCATCTTGCTCGCCTCGGCGGCATCGATGCTCCTGACCTTGGCGTGGGCATGCGGCGAGCGCACGAACACCGCGCGGGTCTCGCCCGCTATGACAACGTCATCGGTATATTGGCCCTTGCCGGTGATGAAACGAACGTCTTCCTTGCGGCGCACCGCCGCGCCGATCCCGGTCGCGCTCATGGCGGTCTTCTCCCGTTGTGTTTTTTGAATTGTCAGCTCGCGAGAATCATTCCTGTCACTTCGCCATTGCCCGGGCGCCGGCGGCCACCGCCTTGACGATGTTGTGGTAGCCGGTGCAGCGGCAGATATTGCCGTCGAGCTCCTCGCGGATGGTGTGGTCGTCGAGCTCATTGCCCTTGCGGCGCACGATGTCGAGTGCCGACATGATCATGCCGGGGGTGCAGTAGCCGCATTGCAGGCCGTGGTTTTCGCGGAACGCCTCCTGCATCGGATGCAGTTCGGTCGCCGACGGCGCGATGCCTTCGATGGTGGTGATATTGGCGCCTTCGAGTTGCAGCGCCAGCAGCGTGCAGGACTTCATCGCCACGCCGTCGACGTGGACGACGCAGGCGCCGCATTGCGAGGTGTCACAGCCGACATGGGTGCCGGTGAGACGCAGGTCTTCACGCAGGAATTGCACCAGCAGCGTACGTTCTTCGATATTGCCGGAGACGGCTTTGCCGTTCACCGTCATGGACACTTTCGGCATGCAATTTCCTCCCAATTCGGGCCATTTGCCCGATTTTATGGCCTCAATCGAAAAACCGATCGCTGGCTTACGCGAAAACCCGCCGGTTTTCTCCGGTTTTTCAAATTGGAACAAGTCTGAACCTTAGCCGCCGGGCTGGTCAAGGCACTTGCGGCGCCCCCCGAAGGCAATTGTGCCTCAGGGACCGCCGACCGCTTTGGCGAAATTCGCGAAAAAATCGTCGGCCACCTTCTTGGCGGCGCCGTTGACCAAGCGCTGGCCAAGCTGCGCCAGCTTGCCGCCGATCTGCGCCTCGACGTCATAGGTGAGCAGCGTGCCGCCATCCTTGTCGGTAAGCTTGACGGTGGCGCCGCCTTTGGCGAAGCCGGCGACACCGCCGTCGCCCTCGCCGGAGATCTTGTAGCCATTCGGCGGATCGAGATCGGTCAGGTGGACATTGCCCTTGAAGCGCGCCTTCACCGGGCCGATTTTGCTGACCGCGACCGCGGTCATTTCGGTGTCGGACAGCTTGACCAGTTCCTCACAGCCCGGAATGCAGGCCTTGAGCACCTCGGCATCGTTAAGCTTCGCCCACACGACGTCCTTGGGAGCCGGCAGTTGGACTTCGCCGGTCATTGTCATTGCCATGCAGGTCACTCCTTGCCGGAAACGGACTTCATATCGGCAACGTATTTGCCGAATGATGCGCTGATTATCCCATCGACCATCGGCAGGCAATCGGGCGGAAAGTCCTGGCGCACCCGGCCACCGTGATCGGCGACCCGAGCAAGGAAGCTGTCCAGATGGCGCATTGCCCCGGTCGGCAAATCGTGCAGCACCATCAGCGTCCAGGCTCTTTCGCTGCATTGCGCCAGCGCCCGGTCGACCCAGCCGTCCGGATCGTTCCAGTCACGCGGGATCGAATTCCAAAGCACGCAAGTGTACTTGCCGCGCGCCAGGAAATCCGCCGCTTCGCTACTGAGGAGGTGCGGACCGAGCTTGCCACCGCCACCCTGCGGCCGGAAATACCGGTGCGGGCTCGCCAACGACCCGAGTTCGTCCTGCGTGCGGCCGATCTCACGCTCGGCAAGCCCGGCCTCTTTGCGCAGGCCGAGCGGTCCTGAGTGGGTGTAGCTGTGGTTGCCGATCCAGTGGCCTTCGGCCGCCGCGCGCTCGCAAAGCGCGCGGCGTCCCGGCATTGCAAGGCTTTTTCCGATCACGAAAAAACTCGCGCGTACCTCATGGCTTGCGAGCGTATCGAGCACCAGCGGGGTCGCTTCCGGGTCCGGGCCATTGTCGAATGTGAGTGTAAGATCGAACATCGCGCCGCTATGCAGCCGATTTTGCGCCGCACCGCAAGGTGCAAAGCGAGGCAGATGGGTTGGCGTGAGCCGCGCCGCCGCTTAGTGTGCGCCCCATAAGAAACGGAGGAACGTTCATGCCAATGATCGACGCCGACGGCTGTCCGATCAATGTCGAAGTCGAAGGCCGCGACGGCGCCCCCGTTCTGATGCTGTCGAACTCGCTCGGCACCAATCTGCACATGTGGGACGCGCAAGCCCCGGAATGGGCGAAGCATTTCCGCCTGGTGCGTTATGACCGCCGCGGCCACGGCAAGTCCGGCGCGCCGAAGGGGCCCTATTCGATGGAGCGGCTCGGCCGCGACGTGCTGGCGGTGCTTGACGCGCTGAAAATCGAGAAGATCAACTGGTGCGGCCTGTCGATGGGCGGCATGGTCGGCATGTGGCTCGGCGCCAATGCACCGGAACGGCTCAACAAGCTGATCCTGTCCAATACCAATGCCTATTACGCCGACAAGACGCCGTGGGCCGATCGCATCAAGATCGTGCGCGAAAACGGACTGGCGTCGATCGTCGGCATGAATATGGAGCGCTGGTTCACCAAAGGCTTCCGCGACAGTCATCCAAAGATCATTGCCGACTTCACGACGATGTTCGTCGCCACCAAAATCGATGGCTATGTCGGCTGCGTCGAGGCGATCCGCGGCATGGACCACCGCCCGCTGCTGCCAAAGATCAAGACGCCGACCTTGATCATCGCCGGCCGCCACGACCCCGCCACCACGGTCGCGCAGGGCGAATGTCTGCGCGACAATATTCCGGGCGCGACCATGACCGTGCTCGACGCCGCCCACATCTCCAATGTCGAGCAGCCGGTGCTCTACACCAGGACCGTGCTCGACTACATCGGGTGACATAATGGACGACAAAGAACGCCATGAGCGCGGCATGACGCGCCGCCGCAAGGTGCTCGGCAATGCCTGGGTCGACCGCTCGGTCGCCAACAAGACCGCATTCAACGCGGAATTCCAGGACCTGATCACGCGCTATGCCTGGGGTGAGATCTGGACGCGGCCGCATTACGACGAGCGCACCCGTCGCATTCTGGTGATCGGCTCGATGATCGCGCTCGGCCACTGGGACGAATTTCGCCTGCATGTCGGCGCGGCGCTGCGCGAAGGCGGCTTCACGCCCGACGACATCAAGGAAATCATCTTGCAGCAGGCGATCTATTGCGGCGTGCCGGCGGCCAATCATGCCTTCAAGGAGGCCGGCGACATCATCGCCGGCCTGAACAAGACAAAATAGCGCCGGCCGTCAGTCTTTTCGGCCGCCCGCGCGTTGTCAGCCGACAGCAGCGGAGGCGTCAATGGTCGACGTGCGCAAGGGCATGCCACCGGTCAAGCTCGACCAGGAGGAATTCGAACGGCGGTTCCTGCTGCGCTTCAAGGACCCGGCGTTCGATCCGTTGCGCGCCGAACTGAATAAAATCGCCGACGCCGCCTGGGACGGCTACAGCCACAGCCGCAAGTCGCCGCACACCGTCAAGGCCGGCGACGGTTTCGCCGACCCGAACTATGATTTGTCGGTCGAGTGGCTCGATGCCCGCCGCGCCGTCGAAGCGGCACAACACATCCATGACAATCCGGCGAGCCCGTCGCGCGTTCTCCTGATCAACGCCTCGGCGCGCAGCGAGCACACTTGCCCCGGCGAGATGTCGAAGAGCTACCGGCTGGCAATGCTGGCGGACGAGATCGTTGCGGCCGAGCCGGGCTTCGAATGCGACGTCCTCAATATATCCGACCTCACCGCCGAATATGGCCGCGTCATCTATCCGTGCAAATCCTGCGTCTCGACGGCGATGCCGCTCTGTCACTGGCCCTGCTCCTGCTATCCGAACCACGCGCTTGGACAGAACAATGACTGGATGAACGAGATCTACCCGCGCTGGGTGGCGGCGCACGGCGTCATGATCGTCGCGCCGGTCAACTGGTACCAGGTCTCGTCCGCGTTCAAGCTGATGATGGATCGGCTGGTCTGCGCCGACGGCGGCAATCCGGATCCGACCAGCACGCACGGCAAGGATGCGAAGAAAGCCAAACAGATCGAGCTCGCCGGCTGGCCGTTTCCCCGCCATCTCGCCGGAAGGGTATTTTCGATCTTCGCGCATGGCGATTCAACCGGCGCCGACACGCTCGCCCGAATATTGCACGATTGGCTGCAGGATATGGGCCTGATCCCGGCGGGCCATCTCGCGGTCCTCGGCCGCTACATTTGCTATCTGGCGCCCTACGCCACCAGCCACGATGATCTTGACGCCGACACGGCGACGCAAGAAGACATGCGCAATGCCGCCCGCGCGCTGGTGCAGGCGGTCAAAATGCGACGCGCGGGACGGCTCGAGCCGCCCGATGTCGGTCTCAAGGAGCCGCGGCAGAAATAAAAAATCCGCCGAGGCGGCGGATTTTCCACAATGCTCGATAGATCGTTCAGCGCCGCCAGGGCGTGAACGAGCTGGTTTCGCCAGCCAGTGCGGGCGCGGATTTGGCGGCCTCGACCTCGGCAGGCGCGGTCTTGCGGCCGGAGCGATCCAAGATGCAGAGCCCGCCGGCGAGCCCAGCCAGCACCAGCTGAATGGTCAGTTCGCGCACCAGATCGCCATTCTGCGACCAGATCGCCGGCACCACCGCCGCGATATTGATGCCGACCGCGAGCAGCAGTCCGGTTTCCAGAATTTCGTTGGCCGGGTCGCTTCCCGTCACCAGAGCGCGAATGCGGTCAATCACATGGACGAGGCAGACGCCAGCGACCGCGAGCTTGAGCGCGCCAAGCGCCGCCGCGAGCCTGATCAGGGCTTCGGGAGCGAACCCGGCATAACGGCCGATGCCGAACACCACTTGCGAGCGCCAGACATCTTCGAGCCCGTAGGTTGGCGAGGTGAGAATTCGCAGCGCATCGAAGCCCCAGAACAGCGCGAAATAGATCGCGATCGCCAGGATCATTGCGCCGATGGCACCCGAAGTCCGCATGGTCGCCTCCACTATCGAGCGACTGGCGTAAACCGTTCAAAGGCGCAGTTCAAAGCAAAGCCAAACTTTACCTTACCTGTTAAGCGCAAATGGGCGGGCACGTCGGGCGGGTCCGCGATTAACCAGCACGATTGATCGTCGCGCACCGATCGCTGATCCGGCTCGGCGCGACATAACGCCAGAATAAATTTTTGCAAAAGCAAAAGCCCCGCCGCGAGGCGGGGCTTCGCGAACCGATAGCTCGATTCGATTAGCGGTTCTGCTGTCCGCTTTGGCCGCCTTGCTGGCCACCCTGGTTACCCTGCTGACCGCCGCTCTGTCCGGGCTTCTGCTGCTGCTGACCCGGGCTCTGACCGCCGCCACCCTGCTGGCCACCACCTTGCTGGCCGGGCTTGTTGCCCTGCTGGTTTTGCTGGCCTTGCTTTGGGTCTTGATTCTGGTTTTGCGACATTTGGGGTTTCCTCTTCACAAAAAGGAAGCGTCACCGTTGTGGGACACTTTCGCTCATATTAAACGCGGCACCGTTGGGGTTCGTTCCGGCTGGAACACCGCGGCTTCCACGTGCCTGATTGAAAAGCTGACGGCGCTACGTCCACCAGACTTTAGGATGGCACCCCGGGGAACTCGTTGCCGTAACTCCAAGGCCCTGTTAAGACTTTGACATTGGCCGTCAGCCGGGCGGCAGGGGTTTCGGGTGAGGCGCCCGCGGCATGGACGTATTCCTCCAGCAGCTGATCAATGGGATCACGCTCGGCTCGATCTACGGCTTGATCGCCATCGGCTACACGATGGTGTTCGGCATCATCGGCATGGTGAACTTCGCCCATGGCGATGTGTTCATGGTGTCGGCTTTCATCGCCCTGATTACGTTTCTCATTCTCACCACATGGCTCGGCATCGGCTCGGTCGCGCTCGCGCTGTTCGTGATGCTGATCGTGGCGATGATTTTCACCTCGCTGGCGAATTGGGTAATCGAACGCATCGCCTACCGGCCGTTGCGGGGATCATTCCGTCTTGCGCCGCTGATCTCGGCGATCGGCATGTCGATCTTCCTGTCGAACTTTGTGCAGGTCACCCAGGGCCCGCGCAACAAGTCGATCCCGCCGATCGTGCAGGGCGATTTCACCTTGATGGACCGCGGTAACTTCGCAGTCTCACTGTCCTACAAGCAACTGATCATCTGGGGCGTCACGGCAGTGCTGCTTGTCGCGTTCTGGTACCTGGTTGCAAAGACGCCGCTCGGCCGCGCGCAGCGCGCCTGCGAGCAGGACCAGAAGATGGCGGCGCTGGTCGGCGTCGATGTCGACCGCACCATTTCCATGACCTTCGTGATCGCGGCGGCGCTCGCCGCCGTCGCCGGCACCATGTACCTGATGTATTATGGCGTGGTGAGCTTCGCCGACGGCTTCGTGCCGGGCGTCAAGGCGTTCACCGCAGCCGTGCTCGGCGGCATCGGCTCGCTGCCCGGCGCGGTCATCGGTGGCATCCTGATCGGCCTGATCGAAACCATGTGGTCGGCCTATTTTTCCATCGACTACAAGGACGTCGCGGCGTTTTCCGTGCTGGCCATCACCTTGATCTTCCTGCCGCAAGGCCTGTTCGGCCGGCCCGACGTCGAAAAGGTCTGAGATGGCGGCGCCTGCGCTAACCGAGCGCTCCCCTCTCGTCATCGCGCTGCGCGATGCGGGCCTGACCGCCGCACTCGCCTTCGGCTTGCTGCTGCCGCTGATCGGCTTCAAGACCACCACCGATATCCGCAACGAGTTGATCCTCGACACACGTTTCCCGCTGCTGCTGACGATTGTCGCGATCGTTGGCGGCGGCCGGCTGCTGGTAACGCTGTTGGTTGAGCCGTGGCTCGCTCGGCGGCGCGCCCTGGTGAGCAAGCGACCGCTCGCCATCCCGCGCTCCTTCAGCCGCATCTTCACGCCGTTCGCGATCGGTTTCGTCATTGTCTATCCGGTGATCGTGCTGTTCGGCGTCGGCTTCGGCGGCGCGGTGAAATGGATCGACAATTTCGGCATCCAGATTCTCATCTACGTGATGCTCGGTTGGGGTCTCAACATCGTGGTCGGGCTCGCCGGCCTGCTCGATCTCGGCTATGTCGCGTTCTATGCGGTCGGCGCCTATTCTTACGCATTGCTCGCCAAGGAATTCGGCTTTTCGTTCTGGATCCTGCTGCCGCTGGCGGGGATTCTGTCGTCGTTCTGGGGCGTGCTGCTCGGCTTCCCGGTGCTGCGGCTGCGCGGCGATTATCTCGCCATCGTCACGCTGGCCTTCGGCGAGATCATCCGCATCGTGCTGGTGAACTGGGTCGATCTGACCAACGGCTACGCCGGCATTGGCGGCATTCCGCGGCCGACATTTTTCGGCATTCCGTTCAACGAGGAAGACAACGGCTTTGCCGCGGTGTTCGGCCTCGAATTCACCCCGCTCTACCGAACGCTGTTTCTCTATTATGTGATCCTCGCGCTCGCCTTCCTCACCGCCTATGTCACGGTGCGATTGCGGCGGCTCCCGGTCGGCCGCGCCTGGGAAGCTCTGCGCGAAGACGAGATCGCCTGCCGCTCGCTGGGCATCAACACCACCAACACCAAGCTCACCGCCTTCGCCATGGGCGCGATGTTCGCTGGCTTCGCCGGCTCGTTCTTTGCCGCGCGGCAGGGCTTCATCTCGCCGGAATCCTTCACCTTCCTTGAATCGGCGACGATCCTCTCGATCGTCGTGCTCGGCGGCATGGGCAGCCAGATCGGTGTCGCCATCGCCGCGATCGCCATGATCGGCGGCACCGAGATCATGCGCGAGCTCGATTTCCTCAAGCAGATTTTCGGTGACACGTTCGATCCGACCCAGTACCGCATGCTGCTGTTCGGCCTGGCCATGGTCCTGATCATGATCTGGAAGCCGCGCGGACTGATTTCGAGCCGCGAGCCGTCGGTGTTCCTGAAGGAGCGGCGCGTCATCTCCGCCGAACTGGTCAAGGAAGGGCACGGCTGATGGGCGCCGACAGCCTGCTGCGCGTCGAGCACCTGACCATGCGCTTCGGCGGGCTGGTCGCGGTGGACAACGTCTCGTTCGAAGTCGAGCGCGGCACCATCGCCGCCCTGATCGGGCCGAACGGCGCCGGCAAGACCACGGTCTTCAATTGCATTACCGGCTTTTACAAGCCGAGCGAGGGCCGTATCGCGCTCCAGCGCGGCGACCCGACATTATGGGACGCCTTGGAAAGGCTGACCGACAGCGGCGGACGCGGGCTGGTGCGGCCCGACGGCGCGCTCTATCTGCTCGAGCGCATGCCGGATTTTGAGGTGGCGCAAAAGGCGCGGGTCGCCCGCACCTTCCAGAATATCCGGCTGTTCCAGGGCATGACGGTGTTGGAAAATCTCCTGGTCGCCCAGCACAATCCGCTGATGATCGCCTCCGGATTCACGCTGCTCGGCGTGCTCGGCTTTCCGGGCTACGCCGCAAGCGAACGGGCGGCGATCGACAAGGCACGCGGCTGGCTGGAACGCATCAATTTACTCGACCGCGCCGATGATCCGGCGGGCGACCTGCCCTATGGCGCCCAGCGCCGGCTCGAGATCGCCCGCGCCATGTGCACCGATCCGGTGCTGCTGTGTCTCGACGAGCCGGCGGCCGGCCTCAATGCGCGCGAAAGCGGCGAGCTCAACGAGCTGCTGCTCTCGATCCGCAAGAGCTCCGGGACCACCATTTTGCTGATCGAGCATGACATGTCGGTGGTAATGGAGATCTCCGACCATATCGTTGTGCTCGACTATGGCGTGAAAATTTCCGACGGCGCGCCGGAGTTCGTCCGCAACGACCAGCGGGTGATCGCCGCCTATCTGGGCGTCGAGGACAAGGATGTCGCCAAGGTCGAGGCGGAGGTCGGGCTGTGAGCGATCCGCTGCTCAGCGTGCGCGGCGTCAAGACCTTCTACGGGCGCGTCCAGGCGCTCAAGGGTGTGGACCTCGACGTCCAGGACGGCGAGATCGTCACGCTGATCGGCGCCAACGGCGCCGGCAAGTCCACGCTGATGATGACGATCTGCGGCAACCCCCGCGCGCGCGAGGGCGCGATCGTCTTCGACGGCGAGGATATTACGCGGCTTCCGACCCACGAGATCGCGCGGCGCCGGCTGGCGCAGTCGCCGGAAGGCCGCCGCATTTTTTCCCGCATGACCGTGCTGGAAAACCTCCAGATGGGCTCGATCGTGTCGGAGCCGGAACATTTCGACCGCGACCTCGAGCGCGTGCTGTCGCTGTTTCCGCGACTCAAGGAGCGCATCGGTCAGCGCGGCGGCACGCTGTCCGGCGGCGAACAGCAGATGCTCGCGATCGCGCGGGCTCTGATGAGCCGGCCGCGGCTGCTGCTGCTCGACGAGCCTTCGCTTGGCCTCGCGCCGCTGATCGTGCGGCAGATCTTCGACGCCATCCGCATGCTCAACACGACAGAGAAGCTGACGGTGTTTCTGGTCGAGCAGAACGCCTTCCACGCGCTCAAGCTGGCGCACCGCGGCTATGTCATGGTCAATGGCCTGATCACGCTGAGCGGCACCGGCAAGGAATTGCTGGAGCGGCCGGAAGTAAAATCGGCATATCTTGAAGGCGGGCGGACCTGACCATGGACGGCGCCGGCACCCTGTTTTCGATCCCCGAACTGCTGTTCGAAGAAGGCTCGTTCGGGACATTCCTGCTGGTCACGGTGGCGATGGGCGGTGGCGGCGCCTGGCTGACCGGCCGCGCCATTGCCGGCACTTGGCGGCCAATCTGGCAGGTCGGGGTCTATATGCTGGTCCTGGGTGCGGCGGTGCGCTTTTTCCACATGTCCCTGTTCGGCGGCACCCTGCTGTCGCTGCATTATTACTTAGTCGATACCGCCTTTTGCCTCGCCTTCGGTTTTGCAGGCTTTCGGTCGACACGGGCCCGCCAGATGGTCCGGCAATATGGCTGGATCAACGCGCCGGCCGGCCTGATGCGCTGGCGCCGCAAAGCGCCCTGAGCTAGCATCTGTCCCATCGGTTTCATCAAGGGAGTTGTCCATGAAGAGAATCACTACGCTGGGCGTCGCGCTCGGCCTTGCCGTCGCATTGACGGGAACGGCCTCCGCGCAGATCAAGATGGGCGTCGCCGGCCCGATCACCGGACCGAACGCTGCGTTCGGTGCGCAGCTCAAGAACGGCGCCGACCAGGCGGTCGAAGACATCAATGCCGCCGGCGGCATCCTCGGTCAGAAAATCACCCTGCAATACGGCGACGACGTCTCGGATCCCAAGCAAGGTGTTTCGGTCGCCAACAAGTTCGTCGGTGACGGCGTGAAGTTCGTCGTCGGCCACTTCAATTCCGGCGTCACCATGCCGGCCTCGGAAGTCTACCAAGAGAACGGCATGCTCGAAATCACGCCGTCAGCGACCAATCCGAAGATCACCGAACGCGGCATGTGGAACATCTTCCGCACCTGCGGCCGTGACGACCAGCAGGGCGCGGTGGCCGCCGCTTACATTGTGAAGCACTTCAAGGGCAAGAAGATCGCCATCGCCCATGACAAGACCACGTACGGCAAGGGCCTGGCTGACGAAACCCAGAAAGCCCTCAACAAAGCCGGCATCAAGGAAGTTCTCTACGAAGGCATCAATGTCGGCGAGAAGGACTATTCGGCCCTCGTCTCGAAGATCAAGCAGTCCGGCGCCGACCTCGTCTATTGGGGCGGCCTGCACACCGAAGGCGGCCTGATCGTGCGGCAGATGCGCGACCAGGGCATCAAGGCGCCGATGATGAGCGGCGACGGCATCACCACCGACGAATTCGCTTCGATCGGCGGCCCCGGTGTCGAAGGCACGCTGATGACCTACGGCCCCGACGCGCGCAAGAGCGCGGCGGCGAAGGATGCGGTCGCGAAGTTCAAGGCTAAGAACTTCGAGCCCGAAGCCTACACGCTCTACAGCTATGCGGTGGTTCAGATCATCAAGCAGGCTGCGGAAGCGGTAAAGTCGCTCGACACCAAGAAAGTCGCGGAGAAGATGCACTCCGGCATGAAGTTCAAGACCGTGCTCGGCGAGCTCTCCTATGACAAGAAGGGCGACCGCACCAACCTCGACTACGTGATGTACATCTGGAAGAAAGACGCCAGTGGCAAGATCACCTATGTCGAATGCCCGAACAACGACTGCAGCAAGGTCGGCTCCTAAGCTCGACGGCTAAGTCAAAATGGTTGAAGCCCGCCCTGGTGGCGGGCTTCTTCTTTTTGCGAATGACGTCAGCCGATTTTGGCGAGCGCCGGGAACGTCTCCAACAGCCAGATGCTGGCGGTCGAAATGCTGCCGGTGAGAAACGCCACACCCGTGAGCACCAGGAGCGCGCCCATTGCCTGCTCGACGCGATGCAGATGATGCTTGAACCGCGTTAGTAATGCGGCGAACGGCTCGATCGCCAGCGCCGCGATCACGAACGGCACGCCGAGGCCGAGCGAATAGACCGCCAGCAGCCCGGCGCCCTTCGCCACCGTCTGCTCGGACGCCGCGACCGTCAGGATGGCGGCGAGGATCGGCCCGATGCAGGGCGTCCAGCCGAATGCAAAAGCGAGCCCCATCACATAGGCGCCCCACAGCCCGACCGGCCGCGTCATCTGCATGCGCTTTTCACGATGCAGCAGCGCGATCGGCGTCAGGCCGAGGAAATGCAATCCCATGACGATGATGGCAATGCCGGCAATGGTCGAGAGCGGCCCGGACCAGGCCCGGATCAGCGTGCCGACCAGACTGGCGCTGGCGCCGAGCGCGACAAAAACAGTCGAGAAGCCGAGCACGAACAGCAGCGATGCCCCGACCGCATCGCGCTTGACTTGCGGCTCCGGTTCGCGGTCGGCCAGCCGTTCCAGCGAGGTGCGGGCGAGGTACACAAGATAGGGCGGCACCAGCGGCAATACGCAAGGCGACAGGAAGCTCACCAGCCCGGCGAAAGCGGCGGCAAAGATCGTCACGTCCGGCGTCATGGCGCCTTGATGCGACGCCATGGCCGCCGATGCAAGCGCCGCGCCTGCGGTTTCGCCGGAACGTGATCGGACGTGATAAGCTCGCCTCATGGCGCTGCGCAATCTCATCACCGATGTCGCCGGCATCCGGGTCGGCCACGCCGAGGACGCCAGGCTTGCGTCCGGCGTCACCGCCGTGGTGTTCGACCGGCCGGCGGTTGCGAGCGTCGATGTCCGCGGCGGCGGCTCCGGCACGCGCGAGACCGCGCTGCTCGATCCGGCGCAGACGGTCGAAGGCATCGACGCCATTGCGCTGTCGGGCGGCTCGGCGTTCGGGCTCGATGCCGCGTCCGGCGTGCAGGCGCTGATGCGCGAGCTTGGCCGCGGCTTCAAAGTGCGCGACGCACTGGTGCCGATCGTGCCGGGCGCCATCATGTTCGATCTGCTCAATGGCGGCGACAAGAACTGGGGCCGCTACCCGCCCTATCGCGAACTCGGCCACAGCGCGGCGCGCGGCGCCACGATGGACTTCGCACTCGGCAGCGCCGGCGCCGGGCTCGGCGCCACGACGGCCAATCTCAAGGGCGGCGTCGGCTCGGCATCGTTCGTCACGCCGGGCGGCATCACGGTCGGCGCGCTTGCCGTGGTCAATGCGGTCGGCACCGTGGTGGTCGGCGACGGCCCGCATTTCTGGGCGGCGCCGTTCGAACAGAACGGCGAATTCGGCGGCCTTGGATTTCCGGCGAAGTTCAATCCGGCCGATCTGGCAATCCGCGCCAAAGGCACGCCGACGGCAGTACCGGCTGAAAACACTACCATCGCGGTAATTGCGACCGACGCCAGATTGAGCAAGGCGCAGTGTCACCGCCTCGCCGTCATGACGGCAGACGGTTTTGCCCGCGCCATCTATCCGGTCCACACCCCGCTCGACGGCGACGTAATCTTTGCCGCCGCAACCGGGGACAAGCCGCTCGCCGATCCGTTCTATGGATTGGCCGAGCTCGGCATGCACGCCGGCAATGTGATGGCGCGCGCCATCGCCCGCGGCGTCTATCAGGCCGCGGCGCTGCCTTTCCCTGGCGCGCTGCCGGCCTGGACAGACAAATTCGGCAAGAACTAATGCCGGCCGTGGCGCGTTAAAGGACATGCCGTCCACCGCGATCGCCGATATCGACTATGACGAAGACCGCCAGCAGCTGACCGTCACTTTCGTGACCGGCCGGATCTATCGCTATATCGACGTGCCGTTCGACGTGGCGGCCGGCTTCCAGTCGGCGTTTTCCAAAGGTGCGTTCTTCAACAGCCAGATTCGCGACCGCTATGCGTTCCGCGAAATCACGTCAAGTCCGATTACATGAACCGCTCGGCGCGATACGGCGCTGGATCGGTAAACGGCGTCTTGTCCGCCATCATCTCGCCGATCATGCGCCCGGTCGAGGGGCCAAGGGTGAGTCCCCAATGCGCGTGCCCGAACGCGAGCCATAGGCCGGGCAGTCCCGGCGCCCGCCCGATGACCGGTCGCGAATCCGGAAAGCATGGACGCGCGCCTTTCCAGGTCTTGTCATCGACGCGCTCGTCAATCGGGAACAGCGACCGCACGCCCGGCATCAGCCGATCGAACTGCTCCGGCGTCGGCGCCGCATCGCGCGGCGCGAATTCCGCGCCGGTGGTGACGCGGAAGCCCTGCTCCATCGGCGTGATGACGTAGCCGTAATCGGCGTCGAGGATCGGCCGCGATAGGCTGGCATTGCCGGCGGCATGGAAATGCCGGTGATAACCGCGCTTGATCGCCATTGGCAGTTTCAGGCCGAGCGGCTCGAGCACATCCGGCGCCCAGGGTCCGAGCGCCACCACCACCGCTTCGGCGTCGAGCGCGCCTTCGTCGGTTTCGACCCGCCAAAACGCGCCATTGCGGTGCAATGTCCTGGCATCGCCGTGGAGCAGGACGCCGCCAAGCTTGTCGAACCGGCCAAGATAGGCGCGGGTGACGCCCAGCGGACTGCTGATGCTCGCCGCGTTGGACCAGTACACCGCATGCTTGAAGACCGGAGACAGCGACGGCTCCAGCATACGAGTCTGGCCGGGCCCGAGCGCCTCGGTCGGCACGCCGAGCTCCGCTGCGAGCTTGCGTTCCGGCGCCAGCGCCTCAAAGCTTTTGTCGTGCCGGTAAACCTTGAGCCAGCCGTTCTTGCGCAGATAGCGCGCCGCGCCGGCTTCCTCGAGCAGCGCCTCGTGCTCAGGAATCGCGCTAGCGAAAAACGGCCGCACCAGCTTGGCATGCTCGATCAACTTGTTCGGCCGGGTGTTGGCGCGAAACGCCATCAGCCAGGGCAGCACCTGCGGCAGGAATGAAAATTGATAATTCGCCTCCGGGGCAAGCTTCAGCGCGATCCGCGCCAGCGCCAGCGGGTCGGAAGGAAAGCTCGGCGGGAAAATCGTATTGCCCTCGATGATCCCGGCATTGCCGTACGAGGTTTCCTCGCCGGGCGGCCCGCGATCGACCAGCGCCACCGACATCGAGCGCTTGGCGAGATGCAAAGCGACCGAGGTGCCGACAATCCCGGCCCCGAGAACAACCACATCGACGCGCGCCATAGTCTATCCCTTCCGATCCGTTGTCCCGGGGTGCAAGCTTGGTCTCTTCGAGGTAATGCTAGTTTCGCTGAAAGCCAGCCGGGCCCCTCAACCGCATGTTTCTTGTCAACACCTTGATTGCCGCGCTCGCCTTTGTCGGACGGCACGGCACGCTCGCCGTCGCGCTCTCGATCTTTATCGGGTTATTGCTGCCCAGTTTTGCCGCCGCGTTCAAGCCGCTGCTCGGCGAGACCATCGTGGTGCTGCTAACGCTGGCATTCCTGCGCGTCAGCCCGGCGGCGCTTGGCGCGCTGGCCCGGCGGCCAGTCCTGGTGCTGGCCGCCGCCGCATGGGTGATGCTGGCACTGCCTGTGGCGCTGGCCGCCCTGTTCACGGTCGCCGGAATCAAGGCCGCCCTGCCCGACCTCTATTTCATCCTGATCCTGCAAAGCTGTGCGCCGGCGCTGATGTCGTCGCCGGCCCTCGCCGGCCTGATGGGCCTCGACGTCGCGCTCACGCTGGCAACGCTGGTGCTGAGCACCGCGATCGTTCCGTTCGCCGCCGGCGCCTTCATGCATGTCTTCCTCGGCACGAGGCTGATCGGGCCGTTCGATTTCGGGCTGCGGCTTTTTCTGTTGATCGCAGGATCGGCGGCTTTAGCCACCGTCATTCGCCGCATCGCCAGCAATGAACGCGTCGAAGCGCAGCGCGAACTGGTCGACGGGCTCAGCGTGGTCGGCATGTTCATTTTCGCCATGGCGGCGATGGACGGCGTCGCAGCCCATACCCTGGCCGATCCGGGGCTGGTGGCTGCACTCACGGCGCTGAGCTTTGCCCTGGCGCTCGGCGTGATGGCGCTGACCACTTTGGTGTTCCTGCCGGCCGGACGCCATCGCGCCTTCGCCATCGGCATTCTCGCCAGCAACCGCAATCTCGGCGTGATGCTGGCGGCGACCGGATTCATGGTGCCGGATCTGGCCTGGCTCTATTTCGGCGTCGCGCAGTTTCCGATTTACCTATTGCCGATGCTGCTCAAGCCGCTCGCCCGGCGGCTTGAGCAGGCCGATATTTCGGCGTCGTCAACCTAGAGCAAGGCCGCCATGGCGACGCTCGCCAGAGGCTGCAGCAACGCCTGCAGCTGCTGCATGCCCTCCGACAGATCGTCATCGGACTCGCCATTGGCCGACGATGCATTGATGCTCGGCGGCGCCGCTGCCGTGGTTTCGGACGTCGTCCCGTCGGCATTGGTGACGATGGTTGTCACTGAGCCGTCGGGATTGGTCACTGTCTCGGTCGTCGACCCGTCGGCACTGGTGTCGGACTGCGACGTCAATGGGTCGCCGCCGCCGACATGGCCGCCGCCACCGCTCCCCGAGGTCGAGGACGATGCCGACGAGCCGCCGTCGCCGCCGGCTTGCTCCTGCGCCGAGAGCAACGCCGTAAAAGTACTCGGATCGAACGCGGTCGAGGGAACACCCGAGCCTCCAGCGTCCGCGTCGGCGGGCGCCGTTTGGGCCGAGGAATCGCTCGGCCCGGCAAGCTCTTGCAGCAGCTCGTCGAGCGGGTCGGTGCTGTCCGCACCGCCGACGCCCTGCTGCGAGAACAATGACTGATACGACGGCGCACTGGTCGCTGCGCCGATCGAAGTCGACATGACATCACTCCTCAACGCCGCCCGTCGCCTGGCGGCCGTCGCGCCCTACGAAGCCTAAGCAAGCGTCGCGCCAGCGCCGGAACCGCGGGAAATCGGCGTTTCCTGCGGCAGCCGCAGCTGCCGGCACGCGGGACTTGCCGGCGCTCGGCAAATTCTGCCGCCTGGATGCGAAAGCCTTCTCCACATGCGCCGCGTTGCCCATCAGCGACGCCCGTGTTAGGCGAAACGCGAACGGAGGCCTTGATGCGCCCGCTATTGATCGCGCCGTCGATCCTCGCGTCCGACTTCTCCAAGCTCGGCGATGAGATTCGTGCAATCGAAGCCGCCGGCGCCGACTGGATTCATGTTGACGTGATGGACGGCCATTTCGTGCCCAATATCACCATCGGCCCGGATGTGGTGAAGGCGCTGCGTCCGATCACCAAAAGGACGTTCGACGTCCACCTGATGATCGCGCCTTGCGACCCTTACCTCGAGGCCTTCGCCAAGGCCGGCGCCGATATCATCACCGTGCATGTCGAGAGCGGGCCCCATGTGCACCGGCCGTTGCAGGCGATCCGCGCGCTCGGCAAGAAGGCCGGCGTGACGATGAACCCCGGCACGCCCGAAAGCACGGTCGAGCACGTCATCGATATGGTCGATCTCATCCTGGTGATGTCGGTCAATCCCGGCTTCGGCGGGCAGAAATTCATCCCCTCCGCGCTCGACAAGATTCGCGCCTTGCGCACGATGGTGGGCGGCCGGCCGATCGACATTGAAGTCGATGGCGGCGTCACCGCCGAGAATGCCGCCGAGGTGGTGCGCGCCGGCGCCAATGTGCTGGTCGCGGGCTCCGCGATCTTCAAGGGCGGCAATTACAAGGCCAATATCGCGGCGATCCGCGCCGCCGGCGCCTTAGCGCGCGGGGAAGCGGCGTGACATGATCCCGCGCTATTCCCGGCCCGACATGGTGGCGATCTGGTCGCCGGAGACGCGCTTCCGCATCTGGTTCGAGATCGAGGCGCACGCCGCCGACGCCATGGCCGAGCTCGGCACCATTCCGAAAGAAGCCGCGAAGAAAATCTGGGCCAAAGGCAACGCCGCCACATTCGACGTCGCCCGCATCGATGCCATCGAAGCCGAGGTCAAGCACGACGTCATCGCCTTCCTGACCCATGTCGCCGAGATCGTCGGGCCGGAGGCGCGTTTCATGCATTCCGGCATGACCTCCTCCGACGTGCTCGACACCTGCTTCAATGTGCAGTTGGTGCGCGCCGCCGACATTCTGCTGGCCGACCTCGATAAACTCCTCGCCGCGCTCAAGCGCCGCGCCTTCGAGTACAAATTGACGCCGACCATCGGCCGCTCGCACGGCATCCATGCCGAGCCGACCACGTTCGGCCTCAAGCTCGCTTATGCCTATGCCGAATTCGCCCGCGCCAGGGAACGGCTCAAAGCGGCGCGCAAGGAGGTCGCAACCTGCGGCATCTCCGGCGCCGTCGGCACCTTCGCGCAGGTCGATCCGCGCGTCGAGGAGCACGTCGCCAAGGCGATGGGGCTCGCGGTCGAGCCGGTGTCGACCCAGATCATCCCGCGCGACCGCCACGCGATGTATTTCGCCACGCTCGGCGTCATCGCCTCGTCAATGGAGCGGCTCGCCATCGAGATCCGGCACTTGCAGCGCACCGAAGTGCTCGAGGCGGAGGAGTTCTTCTCGGAAAAGCAGAAGGGCTCGTCGGCGATGCCGCACAAGCGCAATCCGGTGCTGTCGGAAAACGTCACCGGCCTCGCCCGCATGGTGCGCTCCTACGCATTGCCGGCGATGGAGAATGTCGCGCTGTGGCACGAGCGCGATATTTCCCATTCATCGGTCGAGCGCATGATCGGCCCGGACGCCACCGTGACGCTGGATTTCGCGCTGAACCGGCTCGCCGGCATCGTCGACAAGCTCATCGTCTATCCCGCCAACATGCAGAACAATCTCGACCGGCTCGGCGGCCTCATTCATTCGCAACGGGTGATGATCGCGCTGACGCAAAAGGGCGTGCCGCGCGAGGACGCCTATCGGCTGGTGCAGAAGAACGCGATGCGGGTCTGGGCCGGCGAAGGCGACTTCCTCACCTTCCTCAAGGCCGATCCGGACGTGAAGGCCAGGATTTCGCCGCAAGAGCTCGCGGCCAATTTCAACCTCGATTATCACTTCAAGCACGTCGACACTGTGTTCAAGCGCGTGTTCGGGGCGGCCTGATACGCATGGCCGCGCCTGGATCCCCGACCATCCTGATCTTCGATTCCGGCCTCGGCGGGCTCACGGTGTTTCGCGAGGTGATCAAGGCGCGCCCGGACGCGAACTACATCTATCTCGCCGACGATGAGCGCTTTCCCTACGGCGACATCCGCGAAGCGGACTTGGTCGAGCGCGTCCTGACCGTGATCGGCGACGCGATTGCGCGTTACAAGCCTGATCTTATCGTGGTCGCCTGCAACACCGCCTCGACGCTGACGCTGAAGGAGCTGCGCAACACATTTGCGGTGCCTTTCGTCGGCACGGTGCCGGCGATCAAGCCGGCCTGCGCGCGATCGAACAGCCGCCGCGTCTCGGTGCTCGGCACCAAGGCGACGGTGTCGCGCGAATATACCCACGCGCTGATCCGCGAATTCGCGCAGGGCTGCGAGGTCACGCTGGTCGGCTCGGCGCGGTTCGCGTCGTTTGCCGAAGCCGAGCTCAATGGCGCGCCGGCGAGCGACGCCGAGATCGCCGCAGAGATCGCGCCCTGCTTCGTCGACAGCGGCGGCGCGCGCACCGACACGATCACGCTGGCCTGCACGCACTATCCGTTGCTGCTCGACCGCCTGCGGGCGCTCGCGCCGTGGCCGGTCGACTGGATCGACCCGGCGCCGGCGATCGCGCGGCGCGTCGTCGAGTTGCTTGGCGCCGGCGCGAGCGCGAGCGCCGCCGCCCCGCAGTTCGTCTACACGTCCGGCCGCGCGCCCTCGCCAACGCTCAGCCGCGCCCTCGGCCGCCATGGTTTCGCCGTCGCTACCGAAAAGGCCTGAAAATCCAGGGCCTTGGCCGACCGCAGCGATTTGACTTGCACGGCCAATGCCCCTAAAACCCGGCCGCTTTCCCGATGATCGGTAAAGTGTTTCGCACCCGTGGCAGAACCTTGCGCTTTCGAGGTTCCGCCTGTCGGTCTTGGCCATAGCCGGGACAAAGGAGGGCGCGGTTCCTCAGCTCAGCAATCAACGAGGACGCGATGACCAAGCGCCATGAATCCAAGTACAAGATCGACCGCCGGATGGGCGAGAACATCTGGGGCCGGCCGAAGAGCCCGGTCAACCGCCGCGAATACGGCCCCGGCCAGCACGGCCAGCGCCGCAAGGGCAAGCTCTCCGACTACGGTGTCCAGCTCAAGGCCAAGCAGAAGCTGCGCGGCTATTACGCCAATATTTCCGAGCGGCAGTTCCGCGGCATCTATGCCGAGGCGATCCGCATGAAGGGCGATAGCGGCGCGCACATGATCGGCCTGCTCGAGCGCCGCCTCGACGCCATGATCTTCCGCGCCAAATTCGTGCCGACCGTCTTTGCCGCGCGCCAGTTCATCAACCACGGCCACATCAAGGTGAACGGCAAGCGCGTCAACATTCCGAGCTACCGGGTGAAGGTCGGCGACGTGGTCGAGGTCAAGGAGAAGTCGCGCGAGCTCGCGCTGGTGATGGAAGCCCAGCAGCTGGCCGAGCGCGACATTCCCGACTACATCGATGTCGACCCGAGCAAGATGACCGCGAAGTTCACCCGCGTGCCGCTGATCACCGACGTGCCTTATGCGGTGCAGATGGAGCCGCATCTGGTGGTGGAATATTATTCGCGCTGACGCGCCGCGACCTGCAATTTGGACGCCTCGGCCTCAGCGCCGGGGCGTTTTGCTTTGAGCGGCGGCCGCTTTGTGTTTTTCGCCAATGCGTTAGGCCAAGTTCGTTGCACTGCAATATATTTAGTAGTGTCGCAACTCGAATATTCTACATCTAGTAGGATTTTCGCGCTAATTATGGAGCGGTTCCCCGAATCAGGGGACCTCTCTAGGGAGCATCCGCAATGAAAGGCATCGATACCCTCAAGGAATGGGTCGGCGCGTTGACGGAGCTGGGGCTGATGTTGCTGGCCTTGGCAATAGTGCTCGCACTTTTGATTGGCTCGAACCTGCCGTTCTTCGGCTCAGTGACCGCCAACATCATGAGCTGGGTGAAGGATCTCGGCAGTAACGGGCTGGTCGGTCTGATCAGCATCGGACTGATCCTCTGGTTGTTCTCACACCGCAAGATGGCCTGACACGGCCGCCGTCCGGTCTGACGCGCCGGGCGATCTGACTCCATTGGACAAACAGGTGGGGAGCGCGGCTCCCCACCACTTTCGGCGATGTCTTGAACGAGGTGTTTTACGAGGTCTTGGAAGCGAGGTCTTGGACATGCGGAAGTTCATCGCGACCGCCAAGCGGGCCCTGTGGGCCTTTGTCGAATTGGCGTTCCTGGTTCTGCTGGCGCTGATTTTGATTTCGCTGCTGCTCGGCGATGCCGCCGGGCCCTACGTCACCTCGGTCACCGCCAATGTCAGCAAGTTCGCCGCCTCGGCGAGTTCCGGCATGATCGGCATCGTGATCGTGCTGGCCTTGCTCTATCTCGCCGCGCACCGGCAAGGGCTGCTGAGCGATCAAGGCGGCAGTTCAGTGGGCCGGAAATAGCAGCGCGAAAGCGGCGCCAAGTCCCGGCAGCCAGGCGAATATCAGGCCGGCCTGCGCGCGGTCGCGGGCCCGCAACACGAAGCCTGCGACCGGCGCCGCCACACAGACCAGAATTGCCGCGATCAGACCGAACGTGCCGAGCGCGCCGGCATGCATGCTTTCCGGACCCGAGCTGACGATGAAGCCCGAGACGGCAATGAGCAGCGCGGCGATGCCGAGATCGACGATGGTCGCGGCGATAAGGCCGATCAGCAAGACTCGCCCCCGCCGGTCCGCGCCTTCGACTCAGGCGGTCTGCTGCGAGACCACGCCCTTTTCTTTCAGGGTCTGCTGCAATTCGCCGGCCTGAAACATTTCGCGGACGATGTCGCAGCCGCCGACGAACTCGCCCTTGACGTAAAGCTGCGGGATCGTCGGCCAGTTCGAATACTGCTTGATGCCGTCGCGCAGCTCCGGCGATTCCAGGACATTCAGTCCCTTATAGGCGACGCCGAGATGGTCGAGGATCTGCACCACCTGGCCGGAAAAGCCGCATTGCGGAAATTGCGGTGTGCCCTTCATGAACAGCACGACGTCATTGCTTTTCACTTCGTTGTCGATGAATTGCTTGATGCTCATGATCGGTCCTGCTGATCCTGCCAAAGCCGCGACGGCGGCGAATAACCCCTGCCTGTGCATATATGTAGCGCAAATCGGTCCGTCAGCCCAAGCCAAGCTGTGAAGATCAGCCATTATCCTTTCGCAGAGGCGCGAGGCCGGTTTTGAGCCGTAAAAGCGAGGCGTCCGGCCGGGCCGGTCAGGCGTCCGGCGTCCCGGTCTGCAGCGCCAGCGCGTGCAGGACGCCGCCCATCTGGCCCTTGAGCGCATTATAGACCAGCTGGTGCTGCTGCACCCGCGACTTGCCCTTGAACGAAGCGGCGATGACGGTCGCCGCATAATGGTCGCCATCACCGGCGAGATCGCGGATCGTCACAATCGCGTCGGGAATGCTGCTCTTGATCAGCCGCTCGATTTCGCCTGCGTCCATCGGCATATTGTTGTTCCTCGGCGGCGTCGGGCGACGATGCCCTGATCGCGTATTTCATCCGGGTGACAAATGGCGGAAGCACGATACCATCATTGTGGTAGATGCTAATTCCCGATCGGGGCAATAAACTACAAAACAAGTGGGGTGGAGGAAACGCCATGCAACCGCAGCGGAACCGGCTGGCCGGAGCAATTTTAGTAGCCATTGTCACCGTGATCGCCCTGCCGGGCGCTGCAAAGGCACAGCTATCGAGCGAGCAGCAAAGCGCGCTGAAGTCCAATTGTCGCGGCGACTTCATGTCGAAATGCTCGGGCGTGAGGCCGGGCGGCAAAGAGGCGCTCACCTGCTTGCAGACCAATGTCGCGAGCCTGTCAGCGGGCTGCAAAGCGGCCGTGACGGCGACCCTGCCGGCCCCGGCCCCAGTCGTTCAAGCCGCGCCGCCGCCAGCACCCGCGCCGGTAACGACGCCGGCGCCCGCGCCTGCTGCCAAGACCGAGGCCGCGCCACCGCCCGCAGCGGCGCCCCCTGCGCAAGCCGCATCCGCGCCAGCCCCGGCACCGGTCACGGCACCACCCGCCCCCGCTCCGGCGCCGGTCGCGGCCTCACCCGCTCCGGCTCCGGCGCCGAAAGCGGCCGCGGTCAAGCCAGCCGCAAAGCCTGCCAAGCCTGCCGCAACGGCCGCAGCAATCGCAGCACCGGCGCCGCCGACCGCGGCGCAGCAGGACGCGATGCGTGCGGCCTGTCGTTCCGATTTCATGTCGCACTGCTCCGGAGTGACGCCGGGCGGCAAAGAGGCGCTCGGCTGCCTGCAGAAGAATGTCGCGGCGCTGTCGTCCGGCTGCAAGACGGTGGTGAGCGCGACGATCGCCGGGCCGCCGCCGGTCGCGGCACCCGTCGCCGTCGAGGCAGCGGCGCCCAATGTGACGCCGGAGCAGATGAGCGCGGTGAAATTCACCTGTGGCCCCGACTTCAAGCGATACTGCATCGGCATTCAACCGGGCGGGCCTGAGGCGTTCGGCTGCCTGCAAAGCAATGCCGCCCGGCTGGTGCCGGATTGCAAGACGTCGCTCGAAGCGATCGCCGATGACATGCCCGCCGCGACCACGGCGGCAGCAGTGCCGGCGCCTGTCGCGGTCAAACGGCCGCTGGCGCCCGGTATCACCCCTGCAGGCCGCGTGCTGCGACGCGTGATCGAACGCACGCAGCCACAGTAGCGCGAAGCAAGGCGCTAGACGCCGCCTGCCATGAAGGCCGGCAGCCAGCCTTCGAATAGGTCGCGCAGGCGCGCGACCGGCCGATGTGGCTCGCCGGCGAGCGCAAGCGCATCGCCGCCGGTTGTCCCGATTTGTTGCGCCGGAATGCTGGCGTCGCGCGCCTTGGCCAATAGCGCCTCGGCCTGCCCAGCCGGCACGGTGACGAGATAGCGCGCCTGATCCTCGCCGAACCAATAGGCGTGGCCGGCGACGTCTTCCGGCGCGGCGTCGAGCGTCACGCCGATGCCGGAGGCCATCGCCATTTCGGCGATCGCGACCAGAAGCCCGCCATCGGACAGATCATGGACGGCGCTGACGCTGCCGTCGAGGATCAGCGCGCGCACGAAATCGCCGTTCTCTTTTTCCTCGATCAGATCGACCGGCGGCGGCGCGCCCTCTTCGCGCCCGCAAATGTCGCGCAGGTAAAGCGACTGGCCGAGCCAGCCGAACGTCTCGCCGATCAGGATGACGACCTCGCCATCGCGCTTGAAGGCGAGGCTTGCTGATTTCGAAAAGTCGGCGAGCACGCCGACGCCGCCGATCGACGGCGTCGGCAAGATCGCATTGCCGTTGGTCTCGTTGTAGAGCGAGACGTTGCCCGACACGACCGGGAAGTCGAGCTGCTTGCAGGCCTCGGCGATGCCGCGAATGCAGCCGACGAACTGGCCCATGATCTCCGGTCGCTCCGGATTGCCGAAATTCAGATTGTCGGTGATGGCGAGCGGCCGCGCCCCGACCGCGGTCAGGTTGCGCCAGCATTCCGCCACCGCCTGCTTGCCGCCTTCGAACGGATCGGCCTCGCAATAGCGCGGCGTCACGTCGGTGGTCAGCGCCAGCCCCTTCGGCCCGTTCTCGACCCGGATCACGGCGGCATCGCCGCCCGGCCGCTGCACGGTGTTGCCGAGGATGATGTGGTCGTATTGCTCCCAGACCCAGCGCTTCGAGCACAGGTCGGGAGTCGCCAGCAGCTTTTCCAGCGCGTCAGAAATGCCGATCGGCGGCGTCACGCTCTTGGCGCTGATCGGCGCCGGCTTGATGCCCTGCACGAAGGCGCGCTTGTATTCCGGCGCCTGGTCGCCGAGGTCCTTGATCGGCAGGTCGACCATGACGTCGCCGCCGTGCTTGACGGTGAAGCGCAGATCCGGCGTGGTGTGCCCGACCACCGCGAAATCGAGACCCCATTTGCGGAAAATCGCCTCGGCTTCCTTTTCCTTTTCGGGCTTGAGCACCATGAGCATGCGCTCCTGGCTCTCCGATAGCATCATCTCGTAAGCGCTCATGCCTTCCTCGCGGCACGGCACCTTGTCGAGGTCGAGCGTGACGCCGAGATCGCCCTTGGCGCCCATCTCGACCGCCGAGCAGGTCAGGCCCGCCGCACCCATGTCCTGAATGGCGATGACGCAGTCCTTGGCCATGATCTCGAGGCAGGCTTCGAGCAGCAGTTTCTCCGAGAACGGATCGCCGACCTGCACGGTCGGGCGCTTGCATTCGGAGTCTTCGTCGAACTCCGCCGATGCCATCGAGGCGCCGTGGATGCCGTCGCGGCCGGTCTTGGAGCCGAGATAGACGATCGGCATGCCGACGCCGGAGGCCGCGGCGTAGAAAATCTTGTCCTTCTCGACCAGGCCGACCGCCATGGCGTTGACCAGGCAATTGCCGTCATAGCGCGAATGGAAGCGCACCGAGCCGCCGACCGTCGGGACTCCGAACGAATTGCCGTAGCCGCCAATGCCGGCGACCACGCCGGACACGATGTGCCGCGTCTTCGGATGCGCGGGCGCGCCGAATGACAGGGCATTGAGGCAGGCCACCGGCCGCGCGCCCATGGTGAAGACGTCGCGCAATATGCCGCCGACCCCGGTCGCCGCGCCTTGATAGGGCTCGATATAGCTCGGATGGTTGTGGCTCTCCATCTTGAACACGCAGGCTAGTCCGTCGCCGATGTCGATGACGCCGGCATTCTCGCCCGGCCCCTGGATCACCCAGGGCGCCTTGGTCGGCAACGTGCGCAGGTGGACCTTGGACGACTTGTACGAGCAATGCTCGTTCCACATCGCCGAAAATATGCCGAGCTCGGTCAGCGAGGGCTCGCGCCCGATCAGCTTGAGGATGCGCTGGTATTCGTCGGCCTTGAGCCCGTGCTCGGCGACAAGCTCGGGCGTGATGGGTGGCTCGTTATGAATCAACTCGGGACCGCCTTTGCGAAGGACGGCCAAGCGTTAGGCATTCTCGCCTCGGCTGTAAACCTGAAAGATCGCGAGGAACGCCCGACGCTTGCCGCGCATTTCGGCACCCGCCGGGCCGGCGCGACTAAGGCAGCGTGACTGAATAAACCGTGCCCGCCTGATCCGACGCCGCCCCGCCAGCAGTGGTCGTGCCGTATAATTTCGTGCTGCCATCCCAAAGCAGCGTCGCCTGGTGAGGCACACTACCGTCATTGGCTCCTCCTTGAAACGAATGGAGGATAGAGTAATTGAACGACCCGCCGTTGGGCTCCAGTTTGTACACCGTGCCGCAGCCAACGCCGCAGAAGGCGCCACCACCGGACGACGTGGTGCCGTACAGATTGCCGGCGCCGTCGATGGTGAGACTGCTAAAGGGATTTCGCCCGTCGTTGCCCCAAGTGAAAACGTGCACGTTTGATTTGACCCAGTTATTTCCCGAAGGCGTCAGCTTGAATACGATTCCACAGCCCCCGCCGCAGTTGGCACTGCCGCCAAATTGGGTCGTGCCGTATAGATTGCCGCTGGCGTCAAACACCAATCCCGACTGGGGCTGGCTGCCATCGGCATTGTCGTTGTGATAGACAAAATTATAGATGTCGGAGTAAGCCCAGTGGTTGTTGCCGGGCGCCGGCCTCTTCAGCTTGAACACCACGCCGTCCAGCGGACTCGTTCCGCCGCCTTCCGCGGTGCCGTATAGTGCGCTCTCGGCCTGGTCGAAGATCATCCCGCCATTGGGCACCGCGCCGACGAGATGCTGGAATTTGTGCAGGACCTTGAAATCCCACAGCACGCCCGAACTGGGCGGTGACAGCTGATAGATGACGCCGCAGCCGCCGATGTCTCCGGTGCAGTAATTGTCACCGCCGCCATACCATGTCGCGCCGTACAGATTGCCGGCGCTGTCGAAGGTCAGCGCGCCTTTCGGGCTTGAACCCCCTGCGCTCGTGAAGCGATGGATGACTGTGTAAGTCCACTTGCCCGTTCCACCAACCGGCGGACTCAGCTTGAACACGGTGCCGCAGCCTTGGGTTTGGCAGTCGTTCATGTGGCCGCCATGCGGCGTCGTGCCGTAGGCATTGCCGGCGCTGTCGAACACCAGCGGCCCTTCCGGTAGACTTCCTCGCGTTCCGCCCTTGAATTTGTAGATCACCTTCTGGATGGCGGGATGATTGTTGCGCAAGGTGATCTGGAAAACGGCGCCTTTTCCGAAGCTTTGGTTGCCGTCGCCGTTCTCACGCGACGTGCCGTAGAGCTTGCCGTCCGGACCTTTCACGACACCATACTCCGGCTGGTACGGGTCGAAGGAGCCGGCTGCCAGACCCTTGAAGGCGTAGACAATTTGATCGGTGGCCCAAGCGGGCGACGCCAACGACAAGCCAACCGCCGAAAGCAGCGCGGCACGATAAAGCCCGCGCGCAAATGACCCGCAACGCCCCGTCATGAGACCCCCCTCACTGTGCCACCGATCATAAAGCCATATGATATCGGCCATCCCGCTCTCCCGCACGGGGTGCGCACTGAAAAGCTAAAAAAGTTACGCTTTGTTTATGCGGCGCCGGCAAGGTGCTGGTCGAGCCCGGCAAACAGGCCGCGGCCATCGGTCGAGCCGATCACACTTTCGACGTGATTTTCCGGATGCGGCATCATGCCGAGCACATTGCCGCGCTCATTGACGATGCCGGCAATGGCGTTGATGGCGCCGTTGTGATTCCAGTTCGGATCGATCATGCCGTCGGGCGAGCAATAGCGGAACACCACCCGGCCGTCGCCTTCCAGCCGCGCGATGGTTTCGCCGTCGGCGATGTAATTGCCCTCGCCATGGGCGACCGGGACGCGGATGACCTGCCCGGCATTGTAGCCGCGGGTGAACGCGGTATCGGACCGCTCGACCCGCAGAAACACGTCGCGACAAATGAAGCGCAGGTTTTCGTTGCGCATCAGCACGCCGGGCAGCAATCCCGCCTCGCAGGCGATCTGGAATCCATTGCACACCGCGAGCACCAGTCCGCCCTTGCCGGCAAAACTGCGCACCGCGTCCATGATCGGCGCGCGCGCGGCGATGGCGCCGCAGCGCAGATAGTCGCCATAGGAAAAGCCGCCGGGAATGACGACGAGATCAGTGCCGGCCGGCAATTCGCGTTCGGCATGCCAGACCATGGCCGGTTCATGACCGGAGGTCAGCTTTAGCGTGCGCGCCATGTCGCGCTCGCGATTGATGCCCGGAAAAACCAGGACGGCGGCTTTCATTCGTTCGATGCTTGCTCCTCTTAAGCCCTCTCCCCTCGTGGGAGAGGGTGGTCCGAATGTCGCTTGCGACATGAGGACCGGGTGAGGGGGAATTTCAATCGCGAAGCTTGCCCCCTCACCCGGCTCGCTTCGCTTGCCACCCTCTCCCACGAGGGGAGAGGGAAAGAAAGATTACCCAATCACCTCGACCCGGTAATTCTCGATCACGGTATTGGCCAGCAGCCTGTCGGCCGCCTGCTTGAGCAGCGCCTCGGTCCTGGCGCGGTCGCCGCCCTCGATCTCGATGTCAAACACCTTGCCCTGCCGCACGCTGGCGACGCCTTCGACGCCGAGCGAACGCAACGCGCCCTCGATCGCTTTGCCTTGCGGATCGAGGATGCCGGTTTTCAACGTGACGGTAACGCGGGCTTTCATAGGGGCGGCTTATGACATGAGTCGGGCTGGGAACCGTGCAAGCTCGGCTTGATCCACGCCTAAACTAGAGACGCTGATGCCCGGCACAAGGGCCGGGCATCAGTATTCACATGCACAATTCGATAAAAATCAGGCGATTGCCTAACCCTTCACCAGCACCGGGCCGGTGCCGCGCGGCGGCTCGCCCTCGCTCATGATGCCGAGGCGCTTGGCCACTTCGGTATAGGCCTCGAGCAGCCCGCCGAGATCGCGGCGGAAGCGGTCCTTGTCGAGCTTCTCGTTCGATTTGATGTCCCACAGCCGGCAACTATCGGGCGAAATTTCGTCGGCCACGACGATGCGCATCACGTCGTTCTCCCAGAGTCGGCCGGCTTCCATCTTGAAATCGACCAGACGAATGCCGACGCCGAGGAAAAGCCCGGAGAGGAAATCGTTGACGCGGATCGCAAGCGCCATGATGTCGTCGATTTCCTGCGGCGAGGCCCAGCCGAACGCAGTGATGTGCTCTTCCGACACCATCGGGTCGCCGAGCTGATCGTTCTTGTAATAGAATTCGATGATCGAACGCGGCAGCTGGGTGCCTTCCTCGATGCCGAGCCGGGTCGCCAGCGAACCGGCCGCGACATTGCGCACCACCACTTCGAGCGGGACGATCTCGACCTCGCGGATCAATTGCTCGCGCATGTTGAGCCGACGAATGAAATGGGTCGGAACCCCGATATCGTTGAGGTGCTGGAAGACGTATTCCGAGATGCGGTTATTCAGCACACCCTTGCCCTCGATCACCTCATGCTTTTTCGCATTGAAGGCGGTGGCGTCGTCCTTGAAGTGCTGGATCAGCGTGCCGGGCTCCGGCCCCTCATAGAGGACCTTGCCCTTGCCCTCGTAAACGCGGCGACGGCGGCTCATCGGGGTGTACCGTGGTTTTTGAAAGTCCATCGGATAGCCGTGGCTCCTGTTTTAGCAATACGTGCGAGATCCGCGGCGGCGGAACCGGTTATCGGCAGACCATCGGCCGGCTCCGAGGGCGAAGCTAGCCGATCAGTCCTGCCAGTACTATCGCACTTGTCCCGCGTTTTCCACTCCCGCATTTTGGCTGCAATCGGGCGCGGCGTGTTGCCTTGACCCTCTCCGGACGATATGCAAGGCGCAGGGTTTATCGTTGCATCTGATCGGATTTCCGAATTAACGAGGGCGGCATGGCCACCACATTCGACAAGCGCGAGGAAGGCTTCGAGAAAAAATTCGCGCATGACGAGGAGTTGCGTTTCAAGGCCACGGCCCGGCGCAACAAGCTGCTCGGCCTGTGGGCCGCGGAAAAGCTCGCCCTTTCCGGCGCCGACGCCGATGCCTATGCGAAATCGGTCGTTTTGGCCGATTTTGAGGAGGCCGGCGAGCACGACGTTTTTCGTAAAATCCGCAAGGACTTCGACGACAAGAAGGTCACGGCCTCCGATCAGGAGATTCAGCAGGCCATGAACGAGCTTATGGCGACCGCGATTACCCAGGTGCAGGCCAGCGGCTAAATCCACTGTTGTCATGCCCCGCGAAAGCGGGGCATCCAGTAATGTTCGAATCCGAGATTTTCACCACCGATCGTGTTTACTGGATCGTCCGCTTTCGCGGACGATGACATCAAAACGGTAACCCCATGGCACCTTTGAACGGCTTCTCTCTCGCGGCGCGGTTGCGCGCCGGCGAAACCATCTACAGCGGCTGGTGCTCACTCGCCTCACCGATCATTGCCGAGATCGCGGCGCGGGAAGGCTTCAGCGCTGTCGGCCTCGATGGCCAGCACGGACTATGGGACTCCGAGTCGATCCGGGTTGCGATCGCGGCGATCCGCCAGGGCGGCGCGGCGCCGATCGTGCGCATCGCGCTCGAGGATTTCGGCAGCGCGTCGCGGGCGCTCGACTGGGGCGCCGAAGGCATCATTGCGCCGATGATCAACAATGTCGCCGACGCCAAGCGCTTTGCCGACGCCTGCAAGTTTCCGCCGATCGGCGAGCGCTCCTGGGGCCCGCACCGCGCGCTGATGCTGGGCGGCATCAGCGATGTGAACAGCTATCTGCGCGACGCCAACGACAACATCGTCACGCTGGCGATGATCGAGACCCAGGAGGCGATGGACAATCTCGACGCCATCGCCGCGGTGCCGGGCATCGACGTGCTGTTCGTCGGGCCGTCGGACCTGTCGATCACGCTGACCAAGGGCGCAACGCTCGATGCGACGTCGAAGATCGTCGAGGCCGCCAACGACAAGGTGCTCGCCGCCTGCAAGAAGGCCGGCAAGTATGCCGGGCTGTATTGCGCCACCGCCGAGCGCGCGGTCGCGGTCAGCAAGCGCGGCTTCCGCTATTGCCCGATCGGCAACGACCTCGGTTTCATCCGCGCGGCCTACGCCGCCGCGGCGAAGGTGACGAGCGGCGGATAATCCTCATCCGTCGTCCCCGCGAAAGCGGGGACCCATACGCCCTGCCCTATCGATGAATCACGGAGTATGGATCCCGGCCCTCGCTAACGCTCGGCCGGGACGACATCGGCGATTGCATCCAGCACCTTCGCAATATCAGCTTCGACCGCGGCCGCCGTCACCATAATGACCCGATAGCCATGCTGCTCGAGCCAGACGCGCTTGTTGTCGCGCGCGTGCGCCGCCTCGACGCTTTCACTGGCCGGCGTGAGATCGATCGCGCATTTCAACGGGAATGATACGAAATCGGCGATGTGCGGGCCGACCGGGGTCTGCCGCTTGAAGCCGCGGCCGGCGAAGCGCCGATCGGTGGTGAGCGCATCCCATAGCACCCGCTCGGCCTCGGTGGGATTCCGCCGCAGTAATTTGGCGAGGCCGCGCGCCGGCGATTGCTGGCCGGTGGCGAGAGGCGTCCCGCCCTCCGCCAGCAGCGTGCGCAACATTTCCGCCTGTGCGCCGTCGAGCACACCGCCGCGAGCCGGACCTTTGCGGCCCTCGGCGAGCGCGATGACGATGCCGTGCAGCGTGCGGATGTCCTGCTCGCTCGGTTGCATGCGGTTGAAGATGTTGCGCAAGTTGATGCTCATGACGCCGCGCTTCTCATGCGGGCGATAGAACTCGATGCGGTCAAGCTCGCGCTCGAGATCGGCAAAGAACGCGTCGAGCTGCTGCTTCGGCGCCGGCGGCGATTTCGCCGGCGCGGAAAACGGCAACGCGCCGCCCGACGCCACCTTGAACCATTCATAGCCGACGATCACCACGGCCTGCGCCAGGTTGAGCGAGGCAAAGGCCGGATTGACCGGCAGCGTCACGATGGCGTCGGCGCGCGCCACCTCGTGATTTTCGAGCCCGATGCGCTCGCGCCCGAACACGATGGCGGCGGTCTCGCCGCCAGCGATTTTCGGCGCCAGCGTCTCGGCCGCCTGTGACGGCGACAGCACCGGCTTGGCCTGGTCGTGGTTGCGCGCGGTGGTCGCCAGCACGTAAGTGCAATCGTCCAGCGCGTCGGCCAAACTGTCATAAAGCGCCGCGCCGTCGAGCACGCGGTCGGCGCCGGCCGCCATTACCCTGGCCCGCTCGTTCGGCCAGCCCTGCAGCGGCTTGACCACGCGCAGCCGCGACAACCCGAAATTCGCCATGGCGCGCGCCGCGGCGCCGATATTCTCGCCAAGCTGCGGCTCGACCAGCACCACCACCGGGCCCGGCGTCTCGATCCAGCGCTTGGTCTTGTCGGTCCCGGAACCGGGCATGTTTTCGCGCCGCGCGATCTGGCCGCGCGTCCTGTTCGAGTCATTCCGGGGCGCGACCGAAAGGTCGCGAACCCGGAATCCAGAAAGCAAACGCCGCGCTTGTTATCCGGATTCCGGGTCTCGCGCTAATGCGCGATCCCGGAATGACCCCCTGGAAAGTTCGCCGCCCCGCTTCCCCTCCCCGCGCGCCGGATGCTATAGCCCAATTTGCCGGTCAATCCCGCGCTCGAACATCCCCGACAAAGGCGTTTATCAATGGCGAAGATCAAGGTGGCCAATCCGGTCGTCGAAATGGACGGCGACGAGATGACCCGCATCATCTGGCAGCTTATCAAGGACAAGCTGATCCATCCCTATCTCGACATCGACCTGCTCTATTACGACCTCGGGGTCGAAGCGCGCGACAAGACCAACGACCAGATCACCATCGACGCCGCCAACAAGACCAAGGAGGTCGGCGTCGCGGTCAAGTGCGCCACCATCACGCCGGACGAAGGCCGCGTGAAGGAATTCGGCCTCAAGGAGATGTGGCGCTCGCCCAATGGTACCATCCGCAATATCCTCGGCGGCACGATCTTCCGCGAGCCCATCATCTGCAAGAACGTGCCGCGCCTGGTGCCCGGCTGGACCAAGCCGATCATCATCGGCCGCCACGCCTATGGCGACCAGTACCGCGCCACCGACTTCAAGTTTCCGACCGCCGGCACGATCTCGATCAAATTCGTCGGCTCCGACGGCAAGGTGATCGAGAAGGAAGTCTTCAAGGCGCCGGAGTCCGGCGTGACCATGGCGATGTACAATCTCGACGGCTCGATCCGCGATTTCGCCCGCGCCTCGATGAACTACGCGCTCGGCCGCGGCTATCCGCTCTATCTCTCGACCAAGAACACCATCCTCAAGCAATATGACGGACGCTTCATGGAGCTGTTCCAGCAGGTGTTCGACGCCGAGTTCAAGGACAAGTTCGCCGAGAAGAAGATCACCTACGAGCACCGCCTGATCGACGACATGGTCGCCGCGGCGCTGAAATGGTCCGGCGGCTATGTCTGGGCCTGCAAGAACTACGACGGCGATGTGCAGTCCGACACTGTGGCGCAGGGCTTCGGCTCGCTCGGCCTGATGACGTCGGTGCTGCTGACGCCGGATGGCAAGGTGGTCGAGGCGGAAGCGGCGCATGGCACGGTGACGCGGCATTATCGCGAGCACCAGAAGGGCCGCGAGACCTCGACCAATTCGATCGCCTCGATCTTCGCCTGGACCCGGGGCCTCGCGCACCGCGCCAAGCTCGACAATAATCCGGCGCTGGCGAAATTTTCCACCACGCTCGAAAAGGTCTGCGTCGACACGGTTGAGGCCGGCTTCATGACCAAGGACCTCGCGCTGTTGATCGGGCCGGACCAGAAGTGGCTCACCACCACCGGCTTCCTCGACAAGATCGACGACAACCTCAAGAAGGCGATGGCATAGCAAGGTCCATGCAAAGCGGCCTGCCCCAGGAGCTCGCGACGCCCGGCGAAACCGAGGTCGTGACGCTGCATGCGCAGGGCGCGCAAATTTATGAATGCCGCGCCGGCGATCGCGGCGTGCTCGCTTGGGCGGCGCGCGAGCCGATCGCCACGCTGCTACTCGGCGGCAAGACGATTGGACGCCACTATGCCGGGCCGAACTGGGAGCATATTGACGGCAGCGCGGTTGCGGCCAAGCTTGCGGCCCGCGTCGCGGCTCCGGACGCCAGCGACATTCCGTGGCTCAAGCTCGACGTCACCGAACGCCGCGGCAGGGGCGTGCTGTCCGACGTCACCACCATCCTGCGCATCAACACCAAGGGCGGGGTGGCGCCCGCGGGCGCCTGCGACAAGGCCGGGGCCTTGATCAGCGTCGCTTATTCGACCGACTACGTTTTCCTAGCCAAGAGATAGCGTTCCATCACGTCATACGGTTCGCGGCCGGGGTCTTGGCCCTCGCCAGTGACGGCGAAGCCGAGCTTGGCGAAATAGGCCTTGTTGCCCGGCAGGCTTTTGCGCACGCGGATCAGCAGCTTGGCCAATCCGGCACTGCGCGCCTCGTCCTCCGCCGCGGCCATCAGAGCGCGGCCGACGCCGCGCCGGCGCCAGGCCGGATGCGCCGCCATGCGAGTCAGATAAAGCGCGTCGCCCTTGCGGGCGCAGAACAGGCTGCCGACCAAGGCGTCGCCTGCCACCGCCACCAGCACGACGCCGTCGCGCTGGCGTGCGGCGAGATCGACAACGGTCTCGCTGAGCACGCCGGACGGCGGCGTGATCTCGGCGAACGCGGCGTGCACGATTGCCATGATGTCGTCGAGCCGTTCCGACGAAGTCCAGCGCTTGATGGAAAAGGCACTCAAGACTGAAACTTGGCCGACAGGATTTTCAGTCCGGCAAGCCCGAATGCGACGGCGAACGCGCCCTCGAACCAGCGCCGTGCCCGGACATAGCCGCGCACGATCGGCGCGCTCGAGAACAGCAACGCGTAGCCATGCAGGATCAGAAAACTTTGCGCGCCGACGGCGGCGACGATCTCCGCGATGTCGCCGAACGAAGCCGACGCCGACACCCCGAAAGAATAGAGCGAGCCGAAGAACAGGATAGCCTTGGGATTGGTCAAATGCAGCGCCAAGCCTTTCGCATAGGCGCGCGTCGGCGAAGCCATCGCCAGTCCCTGCGGCGTCAGCGATTTGCGCGACAGCGCGGAATGCCCGGACTTGAACGCGAGATACAATAGATAGGCCGCGCCGAAATATCGGATAGCCTCGAGCGCCCATGCATTGGCAAGCATCAATGCGCTCAGGCCGCAGCCGGCGGCGATCGACCATATCAACGACCCGGTTGTCACCCCGGACGCCATCGCGAGCCCAATCAGCCTTCCGTTGGACATTGAAGTGCCGGCGATCGCAAGCGTCGCCGGTCCAGGGCTTGCGACTGCAAGCAGCGCCGCCGCAAGGATCAACGGAAGATTGATCTGCGCGACCATAATTTAGCCCCCGAGCGCAGCCTCGACCGCCTTAAGCGCGGCATCGGCTTTCGAGCCGTCCGGCCCGCCGGCCTGCGCCATGTCCGGCCGGCCGCCGCCGCCCTTGCCGCCGAGCGCCTCGGCGCCCTTGCGCACCAGATCGACCGCGGAAAAACGCGCGGTCAGGTCATTGGTGACGCCGACCACGATGCCGGCCTTGCCGTCATCGGTGGTGCCGACGATCGCGACCACGCCGGAGCCAACCTGTTTCTTGCCTTCATCGGCCAGGCTGCGCAGGTCCTTGAGATCGATGCCGGAGACCGCGCGCGCCATGAGCTTGATGCCCGCGACCTCGCGGGTGGCGCCATCGCCGCCGCTGGCGGCGCCGCCGCCCATCGCCAGCTTCTTGCGGGCATCCGAGAGATCGCGTTCGGCCTTCTTGCGCTCGTCGAGCAACGCGGCGATCCGCGCCGGCATATCTTCAAGCGGCACTTTAAGCTCCGCAGACGCTGCTTTAGCGGCTTGAACCTGTTTCTCAAGGGTCTTGCGGGCCACTCTGCCGGTCAGCGCCTCGAGCCGGCGCACCCCGGAGGCGACGCCGGAATCGGACAGGCCCGTGATCAGCCCGATATCGCCGGTGCGCCTGACATGGGTGCCGCCGCACAGCTCGATCGACCAGCCGAGCGTATTGCCGGAGCCCTCGCCCATCGCCACGACGCGCACCTCGTCGCCGTATTTCTCGCCGAACAAAGCGCGGGCGCCGGAAGCGCGGGCGTCGTCGAGCGCCATCAGCCGCGTCGTCACCGGCGAATTCTGCAGCACCATGTCATTGGCGATGTCCTCGACCCGCTCCAGTTCCTCGGCCGTCACCGGCTTCGGGTGCGAGAAGTCGAAACGCAGCCGGTCGGGCGCGACCAGCGAGCCCTTCTGCGCGACGTGATCGCCGAGCACCTGGCGCAGCGCCTCATGCAATAGATGCGTCGCGGAATGGTTCTGCCGGATCGCCGAACGGCGCGCGTGATCGACCTCGAGCAGCACTGGATCGCCGACCGCGACCTTGCCCTGCACGACCTTGACCGCATGGGCGAACACGTCGCCGGCTTTCTTCTGGGTGTCGGTGACGGCGAGCCTGACGCCGTCGCGGCGCATCTCGCCGGTATCGCCGACCTGGCCGCCGCTCTCGCCATAGAACGGCGTCTGGTTGAGCACGACCTCGCCGGTCTCGCCGGCCTTGAGCTCGTCGACCTGCTTGCCGTCCTTGACCAAGGCGGCGACGACGCCCTCGGCGCTCTCGGTCTCGTAGCCGAGGAATTCGGTCGGACCGACCTTGTCGCGCAACGCGAACCACACCGTCTCGGTGGCGGCGTCGCCGGAGCCCGCCCATGAGGCGCGGGCCTTGGCGCGCTGGCGCTCCATCGCATCGCTGAACGAGGCGAGATCGACCGAGATGCCGCGCGAGCGCAGCGCGTCTTGCGTGAGATCAAGCGGAAAGCCGTAGGTGTCGTACAGCGTGAAGGCGGTCTCGCCGTCGAACATCGCGCCCTTCTTCAGCGCGCCGCTCTTCTCGTCGAGGATCGCAAGCCCGCGCTCCAGCGTCCTGCGGAACCGGGTCTCCTCAAGCTTCAGTGTTTCGGTGATCAGCGCCTCGGCGCGCAGCAATTCGGGATAGGCCTGGCCCATTTCGCGGTTGAGCACCGGCACCAGCTTCCACATCAGCGGCTCTTTGGCGCCGAGCAGCTCGGCGTGGCGCATGGCGCGGCGCATGATGCGGCGGAGCACATAGCCGCGGCCCTCGTTCGAGGGCAGCACGCCGTCGGCGATCAGGAACGCCGAGGCGCGCAGATGATCGGCGATGACGCGGTGCGAGGCCTTCTGCGGGCCGGTCGGCGACACCTTGGTCAGTTCGGCGATCGCCTCGATGATGTGCGCGAACAGGTCGATGGCGTAATTGTCATGGGTGCCCTGCAGCACCGCGGCGATGCGCTCGAGCCCCATGCCGGTGTCGATCGAAGGCCGCGGCAGATTGTTGCGCACGCCGCCTGGCAGTTGTTCGTACTGCATGAAGACGAGATTCCAGATCTCGATGAAGCGGTCGCCGTCGGAATCCGCCGAGCCGGGCGGGCCGCCGGGGATATGCGCGCCGTGGTCGTAGAAGATCTCCGAGCACGGCCCGCACGGGCCGGTGTCGCCCATCGCCCAGAAATTGTCGGAGCCGGCGATGCGCACGATTCTGTGGTCGGGTAGCCCGGCGATCTTCTTCCACAGCTTGAAGGCGTCGTCGTCGTCGACATAGACCGTCGCCATCAGCTTCTCGGCCGGCAGCCCGAATTCCTTGGTGACCAGGTCCCAGGCGAACTTGATCGCGTCTTCCTTGAAATAATCGCCGAACGAGAAGTTGCCGAGCATTTCGAAGAAGGTGTGATGGCGCGCGGTGTAGCCGACATTATCGAGGTCGTTGTGCTTGCCGCCGGCGCGCACGCATTTCTGCGCGGTGACCGCGCGGCTGTAAGGCCGCTTCTCGAGCCCGGTGAAGACGTTCTTGAACTGCACCATGCCGGCATTGGTGAACATCAAGGTCGGGTCGTTGCGCGGCACCAAAGCCGACGACGCCACCGGCTGGTGGCCGTTCTTGGCGAAATAGTCGATGAAATGCGACCGGATGTCGTTGACGCCGCTCATAAGACCCCTCGTCCCGGACGCGATGCGGCGCGAAGCGCTGCATCGCTGAGCCGGGACCTTCCCAACCTGTAACGGTCCCGGTTCTGCAGCGCATCACTTACGTGCTGCGCTGCGCCCGGGACAAGGCATCTGCCGTTTCGGGCTAAATCCCCGTCCGGCTTGATGTTTTACCGCTCTTATGTAGCGACGGGGGTGCAGGGAGTCCAGAAAGGGGGTAGGAAATGGCGCCGCTCCAAACGCACGCTGTCATGCCCCGCGAAAGCGGAGCATCCAGTAAACACTCACACCGCGTCTAAATCGCCGACATCGCCTTTACTGGATCGTCCGCTTTCGCGGACGATGACAGCTTGATGGACGGCCCCCCAAACGTCATCGCCCCCGTCCTCGGTTGCGGCCGCTTTACGCAGCCGGGTGCCGACGGGGGCGATACGCGCGACGAACTGTAAAAACCTATTCGACCAAACCTATTCAGCGATCCCGGCCGGGCCAAACTCGAACGGATTTGGTCCGTGGCAAACGACCCGCCTGCGGTCGGTCCAGATGTCGCCGAGCAGGCTGCGCGCGTCCTGCTCGGTGCCCTCGCTGCCGGTGACGACGTCACGGTTGTCACCGGTGATCAGGTCCTCCAGATAGAACCGCTGCCGCGGCGCCGGCATGGCCTCAGGCCTCCGCTGCCTCGGCGGAATCGTCGTCGTCCTTGTCCTTCTCGCCGGCCAGGATCACCTCGGCGATGATGCCGGAATTGGCCCGCACCGCCGCCTCGATCTTGCCGGCGATGTCGGGATTGTCCTTGAGGAACTGCTTGGCGTTCTCGCGGCCCTGGCCGATGCGCTGGCTGTCATAGGAGAACCAGGAGCCTGACTTCTCGACCACATTGGCCTTGACGCCGAGATCGATCAGCTCGCCGGTCTTCGACACGCCTTCGCCGTACATGATGTCGAATTCGACCTGCTTGAACGGCGGCGCCATCTTGTTCTTGACCACCTTGACGCGGGTCTGGTTGCCGACCACCTCGTCGCGATCCTTGATCGCGCCGATGCGGCGAATGTCGAGCCGCACCGAGGCGTAGAATTTCAGCGCCTGGCCGCCCGACGTGGTTTCCGGCGAGCCGTACATCACGCCGATCTTCATGCGGATCTGGTTGATGAAGATCACCATGGTGCGCGACTTCGAGATCGAGGCGGTGAGCTTGCGCAAGGCCTGGCTCATCAGCCGGGCCTGCGAGCCGGGCTGCACGTCGCCCATCTCGCCTTCGAGCTCCGAGCGCGGCACCAGAGCCGCGACCGAGTCGACCACCAGCACGTCGACCGCGCCCGAGCGCACCAGAGTGTCGGCGATTTCCAGCGCCTGCTCGCCGGCGTCGGGCTGCGAGATCAAGAGGTCATCGACATTGACGCCGAGCTTCCTGGCATAGACCGGGTCGAGCGCGTGTTCGGCATCGACGAAGGCGCAGATGCCGCCGAGCTTCTGGGCTTCGGCGATGGTGTGCAGCGCGAGCGTGGTCTTGCCGGAGGATTCCGGCCCGTAGATTTCAACCACCCGCCCGCGCGGCAGGCCGCCGACGCCGAGCGCGATATCGAGGCCCAGCGAGCCGGTGGAGATGGTTTCCACATCCATCGACTTGTCGTTCTTGCCGAGCCGCATGATCGAGCCCTTGCCGAACTGGCGCTCGATCTGGGACAGCGCGGCGGACAGGGCCTTGGTTTTGTCCATGGAATTTCCTTCGACGACACGCAATGCAGGCTGACTCATCTAGCGCTCCTTATGAAGAGATTCGACGTTGCGACATACCCTCAGGGCGGCCGGACCAGCCGAATTCCCGGTGGAATCGGCTGATGACAGTAATGTACCCTATTTGTTCTCCGTTCGCAATATGTTCTTTTTGGGCTTGGGGTACTGGCCTGTTTTGACCCCTAGTGGCCTGATTTGGAATCGACAGTGGCCTGATTTGAAATCTAGGTCGCCCGGAACTATGTCGGTTCCGACAGACCTAGGTAGCTCAGCTGGATAGAGCGCCGGATTTGTAATCCGGAGGTCGTGGGTTCGAGTCCCACTCTAGGATAGCGGCGCCGCAGTATCCGGTGACGGGCTGCGGCGCTTTCCTTTGCTCGCAGATTGACCTCACCGCCTTTTCGGAAATTGTGAATTGCTTGCCAGTGTGAAGGCTGATACCTGATCGCCGCTAGCAATCCTGAGCTGTCCAGCTGGCGGCGGAGAGGAGGCGCGAAGTGGTTTTCATAACTATCAATATTACCGTGACGGTACAGCGAGTCTGACCGTTCACATTCGGGGCTAGCATTAGCTAGCCCCTTTTAGGAAAAAGGGCCGCCCTAACCGGCGGCCTCTTTCATTTCAGTCTCCAAGCGCAAGCTCGATTGTCTCCCCCTTCTTTGGGAAGGCTCGATTCATCATTCGATAGAACTGATCCCATGTGGACGATGCGCGCATAAAGCCAGTCACGGCATGAAGATGCTGCGCTAGAGCTGGGTGCCCTACATCGTCAGTAAGCAATTGGTGATGCTTGCCACGTCGCTTGCCCTGTGACCTGCCCTGGCTTTTTTGGACCAAGCGTTGTGAGAGAATGAGCTTGGAAAGGAGCTGGTCATGCCGAAGAAGAGGTTCAGTGCTGAGCAGATTGTGACGGTGCTTCGTCAGATTGAAGTGTCGATGGCGCAGGGCAAATCTGCGCCAGAGGCCTGTCGGGCTGCAGAGATATCGCAGCAGAGCTATTACCGCTGGCGCAAGGAATACGGCGGGCTGGAGATCGATCAAGCAAAGCGGATGAAGGATCTTGAGCGCGAGAATGTTCGCCTAAAGCGTCTGGTTGCCGATCTGTCGCTTGAGAAGCAGGTGCTCAAGGACGTCGCCTCGGGAAACTTGTAAGCCCCGAACGGCGCCGGCAGGCGGTTGAGCGGATTCGGGGCAAGTATGGTCTATCGGAGCGGCAAGCCTGCCGGCTGGTCGGTCA
>Ga0265313_10000039_pt1 | contig 120922 bp, 126 predicted proteins | sample 4123metaG_FD_203122 | JGI IMG/M metagenome (GOLD analysis project Ga0265313, IMG submission 203122) | Rhizosphere microbial communities from Carex aquatilis grown in University of Washington, Seatle, WA, United States - 4-1-23 metaG | ecosystem: Host-associated > Plants > Roots > Rhizosphere... | reverse complement strand
TGGCGTTTGGGTCGTCGCTCTCCCTCTTCATCTACCCGCACTCGATTACCAGCGTGCTGGCGGCGCGCAGCCGCGAGGTGGTGCGGCGCAACGCAGCGCTGCTGCCGATCTACTCGTTACTTCTCGGGCTGCTGGCGCTGCTCGGCTACTGCGCGATCGCCGCCGGTCTCGCGCCCAAAGACTCGAGCAGCGTCATGCCGCTGCTCTTCGCCCACTATTTCCCCGAGTGGTTCGCCGGCGTGGCCGACGCGGCGGTCGTGATTGGGGCGCTCGTGCCGGCAGCCATCATGTGCATCGGCGCGGCCAACCTTTTTGCCAGCAACGTCTTTCGCGAGTTCTCACCGCAGCGATCGCCGATGGAGACCGTGATCGCCAAGCTCCTGACGCTGGCGATCTGCGCCGTCGCGCTCATTTTTGTGGTGGCGGTTCCGGTGCCGTATGCCATCGACTTCCAACTGCTCGGCGGAGCGCTGATGCTGCAGATCTTTCCCGCCTTCGTGCTGGGGCTGTGGACGCGCTGGTTCCATCCCAAGGCGCTGCTCCTGGGGTGGGCTTGCGGCTTTGCCGCGAGCTGCGCGATGGCATACGCCAGCGGATTTACGTCGAACTATACGCTCCATCTCTTCGGCGCCTCGATAACCGGTTTCATCGCTCTTTACGCACTTTGCATCAACCTGGCGGTGAGCGCCGCCGCGACGCTGATCTTACCTACGAGGAAATTCGCGTGAGTCAAACGATCAACCCCGAAGGCTGGCCCCGTCCGAGCGGGTACGCAAACGGTATCGTCGCCGAGGGCCGCTTCTTAGCGATCTCGGGCCAAATCGGCTGGAACGAACGCAATGAGTTAGTCGGCGACGATTTCCTCGCGCAAGCACGCCAGGCGCTCAGCAACGTGATGGCGGTTCTGCGTGCCGCCGGCGGCGACGCCTCGCATCTCGTTCGGCTGACGTGGTACGTCACCGACAAAAACGCGTATCGCTCGGCCGTGCGCGAACTCGGCCGCTCCTACCGCGAAATCGTCGGCGACCATTACCCGGCAATGGCGTTGGTGCAAGTCGCCGGTCTGCTCGAGGAAGGCGCGAAGGTCGAAATCGAGGCGACCGCAGTCTTGCCGAAAGCGGGGACGCCGGGTACTAGCGGCTGACCGCCACGCCGAACGGAAACTCGAAGCCCGTTAGAGACTTTACCGCGTTGCCGCCCGCCGGGTAGTCGTAAATCAAGATCTCTCCGCTCGAGTCGCTGCAAAACGTCGGCACGATGAGACTCTTGCGCTCGATAAAGAACTGCTCGACGTAACAGGCGCCGTTTATGATCGTCTTGCCCGTCACGCTGCCGCCCGACGTCCGATAGACGGTGCCGGTAGTACCATCACCGACCGCTAGGCTGCCGTCGACGTACTGTACATTCGAGCCGCGATAGATCTTCGGACCTTCCCACGGCACGTTGATGAGTTTCTTCGCGCCGCTGGGCAGCTCGTCGAGACGAAGACGCCCGTGATGTCCGTACCACTGCGCGTCGACGAAGAGATTGCCTTGCGGATCGTACGCGGCAAAATCCATCACCAACACGTGACGGTCGGAATACGTCACGGGCGTGCCGCTTCCCGCGGGGAAAATCACGACGTTACCGGGGTCGTCACCGCCGACAGTATTATTCACGATGGCAACGTCGCCGTTAAGCGGATTGACGGCACAGGCGCCGACGTAGCCCTCCCCATCGGTTAGCGTCTTGATGGGCGTCGTGCCGCCGTGCGCGAACTCGACCACATCCGATTTCAGCGTATCGGTGACCCACACGTTGCCCGATCTCGGATCCACGCACAGACCGGCAGGCGAGGAGAAACCCGAGAGCGTTCCGGCCGGCTTCAAACCCGGATAGGTGTAAACGAGAACGGTGCTCGCATCTAAATCAGAAATATAGAGTAATGCGCCGTGCTTGGCGGCAGAGTCGATCCAGGAAGGGCGCACCGGGCGATGCGCTTCAGCCGCAGCGGGGACGGCTGGAGTCGTCGAGGCGCTGTTGCATGCCGTCAGCACCGTGGCGGCAATAAGAATCGTTAAGTCTCGTTGGAAGGACCGTAGTATCGTCATATCGGGATCCTCCGCGTCTTATGCTTGCATATTTCGCGGTACAGCTCGGGCTGCCTGGCTTATCGAAGCGAATGAGCCAAACTGACGGTTACGCCGTAGGTTCCGTGTTGCTCGATGAACTGCTGGGGGTTTCCACCGGCTGGATACGGCCACAACCCTACGGCATAACTTCCGCTTTGGTTTGCCGCGGCGGTGACGGTGCCACCCTGAATCCAAAACTGGAAGACTCTTTCGATGCCGTTCAGTTTTCTAACGCTGACTTGCCTGCCGGTTGTCCCGATGAACTTAAAGCGGCGAATGAGCACGTTGTCGCCGATCGCGACGTACTTTCCATCCGACTGGATGTTGCCAGGCTCGAACCGCCTATCGATCAGCGTCTTTTTGAAGGCGGATTTCCCCTTTAGAAGCTCGGAAATGAACCATCCGCCGCTATCCTCTGCACTCATGAAGAGATTTCCCGAGGCGTCGTATCCACACCACCCAGTCGCAGGGTAGGTAAGAGCGAACAGCTTTGCCTGCTTCCATCCGTGGGCTCCGGGCTGGAAAACCACAGCGTCATGGGCCGTCACGGCCGCAAGGTTTCCCGTTGTTGGATCGATCGAACAACTAAAGGTCGCACCAAAGGGGTTGGTGAGACTGGCCGATGGGCCGGCCGCGCCATGCGGATATTCGTAGATCGCATAGTCGTTGGTCACGAAAGCGTTGCCGCTAGAATCCGAACAGAGCCCGTAAGAGCTGCCGCTGTTGAACAAACCGCTGACCAGCTTACCCTTTGGGTAGGTGTAGACGTAAATAGCGCCGTCATCGCCGGTCGATGCATAGAGCAAGTCGTTAGAGCGGGCTTCAGGCGAGGTCCACGAGTGCCGGGCCACCTCGCGCACCGCCGCCTTCGATGCCTGAGGCGCGCCGTCGAACGAGACGCTCGGTAAACCGCATCCGGTAAGCAATAGCGCCGCGGCACAAAGCGCCGCCGCGAATCGTGGTATGCGACGAGCGCAGCCTAGCGAGTCGATGGGGCCACGCTGACGGTCACGCCGTAGATTTTAGTTTGCGTAAATTCGTTCTGAGGTGCGCCCCCGGCCGGGTACGGCCACGACGCGACGACGGAATGCCCACTTTGATTGGCCACGGCGCTTACGACGCCGCCCTGGATCCAAAACTGGAAGATCTGGCCGAAAGACTTTAGTCTTGTGACACCGACCTGTCTACCCGTCGTACCCCTAAACTTGAAGCGTCGAATGTTCCCGCCACCGTCTCCGATGGCCATAAACTTTCCATCCCATTGGATGTTTGCAGCAAAAACGTTCTTGTCGAGTATTGTCCTCTTGAAATTTAACTTACCTTTCTCGAGTACCCCCAGGAAGTAGTGTCCGCTTGCATATCCGTCGACAAAGAGATCGCCGAAAGCATCATAGGCGCACCACAAGAGACGCGGCGTGTCGAAGCGAAAGAGTTTTGCTATGTGCCAGCCGTGCCCGGCCGCGGGGCGGTAGATGGCAACCCCGCTGGCAGGCGCCACGACGGCCAAGTCTCCGCTTCCAGGATCGACCGAACAAGCTATGGTCCCGCCAAAGGGACTCGTGAGCACTGCCGACGCGTTTGCACTGCCGTGGGGATATTCGTACGTCGCATTATCGTTTGAGACAAAGACGTCGCCGTCCGCGTCGGAACAGAGTCCGTACGACCTGCCCGCATTGAGCAAGCCGCCAACGAGCTGTCCCTTCGGATAGCTATAGACGTAAATCGCGCCGTCCGCGCCCGTCGAGATGTAAAACAAGGCACTCGAGCGGGCTTCAGACGACATCCACGAGCCGTTAACGCTCGCTCGCGCGGCAGACCTTGACGACTGCGGCGCGCGGGCGAACGAGCTCGGCGAACCGCATCCGGCAGGCAATACTGCGACGGCGCAGAGCGCCGCCGCGTAACGCGCTAGACGATTGCCGGAATTCAGCGGCTGCCCTTCCATTTGCCCGTCACGATGACGGCACCGTACGCGGGACCGACAACGCCCAGTTGTCCCGACGGAGCGCCGCCGGCGGGATAGGCCCACTTGTCCACCACGGTATTCGTGCAAGCAATATTGCTGCCGGCGATCTGCGTCGTGGCTTTTTTCGGAAGGTCGTTTGGCTTCTTACTGAGATTTGCCCAGGCAACGACGTCCACGTAAGCGCCGCCGCAAGGGTCAGCGAGCTGGACGGTATTGACCGCGGTCGCCGTGCTCCCAGAAACGCTGACTTGGAAGATGCACGTATAGTCCGCCCCGTTGCATGCCTGATCGCCGACGCCCAGGTATTTGCCGTCCCACTGCGCCGCCGCGGGGAAGTGGAGATTAAACCCACTTAGCGTAAGCTTTTCAAACGCGTCGCCGCCGGCGGGCAGTTCTTCCAAGCAGCCCGTCAAACACGACCCCTGCAAACCGACGATAAACAGATTACCCTTGGGATCGTAACCGGCCGGCCAGTCCTTCTGCGCCGCGGTGATGATGGTCGGCGAACCCGAGGCGTTCTTATAGATCGCCACGCCGCCCGAACTAGCAGGGCTCTGGAAGTTGGTGACGGCGAGATCGCCGTTGGTTGGATTAACGCTGCAGCCAATCGGGCTGCCGACGCTCTCGGTCAACGTCTTTACCGGCGTCAACGAGCCGTCGGCAAACTCCGTAATCTTCGCGGTCGTAAAATCGACGAAATATACGTTGCCCTTCTTGTCGCTGCATCCGCCGTAAGGCATTCGAAAGCCACCCGCCGAGCCGAGCTGCTTACCGGACTTATAATCGTAGGCGACCACCAGGCCGTCGGCGGGATCGCTGACGTACAGGAGGTCGCGGCGGCCTTTGAGCGCCGGGCTCATCCACGTATGTTGTCGCTGCGCGCGCAACGTCGGGACGATACCGCTTCGCGTTGTCGTGGCCACACTCGCGCTTGGGCTGCCGGCCGGAGGTTGCGTTCCGCTGCAGCCGGCCAACGAGATCGCAGTGAACGCGACGCTAAGCGCGGCGCGACTAAAAATCGTGCTCTTCATGCCGCGCCTTTCGACGCGAACGTGCACCTTACCCGGCCGGGCGGTTCTGCCTCAACTTATAGCGTTGGAGTTTGCCCGTCTCGGTTCGCGGCAGCTCTGCGACGAACTCGATCTCGCGCGGTGCCTTGAACGGCGCGATCTGCGTCTTGCAGAACTCGCGCAGTTCGTCCGCCTTAGCATCGCTCGCAGCGCACCCTTCGGCCAACACGACGAAAGCTTTGACCAGATTCGTCTCTTTCGCGGGATCGCGTTTACCCACGACGGCTACCTCTTTGACGTCGGCGTGCGCGATCAACGCCTGTTCGACTTCCGGACCGGAAATATTGTAGCCGGCCGAGACGATCATGTCGTCGGTGCGCGCGATATACCAGAAGTAACCATCGGCATCTCTACTATAGGCGTCGCCCGGATAGTTCCAGCCGCGCTGCACGTAGATGCTCTGTCGTTCGTCTTGCAGATATTTACAGCCGGTTGGTCCTTTGACCGCCAGCCGTCCCATCGTCCCGTCGGGGAGCTTGCGGCCGTCGTCGTCGTGAATTTCCGCGACGTAGCCCGGGACGACGCGCCCCGTCGATCCGGGCCGCGCTTCGTCGCGCGGCGAACCGATAAAGATGTGCAGCATCTCGGTGCTGCCGATACCGTCTAGGATTTTGAGACCGGTCTTTTCATGCCACTCCTGCCAGACCGTTTTTGGCAGCGTTTCGCCGGCCGAGACGCACGCGCGCAGGGTCGAGATGTCATAGCGCTCGCACGCGGCGGCCATGGTGCGATACGCGATCGGCGCGGTAAAGATCGTGGTAATGCCGAACTTGCCGATCGCTTCGAGCAGCTCCGCCGGACCAGCGCGCTCGAGCAGCAGCGTCGCGGCTCCGACGTGCAGCGGAAAGAGCAGCTGGCCACCCAAACCAAACGTAAAGCCGAGCGGCGGACTTCCGCAGAACAGTTCGTCGCTTTGCGGACGCAGCACGCGCGCGCAATATGTGTCGCAAATCGCCAACAGGTCGCGGTGATAATGCATGGCGGCTTTCGGCGTCCCGGTCGTTCCCGAAGTGAACGCGATCAGCGCAACATCGTCGCAACCGGTTTGAACGTCGGCAAAGTCGTCGGACTTGGCCTCCATCGCCCGCTCCAGCGAGTCGCCGTGATTCTCGTCTGCAGCGTTGAAAAAGAGAGCGCGCGCGCCGCCGAATGAAGCGCAGGCGCGATCGAACTCGTCGCGCAGACGCGCGTCGCACAGGGCGTGCTTGACCTGCGCCTTCTCCATCATAAAACGCAGCTCGCCGGCGCGATAGAGCGGCATGGTGGTGACGGCGATGCCCCCCGCCTTGAGTACCGCGAACCAGCACGCCGCCAGCATCGGTGTATTTGTACCGCGGAGCAGAACCCGATTGCCCGGCTCGAGCAACAGATCTTCGGTAAGCACGCGGGCGATGCGATTGGCCGTCGCGCGCAGCTGAGCGTAGGTCCAGAGCGTCGAGGGCGAGAGCACGCAGCGATCCTGCCCGCCACCGCGCTCGATGTGCGCGTCGAGAAGCCGGCCGGCAAAGTTTACCCGCTCGGGGTAGTTCAGCTCGAGCTCGTCGATGATCTCCGGCATTGCCTCGGGCGGCGGAAGCCGTTCTTCCGCAAAACGGTCGACGTGAGCGGTAGCGTGCGCGATCATGCCTCGAATGTCTGCTTGGCGATAACCAGTTGCTGGATTTCGCTGGCGCCTTCGTAGATCCGCAGTGCGCGGACGTCACGATAGAGGCGCTCGACGATCTCACCGCGCGTCACGCCGCGGCCGCCGAAGAGTTGCACGGCGCGATCGCAGACGCGGCTCGCCGCCTCGGTAGCAAACCACTTTGCCATCGCCGCCTCGCGGGTAACGCGTGCGGCGCCGCCGTCCTTCTTCCAAGCGGCGCGGTAAACCAACAGCGCGCTGGCGTCAACGTCGGTAGCCATCTCGGCGATCGCGGCTTGCGTTAGCTGAAGCACAGCCAGCGGCGCGCCGAAGAGCTGCCGGGTCTTGACGTGGCCGATGGTTTCGGTGAGCGCCCGCCGCGCGAAACCAAGTGCCGCCGCCCCCACGGTGCTGCGGAAGAGATCGAGCGTGGCCATAGCAATGCGGAAGCCCTGACCTTCCTCACCGATGCGATTTCCGACGGGAATGCGCAGCTTATCGAAATGTAGCGCCCCGAGCGGATGCGGCGAAATGGTTTCGATTCGTTCCACGATCGAGAGTCCCGGCGAGGTTGCGTCAACGGCAAATGCGGTCAATCCCTTCGCGCCGCTATCGGCCGTGCGCGCGAAGACGATATAGCAATCGGCGAGGCCTGCGTTGGAGATCCAATACTTCTCGCCGTCGATGAGGTAGGAGTCGCCGTCGCGACGCGCGCGCGTCGCAATCGCCGCGACGTCGGAACCGGCCTCGCGTTCCGAGAGCGCGAAAGCGGCGATGCATTCGCCCGAAGCCACCCGCGGCAGATAGCGGCGCTGCAGTTCGGCGGAGCCGAAGAGCGAGATCGGCCCACTGCCCAAACCCTGCATTGCAAAAGCAAAATCGGCCAGCGCGGAACGCTGCGCCAGGCGTTCGCGCGCTAAGCAAAGCGTCCGCGCGTCGAGTTCGGCCCGAACGCCGCCATAGACGCCGGGCACGCAGGCGCGCAGCCATCCGGCTTCTCCGAGCGCGCGAACCCACGCGCGACAGCTTTGGTCGGCATCGCTTTCGTCATCGAAAACCTGGGCTACGTCGAGCCAGGGTTCCAATGCGGCGGCAAATGCGCGATGCTCTTCGTCAAAGAACGGCAGGTCGAGCACGTCAGTCGCCTTCAAAACGCGGGCGTTGCTTGGCGGCAAAGGCGTCGTAGGCACGTTTAAAGTCTCGGGTTTCCATGCACTGCGCCTGTACGCGGGCTTCGGCGTCGATCGCCTCGTCCAGCGGCATCGCCCACTCCTCGTGCAGCATTCGCTTGGTTACGGCGTGAGCGAGCGTTGGGCCGTGCGCGAGCTCGGCGGCAAGTTCGCGCGCCCGCGTTTGGAGCAGGTCGGGTTGGCAAAGCTCGTTGTAAAAGCCCCAGTCATAAGCTTGCCCTCCGGCTAGGGCGCGGCCGGTAAAGAGTAACTCGGCGGCACGACCCAGACCGACGATGCGCGGCAACATCGCGCAGGCACCCATGTCGGCGCCCGAGAGGCCGACGCGTACGAATAAAAAGGCGACGCGCGAGCGTTCGGTCCCCAAGCGCAGATCGCTAGCCATGGCGAGAATTGCGCCGGCGCCGGCGCAGACGCCGTCAATCGCCGCAACGATCGGCTGCGGGCAGGCGCGCATCGCTTTGACGAGATCGCCGGTCATCTGAGTGAAGGTGAGCAGCTCGTCCGGACTGCTTTGCGTTAGCGGTCCAATGATTTCGTGGACGTCACCGCCCGAACAGAAATTATTTTCCGTGCCGGTCAGCACGACCGCCTTGACGTTCGGTTCATCGTCGAGCGAACGAAAGAGATCGCGCAGCTCGGCGTACAGCTCGAAGGTAAGCGGATTCTTCCGCTCGGGCCGCTCCAGCGTGACGGTCATCACACGATCGGCGACCTCGACGCGCGCGCCCTTCATCGGATGCGAAACGGCAAGTCTTCTTCGTACTCGTCGCCGGCGCTATTGCGCGCGATGACCCGCAGCCGGTAGCCACGGACGAAGATCGGCGGCACGTCGAGGACGTTGACGCTGAAAGAAAAGCGTCCGGGACTGCGATGCGGGACGTTGATCGAGAAGAGATTGGTGCGAACTTCGATGCTGGCTACGTCGGTGCCGGCAACGAACGAGCCCGACCAGCGCTGGCCCCGGCGGATGTTGAGCGACGAGAAGCGCATCGCCAAAATGCTCGGCGGTGCGTTGTTGGGTTCGAGGCGCGGAGCCGGTAGTTTGGCAAGGCCGAGGGAGACGTTGGGCGGAACGTCGGTCGGCCGCGACACGCAGCCCGCAAGCAGCACTGCAACGCAAAACGCGCCCACGCGAGGAAGCACGTTGCAGTCGTACGGAATTCGCCGGGGCGCCACCTTCCGGAAGGCGCCGCGCACGCGGGCGCGTAAGGGCCGCTCATGGTGCAGGAGCGCGTGTTACCGCACGCCGTGCCGAGGAATCCGGCACTGGATTACGCGACCGGCATCTGCGGCGTCTGGATCGCCGGCGGATTCTTTTTGGACGCGTGGGCGCACGGACACGTTCCGGTAGAAACCTTTTTCACCCCGTATCACGCGGTTTTCTACTCGGGCATGCTGGTGACGATCGCCGTAGTTGCCGTATTTGCGGCACGCAATCACCGGATCGGCTACGACTGGCTGAACTCGGTGCCGCGCGCCTACCGGCTGGCGCTGCTGGGCATCCCGATCTTCGTCGTCGGCGGCTTAGGCGATCTGATTTGGCACCACGTCTTGGGCATCGAGGAAGGCGTCGATGCACTCCTGAGCCCGACGCATCAGATCCTGGGCCTAGGAATTTTCTTTTTGTCCAGCGGACCGATTCGCTCGGTGCTGGCCGACCGCACCGCGACGACGCTGACCCGTCAACTGCCGCTGGTCCTCGGTTTGGCGACGTGGCTCATCCTGGCACATTTCGGGACTGCCTACGCCTTCGATCCGGCGGCGGGGAGAACCAACGCGCCGCCGTCGATCGTCCCGTTTACACCGGATTATCTCACCGCACTCGGGATCGGCTACTATAAGGTAGCCAACGGCGCCCTGATCGTTATCTTCCAGAGCACGCTCATCACCGGCTTTTTGCTCTGGTTCGTCGCGCGCGTGAAGCCGTGCTTCGGCGCGCTAACAATTTTTCTGCTGGTCGGCAACCTTCCGGCGGCGGCCGCCTTCACCAACCAGGGGCCGCTGCTGGCCGTTACGATCGTGCAAGCGTTGGTAACCGGTTTGCTGGCCGATTGGTATGCAAGGCGTTTTGATCCGCATCCCTCACCCGGCACGGCGCCGGCGTTTCGGCGCTTTGCAGTCGGCGTGCCGATGGTGTACATCGGCGTGTATCTCGCCGCGATGCTCGCCACCGACGGGATTTGGTGGGATTGGAACGTGGCGCTAGGCTCGTGGATTTGGGCGGGCGTCTGCGGGTTTTCGCTGAGTCTTCTGATCCTCGCGCGACGCAGCGCGTGATCGCACCGGCGCTCGCGCTGGTGGCGTTGCTACTGCATGCGGCAACGGCGATGCGCTACGGGTACTTCCGCGACGAGCTGTACTTTATTGCCTGCGCCAAACGCTTGGCCTGGGGATATGTGGATCAGCCGCCCTTTGTTGCCTTTGCGGCGTGGCTGGCCGGGCCGTTCGGTTATCCGCTTTTTGCCTTGCGCGCGTTGCCGATTCTCGCGGCAGCGCTTACGGTGTACGTTGCGGCGCGGCTGGCGGCAGAGCTTGGCGGAGGGCGATTCGCGCAGGCATTGGCCGGGGTCGCGACGCTGCTCGCGCCGGCCTATCTGCTGCTCGGCAATACGCTCACCACGAGTTCGCTCGAGCCGCTCTTCTGGACGCTGGCAATTTTCGTTGCGATACGCATCGTTCGCGGACCGGAGGAGGACGCAGCACTCTGGTGGCTGGTGCTGGGCGTGGTCATGGCGGCCGGATGTTATGCCAAGTATTCGATGCTGCTGCCGGTGCTTGGAGTGGTTGTTGGATTGCTGTTTACGCCGCAGCGGCGTGTTTTGCGCTCGCCGTTCGTCCTCTATGCAGCGGCGGTAGCGGCGGTGCTGCTGGCACCCAACCTGGTCTGGCAGGCGTCGCACGGCTGGCCGTTCGTCGAGGTGCTCCGCGGGGATGCGGCGCATCGGCCGGCCTTCGCGGTGGGCATCGCGCTGGAGTATCGCAATCTGTGGCAGAATCTTAAAGCCTTTGCAATCGAGCAACTGCTGTATACCAATCCAATGGCGGCGATGGTGTGGGTGACGGGGCTCGTCGCGCCGTTTCGTCTGCGCGCGTTACGGGATCTGCGGTTTGTTTCCGTTGGGTATGCGGCGGTTTTTCTGCTCGCCGTAGCGTTTGCAGCGAAGGGATATTACATCGTTGGGTATTACGCTTCGCTGCTCGCGATTGGAGCGATCGCGCTCGAGCGTTTGCGCGTGCCGTTTCGCGCGGCGGTGTTCGGGCTGCTGGTAGCGGTCGCGGTTGTTGCGATGCCGCTGTCCCTTCCGGTGCTGCCGGTCGATACACTCGTCGCTTATACGCAGCGCCTAGGGCTCACGGGACGCGCCGGCGCGCCTCCCCATCTCGTGCAGCCGGTTTTCGCCGAAGAGTTTGGCTGGGATCGGCTGGCGCGTGACGTCGCCGGCGTGTATTTCTCACTGCCGCCATCGGTGCGGCGCGGCACGGCGATCTATGCCGATACCTATGGCGATGCCGGAGCGCTCGACTTTTTCGGGCCGCGCTACGGCCTGCCGCCGGCAATTTCAAGTCAGAACAACTATTATCTGTGGGGTTATCGGGACTACGAGGGCTCGACGCTGGTCGCGATTGGCGCGACGCGGGTCGATCTTCTGCGCAAGTATTATCGGAACGTCGTCTTGGTGCGCACCTCGGCCGAACCGTATAAGTGGATCGTCGAAGGGCCCGCGCCGATCTATCTCTGCAGCGATCCCGTTCTGCCGCTGCGCCGGATCTGGCCGAACCTGCGGTGGTACGGAGCGTGAACTAAAAGATCGACGCCGACAGGCCGTTCTCGGGTACTACGACGGCGAGGCCGGTTTCGGTGCCGGTGATTAGCTTGAGAACGGCTTGGGCGACCTCTTCGGCGGTAGCGATGCGGCAGCCGGGATTGTCGCGAGCGAGCAGCGCGCGCGTTTCCGTTTCGCTGCGGCCGGTGCGGCGCACGATGTTTTCGATGGTGCGGCCCATCATGTCGGTCTCGGTGTAGCCGGGGCAGAGGGCGTTGGCGGTGACGCCGCTTTCGGAAAGTTCGGCCGCAACCGCTCTCGTTAACCCGACCACGCCGTGCTTGCTGGCGCAATAGGCCGAAATGTACGGCGCACCGACGAGGCCGGCGATGCTGGCGATGTTGACGATGCGACCCCACTTTGCGGCCAGCATATCTTCGACCGCCGCTTGCGTGCACAGGAACGTGCCGGTGAGGTTCGTTGCGATCGTACGGTCCCAGAGCCAACGCGTGGTGCGCTTGAGCGGCGCCGATTCGGCGATTCCGGCGTTATTGATAAGGATGGTGATGGGCCCGTGGCGTTCGCGACAGGCCGTGAACGCCCGGCGGATTGCCTCGGCGTCGGTGACGTCGGCGGCCACGCGAAAAAAATCGCCTCTTCCCTTCTCCGTGTCGCTCAGGGTGCTGCGAGAAGGCGACGGATTGCGACTGAGGATGCTCAGGTGCGCGCCTTGTGCGGCCAGCAGCTTTGCAACGGCCAAGCCGATTCCGCGGGCGCCGCCGGTTACGACGGCATGCCGGCCGCTCAGGCTCATGCCGATGCTTCCTTTGCGCGCGCCACGAGACGTTCGAGTTGATCCTTACCTGGGAGATATTGCACCGGCCACGACGCCTCGTGGTATCCGAGCTGCGCGGCGGCGTGAAGCGTCCAGAATGGATCGGCTAGGTGCGGGCGTCCGAGCGCGACGAGATCGGCGCGGCCGCCGGCGACGATCGCGCTGGCCTGGTCGACGTCGGTGATGTTGCCGACAGCCATCGTCGCGATGCCGACCTCATTGCGAATCTTGTCTGCGTACGGCGTTTGAAACATACGTCCGTAGACAGGTTTGGCATCGGGGGACGTTTGACCGGTCGAGACATCGATCAAATCTGCGCCCGCGGCTTTGAAGGCGCGCGCGATCTCGACCGAATCGTCGCCGGAGATTCCGCCGTCGACCCAGTCGGTGGCCGAGATGCGCACCGAGATGGGACGGTTTTCCGGCCAAACCTCGCGCATCGCGCGAAAGACCTCCAACGGGTAGCGCAGACGATTTTCCAACGAACCGCCGTACTCGTCAATGCGCCGATTGCGCAGCGGAGTGATGAAGGACGAGAGCAGGTAACCGTGGGCGCAGTGAAGCTCGAGCATATCGAAGCCGGCTTGCCGTCCCATCGCGGCGGCGCGCGCGAAAGCGTCGCGGATCTCGATCATCTGCTCGTGGGTGAGTTCCTGCGGGGTTTGGCTCGCTGCAGCATATGGGATGGCCGACGGCGCGACGACCGGCCAGTTCCCCGCGGCCAGCGGTTCGTCCATTCCCTCCCACATGAGTTTGGTCGAACCTTTCGGCCCGGAGTGTCCGAGCTGCAGGCAGATTTTGGCGCGCGAGTTCGCGTGCACGAAATCCACGATGCGTTTCCAGGCCGGAACGTGCTCGGGCAGGTACATCCCGGTGCAGCCGGGCGAGATTCGTCCCTCGCGCGTGACGCAGGTCATCTCGGTGAAGACCAGCCCAGCGCCGCCGAGCGCGCGCGTGCCGAGGTGGACCAGGTGGAAGTCGTTGGGCATGCCGTCTTCGGCGCTATACATATCCATCGGCGAGACGACGATGCGATTGATGAGTTCGAGCGAGCGTAGTTTAATCGGCGCAAACATCGGTGGAATCGGTTTTCCGGCAAACCATTCCTCCAGGCTACCAACGTACGTCGTGTCGCGCAGTCGCAGGTTCTCGTGGCCGATCCGCTGGCTGCGCGTCAGCAAGCTGTAGGCGAACTGTTCCGGCGGCAAGGTCGCATAGCGCGCCACGTTTTCGAACCACTCCGTCGAGTTGCGCGCCGCGTTCTGCAACTTGAGTACTTCGATTCGTCGGGCTGCTTCGTATTGTGTAAGCGCGGCCGCCTTCGACTGCGCGCCTACGGCGCTTCGCGCAGGATGACAGAAATCGGAGAGTGCGTCGGCTAGGCCTATTGCGTCTTCTAGGGCCAGTTTTGTACCGGAGCCGACCGAGAAGTGCGCGGTGTGGGCGGCGTCACCCATCAGTACGACGTTGCCGTGAACCCAGCGTTCGTTGCTGACGCGGGTAAAGTTGAGCCAGTCGCGCCCGCGCAAGTGGGCCGAGTTGGCCATAAGGCGCCGCCCGCGAAGATACGGCGCAAAGAGCTTTTCGCAAAAGGCGATCGTTTCGGGGGTGCCGGCCGAGTCGAGGCCATGGGCGAGCCACGTTTCCTCGCGGCACTCGACGATAAAGGTACTCAGCTCCTCGTCGAAGCGATAGGCGTGCACGGTGAACCAGCCATGCTCGGTACGCTCGAAGATAAACGTAAATGCGTCGAGCGGCAGGTCCGTTCCGAGCCAAACGAAGCGACATCGCCGCTGGTCGAGATCCGGCTTAAAGGCCTGACCGTACGTGGCGCGCACGCGGCTGTTGATGCCGTCTGCGCCGACGAGCAGGTCACATTTTCGGCGCTCGGCTTCGACGTCTTCAACGTCCGTTTGAAAGCAAAGCTCGACGTCGAGCTCGGCTGCCCGCTCTTGCAGGATCGCTAGCAAGTGTTTTCGCGAAATGCCGCTGAAACCGTGGCCGCCCGATCGAATGGTGTGACCCTTAAAATGAATGACGATGTCGTCCCAGTGCGCGAAGGCTTGCGTGATGGCACGGTGCGTCGGCTCGTCGGCGGCGCGCAGATTCTCCAGCGTCGCGTCGGAAAAGACCACGCCCCACCCGAAGGTGTCGAGGGGGCGATTGCGCTCGAGCACGCGGATCGACCAGTCGGGAAAGCGGCGTTTGGCGAGAATTCCGAAGTACAGCCCGGCCGGTCCGCCGCCGACGCATGTCACGCGCATATTCGCTGGCTTGGTCACTTGCTTACACTTTGATTAGAGGCGCAGACGAATCCCGCCCCCGTATGGTAGCCTACGCTCGAGCCGTGATCAGAACAGCCGCGCTGCGCCTTCTCCTACTAAGCCTCACTGCCGGAGCAGTCGTCGCATTGAGCGCGCACGATGCGCGACGTGCCGACGCGGCATCGTCGGTGACGCTTGCAAGCGGAACCTATGCGGCGCGCACGACAATCCCCGTGACGATCGACGGCCAGCGCGCAGAGTGCATTCTCGACACAGGAAGCTCGGCCGTGTTGGTATCACCGGCCCTCGCCCACGCGGCCGGGCTTCAAGCGCGCGCCGCCACCTTTGAAGTCGCGCCCGACGGACGCTCGTACATGGACCATCAGACGACCATCGGAAGACTCGGCGTTGCCGGCTATAGCCTGCACGACGTTCGGGCGTTGATCTCGTCGAACCTCACCGGTAACAACGCGCTCTGCGGTTACGACTTCCTGGCGCACTTCCCGCTGCTCCTCGATCGCGACCGGCAGGTCGTGACGCTCTTCCCGGCGTCGTCGAAGTTGGATCGGATGCATTGCATTCCGATCGACGTAACCGCTCGCATCGCGCTGGCGACCGTCGAAATCAACGAGACGCGAATGAATCACATCGTCCTCGATTCCGGAATGGCCGGCGGCGGCGTGATGTGGGAAGGGGCGCGAACTCAACTGCACCGGCCGCTCGTCGCCGACGCCGACTATCAGACCCAACCCGAGGCGGCACGCGCGGGCTTTGCTTGCGGTGCCATCGCATCGGTCCGCTACACGCCCGGCTCGCCGGTCACCCCGATGCCGATCTGCACCGAGCCGCAACGCCCCGACGGCTACAACGGAATGCTCGAGACTAATCTCACCTCCGTCCACGCCATGGCGATTGACTATCCGCACCGCCGCATGTGCTTCGACGTCGGCGGCTATGTCGCTCAGGATTCCAGCAGCGCACAGCCGACCTATTGGCACGACGCCTGGTCACGCTTTAAATATTTGCGTCCGCCACGGTAGTCACACTTCGACTCGCTGCGCTCGCTCAGTGTTGACACTCGCGCCGGTCCTTCGACTGCGGTGCTTCGCGCCTTCGCTCAGGATGACAACGTTAGCGTTTTACGGCTATTAGGAGGCCGTCGCAGATAGGGACTAAGGCGGCGTCTACGCGGGGGTCACTGCCGGCTTTGAAGCTTATGGCGCGTAGCGCGCGTGTGTCTTCATCTTGCGGGTTCGGATCGAGAACGGCGCCATCCCAAATGACGTTGTCCACCAGAATAACGCCTCCGGGGCGCAGCAACGCTAGCGCGCGTTCGTAATAGTTGTCGACGTTGTTTTTGTCCGCGTCAATGAAGGCCATGTCGAAGGGCTCGACGTCGGCGGGCAGTTGCGCCAGGGTTTCCAGCGCGGGAGCTACCCGCAAGTCGATCTTGCCGGCGACGCCCGCGGCCTGCCAATATCCCCGCGCCACGCTGGTCCACTCGTTACTGGTATCGCAGGCCAGAATGTAGCCATCTTCGGGCAGCGCCAGCGCCATCGCCAGCGAGCTGTATCCGGTGAAAACGCCGATCTCTAAGTAGCGCCGCGCGCCGATGAGATTGGCCATGAGCGCCATGAAGCGGCCTTGCTCGGGTCCGATCGCCATGCGCGCGTGCGGGTTACGCGCGGCCGTCTCTTCGCGGAGCTCGCGCAAGACGGGATGTTCGCGCACCGTCGCCTCGACGATGTAACCTTGAACGGCGGGGTCGAGAAACGTACTTTTTGCAGTCATCGCCGTCGTATAATAGCACCTCAAAGCAAAGAGCGCCCGAAAGAATCGGGCGCTCTGCCTGTAGCGCGTTGCGTTTAGCGCATCGGGGGAGGGGTGGGTGCGTCGTCGGGTGAGTCGTCGCCCGATGACTGGTCGCCGGCCGCCACCTGAGCGGGAATCGATCCTTGGAGGCTGGCGGTGTCGTGCGAGCCGTCATCGTAAGTCGGCGCAGGCTCTTGGTAGGCTGGGGCCGGCGGTTGGTAGGCTTGTTGCGAGTATGCCGGTGCCTGATACGCGGGTTGATATTGGGGTTGCTGATACACAGATTGCTGGTACTCGGGTTGCTGATACGCGGGCTGCTGGTATACGTACGCGGGCTGTTCGTCAACCGGCGGCGGCGCGTAGGCTTGTACTTGCGGACGGTCTTGCGCGATGTTGTCGAGTGACGGATTGGAGCCGTAGACTAACGAGATCGTCCGGCTCGTCTCCGGCGAGTCGGGGTAGGTGGTGCGCATCATGGACAGCGCCGCCATACCGGGACGGCTCGACGACTGGCCGGCGCGCCAGTATTCGCGGATCAAATGCGCCCAAATACGGGGAAGCCACGGATCGCGCGGATACTTTTGCTGCCAGTCGCGAACGGCAACTTGCAGATGGTCGAGATAGCCCCCAACCGACGGATCGAGCATGGCGCGTGGATCAAGCGCGTCATAGTCGTTGAGCCGATTGCGGATCTCGATGACACTCTGCTTATAGGGACCGAAGTATTCGTCGGCCGGAGCCGGACTCGACGAAACATCGGCTCGCGCAACCTGCGACGTAACCAGAAGCAGGATCGCGAGTGTGAGAAGCACCTTGCGCATTGTACTCTCCTCAAAGGCAATCAACCGCATAATTGCGGCCATAACAGAATTGTCGGAGAATACAAGCCGGCGCCTACACGTTAAAGCGTAGACGCCGGGTTATAAGGCGATTAAAAGCGCGCGATTAAAATCGCGTGAGAGCTATTTCTTTATGTGTTGGCGATGAACTTCGTCGAGATCTTCGATGGTGTTGAGCATCACCGCATCTTTGACCGCGTCGCTGCGAATCTTCGACGCGCTGCGCATCTCGCGTCCGAGGTCGTCGCCGTGATTGTAGCCGCGCACCGCAGCGTTATGACGGTCGATCGTTTCTTTGTCGGTCTTGCCGTTGGCAACGACCCACTCTTCGAACTCCATGTAGCTGGGGCGATTCTTGCGAATATAGTCGAGCGTCTTCTCGCGATCGAGGCCCAGCGCACTCAACGTCATTCCGTCGAAGCCGGAGCCGCATTCGTCGTATCCCTCGGGCAGTGCGCCGGCCGCCGCGAGCGAGACCTTCAGCCACAGACGCGGCAGATGGATCGCTCCGAGCGGACCGGCCGTGCCGGAGCTGATCAGAGGGACGACTTTGGTTTCAGTTCCCGCGGTCATGGGTGCTCCTTCCGAGTTTAAGGTTTGGCCACGGCCTCGCGGCCGTGACGCGATTGAAAGGTAAGTTCCGAAACGCCGGACTTGTCCAGTTCGCCCAAGCCCAGCGCCTTCATGCGCTCGAACTGGTCGAAGGTCGCCTGCGCGAGCGGTAGGTGCAGCCCCGCTTCGGCCGCCAGCGCCAGCGCGATGCCCGAATCCTTGGCGGCGTGCGCGGCGGAGAAATAGACGTCGTGCTCGCGGTTCTGCATGTCGGCGCCGTCGGTCTCGAGGACGCGCGAGTTCGCGCCGGTCTGCGAGAAGACTTCGCGGAGCATGTCTAAGTCGAGGCCGAGGGCGTCGCCGAGGCCCAGGCCTTCGGCCAGGCCGGCGGTGTTGGCGTTCATCACCATGTTGACCAGCGCTTTGACTTGAGCCGCCCGCCCCGCCGGACCGATGTACTTCAACGACGCGCTCATCTTCTCGAGCATCGGCTCGGCCCGGTCGAAGATCTCGCGCCGGCCGCCGACCATGAGGTAGAGCGTGCCGTTACGGGCTTGCGGTATCGAGCTGGCCATGCAGGCTTCGAGTGAGTGCGCGCCGCGCGCTTCGGCAAGCCGCTCGACGTCGACGTGCACTTTAGGCGAGACCGTCGCGCAGTTCACGAAGATCTTTCCGCCGGCGTTGGCCAGCAGCGACTCGCCGTCGGCGGCGAAGATCGCGTACATGGCCGCGTCGTCGCTGACGACGGTCAGCACGACGTCGGATCGCTCCGAGACGCGCGCGAGCGACCTGGCCACCTCGCCGCCGGTCTCGGCCGCGGTCTCCGCGGCCGACTGAGGATTGGTGTCGTAAAGTGCCGCGATTTCGTACCCGACGTCATGGAGCCGCCGCGCGATGTTGGCGCCCATGCGTCCCGTACCGACGATGCCGATTTTTGGAAGCGTGCTCATGTTGTTCTCCGGGGCTATTTGCTTCGGAGAACCCTTATCTCTACGGAGTTGGTCCCCCTTGGACCGTGGCTCCCAACGAACGTGATGCTGCAACGCTCTTTGCCGTGGCCGGTACGGGCGGCATCCCAAAACGAGACGCTTCCCGGCCCGTACTTTCGCAGCGTTACCGAGACGAGGTTGCAGGTGGTGGTCATCTTGTAGTGGCCGTGCCAACCGGGCTGCGAGACACGGATCGTCTGCGTGCCCGTCGCCCGGCGCGTAAAGACGATCGCGTAAGGTTCGATGTGGAGTTGGCCCAGCGGCAGGGCCACGTCGGGAACGGCGACAGCCGAAACAGGGGTTACCGATCCGCTTCCTCCGGCGCACGCGACAAACGCCGCGAGGATCAGGATCAGTCCTGCGCATTTCTTGACCATGATTAAAACCTTCACAACAGCAGCTAATACCGGACCCTAATGCAAGGGGCCGGAACGCGCATGAATGCGGCGCGCTCCGATGCCGCACCTGCACCTGCCGCACCTGCACCCCTCCTCGTTCGCCGGGCCAGAAGGCAGGCGTGCGTGAGGATGCTGACAAAAACTTCCATTCCAACGGCTTTACGGCCGTGCTGCTGTTCACATCAGGAGGTTTTTTCATGCGTTTACCCGGCTTTGTTGCCGCACTTGCAATTTTATTTGCGGCCGCCTTTCCCGCGTATGCTCCGGCGCAAGTCGAGAGCACCCCGATCCCCGCGCCGAACAAGCCGAACTTCTCGTCCATGGAGTTCATGGTCGGCACGTGGACGTGTCACACTAAGAGCGCGCGCCGTCCGGCAGCGTACGTGACGACGTCGACCTACACCATGGATCCGAGCGGCTATTGGCTCGACGAAGTCTCCACGGTCGCAACGAACTCGTGGATCACGCGCAAACTCTCGACCTGGGATAAGATTACGTACGATCCCGATTCGAAGCGTTGGGTTGACGTCACCTACGGTGACGGAGGTGCCTACGGTCTCTCGTTCTCCAAAGGCTGGACCGGCGATCAGATGTCGTGGCACGACACCGGCTTTGAAAGCGGTCCCGACATCAAGAGCCAGACCGACAATGTCGTAACCAAAGTCAGCAACACCAAAACCACCGGTTCGTCTTCGTTCACCGAAACGAAAACCGGCCGAGTCGTCAGCGTGACGACGACCTGCACGAAGCACTAGCGAGAAAGGGGGCTCCGCGGCGCGGGGCCCCCCTTTTTTTGACCTACTGCCCCGAAGCGGGGGTTATTGGCGTGGTCGCTCCAGATTCCATCGGAAGTTCGCGAACCTGGGCGCCGGCCGCCAGCGTCTTCGCCACGTCAACGCTACGCAGCGACTGATCGCTGAAAGTGCGGAAGTAAAACTGCAGGTTCTTCAGATCTGCGGCGCTCGTCCAGAGGGTGTATTCGTCGATCGACTTGCCTTGCACGACGTCGCGCACCGCGCCGACGGGGATGTCGAAGTTGTTGAGGATGTGAAAGGACTGCTGCACCGCATCGGCGCCCGTGGCCGGCTGTACGGCGGTCTGCTGATAGGCGACGGCTCGCACGAAGCGGGATGGAGGCGTAAAGTCGCCCGGAAGTCCGTAGAAACCCGAGCCTTGGCCGAAGCTTTGCACCGTGTAGCCATTACCCAGCGTTACCGGATGCTCCATCATCGGGCGCAAGCCGACGTAGTTACTGAGATTGGTAAGATGCCAATCGAACGTCGGCGAGTTGGTAATGACGCCGAGGGGATCGTCGTATAAACGTAGCTTGCCGTCGATCGGCTCGATGACTACCGAGGCGCCCGTCGCGTCAACGACGCGAAAATGCACCGGCGGCGCGATACCCATTTGCGGAACCACCGTCGAGACTAGCGCTACCCGGTCGTAAGCCGCTTTTAGCTCGGCGACCGTCGAGAAGTTCGCGAGAATCCAATCGCTATATTCGTAGCCGCCCATCGCTCGCGACGCATTCTCGGGCGTCACGTCGGTATAGCCGGCATAGCCGGGAAAAAAGAACTCACCGACGTATAGGCCCCGGTCGTTGAGGCCATCAATGATTATGGGCAATCCAAACGCGTTGGCGCCGAGAAACCCGTGCTTGGCCACGTATGAGATGCCGCTCGCGTTATTCGGCAGCGACCCAGTGAGTTTGGTCCCAGGCGGAATCACGACGATCTTCGACTGCAGGTCGAGTCCAAACTCGAGGGTGCGAGAAACTACTACGGTTCCGTCTTTGGCAATCAGCCGGATACCGGTGCAGGCAGAGGCTGCAGCACTAAGCCCTAACGCAAGGGTTGTTATGAGTGCGATGCAACGTAACATTGCAAGCATCTCCTTTCAGAAAAAGCGCGTTAGCAAGAGAGCGCCTTCCGGTCGAGCTTCGTTCTGACCTCTCGTTTCTAACCGCAAGGATAGAAAGAGGCCCCGCGGTTGGCGGGGCCTCTCCTTTTCACATTAGCGTGAGGTTCGTGAAGCGCGGCCTGGTTAGAACTCTTCTTCGGTGTTGGGTTCTGTGTAGGGCGCCTCTTCTTCGTCGCCTTCGTACGAAGGCTTCTCGTCCTCGTAAGTCGGCTCTTCGTCTTCTTCCTCCAGCTCGTAGCCTTGCGGACCCTCGACCTCTTCTTCCGGAGTTTCTTCCTCTTCCGCGAAGATTTCTTCGGGTTCGATTTCGGCACCGCGTACCGGCGGCGGAGGCACTGGAATCGGAGCAGTCGCATCGAGCGGCTTGCTGTCGTCGATCTCCTCTTCTTCCTCTTCCTCGACTTCTTGCTCGGCCTCGGGCACCGCTTCAGCCGTTGCTTCGCGCGTCGCTACGACGGTCTGCGAAACTGCTGCCTGTTCGTCGCCCATGAGCAATCCGTACTCGCGACGCTCGGATTCGGCCATCTCGTCTTCGGGCGTCCGAATCTCGACCTCTTCGCGATTCTCGGTGAGCACCTTGACGTCGAGCGCGAGCGACTGGAGCTCTTTGATAAGCACCTTGAACGATTCCGGAACGCCCGGTTCCATTACGTTCTCGCCCTTGACGATCGCTTCGTAGGTCTTTACGCGTCCGACGACGTCGTCGGACTTGACGGTGAGCAGCTCTTGCAGCGTGTAGGCGGCGCCGTACGCTTCAAGCGCCCAGACCTCCATTTCGCCGAAGCGCTGTCCGCCGAACTGAGCCTTGCCGCCCAGCGGCTGTTGCGTGATCATCGAGTATGGGCCCGTTGAACGCGCATGGATCTTATCGTCGACAAGATGCGCGAGCTTGAGCATGTAGATCAACCCGACGGTGATCGGACGCGAGAAACGCTCGCCGCTGCGACCGTCGCGAAGCCAGGTCTTGCCGTCGGCCGGCAGACCGGCGTCTTGCAGCCACTCGGCGATGTCCTCGGCGTGCGCGCCGTCGAAGACCGGCGTCGCCACGCTCATGCCGAGCATGCGCGCCGCCCAGCCCAGGTGCGTCTCCATGATCTGTCCCAGATTCATGCGCGACGGTACGCCGAGCGGGTTGAGCACGATGTCGACGGGCGAGCCATCTTCCATGTACGGCATGTCCTCTTCGGGCAGCACTTTAGCGATGACGCCCTTGTTGCCGTGGCGTCCGGCCATCTTGTCGCCTTGCAGAATCTTACGCTTCTGCGCGACGTAGACGCGGACCAGATGGTTGACGCCGGGCGAGAGTTCGTCGCCGTTTTCGCGCGAGAAGACCTTGACGTCGATGATCTTGCCCTTCTCGCCGTGGGGTACTTTGAGGCTGGTGTCGCGAACTTCGCGCGATTTCTCGCCGAAGATGGCGCGCAGCAACCGCTCCTCGGCGGTCAGCTCGGTTTCGCCCTTGGGCGTGACCTTGCCGACGAGGATGTCCTCGGGACGAACCTCGGCGCCGATGCGAATGATGCCGCGCTCGTCGAGATCCTTGAGCGCATCTTCACCAACGTTGGGAATGTCGCGCGTGATCTCTTCGGGGCCCAGCTTAGTATCGCGCGCTTCGCACTCGTACTCCTCGATGTGAATCGAGGTGAAGCGGTCTTCCTTGACCATGCGCTCGCTGATGAGGATGGCGTCTTCGTAATTGTAGCCTTCCCACGGCATGAACGCGACCAGCACGTTCTGCCCTAGGGCCAGCTCGCCCTGATCCGACGACGGTCCGTCTACGATGATTTGACCGGCGCTGACACGATCGCCCACTGCGACGATCGGCCGCTGATTGATGCACGTGCCGGCGTTACTGCGAACGAACTTGAGCAGGTCGTAGGTATGATCGACGCCCTCGTCGTTCTGGAGCGTGACGCTCTGCGCGTCGACGGCGGTCACCGTGCCGGCCTGTTCGGCAACGATGAGACTGCCCGAGTCCTTGGCGGCACGATACTCCATGCCCGTGCCGACGATCGGCGCATCGGGGCGCAGCAGCGGAACGGCTTGGCGCTGCATGTTGGCGCCCATGAGCGCGCGATTGGCGTCGTCGTGCTCGAGGAACGGAATGAGCGCCGTCGCGACCGAGACGATTTGCTTGGGCGACACGTCCATCAGCTGAACGCGGGCCGCCGGCTCCTCGATGTACTCCTCTGCGTAGCGGCAGATAACCGACTCCGACATGATCTTGCCCGACTCGGGATCGACCGGCGTGTTGGCCTGTGCGACGATGTACTCGTCTTCGCGGTCGGCGGTGAGATAGACGATCTCGTCCGTAACGATGCCTTCGCGTACGACGCGGTACGGCGTTTCGAGGAAGCCGAACTTGTTGACGCGCGCGTAGGTCGCCAGCGAACCGATCAGACCGATGTTCGGGCCTTCCGGCGTCTCGATCGGACAAATGCGGCCGTAGTGCGAGTGGTGGACGTCGCGCACTTCGAAGCCGGCGCGCTCGCGCGAGAGGCCGCCCGGGCCCAACGCGGAGAGGCGCCGTTTATGCGTCAGCTCGGCCAGCGAGTTGGTCTGGTCCATGAACTGCGAGAGCTGGGACGAGCCGAAGAACTCTTTGATTGCGGCGACGACCGGACGGATGTTGATCAGCGCTTGCGGCGTGACCGTTTCGATGTCTTGCACCGTCATACGCTCGCGCACGACGCGCTCGAGACGAAGCAGACCGACGCGGAACTGGTTCTGCAGCAGTTCGCCGACCGAACGCACGCGGCGATTGCCGAGATGGTCGATGTCGTCTTTGGGAACGATGCCCGTCGCGACCTTGATCAGACGGCGAATCACCGCGATCATGTCGGCACGCGTCAGACACTTCGAGTTCATCGGCGGCATCTCGAGGCCGGCATCGGCATATTCGTCGATCACGATATACGGACGCTCGACGCGATCGTCGGGATCCCGGTTCTCGATGCGGTAGTGGAACTTGCCGTTGAGCTTGTAGCGGCCGACGCCGGCGAGATCGTAGCGCTTCTCGTCAAAGAAGAGCGACTCGAGCAGCTTCTCGGCATTCTCCGCGTTTTCGGGCTCGCCGGGACGCAGCTTCTTGTAGATTTCCTTGAGCGCGTCCTCGCGCGTCTTGATGTCCTTGTCCTTCTCGATCGAGTTGCGGACCAACGGACTGTCGTTAAAGAGGCTCAGGATCGCCTCGTCGGTCTCCCAGTTGAGGCCGAGGTCGGGACGCGAGAGCGCGCGCACGAAGGTCGAGACGTAAATCTTGCGGTTCTTGTCAATGCGAACGCCGATGGTGCCTTCGGTTTCGTCGTTCTTGGTGCCGTTATCGGTCTCGAACTCGATCCACGCGCCGCGGTTGGGAATAATCGTCGCGTTGTACGTCGGGCGCGAATTGGTGTCGACGTCTTGACTATAGTAAACGCCCGGCGAGCGCACGAGCTGACTGACGATCACCCGCTCGGCGCCGTTGATCATGAACGTTCCCTTGTCGGTCATCAGCGGGAAGTCGCCCATGAAGATCTCTTGGTCGGGGATGCCTTTGATTTCGCCGGACTCGGCGGTAATCAAACGAACGCGAACGCGCAGCGGGGCGCTATAGGTCATGTCGCGCTCGCGGCATTCCTCGATGGAATACTTGGGTTCGCCCAGCGAGTGCTCGCCGAACTCCAGGATTAGGTTGCCGGTGAAATCTTTAATGGGCGAGATCGAGGCGAAGGCCTCGGCCAGCCCCTCGGTCTTGAACCAGTCGAAGCTAGCCTTCTGAAGTTCGATGAGATTGGGAATCTCGAGGACGTGCGGGATCTTCGCGAACGTGTATCGCTCGCGCTTGGGACCCGGCTCGGGCCGCTGCTCGATGGTGAAAGCGCCCGTCGGCATCGGAAAAGTCGCCGGCATGACCGTCGACGCGCCGTTGCCGTCGACACCCTTGGATGCCGAACGCTTGGACCTTGCTTTACTGACTCGAGTCGGGCTGGGGACAGACTCCGCGGGACTTTTGGACGCGGACTTCGGAGCTGTCGTCTTCGCCATTACTCTCTTTCTCTGTGCGGATAATCTACAATTAATGATTGCGGCGGGTGCGATAGACTTGCGGGCACACCAAAAAGACGAAACACGGGCTCCGTTAGCCGGAGGTGTCTCGCCCTTCTTTTTTGGCGGCTATCATGCGCCCCGGGGCATAGGCTTGCAGTTTAGCACCCGTCGCCAGGAGCGTCAAGGAACCCTGCTTGCCTGCGGTAACTAACCCGACTTAAGTCGCCGTAGGTGCCTAGGGGCCGCCCGTCGCAGCCAAGCTGCGGAGGTGTCGCATGTCGCCGAGCCGCTCGCTCAGTTTTCTGCCCCCGCTTTTGGCCGCGGGCTTTTTACTTCTACCCACGTTAGCTGGGTGCGGCGGGGCCTCCCCGCTGCCCGCCGGCGGTCCGGTGATGGGTCAGAGGCAGGCGGCCGTGGCGGCCGGCCGGGCGCGGATGGACGCGTCGGGCTGCGGCAAGTCCGTCGTCTACGTAACCTCCTACGACAACTCGGTCTACATCTATAACCAGAAGCACAACGGAGGGGCGCCCTGCGGTCAGATTACCGGGCTGACCAATCCTCAGGGTCTTTTTGTAGATAAGCGCGGCAACTTATGGGTCGCGGTCGCCGGAGATTGCCGCAGCACGTTCTCCAGCGTGCTGGAGTTCGCGCCGGGCGGCACGACGCCGATCAAGACACTGCAAGATCCGGCTGGTCCGGCCACCGACGTCGCCGTCGACAATAAGAGCGGCACGGTCTACGTGACCGACTTCTTTGGGTACGCCCAAGGCTGCGGCAGCGGCGACAACGGCGTGGTCGAGGTTTACGCCGGCGACAGCACGACTCCAACCGCGACGTTGAGCGACCCGAACATGAACTACGCCTTTGACGATGCGATCGATAATCACGGGAACCTTTACGTCACGTTCCTCAAGCTCAACGGCCCGACCGGAAGCGGACGGATCAACGAGTGGATGGGCGGCAGCGGCTCGGCCGTGGATCTCGGCATCACGCTACAGGCGCCGGGCGGGATTCAAACGACCAAGAGCGGCGCGCTGCTGGTCTGCGATCAGTCCGCGGCATGCGGCGAGTTCGCACCCGGTTCGACGACGATGACGAATCTTTTTGCGACCGGCACTCCGGGGTCGTTCGGCGTCGCTCTCGACAAGCGCGAGAAGCACGCCTGGGTCGAGAACGCGGGTTACGGGTTGCTGCAGCGCTATAAGTATCCGGGCCCGGACGCCCATCCGCAGCAGTCGATAACCGTTCCGGACGGGGGATATGCGGGCGTGGCGGTCAGTCCGGCCGCCCCGCAGGGCGCGCCCTACTAGCGGACCGGGCCGCCCACAACGGTTATTTGCGGCTGGGCAACGGTGTACGACTCGGGATGGTAGGTGCCGGCGAAGAAGGTTACGCTGAGGGCGAATACCGCCGTGGCGGCAAGCAGCCAGAGATCTCGTGTCATGAACCCATCATACGAATCCGCCGTTACGAAAACGTACGGCGCCCGGGCGGCGGTCGCCGGCGCGGCTAGCGAACCGGAACTGAGCTGGGCTCGGCGGCCAGAATGGCCTTGACGCGCGCCGCAATGGCCTCGCCGGTCAAACCGAAGAGACCGCGCTGCTTATCCTGCGAGTCGTGCTGTACCAACACGTTGGCCACGCCGATGCGTTCGACGCGCAGCTTCAACCCGCGGTCGGAGACGAACTCGGCCACCGCCGTCCCAAAACCACCGGCCAGCGAGTGTTCCTCGAGGGTGATGACGTGGGTGTGGTCGCGCTCCAGCTCGATCAAGAGCGCCTCATCCAGCGGTTTAGCGAACCGGGCGTTGATGACGGTCGGGAGGGTGCCTTTGTCATCCTTCGACTGGCTCAGGATGACACGGGCGTCTAATGCGATGTCGGTCGCGGTGCCATAGGCGATTAAGGCGACGCCACTGCCCCAGTGTAAGACTTCGGCTTTACCGTGGGTGATTGGTGCGAGCGGAATCTCGTGCTTGCCGCTGGTCGATCCGCGCGGGTAGCGAATGGCCGCTGGAGCGTTAAGCGAGAGTGCGTGCTCCATCATCGGCAGCAGCTCGGCTTCGCAGCGCGGCGCCATCAGCGTCATTCCCGGAAGCGTACGCAAGTAGGCGATGTCGTAGAGCCCCATGTGCGTCGGGCCGTCGTCGCCGACGAAGCCGGCACGGTCCATGCAAAAGAGTACGGGCAGTCCCTGCACGACGACGTCGTGCACGATTTGGTCGTACGCGCGCTGCAAAAACGTCGAGTAGATCGCGCAGATCGGCCGGTAGCCGCTCGACGCGAGGCCGGCCGCGAAACAGACCGCGTGCGCTTCGGCGATGCCGACATCGAAGTACCGGTCGGGGAAACGCTTGCCGAACTTGGCAAGCCCGGTGCCGTCGGGCATCGCGGCGGTTATGCCGACGATGCGCGGGTCTTTCTCGGCAACGGCGATCATCGCGTCGCCGAAGGCGTCTTGGAACTTGGGACGTCCGCCGGGGCTACTCTTCTTGCTGCCGTTGGACGGCTCGAACGCATTGGCGCCAATGCCGTGGAAAGTGCGCGAGTCGCGCTCGGCCGGCTCGTAGCCCTTTCCCTTAATGGTGCGCACGTGCAGCAGCACCGGGCGTTCGAAATCCTTGGCCGTTTGCAGCGCATCCACCAGCACGTCGTAGTTATGGCCGTCGACCGGACCGATGTAGCGGAAGCCCAGCTCCTCGAAGATCACTGCGGTCTTCTCGGAGGGCCCGATGAAATGCATCGCGCCGATCTCGGCGCCCTCGATGGCCTTTTTGGCGGCCTGGCCCAGCGGTATGCGTTTGAGCACCATCTTTCCGGTGCGCCGGACGAAGTTGGCGAACGGCTTGGTGCGCAACACCGACAGGTACGAGGCGATCGAGCCGACGTTGGGGGCGATCGACATCTCGTTGTCGTTGAGAATCACCACGAAGGGCGACCGCAGCGCGCCCGCATTGTTGAGCGCCTCGTAGGCGAGGCCGCCGGTCAGCGCGCCGTCGCCGATGATGGCGACGACGTTCTCCTTACCACCCATCAGGTCGCGCGCCAGCGCCATTCCCAGTGCCGACGAGACCGACGTACTGGCGTGGCCGGCGCCGAACGGATCGTACGGCGATTCGCTGCGCATGGCGAATCCGGAGATCCCGCCGCCCTTGCGAATCGTGCCGAAGCGGTCGCGCCGGCCGGTGAGAATCTTGTGCACGTACGTTTGATGGCTGACGTCCCAGACGAGCTTGTCGGTGGGGAGGTCGAGCACTTTGTGCAGCGCGAGCGTCAACTCGACGACGCCGAGATTCGGCGCGAGGTGGCCGCCGTTGACGGCGCACGTTCGGACGAGCAGGTCTCGAATCTCGCTGGCTAAGACATCTATCTGTTCGCGTCGCAGCTTCTTAACGTCAGCCGGAGAGTCGATGCGCTCGATGACCATGTACGACGTTATATCCTGTTTGCTAATCGTTACCCTGCGGAGCCCACTACGCAACCTGCGCAGGAAGATGTGAGGCCGCGACGACGGCGGCGGCCAATGCCGCGGCGCGGGGTGCTTCGCGCGCAAGCCAGCGTGCCTGCGGCCAGTTCGAAGGCTTGAGCAGCGCGCGCCACGGGACCGCCCAATCGGCCGAAATCTCGTGCTCCGGCGTATCGAGGATCACGCGCACCGCCGCTACGCGCGATGCAGTCAAACGTCCGGTCTCCATATCCACGCCGGCGTAGCCTTGTTTCGCCCAATACGCACGCCTATCGCCGTTGACGATCGACTCAGCGGTCAGCAGCGGATCAAAGACGGGCTCCACGCCGAGCGCGCGCGCGCCTTGCGCCAAGGCTTCAACCAGCGCCTCGTCGCAGCGCAGCATGGCGCCGCCGGGGCGGCGCACTTCGCGAGGCAGCAAGAGCGTGCCGGTGGGAAGCCCAGGCCGTAACCCGCCGGCCAAACCGCAGCTCAGTACCGTGTCGCCGAGGTCTTCGTGCAGGTTCGCCAGGGCGACCCCAGCCAGGACGATGCGCGCCTGGGGCAGCGCGCGGCGAAGCGGCTTACGCTCCACCGAAGTTGCGGCAACGATGACCACCGGGCGATGGATTCCCCGCCCGTGCAGCCAACCCGCCTCTTAACGCGTTTAAAGGTCGGGAAAATCGTAAAGACACTCTTTGAAAGGAGTCATGCTAATGGCCGCGACGAGCAAACCATTTTTGACGGACGTTACCGAGCTGCGCCGCCGGGCGAGCGAACATATGGGCAAAGGTGCGCTCACCCAAAACTACGGGGGCGACGTGCAACAGGCCATCGACCTGCTTCAGACGGCGCTGGCGACCGAGATCGTCTGCGTGCTGCGTTATAAGATGCACTTCATCGCGGCGGTCGGCATCGACAGCGAGAGCGTGAAGGGCGAGTTCGAGGAGCACGCCGCCGACGAGTACCAGCACATGCAGCAGATCGCCGAGCGCATCAATCAGCTCGGCGGAACGCCCAACCTCGATCCCGAGGGCCTGGCCACACGCTCCGCAACGGAGTACGGCCATGCCGATAACTTAGTCGACATGATCAAAGAGAACCTCATCGCCGAGCGAATCGCCGTCGAACATTATCGCGACCTCATTCGCTACTTCGGCGACAATGATCCGACGACGCGCGTGATGCTTGAGGGCATCCTCGCGCAAGAGGAAGACCACGCCAACGACATGCACGACTTGCTGGTCGCGCACGAGGGCACGCCGTTCCTTAAAGGCTAGCAGCCGCGGCACGCCGGGCAGAGGCGTGACAAAAACGTTTCGTAGGGAGGGTTAGCGTGGAGCACATCTTCGTGCGCATTGCGGAGACCGCCGCGTGGTTTCTCGTTATCGTCTTTGTTTTCGCGGTCATCGGCGTCTATGCGACTATTCATTGGATCGTCAACATGCTGCGGCGCGGCGAACAGGCCGTCGAGTCCGGCGTGGAGTCCGTCGAAAAGCGGCTTTAACGGCAGCGGAGCTGGACGGTTCGCTGCGTCATCCTCACTTCAAGCTCACGACTACGCCGTACGGCGGCGCTCCGGCTATAGTTCTGTTGGGAGGACCACCCATAGCAAGATTCCATACGCCGATCCCGGCTTCCGAACCGGACTCCGGGCCGATGACGCTATCGCCTTGGACCCAAAACTGCGCGTAAGCGCTGGAACCCTGCAAAACGCTCTGACTGACTTCCCTGCCCGCGCCGTCCTCAATGGTGAATCGGTAGATGATTGCGGACTCTCCCGGCCCGTAGCCACGATCGGCAACGGTAAGAGTTTTGCCTTTCCACTGCATCGCGCCGGGTCCATTGATGCTCGCGTCGAGCGTTATGCTTTCGAATGATTTACTGTCTTTCGGCAGCTCGCTCATCGCAAAGCCGCTGCTCTGACCTGTCCCGTCCATAAAAAGGTCGCCGCGGTCATCGTAGCTGCAATAGGCCCCATATTTTACCGCCGAGTCCTTATAGTATTTTCCAAAACCGTAGCCGTGCTTTCGATGAGAAGGAAAGATAATCGCTCCAAAATACGACGCCGCCGCGACATTTTGGGTATTCGGGTCGACAGAACACGCATTGACGGAATACGGACTGCCTAGTACCGCGAGCTGTTTAGTGCCGCCATGCGCGTACTCGTACACGGCGTGATCGTAAAAACTGCTGATAAATATGTCGCCGGTTTTGTCGACGCATAAGCCGCCCGCACCGTTAAACGTTCCAAGGGAGCCCACTAGCTTGCCGCTCGGGTAGGTATAGACATTGACCGCGTCGTCATTTGAGGCGACATATAGGAGGTCTCGGCCCCTCGCCTCCGGCAGCATCCAAGATCCGGGCCGGACAGATGCTTTCACAGTCGCGGCTTGCGATATTGACCGTGCACCCATAGGCAACTGCGATCCGCTACAGCCGGCTATCGTCAGAGCCACGCAAAGAGCAACAAAACAACTGTTTACTGCTCGGCCTCTCATTGTTTTTTTTCTCTCCCGTCGGTATGGCGGAAAGCGTCGCGGTACCATGCGACCGCGCGTTGGAGCGCTTCGCGTACCGGCGACGGTTCGTAAGCGAGATCGAGCCGCGCCGGGGCCGAGTCCGCGTACATTCGCTCGCGTGAGAGTTGCACGCCTTCGAGCGGAACGTTCGGCACGCCGCCGGTGATGCGACAGCGGAGTTCGTCTAAGGCCGCCGCAGTAAATGCCAGCGCGTAGGGTGCGCGCCAAGACGGCATCCGTTTCCCCGTAATCTCCGCGAGCAAATTCCAAATCTCGTCCATGCTTAGGTTTTCACCGCCGATTACGTAACGCTCGCCGATGTTGCCCAGGTCGAGCGCTGAGACATGAACGCGCGCAACGTCCTCAACGGCGACGAGGTTCATACCGCCGTGGCCCGGCGCTTTGGCGACGATTTTGCCGCGGAGAAAGTCGAGGATGAGACGGCCGGTAGGAGTGGGTTTGGCATCGCCCGGGCCTATCGGCGCCGTCGGAAGCAGTGCGATGATTGGCAGGCGCGAGGAAAAGGCAGCGTGCTCTTGTTCAAACTTCGAACGATGGTAGCCGCTGTGCGCGTGTCCGAGCGTTGCCGAGCTCGACGTCAGCACGCCGCGTTCGACGCCGGCAAAATAAGCCGCCATCATCAGGCTTGCCGTCGCGTCGACGTTAACGGCGCGCATCGCCGAACGATCGCGTGGGGCGAACGAATAGAGTGCGGCACAATGAATGAGGTAACGACAGCCCCGCAGTGCGGTTGCGAAAGCACCGACGTCGCGGAGATCGCCCTGAATCCATTCGACGTTCGCTGGTTCGCTCGCGCCCTTCGTCTCGCTGAGCTCGCTCAGGGTGCTTAACCCCGGTCCGTCCTTCGACTCCGCCGCTTGGCGGCTCCGCTCAGGATGACCATTGCGGCGTAGGGCGCGGACGGAATAGCCTCGCGATAAGAGTTCGCGCAGTATGTGCGAGCCGACGAAGCCGGTTGCTCCTGTTAGGAAGACGAGATCGCGCTGCGCCATTTTCGCGTGTTACTGCCGACTTGCGAAGGGCTCCTCGTCGCGCGACGGGTACTTACTAGTAAGAGGTGACGTATATGAAATTATCATTCGCCGCCATTGCGGCTATCTTCTCGGTGATCGTTGCTGGATGCAACGGCGGCGCGACGGGCTTTTCCGCTCCCAGCGGCAGCGCCCCCGCAGCACAATCCGTTCACGCGAACCTTCCGGAACTGGCCGACACGGCCAACGCGGCGGACTCAGGTGCCGCGGCCTATTGCCGGCAAACTAAGGGCGAGGTCGAGATTCGCCATGCGCTCTACGGAACGAACGGTTCCAGCCCGCTGCCTTTGGCCGGCGTCAAAGCGTTCTGTCAGTACACGAGCAAAAAAGACGGCTCGCGGATTCACATTCTGCTGAGCACATTGTGGACGACCAAACCGACGCTGGCGGCGCTGGCGTACATCTTGAAGCCACCGACTGGTTCGTGCCAAGGTAATCCGGCGTCGTGCTACTGCTCGTACCTGGGCGGATCCGATCAGTTTGGCGGAACGACCGGCGCGGGCGGCGGCTGGTACAAGAAAAAATCGGTCGATCAGGTGCTCGAAGCGTGCATCTTCCCCGACATGTCATCGATCGACTCGTGGGGCCTGGCGTATCACGCCAACGGCATCATCCGCGGAATCGACTTAACAAAGGTATTGCGCTACAAATATCCAGGAAGCTAGCGCGTCTCTACGGAGCTGAGGCGGGACTCCAAACGATCGAATCGTCGGAGGACCGCCTTTTCGAACCCGTCGATCCGAGTCTCCACGGTATGGAAGCGCTGGTAAACGTTTGCCTCGAAATGGCCGAGGCGCGTTTCGAGCGCCCCGAGGCGAGCATTAATGCCTTCAAAGCGAGCGTCGACGCGCGCGAAGCCCGTCTCCGTCGCTTCGCGCAGCGTTAGGATCGCCTCGAGAATCGCCTGAACGTTCTCCATCAAACGACCTAACATACGGTTGTTTCCCGGCTGTTTCCTCGGGGCGACGGGCGCCGCCACCGGGGTCCCGGCCGGCTCGCCGAATGAACGCTCATGGGGCTTTCGAACGGCTATCATGACGTGCCACCGGGCAAACTCGCCGCCGTGCAGACGTTCCTAGAGATGCGCGCACGGCCGGCGCTTCGGGCGGCGCCTAACGAACCATCGTGGCGCGTGGAGCGCTTTGTTCCGGTCAATCTGGAGCGCTATTTCGCGTTGTTCCATCGCGTGGGCGACGAACATCTCTGGACGCTGCGGCTGCAGATGCCGCCGGAGGAGGTCGTGCAGCTTCTGAACGACCCAAAATACGAAACGTATGCGCTGGTAACGAGCGACGGCGACCAAGGACTGTTGGAGTTAGATTTTCGCGTCGACGGCGAGTGCGAAGTAAGCTTGTTCGGCGTGGCGCCGTCGCTGGTCGGCAGCGGCGCGGGGCGAGTTCTAATGAACCACGGCATCGAGGCCGCGTGGTCGCATCCGATCGAACGTTTCTGGCTTCATACGTGCACGCTCGATCATCCCAAGGCCATGGGGTTCTACGAGCGGTCGGGGTTCGTGTCGTATAAACGCGCGATAGAAATCTTCGACGACCCGCGCGCGTTGGGACTGACTCGCCGCGACGCGGCCAGCGCAGTGCCGATCTTCTAGCCGTGCCGAACTGCGGAAGCCGTCAGAGACCGATGGCGAAGAGCGCCATCGTCAATATGAGGATGAACGCGACGATACCGCTCGCGTGAATCGCGTGCGAGTAATGCATGCCGCGATGGCCGCCGTGGTGGCGCACGAGGACGAGATCGACTACCGAGACGAGGATGGCGACGATCGCAAAAATGATCAACAGCGTCGTTGCGTGCGTGTAAGCGATGGCACCGAGGATAACGCCGAGCGCGATATCGCGTACTCCAGTTGCACGAACGTAGCCTTCGCCGGTGTGATGCTCGACCGCAACGCCGTAATGCCCGGCGAGCAACCGCGGTGCGAGCAGGGAATATAGTCCGAGGCAAACTAGACCGATTGCAACGATCCAGGCTAAGACAAATAAAACGCTCATCTCGGAGGCGGAAGTTGACTACCAAGGGCCCGCAACCCTGGATTATCGCCGCACTCGCGCTGGCGCTGGCGGGCTGCGCCGGGGCGGCCAGTCCGTTGCAGAGCGTCAACCCGGGAGCCGTCGGCGACGGCTCGTGGATGAGCACCGCCACGGGAGGACGGAACTTGCTCTACGTCTCCGACGAGGCGACCAACGTCGTCGACGTATTTACGTTTCCGTTTGGTACGCCCGTCGGCGTGCTGCAGCAGCTTCACGATCCGGTGGGTATCTGTTCGGACAAGACGGGCTATGTTTGGGTCGTCAACGCGCCCAACCACGTGTTGAAGTACGCCCACGGAGCGCAGCGCCCGGAGTCGACGATAGAGGACGCTCGCGCAGTGCGCTTGCAGGCCTGCTCCATCGATCCGACGAGCGGCAATCTCGCCGTTACCGATGCAGGACGCCCCGGTCTAGCGGGATACGTGGTTATCTATGCCGGCGCCAAAGGCTCGCCGAAGCGATTCCGCAGCGCCGATCTCAGCGACGTCTTTTTTTGCGCGTACGATGATAAGGGGAATCTCTTCGTCGACGGCCTCGACGGCACATACGCCTTTCGTCTAATGGAGTTGCCGCACGGCGGACAGCGGCTGCGCCCCATCAAGCTCGACCAGAGCGTCGGCTTCCCAGGCGCGGTGGCCTGGGACGGCAAGTACCTCGCGCTCGGCGACCGGTCGTATCGCGGCGGTCACGCGCCCGCGATCTATCAGATTTCCGTTTCCAAAACGCACGGAACCGTCGTCGGCACAACCAAACTCAGCGGCAGCTGCGATCTCCTCGGCTTTACCATCCCCAAACTCGGCAGCGGCAAGGGCAATCCTCAGGGTACGCGCGTCGTGGCGCCCGATATCTGCAATAACGCCGTTCGTTTGTACCGCTACCCGGCCGGCGGGTCACCAACGAAAAGACTCGACGGGATTCAATATCCGTTTAGCGCGGCGGTCAGCGCGGCGCACTAGGCGGGACATCAGCCTAGGGAATCTGGCTTGCGGGGTGTAACACCCCGGGACGCCGGAAAAGTTGGTGCGAGCGTCGATCCGGCGCTCTGACACCGTGTAGGGGATAGCTTTTAGCCTGTCCCCTACCTCTTTTTATGAGGCGGCGAACCTAGAATGCGGCGCGCAGCGACTCCTTAAACGAAGCGGTCGTTTTGATCACCGCGGTCGGTTCGTAGCCGCAGTGGGCCATGCAGTTTTCACACGACTCGTGCTTTCCGCGGCCGTACTTCGACCAATCGGTTTCCTCGAGCAGCTCTTTATAGGTGCGCGCGTAGCTCTCTTTGCTCATCAAGTAGCAGGGACGCTGCCAACCGAAGACCGTGTAACACGGAATGCCCCACGGCGTGCATTCGAAATCGACCTTGCCTTCGAGGAAGTCGAGATAGAGCGGGCTGTGATTCAGCCGCCACTTCTTGCGCTTGCCACCGGAGAAGACTTGGCTGAAGATTTCGCGGGTACGCTTGACGCCGAGGAAGTGCTCCTGATCGGGCGCCTTCTCGTACGCGTAGGCCGGCGAGATCTGCATCATGTCGACTTTGAGGTCGTCGTTGAGGTAGTCGAGGACCTCGCGCACCGCTTCTGGGCCGTCCTGATCGAAGAACGTGGTGTTGGTGAAGACGCGGAAGCCGCGCGACTTTGCTTCCTTGATGGCGTCGATCGCCTTTTCGAAGACACCGTCGCGGCAGACGGATTGATCGTGGCGCTCGCGCATGCCGTCGAGGTGGATCATCCACACGAAGTAAACCGACGGCTTGAAGAGATGGATCTTCTTCTTGAGGAGCAGCGCGTTGGTGCACAAGAAGACGAACTTCTTGCGCTTGACCAGTTCCTCGACGATCTGCGGCATCTGGTCGTGCACCAGCGGCTCGCCGCCGGCAATCGAAACCATCGGCGCACCGCACTCTTCCACCGCCGCAAGACACTCTTCGACGCTCAAGCGCCGGCGCAGAATGTCGTCGGGATGCTGAATCTTACCGCACCCGGCGCACGCCAGGTTGCATTGCAACAGCGGCTCGAGCTCCAGCACGAGTGGGTACTTCTCTACACCTTTGAACCGTTTGCCGGCAATGTACTTGGCAACGGCGATCTTTTGCCTGAGGGGCATGCTCATAATTGTGTGGCTGGTTCCTTCATGGCTGGTTGGGAGTGTCCCTCGTTTGAGGAGTCTGCTGGGGCCGCCCCGCCAAGCTCAGCGCCAGTATGACAGAGTCTGGCGTCCATGCCGAGGGCCATCGTTGGGAAGAGATGGCGATAAAGGTGGTAGTTGATGTAAAAGTCTCTCGGGAAGCCCGTACCCGTACATTCAGGTTCGTCCCACGTACCGTCCGGTCGCTGGCGCTCGCACAGGTAGCTTAGACCGCGTTGGGTGGCAGAGTGTTGCGGGAGACCGGCAAGTTGAAGAGCATTGACCGCCCACGCCGTTTGCGAGGCCGTGCTGTGACCAATCCCGGCGAACGACTCATCGACGTAGGAGTGGCAGGTCTCGCCCCAACCGCCATCGGGATTTTGCACCGAGATAAGCCAGGCGGCCCCCTTCTCGATCATGTCGCGACCGGTGCGTAGCGCGGCGAGCGCCGAGATCACGCACCACGTTCCGTAGACGAAGTTCACGCCCCAGCGCCCCCACCACGCCCCCGAGGGCCGCTGCGTCTTACGCAAGTAGTCGAGGCCGCGCGCTACGTAGCGATTCGACGTGTCGTAGCCGAGCGCGGCGAGCATCTCGAGCACGTGCGCGGTGACGTCTTCCGTCGGCGGATCGATCATCGCCCCGAAGTCGGAGAACGGCATGTCGTAGAGCAGCTCGCGGGTGTTGTCGCGATCGAATGCGGCCCAGGCGCCGTTGCGGCAATCCATCGCCAGCGTCCAGCGACGTCCGCGTTCGACCGCCGAGGCGATCGCGTTGGGCTCGCCGCCTTCGAGCAGCGAGAGCACGACGATGGTCGTGTCGTCGATGTCGGGATAGGCGTCGTTGTCGAACTCGAACGCCCAGCCGTTACCGTGCTTCTCGCTGCACTTCATCCGCCAGTCGCCGGGCGCATCGTCGGGAATCTGCTCGCGCAGCATCCACTCCACCGCGCGGCGCATCGCCGGATGCGAATGATCGAAGCCGGCAATCGCGAGCGCGCGCACCGCCCAGGCCGTATCCCATACGGGCGACATGCAGGCGAGAAAACGCCAGCCGTCGTGGTCGTCGAGCGAGAAGCGGCGCATGCCGGCGAGGCCTTTGCGCATCACCGGATGATTGAGGTCGTAGCCCATGAGGTCAAGCGCGATCAGCGAGTAGACCCAGGGCGGCTGAATCCCGCCCCAGCTGCCGTCTGCCTCTTGCCGTTCGACGATCCACTCGGCGACCCGGCGTTGCGCCTCTTCGCGCTTGGGCTGTTTGGATAAACGCTCGTAGAGTTTCTGCAGCCGTTCGACGAGCATCAGCCAGTGGCGTTTGCCGCGCACTTTTTTCATCTCGTCTTCAGTGCCGGGCAGGATAATTTCGCGCACGTCGATGCCGAGCGATCGAATCGGCTTCTTCGAAACGACGATCGTCAGAGGCGCGACCGTGCCGCGCGCCCAGCAGGCGAAGTCGTATAGATTGAACGGCATCCAAAGCGGAAAGAAGACCAGCTCCGGCGGAAGCGACGGCACGCCCGACCATGGGTAGATGCCGAAGAGCGCGAGCCAAATCTTAGTGAAGACGCGCGCGTTCAAAAGCCCGCCTTCGCGCAAAATTGCTTGCAGCGCTTTGCGCATCTCGGCGCGCTCGGGGTCGACGCCGAGCACCTTGAGCGCGACGTACGCTTCGATCGTCGTGCTCAAGTCGGCGGGGCCGTCGTAATAAAGCGCCCACGATCCGTCGTTGCGCTGATGGTGCAGCATATGAGCGATCGCGCCGGTGCGGAACTCTTCGAGCGGTAGGCCGAGAAAGCGGAAGAGCAGCACGTGCTCGGCCGTCATCGTAACGTTGGTCTCGAGTTCGCCCGACCACCAGCCCTCGGTAGATTGATTCTGTAGCAGCCACCCGGTGGCGCGATGCAGAGCTTGGGCTTTACGCCGCTGCGCGTCGGGTTGTGGCGGCGCGACGGCGTTTATTTCGACCGGCACGGTCGTTGCGAGTTGAGCGTCGAGCAGGTGCCGCGCGGCCGCGGTACCGCTGCGCACGGCAGACTCCATGGTGTCGGCCCACCCGGTGTCGGTCCAGGAGCCGGCAATCGCGACCGCGGGACTCGAGGTGGCTTGCGCGGTGCGCTTCGTTCCGACCCGCGGAAGCCAGGTGGCTTCGGGATTGCGCGTGACGGCGCTGCGGATGAGGTCTGCATTTTTCAGCGTCGGAAGAAAGGCTTGCGCTTCGCGCCAGGCGAGGGCTTCGAGCTCGGCAGTGGGGAGCATCAAGTATTCTTGCGCCGCGCTGAAGCTGCAGCACAAGTAGCCGGGCCCTTTTTCGAAGATCCACTGCAGCGGAGAGTCGAGTGCGGCGGCAAAGTCGAGGCCGATGCTTCCGGCGTCGTGCCAAAGATGCACGTCCACGATGGGGTAGGGCTCGTACGCGCCGAGGCCGTGCACGTTATAGCGCTCGGGGCCGCCGAGCAGTTTGGCGACTTGACGCGGCGGAACGGCGAGCACGACGGCGTCAAAGGTTGGTTTTTCCTCCCCCTTCGACAGGCTCAGGGTGACACGAGGCGCGCTTGAGGCGAACTGGTCGTTTAGTTCGAGGGCGGTGACCGCAGTGGAGAGGTGGACGGCGTCGAGTTGGGCGGCGGCGGCTTGGGCGAGATGCGCGAGCGGAACGAGCGAGAAACCGAAGCGCGCGGCCTTCGCGTCGTTGAGGAATGCGGTGCGTAAAACAAAGGTTGCTTCGGCGGCTTCGACGCGATCGTACGGCGCGTTGAGTGCGGGGATGAAGAATGGATCCCAGAAGCCCCGGCGTTCCTCGGGTCCTTGGCCGTTACGGACCAGCCAATCTTCGAAGGTTTCTGTTTGGTTTGTTTCGTTCGTCCTGCTCGCTTCGCTCGCGCTCAGGCTGACACTCGCTAGTGCTTTTGCTATGCGGAGTTTGCCGCGGGGGCTTAGGTGGGGGTAGGTTAGGAACGAGCCGGTTAAATGTAGCGGCGCCGGCAGGGCGCCGGCGCAGAGTCTTCCTTCGCGGCCGTCGCGAGCGAGTATTCGCGCATCGAAGCGTTCCTGGATGCGCAGCTTGTCCTCCATGCCGACGCGTTGCGCGAAGCGTACGAACTCCGTGCAACAGGCTAGAAAGACATGCTGTCCGTTATCCACCTCGACGCCGTCGATTTCGAACGACGTGGCGCGGCCGCCGAGGAGGCGACTGCGCTCGAAGAGCTCGACGTGTTTACCGGCTTGCTTGAGATCGAGTGCCGCGGCGAGGCCGGCGAGGCCGCCGCCAACGACCGCTACGCGCTCGATAGCCACGAACGCACGACGACGTAGAGTTTTTCCGTCTTCGAAAGCGCGGCGCGCTCGCGAAGCGGGAGGCCGGGGTTGCGCTCGATCTTCTTCAGCAGCTCCTCGTAAATACCGGCCATCGTCTGCACGCAGGCTGCCGGGCGGCGCGGAATATAACGCAGCACCTCATAGCCGGTCGCGAAATAGGCTCTGGCCCGCGCCACGCTGTGGGCGATGAAGTCCTCCCAGCCGGGATAGATCTCCCCGTTGAAGAGCGCGCGCTCGGGGATGCCATACTCGCGCAGCTCGTCCTGCGGCAGGTAGACGCGCTGCATGTCCACCGCGTCCTCGCGCACGTCGCGCAGAATGTTGGTGAGCTGCAGCGCCATGCCGAGATCGTCGGCGCGGTGCAGCGCCATCGGATCGGTAAAGCCAAAGATCCGCACGCACATCCTTCCGACCACCGACGCGACCAAGTTGCAGTAATCGGCTAGCTCGGCGAACGTCTGGTAGCGCGAGCGGCTGAAGTCCATCTCGCAGCCGTCCACGAGCATTAGCAGCTCGCGTTCGGGAATCGAATAGCGCTGGACCGCCTCAGAGAGAACGCGCATGATCGGGTCGTTGCCGTAGTCGCCGCGCACGCAGCGCGAAATGCGTTTGCGGTGCACCTTCAGACGGGCGGGCAGATTCTCGATCCCGCCGCTGTCGGCTTCGTCGTCGACCTGGCGCGCGAAGTTGTAAAGCGCGTAGATGGCCATGCGCTCGTGGTAGCCGAGCGAGATGAAGCCCCAATAAAAGTTGCCGGCCTCACGCTTGGCCATTTCGCGATTAAAGCGTTCGGCACGTTGGTGCTCCGACGGAGGCTGCGTCATACCGCGCAGGGCGCGCTGGATGTTGAGCATTCTTACGCCGGCCGAACCGGGGCGAAGCTCCCTATTGCGGCTCGCACGACCAACGAGAGCTTCGTTGGTACCGAAACGCTGGGTCGCTTATTTTCGGTGTTGTATCCGATAGCCGCTATTGCGTCGCAGATTGCCAAGCCTCCCATACGGTAGAGTGCGAGCTGCAGGCGCAGAGGACGCGGGACGTACGCTTCGAGCGCCTCGCCCGAGGCCAGCAGCGCGCGGGCTCGTTCCACCATGGCTTGCGCGGCACCCGAGATTCCCCTTGTGGACACGTCGCTGTCGACAAGGTAGCGCCGGCCGATACGCGCGTCGCGGCTGACGTCCTGCGCGTGATTGGCCAGCTGCAACCCGATGCAGACGTCGTCGGAAAGCAACTCTGCGGTGGAATCGACGACGCCGAAGACGCGCAGCACCATCCGCCCGACAGGCGCCGCCGAGAGGCGACAGTAATCGTGCAGCTCTTGCCACGTCGCATAGCGCTTAACGTGCTGATCCTGCACGTTGGCGGCGATCAGATCGAGAAAAGGTTGTGCCGGTATCGATCGCCGATCGATTGTTGCCGCCAGCGCAAAAAGCACCGGATGGACGGGCTGCATGCCATTGAAGAGCGCCTCCGTTTCATTGCGCCAGCGCTCCAAGCGCGGGAGTGCCATCCCCGGCGGACTCTCGTCGCCGAGGTCGTCGGTGGTGCGGCAGAAAGCGTAGATGCGGCTCAGGTCGCGGCGCCGCTCGCCGTCGACGAAGCGCGACGCGACGCTGAAGTTTTCGTAGTGGCGGCTTGTGAGCGTGCGGCAATAGGCGTCCGCTGCCTCGAGGTTGAGGTCCATCTTCGGGACTCATAATTAGCGCAGCGGGCCTCGTCTCCCCCGCCAGGCCCGAGCGCTGCCGTCGGGGAGAGTCTACCCGGACGCATTGAATAGAGCCTGATGACATCCTCGCTAGCCGAGTGGTCGAGCTTCTATACGGTCAGCGGCTCGGCGGCAGCCGCGCTCACCGGGCTCATGTTCGTAGTGATCTCGCTGGTCGCGGGCATGGAACGCGTCAGGCGCTCGTCCGAGGGCACCGGAACCTTCAGCACGCCGACCGTCGTGCATTTTTGCGCGGCGCTGCTGGTTTCGGCGATTCTACTCGCGCCGTGGCAGGAGCTGATGCTTCCGGCGATTACCCTGGCCATCACCGGAATTGTCGGAGTTGTTTACGCAGTCCGCGTCACGCTGCGCGCAAGACGGCTGAGCAAGTATATTCCCGACGCCGAAGACTGGACGTGGTATACCGTCTTGCCGTTCCTCGCCTACGGCGCGATCGCCGCGGGAGCGATTGCGATGCCTCTCGACGCCCATCACGCGCTTTTCGCGGTGGGCGGCGGCGTTTTGCTGCTCAATTTCATCGGCATCCACAACTCGTGGGACGTCGTGACCTACCTCATCGCTACGGACAGCGGCGGTTCCGAGCCCTAACCATCCCGCCTCACTGGCTGGTCATGCTGACGTTGTCGATCCAAAGGCCGATAAACTTGTTCTTGTTTCCCGGTGCACTTACGCCAAACGTAACAATTATTTTGTCGCCGACATACGTCCCGAGTTGGGTTTTGAGACTCTTATGCAGCAGCAGCCAGCTCGTCGACTCTTTGTCCTCACCCCATAGCACTCCGATCAGTTTTCCCGTAGTGGCGTTATAGGCGGCAATGGTTTGGCCGAACCCCTTGGTGAAGTCGTTCGAGACCGGCCAGATGTGAACCGAAAGGTAGGGATTCTTCGGGACGATAATTTCTTGACAAACAGCGCCTGAATAGCGAACCTCTGGCTTCTTGACGCCGGCGTTGCCCGAGAACGCGTCGTACGTACCCTGATATGGATGGTACGTCGAGATCTTGCCGGGGACGTCGAGGCAACCGAACCATGGCGACAGCTTACCGGTTTCGAAATCCGGGTTTTGAAATGCGTTCACGCTCGGGGGCACGGTCCGTTCCATGGCCGGGACGAGGTTCGAATTGGAGGGAGCGTTGCGGCCGCACGAGACGAGCGCGGCGGCAAATCCCGCAACAAGAACGCGCGCTCCGAAGCTCATGTTTGCCTCCTCTTTATGGTGCCAACGTTCCTCGCAAGTCTACTACTCGGCGCGCGCCGGCGCAAAACATGGCAATGCGGAGCGTTTCGATCAGTTCGCAAGCCAGTTCGGCCGCGGCCTCTTCACTGCGATCCGCTGCGCGCAGAAAGGGGCCGGCGATGCCGGTCAGGTCGGCGCCGAGCGCCAGCGCCTTCGCGACGTCGAGACCGCTGAGAATGCCGCCACTGGCGATCAACGGTTCGGCGGGTGCGACGGCCCGCGCTTCGACTAAACAACGCGCGGTCGGAATTCCCCAACCGGCGAACTCGGCGGCGACGCGCGCCCGCCACGGCTCGGCGATGCGATAGCGCTCGACCTCGCTCCACGACGTGCCACCCGCACCCGCGAGATCCACGGCAGCGACGCCGGCGTCGAAGAGCGCGCGGACCTGATCGGCTGCGATGCCCCAACCAACCTCCTTGACGATGATGGGGAAGTCCACTTCGGCGCAGAGGTTTTCGATGGCACGCAAGAGTCCGGCGAAACAGGTATCGCCCTCAGGCTGCAGCGCTTCTTGCAAGGGATTGCAATGCAGCACCAGCGCGTCGGCGTGAAGGAGCTTGACGAGACGGCGGCATTCGGCGGCGCCGTAACCCTTATTGAGTTGAACGGCACCGAGATTGGCAAAGAGTAGAATGTCGGGGGCTTGCGAGCGCACTTCGAAGGTCGGCAGCTGCTCGGGCGACTCGATAAGCGCGCGCCCCGAGCCCAGCCCCATGGCCAAGCCATACCGCTGCGCGACGCGCGCCAGGCGCGCGTTGATCTCGCGGGCTTGCGGCGTGCCGCCGGTCATGCACGAGACAAGCAGTGGCGCCGCGAGCCGCCGGCCGAGAAACTCGCACGACAAGTCTACGTCGGCGAGGTCGATCTCGGGCAAGGCGCGGTGCGCGAACGCGTAATCGTCAAAGCCCGCCGCAACGCCCTTTGCCGCTACATCATCTTCGATATTGATACGAAGGTGATCGGCTTTGCGCGAAGAGATGAGCGGCGGGTTAGGCGCCATGTCGCGCGACGTACTCGGCAACTTCTTCAAAGATGGCCAGATCGCCCGACGGCGTGTGGCGCCGCAGCGCTGCGACCGCTTCTTGCGTGAGGCGCCGCGCTTCTTGCGGATCGTCCACGGCACACGCAAGCCCGAGCAGGTTTCCGGCTCGCGAATAGGCAGCTGCTACCAGTGGTGAGGCGCCGGCTACGAGTGCGCCCGCACGCAGCGCTGCTGCGGTCATGGCCGCGTCACGCGCCGCCTCGCCGGGTCGAGACTCGATCGCTTCCAGCACCGCCTGACCGACGAGGCGGGCTGCTTCGAGCCGCCGGGCGGGATCGCCGACATCGCGAGCCAGCGCCCGAAAAGCCAGCGCGTAGAACGCATCGCCGGCGTTGAGCGTTTGGCCCAGTCCCCAGCGCCCGATCGACTCGGCGGAGTCGTCGGCCAGTTCGTCGTGCAGCAGCATGAAGCGGTCGAAGAGGGCAAACGCGGCTGCTACCGGGAGCGCCTCGCGGGGGTCGCCGCCGTTGGCGTCGCAGGCCCAGAGCACGAGCGACGGCCGGAGTGGGTCGCGGGCCGACTCAACGGGCATACGCTCTTCAATGATGCGGCCCGCAACCGAGTCGAAAGAAAAAACGATTTCAGCGAGGTATCGCTGAAGGGAAGCCCGATGCCCGCTGAGCGGGAGGTGTTGCGAGAGCCGGTTCATCGCTCGCGCTCCTTCGACCGCTGCGCGGATGGTCGCCTTCCTTTCGGATCGACCGAACCCCAGCCGAGAGCGACGGATCTTTTTGCCGACGCGATGAAAGGGCTCACGCCCGCAGGCTTTATTCGCGCCTGAGTCGAGGAGAACGAACGCTACATGGCCTCGTTCGATCCGCGTTTACTTCGACCGCGCGTCATTCCGGCGCTCGGTCAATTCGCGCTCACGATCTTCGAGACGATCGAACCGCTGCGGGCTAATCCTGCACGGGCCACGCCGGCCGGGGGAGCCGATCGTTGAGATACTGCGCGCGCTCGGGCACGACGCCGATCAAGGCGTCGAGGTTGGTGAGCTCGAGCAGTCGGCGCATGTTGCTGGCGCCGACGAGCGCCTCGAGGCGACGCCCGTTGCCATTGAGGCGCTTGTAGAGCGCGATTAGCTCGCCCAGTGCGGTCGAATCAAAGAAACTAGCCTCGCGCAGGTCGACCAGCACGTCGCGTTCGGCGCCCAGCGCATGAAGCGTCTCGCGCAGCTGCTCGCGATTGGCAACGTCCCACTCGCCGCGCAGCGTAATCACGCTAGCGTTCTCAAACTCGCCCAGAACAATGCTCAGGTCGTCGTTGCCACGCACTTTGGACATTTTAGCCCTCCGGCCTTAAAATTTAAAGTAGATAAACGTTGGAGAGACGCCCGTCCAAGAAAGCAACTGAAGCGCCAGCAGCACGCCGGCCAGGACGCCGGCTTGCCCCAGCGGTCGAAGCTGAATCCAACTGGGGGCAAAGCCTCGGCGATTTAAAAGCAGGCGCAGAGCGCCGAAGGCCACGATCGCCACGGCGAGCACCGCCTGCCAGCCGGCTAGCAGCGCGGCCCCGCTGCCGCCGGCGAACAGCGCGCGATAGACATTGAGCGCCACCGCAAAGGTCTGCGCGCGAAAGAGCACCCAGGCGAGGAGCACGATCGCGAACGTCACGATAATGCGCACGACCGCGATCACCCCGCGCGGCGCGTCTCGTTCGTGACCGATTCCGGTGAGCCGCTCGATACAGAGTGCGACGCCGTGGAAGCCGCCCCAAGCCACGAAGGTCCACTGCGCGCCGTGCCAGAGACCGCCTAAGAGCATCGTCAACATCAAGTTGCGCAGCGTTGCCAGTGAGCCGTGGCGGCTGCCGCCCAAAGGAATGTAGAGATAGTCGCGCAGCCACGTCGAGAGCGTCATGTGCCAACGATGCCAGAAGTCGGTAACGCTGGTCGCCAAGTACGGCAAGTTGAAGTTCTCGGGAAAGACGAAGCCGAGCATGCGCGCGCAGCCGATGGCAATGTCGCTGTAGCCGGAGAAATCGAAATAGATCTGCATCGCGAAGGCAAACATCGCGCACCACGCGGCGGGTGCACCCGGATGCGCCGCGACGGAATCGAAATACGCGTTCGAGACGGCGGCGAACTGATCGGCGATGACCATTTTCTTAAAGAGTCCGAAGCCGGCGCGCGCGAGCCCATAGCTTATGTCTTCGGGGCCGGGTGCGCGCCACGCAAAGAGTTCGCCGAAAAAGAGACCGGCACGCACGATCGGGCCGGCCAGCAACTGCGGAAAGAAGGCCAGGAATAAGGCGTAGTCGAGCGGCGTGCGCACGGCTTTGGTCTTGCCGCGATAAACGTCCACCAAGTACGAGATACTCTGGAAGGTATGAAAGCTGATCCCGATCGGCACGAAGAGATTGACCAGCCACGGGTTCTGGTGCATTCCGACCAGCGCGGCAACCGTGCTGCTCGCGAAGTTTAAATACTTGAAGGTTCCTAGAAAGGCGAGGTTGGCGGCGATGCCGAGGGCGAGCGCGAGCCGCGACCCTCTTCCTTCATCGCGCATTCGCTCCAGCGCAACGCCGATGAGAAAGTCGCTGACGGTGAGGATCCAAAGGAAGAGCACGTACCACGCGTTCCAGCGGGTGTAGAAATAGTAGCTGGCTACGAGCAGCACGTACCGCCCGTAACGCCGCGGCAAGCCGTAAAATAGCGCGGCAACGATGGCAAAAAAGAGCCAGAACTCGTAAGACTGAAAGCGCAGCGGGATGCCGATGCCGATGGCTGCGGCATACCACGAAAGGTCGCGACGTTCGCGCGACGCGGGCGGAGGCGAAGGCGGGGGTGGCTGCGCGGATGGCGGCGCGACGGGCGTGGCGGCTCTGGCGGTTGGTGCGACGACCGTTGCGGACGCGGCGCTCATCGGGCGCGGCGATAGCGCGCGTGCAATTCGCTCGCCCAGCAGGCGGCTGAACTGCAGGCTGCCGTCGCGATTGAGATGGTCTTCGTCGGCAAAAAGATCGGGGCGCTCGAGTGCGAGGAACGGTTCGGCGGGTAAAAATTGCGCGTGATAGGTCTGTGCGATCTCGACCAGCGAGCCGGCGGGCGCTTCCGTATTCGAGCGATGAACCGGCCGGGTGGGGATTCTTACAAAGAAGACGGGCGTTCCGGTTGCTGCGTAACGCGCGGCGATCGGCGCTAGCCATTGCAGCCGGTATTTTGCGTACGACGGGCTGGGCTTGGCGACGCGCAAGACCTGCGTGGCGATAGCGTCGCGCTGATCTTGCGTCAGGTTCGACGGATAATCGAGCGTGTTGGCGTTGAAGTTCGCGCGCAGGCCGGCGAGCGTTTCGGCCCGCGGATGCGCCGCCAACGGTTCGTAGGCGGGGTCGCGGCGCGCTTGCGCGATGGCGGCGGCGCGGGCCACCGGATCGGCGGCTAGGCTTTGAAAATCGTCGCGCAACTCGACGCCGCGCCAGAAGAGGTCGATGCCGTACTCGATACGCTCGCGCGGATCGGAAAACGAGCCCGCGAGTTTGGGCAGGTCGGTCAGGCGCGTTTGAAAGACGACATAGCGCAGATCCATCGGACGGTCGTCACCATCGAGGCTTCCGATGGCGCTGTCGTCGTCGGAGAACGTGTCGACAGGAATGACGATGGCGCGATACCGATGCGCCTCAGGGTCGATGGCGCGCACGAAAAACGGCCAGCAGCGTGGCGTCGTTCCCGGCACGCCGGCGTTGAGAAACCGCAGCTTGCCGCCGGCGCCGGCTTCTGCGGCGGCGGGATCGAGCCCGGAGTAGGTGCGCGAATCGCCCAGCACCAGCACGTCGCGGCTCGGCTGCGCGGGAAAGGCACGGAACTGAGCGATGGCCGCCTCGAAGCTGCCGGTGGTGGAAGAGGGATCGAGCACGCTGCGATAGAGCGGCGTGCGGAACGCGATTACGTCAACCAGTGCAAAGAGCGCGAACGCGACCGCAACGAGAAAGGCGGCCGTCTTCTTGCGTGGCGATCCGGCTGGCGATTGCACCGCAACGTCCCTTGTGCGAAAAGGGGTTAGAGGCCTTTAGGGGGTTAGAGGCCTTTAGAATGGGAACGCCGGTGGCGCTCATCACCATCACGGTGATGCTCGGGATGATCATGGCGATCATCGACACAACCATCGTCAACGTGGCGATTCAGACCATCGGCGGTAATCTCGGCGCGACGGTTGACGAAGTGGCCTGGGTTGCAACCGGCTATATTCTTGCCAGCGTCGTGATCATGCCGCTCAACGGGTGGCTGACGGCGCTGTTGGGGCGCAAGAGATTCTACGCGATCTCGCTGGCGCTCTTCACCGTCGCTTCGCTGCTTTGCGGGACGGCACGCTCGATTTGGATGCTCGTCTTTTATCGCATCGTTCAAGGGATCGGCGGCGGCGCGCTGCAGCCGACAGCGCAGGCGATTCTCTTCGAAACCTTCCCGCCGCAGCGGCGCGGTGCGGCGATGGCGATTTTTGGGATGGGTGCGATGGTCGGGCCGGCGATCGGGCCGACGTTGGGCGGCTGGATCATCGATAACGCCAACTGGCCGCTGATCTTCTACATCAACGTGCCGATCGGCATCGTGGCCTTCCTGATGACGCTAGCCTTTATTCCGAATCCCCGCTACATCAGCAAGCCGAAGGGCGGCATTGACTGGATCGGGCTAGGGCTGCTGACGGCCGGGCTGGCGTCGTTGCAGTACGTGCTCGAACAAGGCGAGCGTGACGACTGGTTTGATTCGAAGACGATCGTACTGCTCAGCGTAGTGGCGGCGGTCGCCCTCGTTACCTTTGTCCTTAAGGCGCTCCACGACCGGCATCCGATCGTCGACTTGTCGGTCTTTAAGTTTCGCTCGTTCTCGGTCGGGTCGTTTCTCGGGATCATCATGGGGTTCGGCTTGTTTGGGACGGCGTTAATTCTGCCGCTCTTCTTCCAAACGATGCTCGGCTTTACGGCCTTCGATACCGGTATGGCGCTGATGCCGGGCGCGATCTCGACGGCGGTCTCGATGCTTATCATCGGGAGGTTGCTCAACCGCATTGACGGACGCTGGTCGATCGTCTTCGGCACGCTGCTCTTTGCGTGGTCGACATGGCTGCTCGGCGGATTGACGACACAGGCGGGATATTGGGACGTCTTTTGGCCGCGGCTGGTACAAGGCTTCGCCCTCGGTTTTCTTTTCGTGCCGCTGACGACGATCTCGCTCAGCGACGTTCCCGTTCCGGAGTTGGCGAATGCGACGGGCGTGTTTACGTTATTGCGTCAGCTGGGCGGAAGTTTGGGCATCGCGATACTCACGACCATGCTCACCCACCAGACGGCCATCGCGTGGAACGAACTCGCGTCGGGCGTGACGGCCACGCACGGATATCCGGTGCAGGTGCTTACCGGCATGGTGGCACAGCAGTCCGCGATGATTGCCTACGACTATCTCTTCCGCGTTACGGCGATCGTCTTCGTGGTTTCGGCGCCGTTGATCTTCCTGATCCGAGGAGGTGCAGCGAGAGCGTCAACAGCCGCCGTCGCGGTGGTGGCGGAGTGATGCGCTCCGCGGCTGCGACAACCGCAATGAGCTTCTTGGTCGCGTGTGGCGGAGTTGCTCCTCCGGCGTCTTCGCCGGGTGACCATTTCAAAGCGTCATCGGTCCCCGCTTCCTCAAGATCCTTTTCCTTCAAAACCCTCAACAACCCCAAGGATCCAAACTTCAACGAGCTGCTCGGAATCAATGGGCTTGGCCAAATTTCTGGTTTTTATGGTACCGGCTACGACGCCAGTCCCTCGCATGGATATGTGCTCTTGCGAAAAAAGCGCTACGTCCGGGAAAAATACCCCGGTTCTTCAGGTACCGTGCCGGTTGGAGGTGGCCGCCGGTATTCAGCCGGGTTTTGGGTAGACGCTAAAAGCGGCTTGACTCGTGGATACCTGAGGGCCGGTAGACAATTTAGCAGTTACGCGCACAGGCAGGCTCTGGTAACGGAGTTGCTTGGCCTCAATGGTTCGTTCGCCGTTGGATTTTATACCGGCAATTTAGGCAGGAATCACGGTTTCCTATTGAACGAACAGACGCGGAACGTTGTAGAGCTTGCTCCGCCCGGCGCGGCGAGCTCCGTTGCAGCGGGAATCAATGGCAAGGGAGACATCGTCGGCTTCCTCACAACCCAAAGCGGGGCCACCTTGGGCTACTTCCTGAAAGCTGGGACATACAAGGAGTTCTCGTTTCCAAATGCCGTGGCGACCGAAGCTTTGGGCATCAACTGGCAAGAAGACATCGTGGGCAGCTACGTTGACGCCATGGGTGATACGCACGGTTTTATGGTTGTAGATTTGTTGGACCATCCGCAGTGGGCATCAATTGATGACCCCGAAGCCGCTGGAAGTTCGGTCGTGAATGGAATCAACGTTCACCAACACCTCGTTGGGTATTACGTCGACTCTTCAGGCCGCGTCAACGGCATGCTCGCCGTGCCGGCGTCTCCCTAGCGGAGCGGTAACGCCAGGGCTGTGGCGGCGGCGATGTAGGGGGCGAAAGCAATCGGCGAGCCTTTGCCGCGGAGCAGCCTGTGCAGGACTGCGGCAACGGCGCATGCGGCGGCAAGTGCGAGCACGCCGAGCGGTAAACCGAGTACCGCGCCGCTGATCGCCACCAGCTTTGCGTCACCCCAGCCCATCCCCATGCCGCGCGAGAATATTGCCGCTGCGGCGAAGGGCACGAAGGCAACCGCAGCGCCGACGAGGATCATCCACTGTCTTTCCGAGATTGCAAAAAGAAGTAGTGCGGCGAGCGGCGGCAGCGTAAAGACATCGAGAACGAGGCCGCAGAGCATATCGCTGCACCACGCAGCGACGAGCGCGAAGAGCACGAGCGCCGCAATCCCGAGTTGTACCGGCGTTCCACCGCTGTAAACGAGCAGCCCTCCGATCGCCGCGCAGGAAAGCACCAGCACCACGTACGGCGGTGTTCCCGCCGGCGGTCCGTCTGGGGTGGGAGCCTCCCCGGCGCAGGCGGTGCGACTTAGCTGCACCGCCACAAGTGCGACGGAGGCAAAGAAAATCGCGGCTATTGCAATGGTCATAATGTCTTGTTGGGGTTTTCTTCGTGTTCCACTTCGACTCGCTGCGCTCGCTCAGTGTTCCACACACCCGCTTCCTTCGACTTCGGCGCTTCGCGCCTTCGCTCAGGATGACACGCGAGTTAGTGTGGGGTTGTGGCGATGTAGTTGGCGGCGACGGCTCCGAAGATCATCGTGATGATGGCGGGGATCAAGAAGAACACCATGGGGAAGACCATTTTTACCGGGAGCTTGCCGGCCGCTTCTTCTACCAGCATCAAGCGCTGGTGGCGGGCGTCTTCAGCCAGGTTGGTGAGCATTTTCGTGATGTTGGCGCCCAGGCGTTCGGCCTGGGTCATAACGCGGAGCGCGTTGCGCAACGCCGGCTGATTGGTGCGGTCGCCGACCGCGCGCAGTGCGTCGGCGCGTGACTGACCCATTCGAATCTGCGAAAGCGCTTCTTTGACCTCGTCGCCAACCGGCCCGGGAACCGCTTCTGCGGCGTAACCGAGCGCAGCGTTAAGCGCCAAACCGGCTTGCACGGTCGACGCAATCATGTCGAGGAACTCGGGGAGACTTTTTTGGATCGAACTCTTGCGAGCCTCGCTGGCGCGATTGAGCATAAAGATGGGAGCGTAGCCGCCGATGAAGCCCATGAAGGCAAGAAGCGGGGCTAGCCAGCCGGCGCCAATTCCGGAAAGGTTCCAGATAAGGAGCCCAACGGCGATGCCCAAACCGGCCCCGGCGATGACCCGCATTACGAACTTGGCCGGCGTCAGCGTATACCACCCGGCTTCGGCAAAGCGCCGAACCAGCGCGTTGCGCCGCTCTTTATTGAAGACGCGCTCGAGCAGCGGCGATCCGAAGGTTTCCCGCTCTTGGGGCGCGCGCAGCTCGTCGAGCTGCTGGGCGAGCACGCTTTTGCTTGGAATCAGCGACAGCACCAGCAGAAAGGCGCAGACGGCCGCGAGCAGCGGGATGAAGAGAATGAGTGCAGGCGTTAAATTCATGTTATACGTCGATTCGCATGACGGCTTTGAGCGAGAAATAGGCGGCCACTTCGAGGCCTAAAACGATCAGCAGCACCATGCGCCCGACGAAGGTTGCCGTGAGCGCGTTGGCCATGGTTGGTTGCGTGGCGGCGATAAAGACGCCGAGAAAGACGGGAATGGCCATGAGCACCCAGGCGCTCATCCGGCCTTCGGCCGTCAGCGACGAGGTCTTGCGCTGCACTTGGCGGCGGCCTTTGATCGTCTCTCCGAGCTGATCGAGAATGCGCGCCAAATCGCCGCCCGTCTCCGACTGGACGCGAAAGACGCGCGCCAGCATCTTGGACTCGGGGCTGGGCATGCGTTCCGAAAGATCGTCGATCGCATCGAAGATGCTGGCGCCGAGGTTGGTTTGTCCGATGACGCGCTTAAACTCGTGGCGCGCCGGGTCGGGCAGCTCCTCGATCACGATCGCCAGGGCTTGGCGCGTTCCCAAGCCAACGCGTAAGCCGCCGGCGATGAGGCGCGCTGCTGGCTCGAGCTGCTGTACGAACGCATCGAGGCGACGGCGAATGCAGAACGCGACGAAGCCCGAGAATCCAAAGAACGCTAGGGCGGCGAGCCCCACGAGCAGCAGCAGGGCAACTAATAGCGACGGGTGCAGCAGCAGCGCCAGCGCGATCCAGACGACGGCGATGCCGGCGCAGACGCTGAGCACGATCTCCTGCGAACTCAGACGGATGCCGGCACGGTCGAGCTGCTCGGAGAAGCTGCGCACGCGCGCGTTGGCACGCTCGTTGAGCCAGTGCCAGATCGAAATAAAGGCAAAGAATACCGTCGCTGTAACGCCGGCAAAAACGGCGGTTGGAACGAGAATACTATCTACCATAGGGCCGGCACCGGGGCGAGCTGGCTGAGATCGCGATGATCGTAGGAGACGCCGTACTCGGCAAAGCGCTTGAGACAGACCGGCTGAACGCCGGTGTAGCAGAACTCGCCGACGACCCGATTGTCTTCGTCGACGCCGCGCTGGGCGAAGCGCACAATCTCTTGCATGGTAACGATATCGCCTTCCATTCCAACAACCTCGCTGACGCCGATGAGCTTGCGCGAGCCGTCGCGCATGCGCGCGGTATGAACGACCATATCCAAGGCGCTGGCGATCTGTTCGCGGATGGCACGCACCGGAAGATCGAAGCCGGCCATCAGCACCATCGTCTCGATGCGCGAGAGTGCGTCGCGTTGACCGTTGGCATGGATGGTGGTGAGCGAACCGTCATGGCCGGTGTTCATAGCCTGGAGCATGTCGAGCGCTTCGGCCCCGCGGCACTCACCAATGATGATGCGGTCGGGACGCATGCGCAACGCGTTACGGAAGAGGTCGCGGATGGCGATCTCGCCGGTGCCCTCGACGTTGGGCGGCCGCGATTCCAAACGCACGACGTGCGACTGATTGAGCAGCAATTCCGCGGCGTCCTCGATAGTGATGATGCGCTCGCGGTCGGGCAGAAACGACGAAAGCACGTTGAGGAAGGTCGTTTTACCGGAGCCGGTACCGCCGCTGACGACGCAGTTGAGTCGCGCCTGGACGGCGGCTTGGAGAAAATCCATCACCTGTTTGGGCACAGCGCCGTTGGCGATTAAATCCTCGGCGGTGAGCCGGTGGTGGCCGAAGCGGCGGATCGTCAGCGTGGTGCCATCGATGGCGACCGGTTCGATGATGGCGTTGACGCGCGAGCCGTCGGGCAGACGCGCATCAACCATCGGCGAGGCCTCATCAATACGCCGGCCGAGCGGCGTGATGATGCGTTCGATGATCAGACGCAGCTGGCGCCCTTCGCTAAAACGTTTGGCCGAGCGCTCGATGACGCCATGGCGCTCGACGTAGATCGTGTCGGGTCCGTTGACCATGATTTCGGTCAGATCCGGATCCTTCATGAGATCCTCGAGCGGTCCGAGGCCGAGCGCTTCGTCGACGATCTCCTTGCGTAACGCGGCGAGATCTTCGGCGGAGCCCTCAAACTTATGCTCGACCGCATACGTGCCGGTGATACTCTCGACTTTAGCGCGCAGCTCGGCAAGCTTGGCCGCATCGGTGTGAGCGGTGCTGGCCGACACGAGGTCGAGCTGGCGCAGCAGCGCCGCATGCACCTCTTGCTTGAGCGCTTCGCGCTTGGGATCGATCTGAACCGTACTGTGTCCGTTGGTGCGCGGCGTTGCGACGCGGCGCAGCGGAACCGGGGAGTCGCCGTTGTGCGAAGCGGCCGACGGCTGGAGATTAGCGAGCGTCACTTCCGCCGGCACCGATGCGAGGGCACGCGCCAAGGCCGCGACGCTCTTAGCGTAACCGCGCTGGTGCGACTGCGGAATTTCGGCGAAGGTTTTGGCGCCGACGACGCGGTCGATCTCGCGCGCCGGCATGGCGCTCTCGCCGCGCGCGTTGGAAACCAACACGATGCGGGCGGCCGGAATGCCGAAGCGTTCGAGGTCGGCGTAAACGGCGCGCGCACCGGCAACGCCCAACAGCGTCGGTTCCACGACGATGACGATGCGTGAAGCGCGTTTAACGAAGGGACGCAGCGCGGCGGAAAAAGGCTGCGGGGCATCCACGATTACCGTACCGGAATCGGTCAGGCTCTCGGCCAGCGATTCAACTGCGGCCGGATCGAGAGCAAACGCCGCATCGTAACGGTCGGCAAGCTCGATCAAGGTGACGCCGTTGAGGCGGGCGCGCGCGATCGGCGAAGTGCCGCGCGCCGCGTCCAGCGCGCGCACCGCGTCAAAAGTCAGGGCAACGCTGCGCCGGCCGGTCAAGTCGCCGTCCACGAGCACGGCGTTACCGTCCTTGGGGATAGCGCGGGCGAGCTCGGTGCAGAGCGTGGTCGTCCCGGCGCCGCCTTTGGCACCGACGAAAACGATCAGGCGCGATTGGGTCATCGCTGCGCCTCCACTTCGCTGGTGCTCATGATGCGGTCGCCCACGATCACTTCAACCGGCGAGTCATACGCTCGCGGCGCGCGCGGCGTCGCCGGAGGAGGTAGTGGCGACGCCGGCGCGACGGGTGCAGGAGCGGAAACTGGAGCCGAGTTTCCGCTCAAGGTCAATTCTTGTGCGAGTTGCGAGCGCGACGGTTCGCGCGGCGAACGCAGCGCCAGGCGCAGCGTTGCGTTAGAGTCGGCCCAAGCCAGCAGATTGGCTTGACCCGGCGAGACTTCAAGCGTCACCGTTGCGGCCTGCTCCTCTTGGGGCGACGGCGTCGCCGACGGATTCTCGAGCGCGTTGCCGACGGCGAGTACGCGCACGGCACGGAAGATCGTCACCGCTTTGGGCGGCGGTCCGGTGTTGCGCGAGGGTGGGATGGCGATGACGTCAACGCGATCGCCGGGCTGCACTAAACCGGCAACGTCTTTAACGCGATCGACCGGGATCGTGACCGCGCGCATGCCGGGCTGTAAGCGCACCGGGAGCGCGAAGGCGACGTTGGTGCCGATCTTCGAGGACGTGATCTGGCCACCGGCGGGAATGGTAATGAGCGCCAGCGAGCCGACGGCCTGACCGGGGTCGGCAATGGCATCGGGATCCACGCCTGTGGAAGGACGCGTCTGCTTCGAAAGCATCGCGGCCGTGATGCGGCTGCGCGCGGGTATCTCTTGAGTCGCGACGAGGACTGCGCGTTGCGCGTTGTTCGCCGGTTTGAGCGCCGAGAGGTAGGTCAGCGTCAGCCAACCTGTCCCAACGGCAAGTATGATGGCGATCAAGAGCGTCGTGCGGCGCGTGTTCACAGAGTAATCCTTAAAAAGGGAGCGACGCTTTGCGCGAGGGCAATGGTGATGGCGCCGACAGTAAAGGCCAGCGCGTACGGCATCGTCACGCGCTTAGTACCCAGGCTCGATATGCCCCCGCCCGACGCCATGAGCGCGACGCTCGACAGCGAGGGCCGCGATTCGGGCCGGAAGATCAGATAGACGACTGCGAGCAGACCGCCCGCGAGTGCCGAGTAGAGCAGAAACGGAAGACAGAGTGGATAGCCGAGCATACCCGCAGCCGCGATGGCGAGCTTGATATCGCCGCCGCCGATCCCGCCGCGAGCATAGACTAGCGTTCCACCGAGGGTAAGTGCCAGCATCACGGCAAGGCTGGTCAACACGGCGACCGGACCGTTGAAAGCCGCGACGACTAACGCGGCCACCACCAGCGTGGCGGTGAGCGCGTTAGGAATGCGGCGGCTGCGCAGGTCGAAGAAACTTGCGGCCAGCGTGCCGGCGAGGGTCAGGAAAATTGCGAGTGTCATGAAGAGTTATGAGGCGCGAGCGCAGGCGCTGCGCGCCCCGCAACCATCCTGGTATTTAGAGCGAGTTCGAGACGTTAGTGAACAGCGTGTTGAGCTTGGTGCCAACGGCCGTAACGCCAACAATAGCGACGAGGGCGATGAGGCTGACGAGCAGGCCGTACTCAACCATCGAGGCGCCTTCTTCGTCGCGGATCATTGACTTGAGGGTCTGTAGCATTGTGTCTCCTTGCAGTAGGTGGTGACTAGGGGCCCGGCGATCTCAGTTCGAGATCACCATCTGCGAGCTGCTCGTCATCGTGATTTGGCCACTGTGAACGAACGGCAGCAGAAAGCTAAAGGGGTAAGTTACCGTGACTTGGGCGACGCAGCCCGGCGCGTCATTTGCACCGCCAGACGCACCGGTGCACGACGGAAAGCTTAGCTGCGCGGTAATTTGGTTCGGATCGGTCGCCCCTTCGGAGAGGCTTCGAACGTAAGGCTGGATGTCGGTCGAGCCGGCCTGCGCGGGACAGTGGTCGAGGCCGCTGCACTGTGAGCCCCGCACGATCGCCCAGCGAGCACCCTGCCGGGCGAGATGGCCCACGAGATCGTAAGTATAAAATGCGCGCCCGAAATCAACGACCCCAAACATAAAGGTGAGCAGCAGCGTCATTACGATAGCGGCTTCAGGAAGGCTCGCGCCGCGTTCGCCGTGGCGCTTCACTGGGCCACCACGCGCATAACTGAATCGCCGGCGATATTAATCGTCGACGGGAGTCCGGGATATCTAACCAGCGATGCAAACGTGCCTGTGACATGAACCTTCACGTAATAAACGACGGTTAGGCCGGTTATGTTCGATGGGCACGCCGTCAGAGCCCCACCGTTAACGGTGCAGAGCGTTGATCCGACCGCGGTCAGACCGACGTTAGGGGCGTCGGCGATGGCAGCGTTACTCATGCCCGTAGTGTCGGCCGACGTGAACATACTTTGCGCGCCGTACTGCGCCCCCGCACGCGCCGCGTTGGATGTCAAGATTCCGAAGTATCCGGCCCGGCCGAGGTCAATGAGGCCGATCAGGAGCACCAGCAACACCGGCAGCACGATTGCGAACTCGAGCAGGCTCGATCCGGATTCGCAACGGCGCATGCGCCCGAAAATCATTGCGCCAGCACCACGTCGCGGATAAGGGTCTGACCGGCCGGCGGCGTCGCAAAATCCTTCGCGTTTCCGCCATTAAAGTTAGCCGACCCAAAAACGAGCACGAGATAGCCTCCACGCGCGCCGTTGAAGTTTGGGTCGCACGCCGGACAATAGATTAGACCGCTCATGCTAACGTACGTACCGTTGAAGTTCGGACTGCTCGTATTCGACGGAAACTGGTAATATAAGACGCCCGCGTAGGGGCCGGTGGCCGGCGGACTAAGGGTCACCGTCGCACCGTTAAAGTTTGGCGCCGAACCGCCGGCGGGAACGTAAATCGTTACGTTGGTGCCGGTGACCGTAGCGCCGTTAAAGTTGCTATCACCGCTTAGCACGTAGTTGCCGCTCATCGTGACGTTCGCCCCATTGAGATTGAGGTGGCTGTAACATCCCGGCTGAAGGGCGCCGTGGAAGGCGTTTCCGTTAAACGAACTGCAGTTTCCAGCGGCGGGCGGGCTGGCTGCGAGTGACGCGCAGCCCGGTATCTCCCCGCACGGATCCACAACGGGAGGTATTTGGACGGGGCTCGCCGCCGGAAAGCTCGCTCCGTTCTCGTTGGGGGTGCTGCCAGCATATCCAATGTGCGCCGCGGTAATGCTTGCGCCGTTGAAGTTGGCAGTACCGTTCATCGAGATCGAGCATCCCGGGGCATCGATGTTGGAACCATTGAAATTGGTCTGTGCGTTCGGGTCGAGGAGAAAAACGCAAGAGTTGTTATTATTCGATATCCGTGCGACGGCTTGCGTCGTCGTCGACATCAACGGCTTGCCGAAAAGCTTCGTCAAGAACGTCGGGACGTTGCTGCTGGTAATCTTGACCATGACGGCACACTGGTCGCTACTGAACGTTCCGCCGGAAGGCGGATTAGAGACCGCCACGCTGACGCTGCCCGCGTTGGTAAAGTTATTGTCCGCGGCATCTTGCTGCGCAGCCGACGTCGCAACCCCCTGATTTGGGCAAGTCGAACGGAGTAGTTGCTGCGCTCCGCCGATTGCGGCGGCATCGGTAGCCGACTGTTGCTGACGCTCTTGATAGCGCCAATACCCGACGTCGGCGGCCATACCGCCGAAACCCATGAGCGTTGCGAGAGCGAGTGCGACGAGCGGTAGCGCGTGTCCGGCCTCAGCGTTGCGTTTCAAATTCGAATAACTCCCTTGCCAATACAAGTGGCAGCAGTTCGGGACGCATTATGGCACCAGTTTGCTAATGCGTCAACGTGATTCAACAAAGGTTCGTTCCATCGTGAGTTATGCGACATACGGTCCCTGGGAATTAGGTCCCAGACAATGTAAGCGCAATGGAAACGCCCAGAAGTTTCGCCGCAATAAGCGCTGGAATAACTTCCGCTGCTCGCAAATCAAAGGCAATCAGTCGCGACAGTACGTGCCATCGCACTTCCGCTGCGAGCAATGCAGCGTTGGCAACCCAATATAGTCCGGCGCCGAAGGCAACGCGCGGAAATAGCCGGCGTAACTTAGATCGCATCGGCAACCACCGCGTAGAGGCCGCCCAGATGCGCGCCGGCCGCACCCAGTAAGACAGATCCAATGCCTCCCACTAAGGCGACGAGTACCGCGTACTCGACGATCTGCTTACCGGACGCGGCACAGCGCGCTCGAGCCCGCCAGAGCGTACCGGCTAAGAAGTTAACGTCCACGGAATGCCTCCCCACGCCGCGACCCATTGGGTCGCGCGGAACGAAGCCGTCCTCTAAGACGGCTCCCGCTCGGCCGGGAAGCACAGTCGGCCGTGCATAATGGAGCGCCCTTGCGAGCGCTGCCGGATTATGGCACGGCGTCTGTTAACGCGTCAACGTCCTTCAACGAAATTGGGACGCAGGTCCCAATTTAGTAGGACTTAGGGTTGGATCGTTATGGGCTGAACGATGCTCTCTTGCCCGAACCCATCGGTAAAATTCGCGACGACGGTGTAACGCGTGGGAACCGTTACGTGCGGTGCAGGGAGCGTAACGACGTCGGATTCTGCACCGACGTCAGCCGATGCGATCTCTCGCGACTGCGGATCGGTGAGCGTAATGCGCATTCCATTGCGCGGTGAGAGGATGCGGACGCGAATCGGCGTGCCGCCTTTGACGGACCGCGCCGCGACTTGGAAGGTGCCGTTGGCGTCGCCGATCGTGCTTGCCGCCGAACTGGGGTTATCGTCGCCGGCAATCGCCGCGTCGAGCGGCGCGTCATCGCTAAGCACGGCAAGCCCGGCCATCGTTTGTGCGCTCGATCGCCCTTGAGTCACGTGCACGATGACGCGCATTTCGTGCAAGTTGGGCACTGACGGCACAACGAACTTCGCTTGTCCCCTATGCGAGAACGGCCGCTGCGCCCAGACGGTTCCGTCGGTTCCGAGCAGGCGCACGTAACCGCCGTCACCGGCGGCCGCGTAAGCAACGGAAATGGTCTCGCCCGGCTTTGCCGCCGCCGGCTTTACCGAGACCGCTTGAATCTGCGCGATGCTTCTTCCGCGCTGCGGAATGGCCGTAAGGATGCGCGTCTCCGAGGCTGTGCCCAGCGGCCCTGCGAGCTGCATTCTAACAGCGTAGGCGCCGGGCGTATCGACGGCGGGGATTGCGATCGGAATCGAACCCGAACGCTCGTCGAGGTCACCGGCCTGGAGCATCTTTCCATCGGGAGCGGTGACGGCATACCTGAGGTGTCCGTTGCCCGAGACGCCGTATTCCGCCTGCACCGTCGTTCCCGCCAAGGCCTCGGGCGGTAAGGCAAAAGCGCCGATGCGCGGCACCGCAGCGAACCAGCCGCCGGCAACAACCGCCAACGCAAGAAAACCTGCGAGCACCGCGCCGCCTGCGGCATAGCGACGCTGCGGAGGGACGCGCGGCGGCGCCGGCGCTTCGACGATGCAGTGTACGCCGTCACCGGCGACTTCGGCAATCGCGCGTTCGAACGAAGGAAAATCGGCAGGCCAGACTGGGACGCGAGTCGTTCCGGTCGAGAGCGGTTCGACTTCGAAGAGCACGGGATAGGCCAACAGTGTGTCGCCCGCGCGCGAAACGACCCAGGTGCGGCAGACCAGCACTGCGTTTGTGCGATTGACGACGCGCAGCACGTAAGTGGCGACGCCCCGGCGGCGATCGAAAGTCTCTAAGGCAAAGAATGCCGAGACGCTGCCGGCGAGGGTTTGCATCGCGGTGCCGGTGCCGGCCAGCGGAAACGAGCTGAGGCCGCCGGGCGCGCGCAACGCAAGATCGTTTGCCGTGCGCGCCAGGGCGATGCTCATTGCGATACGACCATCTGCGCCGAACTGACCATCTGCAGAGTCATCAACGTCCCACCCGTCGTCGGCAGGAACGGGAGCATGAAGCTGAACGGATATTTTACCGTCACGGTGAGAGTGCAGCCGGGAGCATTACCGCTGCTCCCTGCCGGGCATTGATTCCAGGTTGCATTCGTGACTTGAATGTTGGACGGCAGGGTGGCCCCCTCCGACAGACTCCGAACGTAGGTCTGAATATCGTCTTTCGTCGCGTTGCAGTGATCGAGTACCGAGCACTGCGAGCCGCGAACGATGGCCCAGCGAGCTCCTTCGCGGGCAACCTGCCCGACGAAACTGTACGTGTATAGTGCGCGACCGAAGTCAATGATGCCAAAGAGCATAGCGAGGCAGGCCGCGAGAACCAGCGCCGTCTCGGGAAGGCTGCTCCCTCGCTCGTGAAGACGAGCTTTCATTCGTTGGCCACCCGCATGGTGGCGGTTGCGGTAAACGCACTCTGCTGTGGGATTCCGGGGTACTTAAGGAGCGACGAGACGCTGCCGGTTACCTTCACCTGAACGTAGTAGACTAAGTTCGGTCCGACGATCCCCGAGGCAGCGACCGGACACGTCACCTGAGTGCCCGCGTTGGTGCAGATAATGGAATGCGTCGCTTTCCAACCGGAAAGGTTGCCGGCGTCGTTAAGGGCCGCGTTTTCGATCGCACCGCCGGCCGGCGACGCCGCCGTAACCAGGTTTTGCGAGCCGTACTGCACGCCGGCGCGGGCCGCATGTGAGGCAACGATGCCGTAGTACGTGTAGCGGCCGACTTCGATGATGCCGACCAACATAAAAAGAAAGACGGGCGCGACCAGCGCGAACTCGATCAAACTCGTCCCCGCTTGCGATGCCAGAAAACGCTTCATAAACATACCGATCCTCATTCTGCGAGCACCGCCTGCTTGGTGATCGACTGCCCTGGCGGGGGCGTAGCAAAATCCCACGCCGAGCTTCCGTTATAGTTCACAGCTCCAAAAACGAGCACGACATATTTACCTTTCGCGCCGTTAAAGTTGATCGACGTACCGCCCGGGCAGTAGAGCAAGCCACTTACATTTACGTTGACGCCGTTAAAATTTGGGCTGCCAGAATTGTTTGGCACTTGATAGTATAGGACACCGGTCATGTTGCCGGTCGGGGGCGGGTTCAGCGCAGCGCCGGAGACGCCATTGAAATTAGGCGGCGTGCCACTGGACGTAACATACAATGTAACGTTATTTCCGGTGATCGTTGCTCCGTTGAAGTTCGAGCTCCCGTTGAGGACGTAAAGGCCGTTCAGCGCAACGTTCGCGCCGTTAAGATTTAAGTTGTTATAGCAGCCCGGTAGCAGTTGACCGCTCCAACCATTGCCGTTGAACGATTGGCAGCTGCCGGTCGACGGGGGATTAGCCGCAAGATAAGAGCAGCCGGGAATTTCAGGGCAAGGGTCAGCCACCGGAAGCATCGGGGCGGGGCTGGCCAGCGGAAAGTTTGCACCGTTTTCGTTGGGAGCGTTTCCGCCATAGCCAATGAAAGGCGCCTTGATTGTCGCGCCATTAAAGTTCGCGGTATTGTTGATTGCGATTGCGCAGTTTGGTGCCTGAATGTTGGCGCCGTTGAAGTTAGTTGAAACGGTGGGGCTCAGAATATAGATACACGAAGCCGAATTTGATCCCACTACGGCGGTGGCGTGCGTCGTTACCGTCATGCCGCCGGGATAGCCCAAGAGCCGCGAAAAGTACGTGGTGACGTGCGAGGTGGTGATGTTGACCGAGATGGCACAGCCATTGCCCGAAAACGCTCCCGATGTCGGCGGAGAGTTCGGGGTTACGGCAACGTTGCCACCGTTGGGGAAGGCATTGCTGGCGGCGTCCGCGTTCGCGCCGCCGATTGCTGCGGCGGGATTGCTGCAACTCGAGCGCACGAGCTGCTGGGCCCCGCCCAGCGCTGCGGCGTCGGTAGCATTCTGCTGCGCCTGCTGCTCGTATTTCAAGTAGCCGACGTCCACGGCGATCCCGCCGAATCCCATCAGCATCCCGAGCATGGCAGCGATGAGGGGCAACACCTGACCGCGCTGATTGAAATATTTCATTGTGCCAGCACCGCGTGCTTCACCAGTGCCTGACCCGGCGGCGGCGAAGCAAAATCGTAGGCCGTATTTTGATTGAAGTTAGCTGAGCCAACGACGAGTACGACGTAGTTGCCGTTGGCGCCGTCGAAATTCACGCTATTGGAGTTCGGTGCGTAAATTAGACCGCTGAGGTTAACGTTGGGCCCGTTGAAGTTCATGCCCGACGAGTTGCTGGGGACCTGGTAGTATAAGACGCCGGCATAGTTGCCGGTGGTCGGGGGCGAGAGGCTTACGCTCTGATTATCCCAGTTGGGCGCGTTGCCACTAGCGGTCACGTAAATCGTCACGCCGGTCCCGGTGATAACAGCCCCATTGTCGTTGAAGTTGCCGTTGATCACATACGTTCCAGGGTTGAACGTGGTGCGTGCGTTCAGATTTAGGTTCTGATAGCAGCCCTGACTGATTGAGCCGGGGATCCCATTCTGGTTGTACGTTTGGCAGTTGGTCGCCGGCGGCGGGTTGGCCGCCAGATACGCGCAGCCCGGAATTTGCGGGCAAGGATCTGCAATTGGCAGCATCGGCGCTGGGGCTGCTTCGGGGAACACCGTATTGTTAAGGTTCGGATTGCCGCCGGCGTAGCCGATGCTCGGTGAGGTGATCGTTCCTTGGTTAAATGAGGCCGTGTAATTGATTGCTATCGGGCAGCCCGGCGCATAGACGGTGGCATTATTAAAGCTGGACCACGTGGTGTTGCTCAGCATATAGATACAGCCGCCGCCATTGCTGGAGACCGCACCGGTCGCCTGGGTCGTTTCGGTCGCGCCTTGTGGATATCCGAAGAGACGCGAGAAAAATGTGGCGACGTGCTGCGATTGTATGGTAACCGAGATCGCACAGGTATTACCGGAATACGGGCCGCTCGTCGGAGGCGAATTGGCTGTCACCGTGACGTTGCCGCCGGTAGTATAGCCATTGGTCGTAGCGTCCGCGTAAGCACCGGCCGTTGCGTTGCCGGGGTTGCCACAGTTTGAGCGGACCAACTGCTGGGCGCCCCCGAGCGCGGCCGCGTCGGTCGCGTTCTGCTGCGCCTGCTGCTGATACTTCAGATAACCAACGTCCACGGAAATGCCGCCGAAGCCCATCAAGATTCCGAGCATCGCGGCGATGAGCGGGAGAACTTGACCGGCTTCACGGCGGCGTTTCACCGGGTGACGATCTCCGGCGTCATGACGAAAACCACGTCCGTCTGATTATTTTGGTAGGCCGTCGAGGTAAAGAGCTTGCCGAGGATCGGAATCGACGACAAGAGCGGGATTTTAGAAATGGTCTTTTGTTCTACGCGATTGACCAGGCCGCCGAGCAGAATGCTTTCTCCCGGACGGGTAATGACGTCGGTGGAAAGCTTGCTGACGAGCAGCGCCGGGATGGTAAAGCCTGAAACGATGACCGCGTTGGCGTAGTCCAGGCGCGAGACTTCGGGTGTGACCAGCGTATGGACCGACCCGTTGCCGAGAATCTCCGGCGTTACGTTCATTTGAACGCCGTAGGGCTGATACTGTACGTTAACCGCGCCGAGACCCGTCGAAGTAACGACCGGTATCTCACCGCCGACCAGGAAGGTCGCCTTCGCGCCGGGGCTCGTTACCAGGTTGGGGCTGGAGAGCACCTTTGCATGCCCTTCCTGCATTAGCAAGTTCAGAGTCGGCGCGAGCGTCACCGTGCGGAAGAACGGCATAATCGTAAAACCGGTGCCGGCCCCGGGCTGCGAAAAGCCTTCGACCACTGGAAACGACGGATTACCTATTGTATAGGTTTGCGGGTTGATCGCCGGATTGAAGGTCGCGGAGTTCAGCTGCAAGCCGAGGTTGGATTGCGCAGTCTTGTCGACCTCGAGCACGTAGACTTTGATGTCGATTTGGCTGTTGGACATCGAGTTGATGCGATCGATCAACTGTCCGTTGCTGGCGAGATACGGGCCGGCCAGGCCGCGGGCGCGATCCAGAACGGCTTGGGCGGTAACCGCATCGGTGGCATTGCCGCTGACGATAACGTTGCCCTTACCGTCTGGGTCCACGCGAATGTTGCTCGCGCCCGGGACGCCGGCGATGGCGTGCTGCAGGTTGCTCAGATTCTGCGAGATGGTAACGGCGTTGACGAGCACCGCGCCCTGCGCCTTGAGCACAGGCTGGAAGCGGTCCACGATGTCGTTGATCTGCTGAAACTGGGCTCCGTCACCGACCGTACCGCGCACGACGATCGAGTGATCGAAGCTGACCACCTCGACCCCCGGCTCGGTGATCGCGCTGCGCAGCATCTGCGAAAGATCATCGAGCTGCTGCTGCGTGACGGTCACCTCGTAAGTAGTGCGGTGCCCGTTCGCCCAGATGAAGACGGTGGTATGACCGGGCTCCTTACCATTGATGACGACTTGCGAGGTTCCGACGGGAACGGCCCCCACAATGCGTCCGTCACCTACGGCGACGCGCGTCAAACCGTCCGCCTTCAATAGAACGGAGTGTCCGGATTGTACTGATAGTAGACTGATCTGATCGGCAGAGGCCGGCGCGCCGTACACGGCAAACGCAGCCGCCGTCAGAATACAAAGAAGCCGACGAGTCATAGAGTTCATCTCCCGGCCGATTATGCCACGGATGCGGACGTTAACGCGTAAACATAACCTCCACGTTGAGTTAGAAAAGCAGCCCCCGCTCGGCAGTTGCCTTGCAACACGGCGGCCTGGGTGGCATGATACAGCGCACTAGGAGCTAGGAGGTTTCCATGCGGCCTTATCGTCAGGTGGCGCTTCTCATGCTCTGTACGTTGGTTTCGACAGCTTATGTCGGGGCCTCGTCGGAACAGGGAGTGCCGCTCGCTACCGTAGCACGAGACGCTCATTTAGAGTACTCGTGGCTGTCGGCTACACGCGCCGTACAGTTGAGCGGGCCAGGAATCGTACTGGTTGTTCGCCCCGGCGACAACCTATACGAAGTGGACGATCGTGTCGAAGTAACTGCCGTTACTCCGCGCTATACATCCAACGACATCTACGTTTCACAGAAGCTTGCCACACACATCATCCAACTAGCACGGCAAGCGCAAGGACTCGTCTCTGCCCAGGAAGCACGGGTAGCGGCCGAGGTGAACGCAGAGCAGCAGCAGGTTAGCGCGCCGGAACTGCACGGCACGATCGTCCTCAACGTTATCCAGCTCAAGGGGGCGGAAGCATTACTTATAACGGGCGAGGCGCCGCCGACGGCACCCGTGCGAATAACGCTTCTCGCGACGCTCTCTGCCGACTTACCCAACGTACTGCTCAGCCGTCACGACCTGACGGCAGGGCCGGATGGGAAGTTCCAAGCTATCGTGCCGATAGCGCCCGACTACGTGCGCGACTCCTTCATCAACGTACTGGCGACATCGACGCCGGGCGTAACATCGGCAAGTGCGGAGCTCTTAGTACATCAAGCAAATCCCGGGGCCAACGTTCCATTTGAGGCTATACCGGGCGGCATCTGGTAAATGAAAGGGACGGAATGTTAACCATCCTCAAGTCGATGATTCGCGATGAAGAGGGCGCCACGATGGTCGAATACGGCCTTCTGGTTGCGCTGATCGCGCTCGTCGCTCTGGGCGCAGTGCAGACGCTGGGCGGCAGCCTAAGCTCGCTGTTCGGCCAGGCAGCCACCTCGATCTAGTCAGAGATACTCCTACTCACTCACCAACCAACTCAAGGAGATGCAATGTTACATACCCTCAAATCGATGATTTGCGATGAAGAGGGCGCCACGATGGTTGAGTACGGCCTTTTGGTCAGCCTCATCGCGCTCGTAGCCCTCGTCGGCGTCACGCAGGTCGGTAGCAAACTGAGCACCCTGTTCACGAACGTCGCTAACTCCCTCTGACATAAAGCAAGGGTTGGGGGGCGCGAATCGGAGTGCGATCGCGCCTCTCTTCCCGATAACGCTAATGACCGTCGCTATCACATTGACACTCGCCGTTTGTATCGCGGCCAGTTTTTACGACATCCGCTCGCGCCGCATTCCCAACTTTCTTACAGGCGCGCTGGCCCTCGCGGCCCTCATCCTTCATGCCTTTAACGGCCCATCGGCCGTGCTGCTCAGCGTAGCCGTCATGGCAGCTCTGACCGCCGGTGGCACCCTGATTTACGCACGTGGCGGCATCGGTGGCGGCGACATCAAGCTCGCCATCGCGGCCTCCGGCATGCTCAGCTATCCACTGTGCATATCGTTCTTGCTTTACTCGGCCATCGGCGGCGGGATTCTCGCCCTCCTCTATATGGCCGTCCGCCCCGAGTCGCGCCCGACGCTTTCGCGCGCCGTGCTGTTGGCCGCCGGCGGCGCACCGAGCATCAGTTCCAAGCGCGCCACCCTGCCTTACGCGCTGGCCTTTGTTTTCGGGGCCACTGCCGTGGCGCTGGCGCAGAGCCTACTTCCATTCTTGAGGATTAACGCGTGAATACTCGACGCACGACGCTTTTAATCGCGATCATCCTTGCCGTGGGTACCGGTTGGTTGACGCTGACCTATCTCTCGGCGCTCAAACCGGCGAACAATACGCAACGCGCGGTGCTCGTCGCAACGCAAGAGATTCCGGCACGCGCGCGCATCACGGCCGAGATGGTCAGTAAGCAAATGCGCCCCGCGCAAGGCGTAGATCCCGATGCCATCGCCGACCCAAGTCAGGCCATCGGCGCGCTGGCGCTCATCACTATTCCAAACGGCGGCCAGATTACGTCGTCGAAGGTCGGCACAAATGTCGCCGCGGCCCTGCCGGTTCGTCTCGAGCCGGGCATGCGCGCAGTGAGTATTCCAGTGGATCGCGTCAAAGACGTGGCCGGCTTGGTACAGCCGGGTGACCGCGTCGACGTAATTGCCATCCCACCCTCGAAAAACACCGGGCCGCCGCCCAAGGCGGTAACCATTTTCCGCGCGATTCGTGTTTTGGCAGTTGGTAACGCCCTAGAGAATCCGTCAGCGACGCCGTCGCCGCAAGAAGAGCAGGCCGCGACGGTGACGCTTGAAGTTACTCCGCGCCAAGCCGACCTTTTAGCTTGGGCCGATTCCAACGCAACGCTGCGGCTGGCGCTGCGCTCGCCACGCGAACCGACGCGCACCGAAGTGGCCGAAACGCTCCAGATCACCGGCAACAGTGCGCAAGCTGCGCCGGCCGCGCCCGCACCGCCGGCCCCCGCCGCGCCGGCTGCGCCGGTTAAACCGACGATGCAACGACTGGTTACCCCCGTCGAACTGATCGTCGGCGATCAAATCGTAGATCCCGGAACCGCAGCCGCGCACCAATGAGCCAACCGCGCGTCGCGCTGTTCGTCGGTGCGAAGGGGGGCGTTGGAACGACCACGCTCTGCGCCGAACTGGCGCGTGCAGTCGCGCAGGATGGTAACCCCGCGGTCGTCGATGGCGATCTTACCGGACGCCGTAGCGTCGGCCTGATCTTCGAAGCGATCAGTACCCTCTCGGCGGCGCGGGGAACTTCGCCGATCTCGCGCGTCCGCCTCAACGGCGTCACTTTAGTCGAGCTCGCCGACCGCTACGATGCCGGCTTCGGGCTCGATGCCGATACCGTCGAAGAAGTCGCGGCAGTGATGACCGGGTTTGACTTAACCATGGTCGACGCACCGCAACCATTTGCCGCTGCGGTGCGGCCCTTCATCCAACGAGCCACGCGCGTTGTGCTCGTTATCGAGCCGACTCTGCTGGGCGTCGCCGGCGCGCGCGCGATGTACGGAGAGCTTCAGCGTTTCGGCATTCCGCAAGCGCGCATCGTTCTGGTCAGTAACTCGCGCATCGAGAACTCCATGTCGGTTCGCGATATGGAACGCACGGTCGGAGGCAAAGTCATTGCCGAGGTCCCGCCGAGTTCGCAGCGGCACTACGCCAAAGCCATTGCCACGCTGGCACGCCAGTTGCAGTCCGTTCCGGTCGAGGCTACGCTTGACGGGTTGCAGCCCTCGTCGACGTCGCCGGTCGGGGATTCGCAGATCCCGCTGCGCCGCACGGTAGCGCCGCGTACTAACGGACACTCCAAAGGGCCACACATTGACCCGCGGCGCGATGCCATCAAACAGCAGGTGCACCAGGCATTGCTCCGGCAACTCGATCTGGTTTCGGCAAGCCAGGCGCACACCGACGCAGCGAAGCTCGCCGAACTCCGTCTAAAAGTCGAAGGCATTACCGCGTCACTTGCCGGCGAGGGACACTTCGAAGGTTCAGCCGAAGAACTCGCCGAGCTGCGCCGAGAGATCGTTGATGAGGCGCTGGGCCTCGGACCGCTCGAAGATTTAATGAAGGATCCGGATGTGACCGAAATCATGGTCAACGGACCCAACATTATTTACGTCGAGCGCCACGGTGTGATCGAGCGATCTGTAAAGCGCTTCAGCGAAGCCCGGCAACTACGCCTAATCATCGAACGCATCATCACGCCGCTGGGCCGGCGCATTGACGAAGCCTCGCCGATGGTTGACGCACGCCTGCCCGACGGCTCGCGCGTCAACGCCATCATCGAACCGGTCGCAATTGACGGTACGTCGCTCACGATTCGCCGCTTCGGCCAGCACCGTTTAACGGCCGACGACCTGATTTCGATCGGCGCCGTGCCGCGCCCGGTGATGGATTTTCTCCAGGCGGCAGTACAAGCGCGCCTCAACTGCCTGGTCAGCGGCGGCACGGGCTCCGGTAAAACGACCTTCCTCAACGTACTTTCGTCGTTCTTGCCCGATCGCGAGCGTATCGTCACCATCGAGGACGCCGCCGAGCTTCTGCTCAACCAGTCGCACGTCGTGCGACTGGAGTCGCGGCCACCAAACGTTGAGGGAACAGGGGAAATTCGTATCCGCGATCTTTTCCGCAACGCCCTCCGTATGCGCCCCGACCGCATCATCATCGGCGAGTGCCGCGGTGCCGAAGCGCTCGATATGCTTCAGGCGATGAACACCGGCCACGACGGCTCGCTGACCACGATTCACGCCAACAGCCAACGCGACGCACTTTCACGCATCGAAACGATGGTATTGATGGCCGGTTTCGACCTTCCGGTGCGGGCGATCCGCGAACAGATTGCCAGCGCGCTTGACCTCGTAGTGCACACGTCCCGCATGCGCGACGGCACGCGCAAAGTCTTGGGCGTAAGCGAAGTCGTCGGCATGGAAGGCGATATCGTGACCATGCAAGAGGTTGTGCGCTTCGCCCAGCATGGCATAGACGACGACAACAAGGTGGTCGGCGATTTCTGCTATACCGGCGTGCAGCCGGTCTCGCTCAAGCGCTTCGCCGAGTATGGAGTTCCCTACGATCATCGCGACCTTAACCAACTGAAGCCGATGCCGGTGTTATGGTAACCGCCCTCGTACCAATTGCCGTCTTTGCCGGCGTCACTGCGACGGTCTTCTTCGCCTTTTTCTCCATCTGGAACCAGCTTAACGAGCGTGCAACCGCGCGCGTACGCGGATTCTCCGAAAAGCTCGACCGCGCCGGCATTCGCTTGAGCTCGCAGGAGATCGTCCTTACCGTCTCAGCGATTGTGATCATCGCGTGGATTTCGATTGTCTTGGTGATGCACACGTCGCTGGTGTTTTCGCTAGTGCTGTTGGCGACCATCGTCGCCATCGCCGTCCTCGGCTTTTCGGGCTTCGTGCGATTCTGCATGCAGCGCCGCCTCGACGCCTTCATCACACAGCTCGAGCCCGCAATGCGGCTAATCGGCGGCGGCCTGCGGGTCGGCCTTGGCCTGCGTCAATCTTTGGCCATCGTCATTGACGAGCTACCTGATCCAGCACGCTACGAGTTTCGCCGCGTCATCGGACAGACGAACATCGGCGTGAGCATCTACGACGCGATCGACGATCTGGCGGCGCGCATGCCGAGCCACGAATCCATGATGATCTCCCGCGTCTTTCGCGTGCAGGCTGAGACCGGGGGAGACTTGGCGCGCATTCTGGATCAGCTGGCCGACACGATCAAGGCTCGCCGCCAAGTCCAGCGCAAGACCTCATCGCTTACGGCCGAGGGACGGATGAGCGCCTGGGTGCTGATGGCGATACCGGTCGCTCTGGGAGCCTTTATCGCAAGCACACAGCCGAATATGTCGCACGCGCTCCTTTATACCTGGATCGGCCACATCGTTATGGGGCTGGTACTCGGCCTCGAAGTAATGGCCTACTTTTCACTCAAGGTCATCATGAAGATGGACGTATAATGCCCGGCTTAATTTCAGCGCCCTGGGTCGGCCTCCTGATTCCGCTGCTCTTTGGGGTCTCGGTTTTTCTCTTCGCGCTCTCGCTGTTGCCGACAAAGAACGTCCTCTCCGAACAGCTTGAAGAGCTGAAGGCACGCGATCCATACAGGCGCGACGATTTGCAGTCGCCGCTAATGCAGCGCGTCTTCACTCAGGAGCGGCGCATGGCACTCGGGATGCGGCTAGCAGAGTCAGGCTGGTACACGACCACGCCCACGAAGTTTGCGCTGCGCATTGTCGCAGGTGCGTGTTTTGGCGCGTTTGCCGGCCTGTTAAGTTGGAGGTTCTTCGGACTCGATGGGAAGTTCTTGGTGCCGTTGGTTGCCTTCATGACTTTCCTTGGCGGTTACATGCCATTTTTCACGCTCAACCGTGCCGCCGAAACCCGCAAAGGTGCAATTCAGAAAGCGCTGCCCGAGTTTTTGGACATGGTGGCGTCGACAGTGCAGGCCGGACTCGCACTCAACTCCGCGCTCGCCTACGCCGCAGAAGCGGTGCCGGGACCGATCGGCGAGGAAATTAAAGAGGCCCTTTCGCAGATTCGGCTGGGACGGGCGCGCGCAGACGCTTTGCGCGCAGTCGGGGAGCGCACCAACCATCAGGCTTTCCGCAACGCGCTGCGCGTAATGACGCAGGCCGAGCGCTTGGGCGCCAACATCGCCAAAATGCTTACCGATCTGGCCGAAGACGCGCGTCATCAACGCATCATGCTGATCGAAGAGATGGCAGCCAAGCTGCCGGTAAAAATGGTTTTTCCGATGGTCTTTTTCATGATTCCGGCAATCGTCACCATTATCTTCGGCGCGGTGGCGGCCAACTATTTCGCCGGAACCCCGAAGTAGCACGAACCTCATGGTATCCGTCGCCGCGGCAGCGATATTTTTTGCCTGTATTGCGGTGATTGCGAGCCAGCTAAGCCGTGTCATTTGTGCGGACGTTCCCCCGGCGGACGACGGGCCGCCGACGGGCAAACCACCCTATGTCGTCCTGACGGTCGCCAGCGCCCTTGTCGGAGCGGCGCTCGTTTACAGCGGCGCGATGCCGCTGCAGCTGGGCATCGCCGCGCTAGTGCTCTTCACGCTCGTCGCGGCGTGGTGCAGCGATACGCTGTGCGGTCTAGTGCCCGATGTATTTACGCTGCCGCCGCTTGCCGCTTTGCTGTTTTTTGCCCTCGCACAACATCAGTGGGAGATCGTGTTTTCGGCCGCGATTGCGTTTGTACCATTTGCGCTCGCAGCGTATCTCTCTCGAGGACGTGGTATGGGCTGGGGTGATGCAAAGCTGGTCGCCGTCAGCGGCGCCGCGCTCGGATTGCCGCTCGTCGTGCTGACGCTAGCCGGAGCGTGCGCCGCTGCGGCCGTCGTTCACCGAATCGCGCGCGGGGCGCACGCACCAATCGCCTTTGCGCCGTACATCGCCGCGGCAACCGGTCTTGCCTTGCCGCTAGGCCTCATACACTAACCCTTCGACAAGCTCAGGGTGACGCGGACTAGCTCAGGCTAGCACTGGCAGCCGAGGGAGGAATTGGTTAAAAGACCGGCGCAGCGGGTAGGCACTTATCATGGAGCGCCTTGCCCGGATCGCGACTCGGCTCGGCCCTCGGTGCGCCTTTGGCGCGGCCGCATACTGGGCAGCGAATGTCGCGCTCTTACTCGCCGAGTTGCGGTGGCACTTTCTCACGAAATTGACGCTGTTTGATATCGAGCAGCTTAAAGCGCTAGGTCCGACGCTCTCGCAGTTGGTTCACCTCGGAATTACGGTCGCGACCTCTTCGCGCCCCTGAAACTCCAGCCCGGCCGCCCCGGCAATCAACACGATCAGAGCGATCCAGCTCGGCAGGCGTAAAAGCCACATCGCCGGGCGATTTGTCGAGTTTCCCAAGACGAAGTCGCGCCAGCTCGCCTCAGCCAAACGCGGATCGATCGGCGCGTATGCATGGGTCGCGGCTGTTGAATGCCCCGGCGTTGCGCCGGCCACCATGAAAAGCCCCAAGATGGCGGCAACGGCGGCCAACGCCGCAGCCATAGCGACGGTCCGTTCACGCCGCCACAGCACGTAGGTGAGATAGGCCACCGGACAGATCGGCGCCAGAAAGAGCGCCGCTGAAGTGGCGAAGAGCCACGGAACCGCGAGCAAGATCAGCGCGGCAAAGAAGGCGGCGCGATACGACGGCGCGACACCGAACAGAATAAGCGCCGCGGGAACGGCGGCGGCGAGCACTTCGGTGTGAACGAAGGTCCCGCCGAGTAAGGCAAAGGCCGGAGGAACCAGCACCGCCAGCGCAAGTGTTTCGTAGCGGCGCGCCAGGCGCACGCCGACGAAGACGCCGAGCACCGTCATCACCAGATAGCAGAGCGAGCCGGCCAGCGCCGCGGCCGCGTCGGGGACGCCCAGCGCCGCGATGACGGTCGAAAGGCTGTACTGATTGTCGCGCGAGACCTCGGCCAGCGCGTGTGCCGGCAAGATGGTCGTGAAATACGCGACGTTTTGCGCAACGCCGCCGGCGGCAAGCGAGATCGCAACCACCGCGCCTGCGACAACGCTAAGCGCAACGCGCGCTGCAGGAAAGGCCACAAAGAGTCCCAGCGCCGCCGGCAGCGCGATGTGCGGCTCGACCATAGCGAGCCCCATCGCCGCCGCGCCGAGCCACGGGCGCCCGCGATGCATAGCGTATGCCGCCCCGAGCACCGCGGCAAACCCCAACGGCATGATGTTTCCCGAAGCAAACGCGGTAAGGCCGATTGCCAGGCCGAGCGCGGCAACGGCAACGGCGAGCGGTTGCGCCGCCAGTCTGGCGAGGGCCAGAATCGCCAGTAAAATCGCCCCGGCCAGAATCATCCACCACACCGCGATTGCCGCTTCGAACGGCAGGAACGTCAGCGGATAAAAGAACGCTAGCGCGTAAGGCGGATAGGGCGCGGGCACGGTGACGTTGCGCGGCGGCCGATAGTACGGCGCGGGCGTGATGCTCTCGCAAGCGTGCAGTGGCTGCGCGTAGTACGGATTCTCGCCGGTGCGCTGAGCGAGCGCGGCGCAATAATAGGCGCGGAAATCCACGCCCAGCCAGCCGGCCGCGCGATCGCCATAAAACTGCGCCGCCATCGGGAGCAGCGTGCAGGTGATCGCGAGCAGCAGCGCCGGGGTGAGATTAATGCGGCGCAGTAATCCCGATTCGCGCGTCAGCGCGTAGAGCAAGAGCGCCAGCGCGATCCAAGTCGGCAAACGCAGCAGCCACGCAACTAAGGCGTTGCTGGAACTCTTCTGGGTGAAGACGCTCCAGCTCGCTTCGGCTAATCGCGGGTCGATCGCCGGCCCGATCCCGTGCGCGGCGGCGTGCGGCGCGGCGGCCGCGAGTTGGCTCAATCCGAGAATCATCAACGTCGCACCAATTGCGGCGAGCAGCGCAACGCGCACATTCTCGCCGCTGGACCGCCAGACGAGATAGGCAACGGGGAATAGCGGCGCGACGATCAGCGCCGGCGAGATGGCCCAAACCCACGGCACGGCGAGCAGAACCAACGCCGCTATCACCAGCGGCCGCCGGCGCGCGCTGCCGTTTACCGCGAGGAGCAGCGCGGCGGGAATTGCCGCGGCGATCTGCGTGACGTGAATAAAAGTGCCGCCGAATACGGCAAAGGCCGGGGGAACGCAAACCAGATAGGCGGCGTTGCGCGTACGTTTAGCGAGCAGTCCCGCGGCGAGAACGCCGATGACCAGCATCGCCGCATACCACAACGTCCCGGCGCGCACGGCAGTGCCGGGTGAAACGTGAATTGCCGTGAGCACGGCGGTGAGGCTGAGCTGCGTATCGCGCGTAACTTCCGAGAGGGCATGCGCCGGCAGAACGCTGGTGAAGTATTCGACGTTGACCGCCGGCCCGAGCACGACCAGCGAGAGCGCGCCCAGCGCGCCAAAGGCTACGGCCAGGCTTGCTCGCGTTGTGCGCATCCACACCGCCAACGCGCAGCAGACCGGCAACCCGAGGTGCGGCTCGATCATCGCCACCGCCGCAAAGATCGCCGCGGCGCGCGGACGATTCCGCCACGCGTAATAGGCTGAGAGCGCGATCGCACCCAGCGCAACCGGCACGACCTCGCCGAAGGGCAGCGAGAGCATCGCCAGGGAGAGCGCGAAACCGCCCAGTGAGATTTCCCAGCCGACGCGGGCAAAGCGCGCGCAGGCGACGATCGTTGCCGCGCACCCGAGAATTAGCAATATCGCCCAGAGCGACGCAGCGATCGGAAACGGCAGCACGCCGAGCGGCTCGAGCGCGGCCAGCGCGTAGCCGGGCAGCGGCGCCGGAATCGTAACTCCCGGATTTTTTTCGAAGAAAAGCCGCGGCCCCATTGCCGTTTCGCAATCGCGCAACGGTTGCCGTAAATAGGGATCGGCGTGCAGCGAAACTACCTTCGCGCCGCAGTAAAACGCGCGAAAGTCGCCCATCAAGAAGCCTGTTTTGGTAATGACGGCCGTCTGAATGCCGAGCGCCGTCAGCGCCGCGAGGACGACGGCCGCACCGACCCAGGCTTTGCGGCCCGCAGCCGGCAAAGGGCTTACGATCCCGAAACGAGTCGCAGGTTCGGTTCGCTGCCCGCTTGGTAATCGAGCGTGGAGACAATCTCCGCGATGCGTTCGAGCACCATCACGTGACGCCGCTTGAGCGTGGCGTCGAGCGCCGCAACCCAAGACTCGTGCGCGTCGCCGATCAGCAGATCGCCGCGGTATACGCGTGCCGCGCTTCGATAATGCGCGTAGGCGGCGCGCAGTTCGCTGCGCTCGTACTGCTCGTCGGCGTCGTCAGCGTGAAGCACGAAGCGGTTGACGTCGACGATGACGTTCTCGAGGTCGATCGAGAGCTCGTCGCCGGCGCGGAAGTACGCTTCGACCTGCTTGAATCCGACGATTTGACCGATCGCCTTGCGGATATTGGAGCAGACGGTGCGCAGGCTTTGCGCCACCAAATGACGGTCGGCTTCGGGCCAGAAGACCTGCCCGATCTCCGCACGCGAGGCGCTGCCGTGAGGCTGGAGCGCGACGTACTTGAAGATCTGACGGTCGCGCCGGCGCACCCACTCGATGGGTTGCTTGTCGATCTCGGCGAGGAACCAGCCGAAGAGGCGCACCTGCATCGGCGTGGCGGCCTGAACGCGCCGGCCGTAGCGATCGTAGACGCGACTGCGCGAAAGCGCGCGCAAGGGACGATAGCCGTCGGGAGTGTGAATCACGAAGAGGCCTTGCTCTTCGAGCGTCTGCAGTTGTTGGCGATCGTCTAAATACGAGCCGCTCATGAGCTTGAGCACGAGATCGGCTTCGCCTTCGGAGACGTGCGCCAGCGCCGTGGCGATGAACTCATTAAAGAGATGACCGTGGCGCATCCGCCAGTTTTCGAAGGCCTGGCCAAGACTGCAGTTATCCTCGGCGGCCTTGCGGAGTGCGCCGCTGACGACCTGCGGCCATCCGTCGGTGACTTCGAGCATCCGCAGGACGTCGGCATGGGTGAACGCCACCCCCAACGTCTCGGCCACGTGGCGAATGCCGGCGGCATCGAAACCCAGGCGCTCGGCGTCGCACAGTGAGGCCGTTCCCTCAGAGACAAAACGCCCCACCTTAAAGGCGGCGCGCGAACGGCAGGCGACGAGCAGAGATACGTCTTCGGGAAGATCGTCAATAAGTCGAACGATTGCGTCGATCCCCTCGGCGGCGGGGATGTCGTGGCAGTCTATGGCGAGTTCGAGCGGAGCGCGAACCGCCAGGGTGCGGATCAGTTGCTCGTGCGCCGCGATCTCGCCCTCGACTTGCAGGGCTTCCCCGATAGCCGAGAGGACGCCCCGCGCATCGGCGCTAGGGCGAAGCGCACAATAGAAACCGTTGGTCGCTGTGTGACGCAAGTAGCCCAACAGCGCCATCGTTTTGCCGAAGCCCGGCGGAGCGATCAAAAACCGAACCGGAACGCTACTAAAGCGCCCCAACCACTCCTCGAGCCTCGGCCTCCGTACAATGGATGGCCCAAGTCTCGACATTCCAAATCGCCGAGTGCCTAAATGGCTCACTCAGCGCTACCTCCTCTGGCTAGCAAGCATACCATATTTTGCTCCATCTCCGCAAGAAATTCGCCGCCGCCGGTCATCGTACCAACCGGCGAGCCAGAGGATCGAGCGTCCGCCCGCGCCAGCGGAGCTCGTAGTTGATTTTACGGAGCAAATTGCGGGCTTTGACCCCCGCGGGCTGCGAGCGAACGACCCGCTCGGTGAGTGCGTGGGCCTCACGCAGGCCCGGCCGCAGGCGAGCCACCGTGGCGCGCGCCGCCGGCGGTTGGCTCCCGCGAAAGCGGAGCAAACGAGGGTAGACCGGACGGTAGTACTTGAGGACGTCGAAGTCGTCGAGCTGATCCTCACGCAGCACGTTGCCGGGTGCGCCGAGCGACGAGTAGTGGCGCCCTTTTTCGGCGTGCCGGCGCGGCTCGAGCGTGTGGCCGTAATGGGCGTAGACGTAGGGCAGCGCGACGCGGCGTCCAGGCGCGCCGAGCAGTCGCTCGTGTACCGAGCCCTCCCAGCGCAGCTCCGGGCGATAGCGATAGAACATCATGCGCCGCTCGATCGACGTGTAGTAGTCGAACGAGGCAAAGAAATGCCACGTGTAACCGTCCACGAAATCGTACTGTGCGGGCAGCTCACCAAGGCGAGCAGCGATGCGCCGGACGCTTTCGCCGTGGACTTCGTCGGCGTCCACGAAGGCGACCCAAGGCGCTGGACCGTTCTGCGCATGCACGCGCAGACATACGTTGCGCGCCGTGTCGAAACCGCTAAAAGGCGTGCGATCCACGACCAGCGAGCCACTGCGAGCGAAGGAACTCGATTCCAGCGTGAGGGCGTGCGGCGAAGGATCGGGGGCGTTATCGTTGACGATGAGTAGCGTAGCGGCGCCGGAGACCGATTCCAGCATCGCCTCTAGGAAAGGCTCCTCTCGCGCTCCCAGTATTAGATGGGCGGCGATCGCAGGACCGGAGCTCATCGGCTCGCGTCTTCGCGGTTGGCGGCGGAGTTTCCGTTAATCACACGAAGTCGGCGCGATGCCGCCTCTGCGTCTTGCCGTGGACGCGCGTGTAATCGCTGAGGATACGCGCGGAATCGGACGCTATGCGCGAGCGGTGCTGCGCCGGCTGGCCGTTCGCGACGACCTCGCCCTGACGCTGCTGGCTTTCGGGCCTTTTCCACAGGTACGACGCTCCTCGTATGCCCGCGCTCTGGGCAGCGACAACTTTGCCGTTGCGGCCAAGCCGGCTCGCGATACGGATGTTGTGTGGCATCCGGCCAACGGCACCTTCTTCTCCTCATCGGCGCCCAGCGTCGCGACGATCCACGATGCCGTTCCCTTTCGATATCCCAATCCCGACGCAAAACGGCGCGAACACGCGCAGGAGCCGTTTTTGCGCTCTGCACGGGGCGCGGCGCGCGTCATCGCGGTCTCAGAGTTTGGGCGCAACGAAGTGCACGAAACGCTGGGCGTGGCGTTGGAGCGCATCGCGGTGATTCCGCACGGCGTAGAGCGCGAGTTTCTGCCGGGTCCGGCGGTGGAGCTGGTGCCGGCGTTGGTGGGGCAACGCTATCTCTTGTTTGTCGGCGATCCGCGGGCCGAACCGCGCAAGAACTTTGCGTTGTTGTACGAGGCGTACCGGCGCGCGTGGCCCGATGGCGACGGACCGCTGCTGGCCGTCGCCTCGGCGGAGGCGCCGGCACTGCCGGGTGTCGTTGCGACCGGCATCTTCGGCGGCGACATTACCGGCAACGATGCAACGCTCGTGGCGTGCTATCGCGGTGCCCTCGCACTAACGCTGGCGTCGTATCACGAGACGTTCGGCATGCCGATGCTCGAAGCCATGGCCTGCGGGACCCCGGTGGCGGCGTCGCGCGCTAGCTCGCTACCCGAAGTGGGCGGCGACGCCGCGCTGTATTCGCCGCCGGATGACGCCGATGCGTGGGCCGCGGCGTTACGGCGCATCGTGGACGATGCGGCTTTGCGCCGGCGGCTCGTCGCGGCGGGAATCGAGCGCGCGGCGGGATTTACCTGGGAGAAGAGCGCGGAGCGGCACGTCGAGGTTTTCCGCGCGGTGGCGCGATGATTCGGCTCGGCGTCGACGCGTGGAACCTTCCCGGCGACCGGCGCGGCATCGGGCGTTATCTGCGTTCGATCTTGCGTGAGTGGTGGCACGCTGCGTGCGATCGCGTCGAGGTCACGCTGATCGTTCCGGAGTGGCATACCTGGACGGTGCGGCGACGCTATTTGCGCGAGGTCGAAGGGCGCGAGTATCGCGTGGTCTCGCGAGCGCGGCACGCGCGGGCGAGGCTCGATGCGCTGTGGTTTCCGTTTAACGGCTGCAGCTGGACGCACTTCGCGCTTCCCGCGACGGCGACGCTGCACGACGCTTCGAACTTCGTGGTGCCCGATTATGCGCCGCAGACGCAAGCGATCTTCCGCGCGGCGGCGCAGAAGTGCCGAGCATTGATTACCGATTCGTACTTTGCGCAAGCCGAGCTGGCGCGCGTGCTGGGAATTCCGCCGGAGCGTTTGGTACCGATTGAGCTGGGCGTCGATCCGCCGCGCGCGCTGCGGCCGGTTTCGCCGGAGGTTGCCGCGATGCGGCCCTTCGTTTTATATGTCGGGGCGCCGGAGCGGCGCAAAGGTTTCGACACGCTGCTTGCGGCGATGCGCGAGGTGCGCCAAGTGCGCCCGGATTTGCGATTGGCAGTGACGACGCGGTTGGCAGGCACCGAGTTTGCGGCAGCGGCGGCCGAGGTTGGCGGGGTGGTGGAGTTGGGGCACGTGGACGAGGCATTGTTGGCGCAGCTGTATCGGGAGTGCGCGATGCTGGCGTTTCCCTCGCGTTACGAAGGCTTTGGGTTGCCGGTCCTCGAGGCGATGAGCTACGGCGCGCCGGTCGTGGCGTCGAACGCCTCGGCGATTCCGGAGGCGGGCGGCAATGCAGCCTCTTATGTTGCGCCGGGCGATGCGCCGGCGTTGGCGGCGGCGATCGTGCGCGTGGCGGGCGATGCGGCGTATGCGGCGGAGCTGCGGCAGCGCGGGTTGGTGCACGCGGCGGCGTTTACGTGGGAACGGACCGCGGAACGGACGCTGGCAACGATCGAAGCGACGCTGTGACGGTGCATCTCGCTACCGGGTTGGCGGTGGTTGACGGGCGGGTTCTGCTGGTGGCGTCGCGTTACCCGAATCACGCAGAGCCGTTGTGGAACTTGCCGGGTGGGCGGCAGCAGGCCGGGGAGCTGCTCACCGAGACGGTCGCGCGTGAGGTTCACGAGGAGACGGGGCTGCGCGTAAGCGTTGGTTCGCTCGCATATCTGGGTGAGAGTTACGATGGGGAGCGGCATTATTTGAGTGCGTGTTTTCTTGTTGAGGTTGTCGCGGGGTCACCCTTCGACACGGCTCAGGGCGACACGACCGCTCCGTCCTTCGACTCGCGCCCTTCGGGCGCGGCTCAGGATGACAAAGTGGATCACGTAGTCGCTTGGGAGTGGGTGGCCATCGAAGAGCTTGCTGAGCGGATTGTAGTTGGGGTGGTGCGGGAGCCGCTGTTGGCGTATTTGCGCGGCGAGCTGACGCAGCGTTACGCGGGGTTCCACGACGCCGGGATTACTATTGAGTGGCCGCCCGATTCGGAGTAAACGACTCGGCCCAGCGCACCTGTTCTAACGAGTGCAGGATGATGTCGACGGTTTTGCCGCCGACGCTCGCCCCGCGCTCCAGCACGCCTTCGTCCATGAAGCCGAGGTTGCGAAGCACGGCCCGCGACGCGCGATTTTCGGGCAGGCAGAAGGCGCGAATCTCGCGCAGGCGCGCGCGGCGAAAGCCTTCTTCCACCAGCGCGGCGACGGCCTCGGTAGCAATGCCGCGTCCGCGATGCGCGTGCACGACGCTGTAACCGATCTCGGCAGCGAAGCGGCTGCCCTCCGAGATGCGCAGCGAGACCCAGCCGAGGGCCTCGTTCCCGCTGGCGTAATGGACCAGCCATTCAAACCGGCCGGCGCTGCCCGAGCCAAAGCGGGTGGGACGCGCGCCGACGATGCGCAGGAACTGGGCGCGGTTGACGTCTGGAAGATCTTGGTAATCGCGCAGCTCCGGTCCCTGGAGCATTTCCCACAGCGCGGTGGCGTTGGCCGGAGTCACCGGTACCAGGCGCAGGCGTGCCGTTCGAATGATTCTCATCGCGTACCGTAAATTTCGCGCTCGGCGCGTGAGCTCTTGTCGTCGCGGCGTCGCGCGTGATCAGAAAGGCGATGGATTTGGCTGCCGCCTATACTGCGCGCACTCCGGCATGGGTCGATTTTTCGGCAACCGTGTGCTCGCCGCCACGCTTTTTCTACGGATCGCGCTCGCACGCGATGCACGAGGCCTTCGACGTGCAGTCCAGTGCCGGCCGCATCGAGGTCGTGGACAACGTGAGCATCGCGCCGCGCTGTCCTGTGCAGAGCGGCGATCGCGTCGAGATCCGCGGCGAGATGGTGCACGACCGCGGCCGCCCCCCGATCGTCCATTGGACGCATCACGATCCCCGACACCATCATAACGACGGCTTCATTCGCTTGGATGGTAGGACCTACGCTTAGCCCGAGGTGTGCTCGCGCCGGCGCGGCTGCATCTGCAGGAGCTCGGGGATGGTAACGAAGCGATAGCCCTGCTTCTTAAGCGCTTCGACGATTAGACGCGTTGCTTCGACGTCGGAGCTGCGATCGCAGAGCCGCCCCGATGCAAGTTGCTGCGCGCAAACGATGCCGCGATTGCCGTCATGCAGGTCAATGATGGCACCGTCGGAGGCGTAGCGCAGAACGCGGTCGGCGATGACCTTGGCCGGCGGATATTCCCAGTCGTTGGCTAGCGGCACCGACCACATCACCGGGGTGTAGCCGAGCCGCCGCACTTCATCGAGCACGAGCCAATCCCGCCCGCCGAAGGGCGGACGCATGATCTTGCTGTGAACGCCGGCCGCCGCGTAAATGGCCCGATCGGTACGCTCGAGCGTGCGGCGCAATCCGTCGGTACCGTAGAGCACCAGGTGGCCGTGGCTCCAGGTGTGATTGCCGACGGCGTTACCACCATCGACTTCACGGCGAACTACCGCCGGATAGGCTTGTACCGCGCGGCCGACCACGAAGAACGTCGCGTGCACGTTTTCCTCACGCAGTACTTCCAGAATTTGGTCGGTGTACGGCGGATTGGGGCCGTCGTCGTAGGTGAGTGCGACGACGCGCTCGCCTTTGGGGCCGCTGACCAGCGTCTTGCCGAAGAGCTGATTGCCCGGGCTTTCCGCCACCTCGTAAAATTCGAAGACGGCGATGACGAGGATCGCGAGCAGCAAAGCAACGCGCACGACCAGGCGGCGCCGCGCGGCGATCAACCGCGCTTACCGCGAATCTTCGCCTGTGCGGCGGAGACGTTGCGACGGAACTCTTCGGGGCCAAAGTTGCGAAAATCGTCGACGATCTGCTGGTAGTGACCGCCGGCGGCTTGCTGCGCCTGCAGGGCCACAAAATCTTTGGGAACGCCTTTGGAGAGATTGATCTCGAACTCTTGTCCCGATTTAGCGGCCCAATATTTTGGGTTGGTGAACGTGACGGTGCGTTGTCCCTGCTTGTAGTCCGCGAGCTGTTTGACGTAGACGGTGTAAAACGCGTCGGCGTCGGGACGCGGCGACTTATCTACCAGATCCCAAATGCCGTCTTGATCGAGTCTGCCGACAAAAAAGCTCACGTCGTAAACGCGCGCCGCCGGCGCCTTGACGGAGATCTGCCGTCCGTTGTAGCCGCGAATGCGATAGTCGAACTTCGAAACGCCCTCGATATCCGACATGCGATACTCTTCCTCAAAGACCGGCGGCTTTGGGTAGCGGATCAACAGCCGAGCGTAGAGCTCGCTGGGCGCCTTTTGCGCGTGGACGGCGGGACCGAAGCGGCCCATTTCGCCTGCTCCGTAAATACGCCAACCCAAGATAAGCATGACGACGGCGACCGCGACAATGAAGAGTTCGATCGGAAAGCGGCGCACGGCAAGTCCTACTTTGCCGGCGGCGGCGCTTCCTGGTCGAGGACGTCATTGACCAATCGATCGGCCAGCTTGTTCAGTGCGCGGCGGACGTGGCGTACGTCGACTTCATCGAAGTGGCGCAGCAGTTTTACCGCTTTTTGATAGAGCGGCACCAGCCCGGCATTTTTGACGCGGTACTCGCCGCGAAGCTGTTTGACAACCAGCTCCGAATCGAGACGCACCGCCAAGCGGCGGATGCCGCGGCGTTCTGCGGCCTCTAGCCCAAGCAAGAGCGCGGTCCATTCGGCGACGTTATTGGTCGCCTCACCGAGATAGGCGCCTATTTCTTCGATCGGCTCGCCCTCGCTGTCGAGAAGAATTGCCGCGCTGGCCGCCGGTCCGGGATTGCCGCGCGAGCCACCGTCGGCAAAGAGGGTCGCTTGCATGCAACGCCCTTCGGCGCGTGCGAGGCATAGACCGCCCGCTTCGGGGTATACTGACGGGCATGATAAAGACCATGCTTCGAGCCACCGCGTTCGCGGGTGCGACCGCCCTGGTTTGGGCGCTCCCGCAAACCGCTCTGCCGATGACCAACTCGACGTTCTACGGCATAACGGTTCACGTATCGTCCAACAACATCAAGGTAGAGAATCCGAAGACGAAGGAAACGTTGAGCTTCCTCATCGTTCCCAAGTTCGATCAGGTCTTCTCCGCCGACGGCAAGACCACGTATCAGATGGGCAAGATCAAGGCCGGTCAGTATGTGGCGATCATCTACGATCAAAAGGCGCTAGGCGCGCGCCACGCGGACAAGATCTATCTGATGAACAACGCCGAACAGCGCATCGGCGCGCAGTAGCCTAATTCGGAAGACGAAGGCCGAGCTCGTGCAAATTGGCGGCGAGATCGGCCGGGTCTTCATACACGCGATAGGCGCCGGCATCGACGAGCTCGCTGAGGCCGTAACCGCCGCTAAGCAGCCCGATGCCGAGCGCCCTTGCGCGCCGCGCGGCCAGCATATCCCAGATCGAATCCCCGACGACGAACGTGTTCTCAAGTGCGACGTCGAGGGCACGCGCCGCGGTCAGGAAGAGATCGGGGTTGGGTTTGGCGCGCGCCACCTCGTCATGGGTGATGACGACGGTGTCTCTCGGCAGGTCGAGCGCGCGCAACGCGGCCTCGGCCGTTTCGCGGTGCGAGCTGGTGGCGATGGCCCACGCGACACCTTCGCGCGTCAGCATCTGCAATAAATCCCGCGCGCCCGGCAGCGGCGCGATCTCCTTGTTCTGCTCGCGATAGATGCGGCCGTGCTCCCGCTGCAGCCGGTCGATGGTTTCCTGCTCGAGTTCGTAGCCCAGTTCGCGTGCCAGCGCACGAACCAGCAATCCGCCGCTCATTCCGATGCGCCGGTGGATGCGCCAGATCGAAAGGTCAATATCGCACTCGCGTAAGGCTTGATGCCAGGCCATGACGTGCTCGTAGACCGTGTCGACCAGCGTTCCGTCGAGATCGAAGACCAAGGCCGCGTCATGCATCTCTCGCGCCTTCCCGCAGACTCGCAAGAGGCCTTCTGTTCGAACGCGAAGGGGCGCCGGTCATGAAAAACGCAATCATCGCTCTTTTCTTTGCCGGCGCGACCACGATTGCGCCGCTCGTTGCCGGAGGCGCGCCGGTGAAGGCGCCGCAGATCAACGACCCGGCCGTACGCGCAGCGATCGTTGCCGCAGTGGAAAAAGATCGCAAGGCGTATGGCGGCCTTACGCCGGTGCCCGGCGTGCTGGTCGGCGTCTTTGACGACGCCGGCAACAGTTACGTGCACGGCTTCGGGTATGCCGACGTGGCCAAGCGCCGCGGAATGTCGGCGGCGGACCATTTCCGCATCGGCAGCAACACCAAAACGTTTGTCGTCGGCGTGATCCTGCAGCTGGTGGACGAGAAAAAACTCAGCTTAGACGATCCGCTGAGCAAGTTCTCGCTGGGCGTGACCGTTCCCAATGCCAAGAACGTCACGATCCGCGAGATGTGCAACATGCGCAGCGGTTTGTTCGAAGCCTACGACACGCCGCAGATGAACGAGCTCAACGTCAAGCCGAATATGACGTTCGACCCGCGCACGATCGTCGCATGGGCGGTCCAACAAAAACCCTATTTTGCGCCGAACAAAGGCTACCATTACAGCAATACCAACTATTTGCTACTCGGCTTAATCGTCGAGAACGTTACGCACGACAGCGTCGGGAACGAGATCCAGAGACGACTGATCGGGCCGTTCGGATTGAAGCAGACGTCGTATCCGGCAACGATCGCGATGCCCAATCCGTGGGCGCGCGGCTACGGCCTGGACAAAAAGCGCAACTGGGAAGACGTCAGCAACACCATTCCGGTGTCGCTGATGGGTTCGGCCGGCGAGATGGTCTCCGATATGGACGACATGAAGCGCTGGATCAAGCTCTACACGACTGGAAAGGTCAGCGGTCCGGCAACCTATCGCGCGCTAGTGCGGTGCGTACCGACCGGCCACGGCGATCTGGCCTTCGGCTTGGGCGTGGGCTGCAGCGCCGGCTGGTTCGGCTACACCGGTGGCCTGCCCGGTTACAACACCGCTAACTATTATTTCCCGAAGAGCGGGCTCACGGTCGTTGCGTGGGTAGACGCGCAACGGAACGACCCCAACCCGGGAGTCGCCAACGCGATGTTCCGCGATATCGCTGCGATCCTTACGCCCAATAGCCGACCTTTTGCAAAGGTCGGCAAAGGGCTGTAGTTAGCTTAGAACGGCTTGCTGCTTGGGCTCGGCTCGGGGCTGGGCGACATTGACGGAGCCGGCTGCATTTGAGAGACGGTGTTCGGACCGACGGGAGCGGCCTGTGCGGCAACGACGCCCATCAGCATGGTGGCTGCAAGTAGGGTAGTGTAAATTAACGGCTTATTCATGCCAGTCGTTTACCCGCAACCGACGCTTGCAAACACAATTCTTAAAAGGGGTCGCTTGGTTAAGAATGCAGGAAGCAAGAGTGCGTCGCATGGCATCCGGCGATATTGAGGGAGCCTTGCAGCTCACCGAATCCGTCGCCGCCGAGCGAATCTGGATCGGCACCGAACCGGGATTCGACCGCGAACGCTATGCATCGCGATGGCGGATACGGATAAACGAATCGTCCAGCGCCGTGCTGGTTGCAACCGTAGGCGATCGCGTCGTGGGGTTTCGCGACGTGTATCCCAATGCCGAGCACGGCCAGCTCTTGGGGATGTTTGTCGATAAAGATTTCAGAGGCCGCGGCATTGGAACGCAGTTACTCAATGGCCTCGTTGACTGGGCGCGCGAGCGGGGATTGCCGAGCATTAGCCTGCACGTCTTTACGCACAACGACCGGGCGATCGCGCTGTATAAGAGCGCCGGCTTTACGGAAATAGCGCGGGTGCCGGATCACTCGATGCGCCGGAGCGGCGAAGTTTGGGAAGCGATTTTAATGACGAAGGATCTCAGCCGGCAATAAGGCGCTACTGAGTGTCGACGGGCAGTTCGGAGGGCTTTTGGTGCGTGAAATAGGCACGCGAGTACTTTGCCTTGATGAGTTTAAAGGCGCGCGCCTTCTGCTTGAAGTTGAACATGTCGGCGATGCTGGTCGACGAACAATCGGTCGTGCCCAGGCACTTCAGTTTGAACGTGTCCTCGACGAACTTGATGATGCTGCCAAAACCATAGACCGTCTGTGAGATCTCCCCGGCGGGTACATAGGGTGAAATAACGAGCATCGGCACGCGGAAGCCGGGACCGCCTTGATTGTCTTGGGTCGGCGGCGCTACGGGATCGTAAAAGCCTCCCCAATCGTCCCAAACGACGATGACCGCCGTCGAGTTCCAGTACGAACTTGCACCTATGGCGTCGACGACGCTGCTGACCCACGAAGGTCCTGTATCCGACGTATAGCCGGGGTGGTCGGAGTTGAATGCGTCGGGAATAACCCACGACATCTGCGGAAGCGTACCGCTGGTGAGGTCGTCGTAGATGCTGGTCTCGGGTGAGGCGATGTGTCCGTCGGTCCATTCCGGACCGTTGCGGACGGGAGCGATGACGTCGAACGCACTCCAGAGAGCGCTGGGCGTACTCTGCTTCCACTTAGGAATGTAATACTTCCAGGTGATGCCCGCCAAGTCGAGTGGATCTCGCAACGTCGTATAGTTGTAGGAGCTGTAAGGGAACTTGTTCGTGCAAGGAAACGGTCCCCGATCCGGTTCGACCACGAGGCTCGTGGTGATGAGGTTGGTCTCGGTACCTTTGGGTGAATCGCAACCCCACGCCTTACCGGCGGTTGGGTCGTCGACGAGGCTCACGTTGCCGCCGATCTCGGTGCCACCGCGGATCAGATCCTGATGCGCGGTGAAGCTGCCGCTGCCTTGAGTCGAGAACATCGCATTGGCAATCCCGTATTCCGTTGCGATATCCCAATAGGGTTGAACGTCGCTTTGATTCACGTATTGATAGGGCTGTTTCTTTTCTAATCCTTGGCGGCCCGGAATCTTGTTGAACGCGTCCATCTTCCCGTGGTCATAGGCAATAATATAGGACCGGTACAGATGGTTGAGACCGTTCTTACTTTCGAGCGGGACTTGTTTCAGTGAGATCTTCTTGGACTTATTGCCAATTTTTTCGTAGCCGGTCGTCGAACCCGTAACGCCGGGGAAGGTGGCAAAAAGATTGTTAAAAGTGCGATTTTCTTGAATCAGTATAACGATGTGTTGGATCGGCGTGTTCGACGGACGCCGCCACCGCCCCATCGGGCCGTTGCCGGCCGGGAGCGGCCCGGTACTGCCCCCGCAAGCAGTTAGCGCGCCTCCTAAAACTAAGGCGAGTATGGAAAAGCGTATCGCTCGCGTCGTCATGATGCCGCGCTCCTTTGGCCTAGCAGTCAAGAAAGATACGCAGGTTGCTCTGCTTCCCCCTGGGGGTGCGGCGGTTTATCCGGCGGGACTTACAACGACGGCGTTGGGCAGGCTGCCCGGCTGCTGAACCTTCTTCTCCGGGCGGCTGCCGCCGGCGGGGTATCGCCACAAGCCGACCGTCGGCGTGCGATGCTGCCCGGTGGTGTATGGAACGAGCAACGTGCTTCCCTGAATCCACGACTGGTACGCCGAGTTCGACGCCATCTTACCGAGCATGGTAACGCCCACAACCGTGCCGCCCGCACCGGAAAACTGGACGCGCGAGATAGTATCGAACGATAGGTCCTCGATCGTTAGATACTTCCCGTCCCATTGGATCTGGCCGGCGCTGTAGAACTCGCCGGCGATCGACACTTCGTTGAAGCCGTTGCTTCCCTTGGGGATCTCCCAAAACGAGACTCGTTCGTAATCGGTGCCGCCATCGAGAAATAGGTTGCCGTCGTTATCGAAGCCGCAGTAGGCGAGCGCCGCGCTAGGCGACGCGTAGTAGAGTGTCGGCGACCCTTGGCCGTGCGGATAGATGGCAACACCTTCGCCCTGGCTGGGCGACAGGAAGAGCACCGCGAGGTTTCCGGTTTTGGGGTCGACCGAACACGACCACGTTTGGCCCGGTGCCGGCAGCGAAGCTTTCGGTATTTTTGCCGCGTGCGCGTACTCGTCGACCGAATCCCCGCGTCCGTTGGTGATGAAGACGTCGCCCGACTTATTCACGCACTCTCCGCCGGGAGCGTTAAAGCCGGTCAGTGTGCCTTGAAGTTTGCCCTGTGGGTACGTGTAGACGTACACGACGTTGTTTGCTAGGTCGGAAACGTAGAAAAGGCTCTTGCGTTTGGCCTGCGGCGACATCCAAGAGCGCCCGCGAATCGAATGACCCACCGGCGCATTGGCTTGCGGCACGACGCCGGTCGGCACGCCGAGCGGCGAGTGTGCCCCGCTGCATCCGGCCATGAGTGCGGCCAGCATACAGCCGAGCGCACGACCGCTAGATCCGAGGCGCGTGATCACGCGCTAGTCTTCAGTTACTGCAGCACTTTTCCCGTTGCAAAGAGGACGCGTCCCGGGATGCAGAGCTCGGGCGCTTCTCCTTGCCAAACCACACCGGCGAGTGCTTCGGTGAGGTTGTGATTGATCTGCGCGTTGTGCGTGAACGATCCGCGATCGGTCAGCGTGTAACTCTTGCCGTGATATTGAATGAGAAAGTCGACTTCCGTAGCCGGCGTTTCGTGGGTGTTGTAGTAGACGACGTTAACGCCGGTGGTCTTCGTGTGATCTTTGTTTTCCAGGATAATGCAGCGCTGAACGACGATGCCGAATGCCGATGCAACTTTTGCGGAAGCAGTACACGGCGCCAGCAGCAGCGCGGTCGAGAGTCCGACGATAAAGGCTGCTCGCATGCTTGCTCTCCTTTTACGCGCTTGTTCCCACCAAAGGCGGGCGCTCAAACGGGCTTCCCCTGCTGCCCAGAGCGGGTAAGCCGACGGGAACTTTCTTGCCCGTTTCCGCCGTTACTACTACGTGATCCTTAACTCAACGAAGCAATCGAAACTCAACATCTTTGACGTGGCGCTCACGATCTTCTTGGTCTGCGCTGCGATCATGGTGATTACGCACTAAGCGCTTTGCGCGTCCACTGAATCAACAACGTAACTCGTCTCGCTGGCTGAATCCGTTACGAAACCTGGTGTGACGCGTGCGGCCTTGGGACGACCACAAGCAGATCGTAGCCGTCGATAACGTGGGAGAGATTGACGCTCTGCAGCCCCGAGCGAGCAAAGGGGCGCCGCAGCTCGCGTAGGTCGTAGAGCACCGGCGCGCTTCCAAGGTTCTTGAAGAACGGCGCTAAGAACGCGAAGTCGGCGCGTTTATCGTGCAGCAGGTCGAGCGGGACGGGCGCGTACGGGTGTCCCATGCCGGCAAAGGCGAGCTGCTCGCCCTTGGCGCCGAGCACGAGGATGTTGAGCGTCCTTTGTCCTTGGAGCGCCGCATACTCCGCGAGGAAGTTGCCGAGTTCGCGGTCCCCCAGCATGCTGATCCCTTCGAAGAGATGGTAGCCGCCCATTTTTACCAGCACCTTCGGGTGCTTGCCGGTATCGGCGAACGCCGCGCGATCGGCGCCCACAAAATGGTAGCGGTGAAGCTGCGTGCGGTCGAGGTTCGATTTTTGGTCGCCCGTCATGTTTTCGCGGCAGAGCGCGGTTGAGAACGCGGGGATTTCGGCGATGCCGTGGTCTTCGCCGATCATCACGTACTGCGTGTTTTCGACGGCTTTGGCGAGAACGTCGGCACCGGGGCCGCTGAAGGTGCCGCCGGTAAAGCCGAGATCGGTGCGCTGCTTTGCAATCTCGTCATAAAAGGCGGCCGCTCTGGCGGCGCTCGACGGCGGAGAGGCGGCTCCGACTAACCCGGCCGCGAGCACCAGCAAAAGGACTCTCTTCACAAATGCCTCCGTAAATGGTCGTTTGCCTTGGTACGGCGTCGAGGCTCGACGTGTTTCTTGGTTTCACGCAAGTAAAATTCTTTTGACTGCGCGAAGGCCGAATCTGGCATGAAAATTCGTTGCGCGGCAGTTCTACTGCTTGCGGGATGCGGCGTCGGCGGAGTGCAGCCGGCGGCGCCGCCGGCTTCGCTCGCATGGCTCGCTGCGCGTAGTTTGCCGCAGTACGTCGCGCCGCCGCAGCGGCCCGACGACGGCCCATCGCAGATTGCCCCCGGCGCCGACGCGTCGACGACCCTTCTCTATGTGTCGGACTGGAATACGAACGACGTTTTCATCTACAACTACGCATCGAAGGCTCTGGCAGGCAAGCTGACCGGCTTGCGCGCGCCGTATGGCCAGTGCATCGGCGCGACGAACCACATCTGGATCGCCGAATCCGGCGGATTCGTGGTGGCCGAGTACGCGCACGCCGCCAAAACACCGACAAAACGCCTGCAAACGACCGGATATCCAATCGGTTGTGCCGTTAACCACATGAATGGCGATCTCGCAGTGTCGAACTTTACCGGAAAGGCCGGCGCGGGCAACGTACAAGTCTGGAAGGGCGGCGCCGGCCATCCGACAAGCTACTCGTCGTCTACGCTCTACTATCTGTGGCCGCCTACCTACGACGATAAGGGAAACCTGTTCGTCGAAGGGCAGGCAAAGAACGGGGTATTTTCCGTTGCCGAGCTCGCCAAGGGCGGCGGGGCGTTACGCAAAGTCTCGATGCCGGGTGCGACGATTCATTTCGCCGGTGCCGCGCTTTGGGACGGCAAGTATCTCGGCTTCACCGATCAGAACTCCGATAACAAGAGTACTACGGTTATTTTTCGCGCGACGGTTGCCAACTTTAAGGCACGGATCGTGGGCCGCATTCATCTGACCGACGATTGTTCGCACGATTACGCCGACGTGATGCAGCCCTTCGTCGTGCCGGTACCGGGCGGCTCGCCCGTCACCATCGTCGGCGCGAACGTCCGCTGTTCCAGCCGCTTCGATTTCTGGCCGTTTCCGGCTGGCGGGCCTCCGAAAGTAACGCTGCAAGGCGCACCCTTGGAACCGCTGGGGCAATCGGTGAGCCGCGGCGAATAGCAACGCCACAGCACGCAAAGGAGTATTCATGCGGGTTAGGGCCGGCGTCTTTTTCCTAGTGGGCATAAGTCTCGCGCTCGCCGCATGCGGGGGCGGCACGTCGTCGTCGATTTCGGGCTTCCCGCCGACACTGCAGAGCACGCACCACAGGCCCAGCGGCAAAAGCCCGATCACGCACGTTGTGCTCATCGTCCAAGAGAACCGCTCCTTCAACAACTTCTTCGCGACGTTTCCCGGCGGCGACGGTACGGTCTCGGGAAAGGTCGCCAAAGAGAATAAGTGCAGCCCGCCGATCGCCAAAGGCAAGATCCCGCTGGCGAAGGAGCCGTTGCTGGTCCCCAAAGATCTCGATCACCGCTATACCGGGTACCTCGCCTCGTACGATAAGGGCAAAATGGATGGCTTCGACAAGGCGCCGTTCGGCAGCGGAGCCCCGGAGTGCGGCTATCCGTATCAGTACACCGATCCGGCCGACATTCAACCCTATTGGATCATGGCGCAGCAGTATACCCTGGCCGAGCATATGTTCACAACGCAGGGCAGCGACAGCTTCACCGCCCACCAGAACTTGATTCGCGGCGACTCGGTCGTGCAGACCGGGCAGGCCATGATCGATCTTCCGACGTGCTCGGGCAGCAACTGCTATTGGGGCTGCGACGCGCCGAGCGGGACACACACCCATCTGGTGACGCAAGCGAACGTCTACCTCCAAAAACTCGGACCGTTCCCGTGTTCGAATAAGTTCCAGCTGAGCTATCCGACGATACGCGATTTGCTCGATACAGCCGGCGTATCGTGGCGTTACTACGTGCCCCCTAGCAACACGAGTTACGGTAAATTATTGAGCGCCTTCGATGCCGTGGCAGCCGTGCGCTACGGGCCAGAGTGGACCGATGGCCACATTTCCGCTCCCGAGACTAACATTTTCGACGACATCGATAACGGTGCGCTGCAGAACGTCTCGTGGGTGATTCCCGAAGTCAACAACTCCGACCATCCGTATACTTCACAAGATAACGGGCCGGAGTGGGTGGCCAGCGTGGTCAATGCGATCGGCGAGAGCCAGTATTGGGGTTCGACGGCAATCGTCGTCGTCTGGGACGACTGGGGCGGCTTCTACGACAACGCCAAGCCGCCGATCAAGGACTACGGCGGCCTGGGATTCCGCGTTCCGGCGATCGTTATCTCGCCGTACGCAAAGCCAGGGCACATCGCAACGGCGCAGTACGAGTTCGGCAGCATCTTACGGTACATTGAAGACAACTGGAACCTGGGGCAACTGGGTACGACGGACAGCCGCGCCACGAGCCTGATCGGCTGCTTCAACTACTCGCAGTCACCGATCACTTTCCAAAAGATTCCATCATCACTCTCGAAGAGCTACTTCTTGCACGAGAAGCACTCGTACAAAGCGCCCGATACAGACTGGTAGCGCCTCAGACTTTTTTCATCACCCTTGCCTAGCCTGGGCGTACCGTCCCTTCGATCCAGACAAGGAGCACCGGGTATGCGCTTTTTTCAACAGACTTTAGTTGGTCTTGCCTTTGCGTTGTCAGTGCTTGCCCCGGCTAATGCCGCCACATCGCAAGGTTACAGCGGCAGCTGGCCCGTGACCGTAACCCATTCGCAACATAGCGACGGCACCTATTGCCTGACGCTCAAAGACGGCGGCAGCGAAGGCTTTAAGCACAGCGGCTTCGCAACGTTGGTGATTGGCAATACCAAATATACTTTCGGCACGTTCCAAGTCATTAACCGCACGCTGATCGCCACGATCCAGGCGCAGGGCTACGGACAGAACGCCGGCTTGGTGTTCGTTGCCTCCGCCAGCCATGGCAATATCAACAAGGGCGTTTTCGAAGACGTGTACGGCGGCGAAGATTTTGACTCGGGAGCACTGGCGTTCGGCACACGAAACGGCTGCTAAGGTAGCCATTCCGGCTCGCCCTTAGTAGTCGTCGTCGGGACTGCGGTCATCCGTACGGCTGAGGAAGTACTGCTTCGAACGTCGCCTGGGGATTGGGACGAACTTGCGCGGATGGGAGCCAAAGTCGAACGGATTGGTGATATTTTTGGCGCGTTCGTCGGTAGTGCCGAGCGACGGCAGGGCGAAAGTCGTTTCGATAAACTTCAGAATACTGCCGAACTCGTAGGCCGTGTGCGAGACATATCCGTGTTTGGCGTATGGTGAGATAACCAGTAGCGGGACGCGAAAACCGTTTTCGTACGAATTGTAAAGCGTCGGAGCGACGTGGTCGTACCAGCCGCCCCAATCGTCCCAAACGACGAAGATGGCGGTCGACTTCCAAAACTGACTCTCGCCAACGGCGTTGACGACGCTGGCGACCCAGTCGGGGCCGCTGCCATTGGTCACGCCGGCGTGGTCCGACGCCTCGGCTGTGGGCGTTACAAACGTGACGTCGGCGAGCTGACCGGCCGCGACGTCCTGGAGTACGCGGCGCGACGGCCAAATAACGTTCTTGTAGCTGGGACCGGCCCAAATCGGCTGGATGGCATCAACGGCATGCCATTGGCCCGCTCCCGAATGCGCCTGATAGTAACGCCACGTGATACCGGCATCGTTCATCTCCTCCATGATCGAGTGGCGCTTGAAGCACGGATAGACTAACGGGCCGGCTCCCCCCAATGCGTTAATTGTTGCGACTCGCGCGCCGCGAACCGAATCGCACCCGCCTTGCCTCCCCTTTTTTTGGGGGTCGGAGACGTTCTCGGAGGCTTTGATGGTCGAGCCGTCGGCGATGGTCGAGGTTCCGCTGACGAGATATTGATGTGCGGGAAAGCTGGGGCCTTGATTCGTCGCGAACATCCGGTCGCTGAGAACGTACGAGCGAGCCATCTCCCAATATGGCTCGACTTCGTCTTCGGGCACATAGGAATATGCCGCCACCTGGCGAGTCGGGCATTTCGATTGCGACCTTCGTAGGCAGTGCACGTGCTCTCCACTGAAGCCGTTCATCTTGCCGCGGTTATAGTCCGCGACCCACGCCGTGTGGCGGTGCGACAGGTCGAATGGGGCGGCTAAGGAGACGGGGGTTAAAGGAATCGTTTCGCCTTGCGGATTCTCTCCCGATTGCACGGTATCGGCACCCGGATAGCCGTTGAAAAGATCGTCGACGGTGCGATTTTCTTGAATAATAACGATGACGTGGGTTATCCGAGTGGGGTGCTGCGGCGCCATAGCAAGGCGCCGACCTTCAGCGGCGGGTTGCGCCGGCGACTGAGCGTTAAGGGCGGGGTTCGCGGCTGAGCCACAGCTTGCGGCGGCAACCGCAAGCACAAGGCTGATGCTACGCCATAAATTGCTAGACACGCTTTATCTCCTCGCGATGAGCTTGTCGGCGAGCTTATCGTGAAGTCTCCAACGCGGGGGTCTTCGGCTAGTTTAGTGGACCGGGCCCGAGTCTTTAATGAGCTTCAGCTCGATGAGATCGTTGTTATAAACGGTGTGCTGCGGAAAGTGGGTGCGGATGTCTCGGACAACCACCGGAATCTTCGCCATCGGATCGTACGCAATGCGCTGCTTCGACGTTGCCTTTAAGTAGCGTCCGCCTTGCTGCGTGAGCGTCCCCGTCGTGGTAATGAGGACCGTCGGTGCGGCGTTCGCGATCGGTCCCTTTCCATGGAACTCGTAGGAGCAGTTCCACGTATTGGGAGTGCCGGCAAAACCGTTAGCGCCGGGAATAATGGCGGCGTAGACCGTGTAGTTCTCGGTCCAACTGTTGCTTGCGTGGGCGCTGAGCTGCTTAAAGAGCCCGCGTGCTAAGAGCGGGAAGATCGTCAACTGCATCGGCGAGAGCGCATACGGCATCTGCGAGCACTTGACGGTTCCGCTCGAATAAACTTCACAGGTGTTGCTGGCGCGTGGACGCACCGTATTCCACCACGAGTCGGTCCCCGTGACCATATAACCGCCGTCGGCCTTAGGACCCTTGATGTCAATGGTCGTGGTCCCGGTTCCGTTGCCGGAGCTCGCGACGGGGGTATTGTAGCCGAACTGGTAGACCAGCTCGCGCGACACGCCGCTGGGCGTGTGTCCGTTCGCGGGCGGAGCGGTTTGCGCGCTTGCGGCCGTCTGCGCGCCGAGGACGATAAGAGCCGCGGCAAGCAGCCCGAACTTGTTCACAATGAGTACCTCCAGGGTGGTGCAATCCGTTTCCGAAGTCTTCGTCGGCCGGAACCATGCGCCTGGCGGGTATGCACCGCGGATGCCGCCATTCTTGGGGACAAGAATAGGTAAAAGGGGCGGCGAGCGACGTGAAGCGAAATCGAGGTACCGTGGAATATAAAAAATCCATCGAGGACGTCAAGAAAGCGCTTGATTCGGTGAAGCAGGCGACGCGCTCGCCGGCCGTGACCGCTCAGAGCCCCGGCGTGCGGGCGAGCCGCGCGCTCAAGCGCCTCGAAAAGGTCGCGACGACCGCTTAGGGTTGTTCAACCAGCCGTCGCCACCAAAGCCCCGCTACTGGAAGGCGCTGCTGGTTACGGTGCTGTTCTTAGCACCGATAATGTACTCCGTTCATTTCTTTATCCGAATGCCCAACGTCGTGTGGGCGGGACTGTTCGTTGGATTGGCACTCGCGTTTTCGGCTATCGTCTATATCCGTTTGCAAAACGACTGGCGTGCCGCCGATACAATGAGTCTCAACTACTTGCACCGGCGAACAACCGTCGAAAGAAACGTTCACGTCAAGAGACGTTAGCGGGTCGCGTTTGCCAGACGAGATGCGCGCGGCGCTGACCGATCGCACCACGCGCGGTATCGTCTCTACCGGATTGCCTTTATGCGGCGGTCTTTAGGCTTTTTTGCACATCGGTTCGGCCGGTGTGGGAGCCTCCATCCCTAAGTGAACTTCCCACTTCTTGCCCTTGGAATCGGCCTCGAACTTCTCGGGGATCGGCAACGGGAACGACGGGCTTACGACCGTGCACGTGTACGTGGACTTCTGGGCGCAGGTCGACGACGGAGCCATTTCCATAACTGTAAAGTAGCGGTGCATGTGCATGCTGATCGGGGACGAGACGATGCTGGCCGCGTAGCACTGGTTGGGCAGCGCCACCTGCGCCTGAACCTTGAACGTGGACTTGCTGTCGACGCCCGCGACGACGCTATTAGCCGTCGCCTTTTGCCACGACCCCGTTGCGGCCGAGGCAATCGAGGGCGTAAGAACGAGCAGCGCGATGGCTGCGTAACGGATATATTGCATGAGGGCATTTTTAGCACAAGCGGCCCCTTGTTCCCTCTGCAACTTGGTCAGGTTTTGCGGAACTGGTCGATGGCTAGGGCGCACTGCGAGGCTAGGCCGCGCGCGATGTCGTCGGCCGCGGTGCTAAAGAGCACGGCGCTCTGCTTGTCGGCAGTGATCATGCCGATCTCGTCCTCGCCGACCATCACCGGCGTGCAGAGGACGGCGCGATAGTGCGGCTCCTTGCCGCCGCGCGTATTTAGATACGACGGGACGTTGCGAACGTCGGCTTCGTTGAAGCGGCGCCGCTCCAAAAACGCTTCGCCGATCATGCCTTCCCCAAGGGCGTAGCTCTGCTTGGTCGGCGGCTCTTCGTTGCTATAGAAAAACTCCAACAGTTTACTTTCGGGATCGTACATCCACAGCGCGATGCGAACGTCGTCGTCGGGATCTTCACTGAGATAGTTCTTGGCCTCACCCATGCGGTCGCGCAGGTAGTGCGCGAGCAACGTCGCGCGCTCGTCGTCGTCGGCGGCTTTGCTAAGCAAATCAATGTAGAGCATCGCCGAGGTCGACCAGTTTTGCACCAGATTGGCGTAGTCTTCGATGGTGCTCTCGAGCTCCTCGGCGCTCTCGCGCGCCTCTTGGCGCAGCTCGAGCGAAACGTCGCCCAGCGTAAGCTTGCTGATTCCCGGCAGAATTGCAGCGACCGCAATTAATCCGAGCCAACCGATGTCGACGGCATCGAGCACCGGCCAGTTCTGCGCTTTAGTGCTCGGATGGAGTGGGAAGGCGTGGAAGATTGCGCCGAGCAGACCGGCAAGACCCAGCGTCACCTGCGCCACCGGCAGGTAGGCTCGCCAACGCGTCTCGTCGGTGTAGGCGCTCACACCGGGGCCTTACACGAAGGCGGTGGAATAAACCTCGCGTGAAGGCGATCGCGCGCATCCTTCTGGTGTTTATTTCTGCAGGCATCTACTTGGCGGTGGCGATTGCCGGTTTCGGCGGCGTCGTCGCCTTCTTCTCCGACGCCGCGATGATCGCGCTGACCGGCGTCTTCGTCGTGCTTTGTGTGGTTGCGTGTTTTGCCGGCGGAAGCGTGAGCCCGGGCGTGCGCGAGGACCGCAGCAATCGCTGGGTGATCTGGTTGCTCCTCGTCGTCGCGCTCGTCGACGCGTATGTCCCCGCGTTGTGCGACCGCATTGGGTTCTGGACGATCGACGGGGAGACGACGCGCTGGGTGGGTGTGGTCCTGATTGCGCTCGGCGGCACGCTGCGTATTCTGCCGGTCTTTATTCTCGGCAACCGCTTTAGCGGGCTGGTGGCGATTCAGCCCGGACATCAGTTGAAGACCGACGGACTCTACAGCGTGATCCGCCATCCGAGCTACTTGGGATTGCTGGTTACCGTGCTCGGATGGGGGCTTGCCTTTCGCTCGTGGATCGGCGTGCTCATCGGATTGCTCTTCGTTCCGATCATCGTCGCGCGGATCGTTTCTGAAGAACGCCTGCTGCAATCGCAATTCGGCGCGGACTATGATGCGTATCGCGCGCGAACGTGGCGGCTGATTCCGCGCGTTTACTAAACCTTATTTTCCCGCGGGCTGCACGCAGGGGCCGCGCTCCTGTAGATTGCCGATCGGCACGATGTGGAACGCGTAGCCCGGACCGACCGTGACGTTGGTGCCGTTGACCGCTTCGGTCGCAACGATGCCGGCGCCATACGGTATGGCGCGCAGGCCCATTTGGAACACAGATGGATCGTGCGTGAGGATCGAAGCGTCGGCCGGATCGCCGGCGATCTGTACTTCCTGGCCGTTGACGAGCAAGAAGCGGGGCTCCAGGATGATGATCCCGTTACGCGCGCGATTGCTGGCGGGAATAGCGTTGAGCACCACTCCGTATCCGAGCGTGCCGGATGGGAACTCGAAGCCGTCGCTCGAGACCCTGGCGGTGGTCTTAAACTGAAAGACTTGGCCCGAGAAGCAGTCGGCCGAATTCACCGTCGTCACCATCTCGGCCGGGATCAGCGGATAACACTGCAGCGCGGCGTCGGCGCGCGACGTTGCGGCCGCGACCGCAAGGACTGCGATCAATGAGAGCGACAAAAAATTGAAGCCGTTACGCATTGAGCCTCCGTTGGACGGTAGCAATCGGACGCTTATTAGGCTATAATCCTGCGGTCGCCTTCCAAGTGTAAGGAGTTTTCAACGTGAGCGAAGATGCCGCCATGAAGATCGCGGAACTGCTGCATCAGGTCGGCGAGGTGCACCACGTGGTGTTTGCCGACACCGACGGCAGCGACGACGACTGGGCAACGTTCTATTCCGACTGGCTGCTGCACCATTCCGAGCTTTCGCGGCTGCTCGGGCACGTGCCGGTGCGCAGCCATCTCACCCGCGATTTAGTGGAACTCGACGAGCAGTACATTTCGGTGAATCCGTCGGATCCGTGGCCGGCGTGGTACGCCCAAAAGTTGATTGCGAAGTACCGCTAGCGCTAGCGTTTACCGCCCTCTACTCTACGAGCTTCCACAGCGCTGCTGCCGTCGCTGTCATGCTCCGCCCAGCTTATATCGTCAGTGGTTCATCGAATCGGCGGAGTGATCGTGCTGCTGCGCCGTGAGCCACTGATGAATCGCTTCGATTAGGTCCGTGTCTCCGCTCGCGAGCACTACCGCCGCCCCAGTCGGAGTTTCGAAGTACCGGACCGACACCCGAGAAGCCGCGGATTGCAGACGAGCTAACCCGGGCATTGCTTTTCCGTGAATGTAGGCCGGGTCCGAGTAGTCGCCGCGTGAAAACATTGCAGCCTCTTGCAGCAAGTGAGATCGAACGAGAGCAATTTGTGCTGCGTCCATGTCGTGAACGACGATTTCAACGACGCCCCCGGTTGCGCTCGGCAAGAACATGTGCATGGCTTGCCGTTGATCGAAGGGCATGACCTGCGCACCATGTTCCATGACAATATCTTGATGCGACGTGTCTGCCAAAGCCGCAAAGGGAATAATCGCAAGCGCGAAGACCATCGTGGCCGTGTAGGACTTATGCTTCACTGAGTACCTCGGATAGAAGAGCGAGCGAATCCAGGAGAGCGTCGCGGTCATCCAGGGGGATCGCCTCAAAGACCTTAGCGAAACGCGCCCGGCGCGACGCGGAGAGACGTTGCACCGCTTTTGATCCAGCCGCCGTTAGCCGTAGTCTCACGAGCCGAGAATCGTCCTTGTCCCTCGAGCGATCGAGCCACCCGCGCCGTTCAAGAATCTTAGCCAAACGGCTGACCGTGCTTTTTTCTAAATGCAATCGCGCGGCGAGCTCATTTTGAAATATGCCGGGGTGGTCCGCGAGCTCGAAAAGCGCTTGAGCTTCTCCCACCGAAATCGGCGCGCCACAAGGCGTCCGATCCGGCCTATGCAGCCCCAACGCTCGGATCAGGGCCACGATCTGATGCTCGAAGGCAACGGGCGACGTTCTAGTAGTTCGATGACTCAACTGTTGTATAGTACAACTATCTTTGGCGTCTCGTCAACCTAAACGTGCTCTCGATCTACTGCCCGGTCTCCAGCCTGGCGCGAAGTACCACCGCTAGCTAGCGCCGCGCGACTAGGTCGCGAAAGACGCCTGGCGGCGAGCCGGTAATGCTCTTGAACGCGCGCGTGAGGTGGCTTTGATCGGCGAAGCCGCAGGCACCGGCAATATCGGCCAACGAGGCGTTGGGGTCGACCATTTGGCGGCAGGCCTGCTGGATGCGGACACGCGCGAGATACTCGCCGACGGTAATGCCTTCGTCGAGGCGGAATCCGCGTGAGAGCGATGCCGGATGAATGCCGATGCGTCTACCCAGGTCGTCAAGCGAAACGCCCGTTGCGTACTCTTGACGAAGCAGCCGTTTGACCTCATTGACCCAGGCGCGCTGCGGACGGTCGCCGTCAACTAGGCGTAGCGCAATCCCGAGCATCTCCGCGACGATGGCATCGACTTCGAACACGTCGTCGACCTGGTCATGCAGGAAGCGCTGCAGCAGTCCGACCGCCAACCAAACGGCCTCGCCGTGCTGCAGTTCGAAGCGCCAGGCCGCCGTGTCGAAAAGATGGCCGACGCGATCCTGCCACTCGGCTTGAAACTCGATGGCAAAGAAACGCTCCGGGCCGAGCACTTCATCGGAATGCACAAAACCGGCCGGATGAAAGGCGATGCTGAACGGTTCGTATTGAATCGTTACGCCGTCGCGGGTTTCGCGATAGCCGCCGGCAAACGGCAGGAGAAAATACGAGAGCGCGTGCTCGTGCACGCCGATCTTACGCGCCCGGTCGTGATAGACGACTGAGAGAAGCGCCCCGCCGATGGTCTTCGAACGCTCTACCTGCCCGTACCACTGGCCCGGGTTGAGTTTCTCGATCATGGCGTCTTGAACGATTTTAACATGTGTGATTCGGAAACGTCCAAGCAGCGTTCCATGCGCTGCGGCGATAATATACGCATGAAGCGTAAAGAAGCATTGGGTAGCGTTCTCGCCGGAGCGGGACTTTTACTTGGCGCAACGGCAAAAGCTCGCGCCGCCTCCGCGCCGATCGCCCCGGGTGCCGCGATTGCGGTTCCCAAAGACGGACGCATCAGAGTCGCGTTCGTTATTTCCAATAACGCAAACGTCATTGACCTCGCCGGCCCGTGGGAAACGTTTCAAGACGTTATGTCGCCCGGTGGTGACATGCCGTTCGAACTCAGCACGATCGCCGAAACGACGCAGATCGTGGAGACGACCGGCGGGCTGCGTATCGAGCCGACCTATTCGTTCGATACCATTCCGGCGATGCCGAACGTGGTCGTCGTTGGGGCGCAGTCGAACCATTCCGATCAGTTCATGGAAATGCTGCGGTTCGTGCAGGGCAAGGTGGACGTCACCATGTCGGTCTGCACCGGCGCGTTTAAGCTGGCAAAGTCGGGCATTCTGGACGGCAAGCAGGCCACGACGCACCACGAGTACTACGATTCGTTTGCCAAGCAGTTTCCCAAGGTTACCCTGGTCCGTGGTGAACGCTTTGTGGATAACGGGACCATCATTACGGCCGGCGGATTAACGTCGGGTATCTCGGCGGCGCTGCATGTGGTCGCGCGGTACTACGGCGTTCCCCACGCCGATCGGACGGCGGCATACATGGAGTTCGTTCCGACGGTGCGACCCGCTTAGCAGGGCAGTTCCTGAAGAAAAGCTTAGACTTCTCATGCGCAGCCGTGGCTGGCGCGATTTCGGAAGGCTGCCTTGACGGCGAAGCGAAGGCTCGCCCGGGAGGTATACCATGAGAAGTTTATTCGGCCTTATTCTTCTTCTCGCGCTAACCGTCGCATCGACGAGCGCGATCTCCGCATCAACTGCTCGCGGCACTGCCGTCGCGGCAGACGCGCAGCAGACCGCCGAGCCGGCTGAGTCGGCCGAGCCGTCGCAATCGCCCGACGCAATGGAGCCGGGCGACCCGCAAGGATCCCCGGAGCCTGTGGAATCGCAGGACGTCGAACAGACGCCCACCACGCCGCCGACAGGTGCGCCATAGCTAGGATTTCGGCAATCTGCGCAAGTGTGGTGTTCGCTTTAGCGACGCTGACGGCGGCGCGCGCCGGTACGCTTCCCGACATCAGCGGTGCGTGGTTTCCCAATGGCAATCCAACGATTCTATGCCGCATTAGTCAAAGCGGCAGTTCCGTGTCGCTGACCGACGAACACGGCGCGACCGCGACGGGAACCTTCACGGACCCGAGCACTTTGAGCACGGCCCGGGGCGGCAAGCAGATCACCGGCACCATCTCGAGCGATCTGCAAACGATCACCTGGAGTGACGGTGCCTACTGGTCGCGCGCCTCTGAGCCGAGCACGCCCGAGGCCACGCCAACGCCCGCACCGCCGAGCTAATGGATGATGCGACTCGCCGCCACGCCGGCGAGAACGATCGCAGCAGCGACTAGGGCAAACTGTCCCATCGCAAGGCGATCGCTACGCGTTATGGCGGCGTTTTGCCAGTTGATCGCGAGCCAGAGCAATATTGCCGCAACGCAAATCGTCGTGATAAGCGAGACCGCGACGCTAGCTCCGAAAGCGTAAAGCAAGAGCGACGTAGCGGCTTCGACGCACTGCAGGGCAACCGGCAGCCAAATGATGAGGCGTGGACCGTAGCTGTCGGCGCGTCCGTCAATGCCGAAGTGGACCGGAATGCTTTCCGGGAGATCACCGAACCGCGCCGCCGTCACTACCGCGGTCGCGACGATAAGGCCGAGGCCGAGCGCAATCAAGGCAACAACCATGCTGAGTGCTACTCGCTCCGGAGCCCTGAGTTACTGAACGTCGATTCCGAAGGGCGGCTTGGCTATCAAAGGCCCGTCCGGAACATAAACGGCGTTCGCGCCGTTACGCTCCGGGGAGAACCACCTGGATTGATGACTCTTAAGCTTGCCCGCCTTGCTCTAAGCGCGGGAATCGTTACCCTCGCGCTCGCGGACTGGAGCGGGCGCGATTCGTGGCGCGCGGTCTCGGGTTTCGCAACGGAGCACGCACTTGTCGTGCCGCAGGTTGCCCAACCGCCCGCTGCAGCTGTGGGTGCTGGGCCGCTGCACTACTTCGCCGATCCGGCAAGCAACGAGCTCTATGTGGTTTCCGGCAAGCTCGGCGGAAGATGAGTAGTCGCTAGCCGCTGCGAATTCAGCGGCTATTGTGCTAAGCGATCAAGTTAAGCTCGGGCGTCATGCCGAGCGCGGCTCTTACGATTTTGAAACGGTCGCGGGGATTTTCGACGAGGCGCTAATTTGCCACGTCGGATTCGTGCCTGCCGACGGCCAACCCGTCGTGCTGCCAACAATTCACGTACGCATCGATCGCGCGCTCTATCTGCACGGATCGGTGCTCGCCCGGTGGCTCAAAAATGCCGCCGGCACGAAGCTTTGCGTAACTGCCACGCTTGTTGACGCTATCGTGCTGGCGCGTTCGGCTTTCAACAGCTCGATGAACTACCGCTCGGCGGTGGTGATGGGCGTTGCGGAGGTGGTGGAATCCGAGGATGAGCGGAATACGGCACTCGAGGCGCTCGTAGAGCACGTTTGTCCGGGCCGGTGGGCCGACGTGCGGCTGCCAACCGAAGGCGAGCTGCGGACGACGCTCGTCGTGAAGCTGCCGATCGAAGAGGCTTCTGCGAAAATTCGCAGCGGTCCGCCCGGCGATTTCGAAGGTGATCTCAGCAGCGATTACTGGGCTGGATTGTTGCCGCTGCGCACGGTGCGCGGTGAGCCGATTCCGCATCCCGAGCTACGAGCAGGTATCCCCGTTCCGCGGTACTTGCGCTCGTAGCGTCATCGCTCGGTCGGTGCTACTGGGCTTGGTCTTTGAAAAAGCCGGCCATCGCGCCGCTGGAATCGATGACGAACATGAGCGGTTGAGTGCCGTTGGCGAAGTTACCGCGGTAGTGGTAGCGCTGGTAGCCTTCAACCGCATCGTGCGAAACATAGGTCAGATCTTTGAACGCGCCAAGTGACGCGAAAGATTGATCGACCTGTGCGATTGCAGAGGGCGTTAGCGAGGACTTCATTTGCGGGATCATCGGCGTTGCCGGCACGCGATGCGCCAGCAAGTCCTGAAAAAATGCGGTGAAACGGGCGGTGAGCGACGCATCGGGGGCAGGCCCGGGGCTCGCGGGCGGGCTGTCTTGGAAGAAGCCGACGATCGTGCCGTTGGAGTCGGTAACGAAGATTACCGGCAGCTGCCCCTTCGCGCAAATCGCGAGATAGTGATAGCGATGATATTTGTTCATCGACTCTTGGCCGACGTACTGGAGGCGCTCGAACGACCCACACGGAGTAAAGTCGCCCTGGATCTCCTTCTTCAAGCTCGGCGTGAAACCCGAGCGCATCGTGGAGGAGATTCCTGAGGGCGTGCGGCCGGCGAGCACGTCTTGCACGAACGACGTGAAGTGCGCCGTCGTTGCCGTGCTCACCGAGTTTGAACTCTGCGCGTACGCGGGCGCCACACATAAGAGGAGTGCCGCGAACACGACCAGCGCGAGTCTGGCGGCGCGTTCGCGCAGCTTGGTGCGCGCCAGGTCGATGCGGCGGGCACGGGTTTCGAGTTTTTTGGCGTCTTCAATCCACATTACATACTCTTTACGGTGCGTATAGGACATTTTATCGTAGGCGCGGCGTTCGGCGGCAGTCATGGCCTTGGCAAAATCTTTCGGCAATGCGACCTTGCGTTCTTCGGCGTCGGTTTCCAGCGCGATGGTGATGCGTTTGCCGCGCTCTACGCCGGCCGCTTTTCGCAGGGCACTAGGAACGCCGATCATCGGGCCCATGCCCATGTTGCAAATCGTAGTACGGTGCTCGGCGCCGTTGATGGTGACGCGGACCGGCACGCGGACCTTCCCGCCGAACGTCTTCATCACCGCCGGCGGCACCAGGACGTAGGTCGCCGTTGAATCCGGCCTGCCTTGGAGCAGCGCGCGGAACTCCTTTGTCACAACGGCGAATTTCGTGGCTGCAGGGGGCGTGCCTTTTACTTAGCCTTACTTTAACTTCGCGTATAGGAATGCGTCGGAGATCCCGCCGTCGCGGTCGATGTAGAGCGAGCGCAGCCTCCCTTCGAGGGTAAACCCGCATTTCTCGAGGACGCGAATCGAGGCGAGATTGTCGACGAATACGCTGGCCTCGAGGCGCCGGAGGTCGCCTGCCTCTAGAGCGTGATCGGCGAGCATCCGAGCGGCTTCGGTGGCGATACCACGTCCCCAGTACGATCGGCCCAGCCAATAACCGAACATCGCAACCCCTTCGCGCTCGCTCTCGAGCGGCTCGATCCCGAGTCCACCGGCCAGCGCACCATCCACCTCAATTACGAGATAGGTACTGCCGCTCTGATCCGCGACCGCGTGCGCGACCCATTCTTGCGCGTCGCGCATCGTATAGGGATGGGGGAACCGCTGCGTCATCCACCGTGCCACTAAAAATTCGTCGGCCTCGTGTTGTAAGGCGATGGCGTCGTCAATACGATAGGGGCGAAGGCGGCAGAGTTTGCCTATCACGTGCGAGTTATGCGCGTTTCCATACTAGGATGTTGGAGGTGCCCCAGATTTCGGGTGGTACCGTCCGGATCGTTAGGCGGTCGCCTTCGATGGTGAAGCGGCGCTCCAGCGTGGTTCCGATGAGATTGGTGAAAACGCTCACCTCCACGTGATGGAAGACGCGGTCGCCGCGCACTTCGTAACGTCCCGCGTACGCGAGAAAGTTTTGCAGTGCCTGCGTGCGCGCTTCTTCTGAGGAGGCCGTGCCCGAGGGTGAGGTCAGCGCCGGACGATGCGTGCCGGCCAAGACGGCGGACATGCGCGAATCGGCGCTATAGATGAGATAGCCGACCGGCTCGGGGCCGAAGCGCGGCCGGGACTTTCCGCTCGGCTCGTCGACGTTGAAGCTGAGCAGACTCCAGGCGCCGACGACGCCTTCGGCGGCCGCAGCTTTGATCGGCGTGGCGCTCGCAGCAGCGAGCAGACCGAACCCCGCGGCCAACTGAAGAATGCCGCGACGCGAGTAACCTTGAAATTGCTCGGGGTGGTGTTCGGTAGATGATGGCATGATTCGACGGGCATTCGCCGCGCTCGCGGTTTCGCTTGCTGCCGTAACGTCGGCCGCCGCCTCCTCCACCGTCGCGCAAGCCGACGCTGACGGCTTCTTAAGGCCGACGATTTTTCCGCGGCTGCCTTGGTGAGGGAACGCCGCTCAGCCGGTTTCCCTTTACCGTATGGGGGCTCATTTCGAACGATTTTCTGAAGCATTATGCCTTTACGGTCGATTTCGACGCGATGAAGATTGTTACCGCGGCGATTGAGACTGAGAGGCGCCTTAGTAGTAGACGATCGTTCGAAAAAGAATATCGGTCGGCCGGATCGTAGCGGTGTCGTGGTCCGGGTCGTTCCCAGAATCGTACTCTTTGATCCAGTTTCCGTACTTGTCGAACTCATAGCGGCTCGTTTGAATCTCCGTTCGTCCGTCACCAAAGTGAACGACTCGGCGAACGACGTGACCGCCCGCGTCACGGGTAAATGTCGTGACGTCGTAGGGTTTTCCCGCAGCATCGAGCCCATCGATTCGAACCACGCGATCGTTGCCATCGTAGACGAACAGCGAGCGTTCGACAAACTCGCCTTGTCCGCGCGTCGTACGCGATTCGACGAGGCGCCCGGTTTCGTCGTATCGCTCGTGCAGCGTTCGGTCGCCCATGTTCGAATGCACGATCACCGTCGTCGCGTCGACGCGCTCAAAGTGCTGATCGTCGACGAAATCGCCCTTATATTCCTTACTCTCGACCAAAGTGCACGTGCGATCGTACGTATCTTCGGCAACCAGCAGTTGAGACGTGTCAGGCCTGCCGTCGGCGCCGTCTTGCACGATTTGCCTTGTCGTGACGACGGTGTGCACCGGCCCCGCTAGCTCGTCGCGCGCGCAATCGCTTGGTCGCGTGGGGGTCGAGGCGCCCACGGCGATTGCGATCAAAAGCGTTAACGTCTCTCGCATAACTATACCGGCCCCCGCGTACCGTAGCGGCGGTCAACCCGGCAAATCGCGGGTGGCCGCCGGGCCGAGAAGCCATCCAGCAGGGCAGATTCGCTACTCACCGCTTTGCCAGCGGCTTCTCCAGAGACGCAGCATGACGTAGAACAAGAACGCCGTGCTGGTCCCAAAGAGGAGCATTCCATCGCCCGCCTCTGTGGCACCCATCATGCGCCACTGGCCGGCGAGTTCTAATCCGGACGAACCCCGCGTCGTGATCGAGTCGACTGAATAAAGAGCGGCATCTGCCGCAGATGGAAGCGCGCCCAGCTCCACGTATGCGACTGCCCAAAGCAGAGACTCGATCGCGTGCAGCACTGCCAGCAAAAGCGCAACCGCCACGATAATGACGATCGTTCCCGAAACGCTGTCTAAATACTTAGACCCTGGATGCAGAGGTCTGGCCCCGCTTCGTTCGATTGCACTCGCGATTAAAACGATAGCAATGATATGGATTGCGAGGGTGATTGCGACAAGCGCCAAGCTCCAGGCCCAGCTCGCGCCCCAGGTGCCCCAATTTTGCAAGATTTATATACCCCGCTCTTTCTGCACGGTACCGACGCCGCCGATCATTGGAGCGGGGCCGAGGGGAGATTCCATTTGCCATAGATCGCAAACACGCGTAAAAGAAAGCAGACGGCAACGGCGGCGATCGCAATAGCTCCGCTTGCGGGAAAGCCGACTGCACGTGCCGTGAGGACTAGCGCGATTGCCGCGAGCGCCGCGCTCGCATAGAAGCCGGAGCGCAATACCATGGGTTTGTGGCCCGAAAGCAGGTCGCGCAATATCCCGCCACCGATTCCGGTTACCAAGCCGAGGGTGCCGGCCATGATGGGATCGATGCCATGCGTAAGGGCTCGCTGCGTACCATCGACCGCAAAAAATCCCAGGCCGGCGGCGTCAAATAGCTGGACCGTGTGCTGCAGACGCCGCACGAGGCGATTCGCGCACATCACCAGGAGCGCCGCACCGACCGTTATCGCCAACACGTGCCAGTTTTCGAACGCGGCCGGTGGAATCGCCCCGATGATCAAGTCGCGCAGGACGCCTCCGGCAACGGCCGTGATAAAGGCCAAGACCAGTACGCCGAAGATGTCCATCCGCTCCCGGACGGCGACCGTTGCACCGCTTATGGCGAACGCAAACGTGCCGGCGAGATTGAGCCCTATTAACAAGTCGCTCATTGAGATCCCCACGCTACGGCTAGCTTTGTTCCGGCTCGCGCAAGTTTATTTGGGAGTGGCCATCCATCGTTGGCAAGATCGGTGGAGAATCGGCGGTTGCGCGGATCTCATCGAAGCTAATACTCGCCGTCGAAAAGGTTCTGTCGTGCTGGAATGTCAGCGGCTGGAGCGCGGTCTCGCTCTGAATGTAGCGACTTCCATCAACGTCTTGAAAGGTCACAAGCCACGGAACATCGGCCATGGGCCGGCTCGTGAAATTACCTTGCGTTTGGAGCTGCAGGATCTGATAGGTGTCCGCATCTACCCACAGCCCTCTGATTCTGTGGCGCTCGGGGTGACTTATCGGCTCCAGGCGTAAGTGATAGGCGTACAGACCGCCGAGGGGCTCGATGCCGAGCAGAGATATCTTATAAGCGCGATCGATTGCCGTGACCGTGGCAATCGTGGGTAGGTTGGACGCGCCGGGTAGGGTTGGGCCCTCGGCTCGCGCCGACGTCAGGCCGAACGAGTAGTTTGGAGTAACGAGCGGGATGCCCAGAAAATCGGGCGAGGCTTCCTTACGGTGCGCGTCTTGAGCGACGGTCTCGCTCTGTCCGCCGGCCCCCGTGTTCCACCCTAACGAAACACCAAGCTTAAGGTTGACGCCGCCGCTTTCGTGCGGCGTAGCCTGCTCTTCAACGCTTACTCCCTCGACGCGCACGTCGGCGCCGGAAAGGCCTTCGCCTTGAAAGTGTTCGGTCTCGTCCTTGTCGCCCTCGGAAACGTGGACGGTAATCCGATAGTAAAGCGGGTTTGGATACGACTGCGCTTGAAGGACGCGCTTAGCATGTTCGAAAATTTGATACGCATCGCCCGCTGCCGGCGCACTCGACGCGATACCGATAAACACGGTTAAGGGCAGAGTTATCAGCGTGGCTCCTCCACTTAGAGCGACGTGGCGCTCCGCTAGGTTTTCGGTACCGAGAGCGCCACTCCCACTTTAAACGAATAGGGGAATCTCGATTGTAGGCGTACCCGACGGGCATGGGAGGCTCGTTCGCGGCAGGTAGCGTTCTCTCGGTAAACGTCTCCGCTATTCGCACGGTCGAATATCACGGCGACCTCGTAACTACCGGCATCTTCAAATCACCGGTCGAAGGGCGTATTCGATTCGAGGGCGTGAACCTGCGTGGTGACGACCAGGCCGATCGTGAAAACCACGGTGGCCCAATCCGTGCCGTATATGCCTACGCCAACGAAGACTACCGGTGGTGGCAGGGCACTCTTGGACGAACGCTCTCTGCGGGGAAGTTCGGCGAGAATCTCACGTTAGAGGGAGTCGACGTTAGCAGCGCACTCGTCGGCGAACGATGGCGCGTCGGAACGGCGATCTTAGAAGTCACCTCGCCGCGCGTACCGTGCTATAAGCTCGGAATTGCAATGCAGGACCCGGGATTCATCCGGGCTTTCGCGCGTGCACTGCGTCCGGGCGCCTATTTAGGAATCGTCGAGGAGGGAGATGTCGGTGCCGGCGATTCGGTCGCGGTTACCTGGAAGCCCCAGCACAATCTAACGCTGGAAACGATGGCTCGAATTTACTTGTTCGAGCGCAAGCGCCTCGGAGAGCTGCTCGTGCCGCAGCTCCCCGACGAATGGCGAGAGTGGGTTACGTCACAGAGCGACTGAGAATACGGTTCCGAAACCCGACGTGCCGCCGGTCTTGGTCGTTCCGTAGAGCTTGCCTTTGACATCAATCATGGCAGCGGACGGGTTGCCCCCATCGGCTCCAAACGTGAAGCTATGGAGAAGCGTCTCGTCGCCCGACCTCGTCATTTGGAAGACCGTTCCGAAGTCGTCCGCACCGCCGGCAAACGTCGTGCCGAATAGCGTGCCCTTGACGGCCACCAGGCCGGCTTCGGGATCCGCGCCGTCCGACTCTCCCTTGAACTTATGGATTACGTGTTCTTTGCCGGAGCGACTCACGCGAAAGACCGTTCCGTTGTTGTTGCTGCCGCCGCCTTCGGACGTTGTGCCGTATAACGTACCATTAAGATCGATCAGCCCGGCGTCGGGATTGGACCCATCGGAACCGCCTTTAAACGCGTACACGATGCTTTCAGTGCCGGACGGATCGATCTTGAAAATCGTGCCGCATCCGCGGAAGTTACAGCCCGAGCCTCCGCCAAAGAACGTCGTGCCATAAAGCATACCTTTAACGTAGATCATTGGTGCGGAGGGCGCCTGACCGTCCGATCCGCCTTGGAATCGGTACAACACGCTTTCGGTGCCCGACTGATCGATCTTGAAAACGGTGCCGCAGCCGATACCGGAGTTACAGCTGGTGCCGCCGCCGGCCGACGTCGTACCGTACAGCGTTCCGTTGACGTTCGTTAGACTCGCCTCAGAGCCGGCGCCGTCGGTGCCGCCCATAAAACTATAGGCGACGTTCTCCACACCTTTCTTGGTGGTTGTGAAGACAGTCCCGTATGCGGTCGTACCGCCGTTCGGCGTCGTTCCATAGAGCAAACCCTTGACGGCAATCAGGCTCGCCTGCGGAAACTGGCCGTCCGGAGTGCCTTCGAAGCTGTGCAGAACCGTTTCGTCGCCGGCCAGCGTGATCTTGAAGATCGTTCCGTCACCATTGGCGGTGACCGTTCCGCCTTGAGAGGTCGTGCCGTAGAGGCTGCCGCCCACTTGCAGCAACGGCGCTAAAGGAAATGCTCCATCGGGGTTTCCTTTAAAGCTGTAGAGAGAGGCAAAAGTACCTGTGGAGACTTTTGACGCCGCCGATTGGGGGTTCTGACCCGGCGTAAACGGCGAGCTGCCGGCTGCTCCTTGCGAGCAGTCCGCGAGTAATGCGCAAAGCAAAACCAAGCTAAGACTTCGTACCTTCACTGTGTCTTTCTATAGGGAAGCGCTTGCCGGTAAATCGGCAAAGCAACGGGTGAATGTTTGTTTCTATCTAAGAGTGATGAAGAATTTGTGAGCAAAGGCGACGATGCATCTGCAGTTGGGATCGGGCCATACATCGCGTTCAGTAGCCAAGCGTAAGGCTCGATGAAACCCAATTGCATCAAAGGCGTCTCGCAGCGCGGCGTCTCCGATTTTCTCACCGCGCTTGCAGTATAGCGCAAATGCGGCCTTGAGCGCTGCGGAGCTTGCCGCTGCTTGTCCGTTTGCCCGGTGCACGCAGGCGGCGATCCAAAAATGACGAGTTGGCGACTGCAGCGCGGCGGTCCCATGTTCGTCGATCATCTGCTCGTTGCGACCGCTATAGGCGGCGGCATCCGAAGCGTTGCCGCTACTCAGGTACGTTAACGCCAGGTCATCGAGGACGTCGATCTCGTCGCCGTGACGACCCAAGCGCTGAAAACACGCGAGCGCCTCGTGCAATGAGGTGAGCGCGTCATCGGTCTTGCCTTCACATCGGGCGAGGCGCCCGCGACTCAATGCGACGTGTCCCGGATAGCGCGTATCCGACAGTGCCGGGGCCTCGCGCGGATACTCGGCGGCGGCACGCATCAGGTCGACGCTTCCCCGCTGCCAGGCGGCGTCCATGAGATTGCTCATGGCCAACAAGAACCCATCGTTAAACTGGTGCGCTTCTGCGACTTCGCGCGCACGGAGCAAAGCGCGCTGGGCTTCATCGAAGTCGCCGAGCTCGGTCAGCAAACATCCAAGGTTCATCAATGCGACGACCACGCGCGGGCTGCGCAGCGAATCAAACAGAGCCACGGCGGATCGCAGATGGACCAGCGCGTCATCCACTTCCCACAACCCAAAGCTCCCCGTTCCAACCAATCCGCTCGCGTCGGCTTCTGCTCGCCGGTCGCCGGTGAGCCGGCACAGCTCCAGCGTGGAACGCCCGATCTGGGCCAGACCGCCGAAGTCTCCCCGTTCTTGCGCGGAGTTGGCACGATCGCGCAGGACGCGCAGCTGCAACTCGAGGCTGCCGGTTTCCTCGGCCAGAGCGCGCGCAGACTCCGCGCAGCGCGCGGCCTCGTCGGTACGGCCGGAGTTGGCGTAAGCCATCGCCAAAATGGCCTCGGATCGAGCCCTTCCTGCCACGTCGCCGAGACTCTCGAAATTTTCTCGCGCGCCGGCCGCCGCGGCAATTGCTGCGTCCAAATCAAATCGCCGCACCGCATGACGCGCGCGCGCTTCTAGAGCAATCGCGCTCCAACGCGCATCTTTGTGACGCTTCACGCGCTCGTCGAGCAGGGCCATCGCCGCAAGCTCGCTGGTATGGTCGTCCTGACGCGCCGCAACGCGAATTCGTTCACTCAGTGCGGCGCAGATCTCTTCCTCTCCGAGCAGCGCGGCGACAGCGTCGAGCTTATCGAGGTCGGCGGCGCGTGCGCCGTCGAGCCGCGAACTCATGCGAACCCGCAACATCAGCGCATCGAAGATCAAGCGCGGGTCGCCCGAATCAAGGGCTAAGACGCGATCGGCGAGGTCCCGCGCATCGGCGTTGGCAAAGAGCCCGGCTGCGCGCGACGCCGCGATAAAATAGCGCTCGGCGGCGCGCCGCGTGTCATCGCCGCGCTCGTAGTGCGAGGCGATCTCTCGAGCACGATCGGCATCTTGCGTGCAATCGAGTATCCGCGCGATGCGGCGGTGACGATGGACGCGCGAACGCTTCGGCACCTCGTTGTAGATAGCACGGTGAATGAGGTGATGGGTGAACGCATAGTCGAAGCGGCCGCGTTCGGTAGATTCCCGGACGAGCTGAAGGTCGAGCAGCTCGTCGATGGCGCCCGAGACTTCGAGTTCGGGCAGGCCGCTGACGTCGCGAACGACGTCGAGCGTAAACCCGCCGCCGGCGACGGCCGCGACGTCGGCAACGAGACGAGTCGTCGTCGTTAAACGACCGATTCGCGTCGCGATCATCGCTTGAATGCTCTCGGGGATTTCTTGGCTTACCGTTCCGCCGTGCAGCGCATCGCGCACCATCTCCATAACGAAGAGCGGATTTCCTTCGCTGCGTTCGGAGATAACGCGGGCCGCGTCCCGGAGATTTAAAGCGCCGGGCGCGATCGCCGCGATGAGCTCGCGAACCGCGCCGTCGCTCAAGCCCCCCAGCGACATCCGTTCGGGAGTCGCCATACCCGAGGCTGCGCGTTCGAGTGCGCGCACCGGACTATCGGGCTTGACCTCGTCGTCGCGATACGTTGCGACGATCGCTATGGGGCGTGCGGCGCAATGTTGTGCCAGCGCCGCGAGCAACTCGATCGTTGCGACGCCTGCCCAATGGAGGTCTTCGAAAATCAACAACAACGGACGAGGTTTAGCGAGCTCGACGACGCCTTGTGCGATCGCATCAAAAAGGCGTCCTCGCTCGCTGCTTTCGCCGAGCGCCGGTAGCCGCGGCAGGTCGGGACGCCGCGCGCGTAACTCGGGAACGAACTCGGCAATCGCGGCCAGATGCTGCGTCGCCAGCTTCGAGACGGCGAGAAGGCCGGCGGCTTGGCGCAACGCCGATGCAACGGCCTGATATGGCCCGTCTTCCGGCGCACCGGTCACGCCTTCGATCACCCGTGCACCCTCAGCCTGCGCGCCTAACGCCAGCTCGTACGTCAGGCGGCTCTTTCCGATGCCGGCGGGGCCGCGCAGTAACACGATCGTTCCTTGACCGCGGGCAGCGCGCCGCCAGCTTTCGCGCAGGTCGCCAAGCTCGCGGTCGCGGCCGACGAGCGGCAGCGACGGCGTGGCGCGCATTCTCTCCACGGCCAAATCGGCTTGGTCCGCTTCGGGCCGGTCCGCATCGGGCAATGCGACACCCAACGCGATTGCGTCGCGCAACATGTTCGTCTCGGGCATCGGCTCGGCACCGATTTCGCTGCGCAAGGATCGAGCAAAACCGTCGTACGCGGAGAGCGCTCCGGCCGCGTCGCCTTCTTCGTAACGAACGGCCATGAGCTGGCGGACGATGTCTTCCCGCCATGGATCGGCCGCGAGCAGGCGCTGCGCGTAACTCGCCGCGGCTCGCAGCTCGCGCTTACGGCGCAGTGTAAGAATCAAGTTGGTGAGATCGCCGAGATAGAGGTCGCGAAACCGATCGCGTTCGGCTTCGATCCATTCGCCGGCCATGTCTTCGACGAGGTCGCCTTGGTAGAGGTCGATCGCGCGTTCGAGCGACGTTGGTTCCGCGCGGAGCCGCTCGTATTCCCAGAGGTCAACGTCCAGGCCGGCGACGTTCTTCCACGCGATGCTCTCGGCGGTAACGGCCAGCCACGGATCGCCATTCGGCTGAGGCAAGCTCTTGAGCAGGCGATGCAGATTGCGGCGCAGATTCTGCAGTGCGACTTCTTCCGTGTCGTTGGGCCAAATGGCAAACGCCATACGCGAGCGCACGATCGTCTCGCCGCGACGAAGCAGCATGTAGGCCAGAAGGGCCAGCGTCCAGGTGCGGCTGAGCAGTTTGATCTCGACGCCGCTTTCCGACACACTTCCTGTGCCGAACAGCTTCACGCGGAGCATCGAGGGCTAGCTTCGAGCGCTCGATAGTCGCTCCTGTGCCCTCGATTTTGGGTGAGGCGGGTGCGAGCCCGGCGCGCACAGGCAACGCCGGGCTCGCTGTTATGTGATTACTTGGCGCAGTAGATCGTGAAGGTCAGAACGATGCCCGATGGTGCGCCGCCCGGCCAGTTGAAGTGCCAACCCCACTCGCCGAAGTTCGGGGGGCTTTCGTCCATGCGCGGTCCGTTGTAGCCCAGCGTGAACGTCGAGCTTTGGCCCGCGCTATTCGAGTTGAAGCCGCCGTTAACGACGACGGGGAGGCTCGAAGGGCACGGATAGTGATAGAAGAGCGAGGTCGTCCCCGACGGAACGCTGTAGGTGCTGGCCTGCTGCCAAACGCCCGGCGCCTTTTTGGCCGGATTCATGATCCCGTTCATAACGACGGGGTTATAGGTTACCGCTTTGGCAGGGGCGCCCGAACCGATGAACGCCGCGAGGGCCGCCATCAGCGCCAAGCCCGAGAACGCGCGAAACTTCGACATTTTTGATTGCTCCTTAGTTTTAGTACGGCAAGTTATTTGAGAGCTGGGGTGCTCTGCAGGTGCCATACTAGCGGGCGGGCGTCTCCGGGGCGTCTCCGGCGGGCGGAATCGCGAAACTTGCGCAATCGCGCTCCGTAGAAGGGAGCGTGGGGGTGTTCGATGCCCTGATTCTGGGCCTCTGGCTCACGTTTCTGGGATACTGGTCGTTCGCGGCGACGCGGGTGAAGCGGCGAGCCGGCGGCGCACCGTGGCGCGGTGCCGTTCTTCGCACGGCTTTCGTTATCGGCGTCCTCGTATTAATTCGCGAGCTGTTTCGCCTGCGCATATGGCTCGTCGTGCCCACGCACGTTAACCCCATCACGGCAAACGCCGGCGTCGCAATTTGCGCACTTGGAGTCGCAATTGCAATCTGGGCACGAGTCTATCTCGGGCGGAATTGGGGCATGCCGATGTCGCTCCGTGAAGGACACGAGTTGGTAACGACGGGCCCGTACGAGTTCGTGCGCCATCCGATCTACACCGGCATTCTGTTGGCGCTGCTCGGGTCGACGATGGTCCACTGGTATCCTCGTGTGGTGCTGCTGCCGGTCATCTTCGCTTATTTCGTCTATGCAGCTCGCGTCGAAGAGCGCAGCATGCGGGAGCATTTCCCGAAAGAATACCCGATCTACGTTAAACGCACGAAAATGTTGATTCCGTTCCTGCTTTGACGGCGCGGAGTTCAACTCATAGCGTATCGAGCCGGATCGCTGCGACGAGCGCATCGAGAGCTGCGCTTTGCCGCAGGGCGCTCGACTCATCGTACGGACCTGACCATGAATAGCCGAAAACGGTATCGTAACGGTTATTGAACCAAATCGAGTTGGCGTTGCGGGCGATGAACGTTAGGTAGGCGGGTCGATGCGTCTCGTCAGGATCCGGATCTACGGAGCAGAGGTAGCTCAGATAGCGCATAAACGGGCCTTTGAACTGCGGCGTCTCGTCATCGGGGCCAACGGGCTCGGTGAGCACGCCGTACTGCGCCAGTGGCGACGCCGCTACGGCCGCAAAGAGCGGCCATGCCGCGCGCTCGATATAGGTGGCGTAATCGCGGGTGACCAGATACATGTCGGCTAGGCCACCGATGATGACCCCTTGATTGTAGGTGTAGGTAGGGTTCCCGTTATTGCGGCAGTCGTCCGATCGTAGTCCGTCATTAATAAGACCGGCTGCGTTTTGCATCCCGCTTTTGTTGAACCAGTTCAGGGCACTCCCGGCCCAATCGAGATAACGGCCCGCGAGGGTGCGCTGATAAAGACGAACGGCCAACGTAAAAAAGAGCTCGTTGACGATAGCGTTCTTATAGCGTAGGGCTTCGCCTCCGGCATAGTCGGGCTTATCCCAGCAGCACCCGCCGCCGCATTTGCCCGTCCACTGCGATGACATATCGTTGAAGATGAACTCCGCCATCCACAGAAAGTCGTCGGCCATCCGGCGCTCCTCGAGCACCTCGGAGTCCTTCAAAAGGTCGTAGGCGGCGAGCCACGCCAGCGCCCACCAGCCTTCGTCGTCGAAAACGGGCTGCGCACCATACACGGCGTAGTTCTCGGCGCTGTTGGCGAGGAACGTCGTCCACAACATTTGAGCGACGCCGGTTATCGGCCGAAGCGCAGCATAGTCGGCGATCACGTGCATCGCGTTGGCGGCCTGCCAAAATCGCAAGCCGTCCCAGCTGCCATCGTTGGCGTTGTACCAATTCTCGACAAGTCTCCGGTACGCGATATCGGCGTAACCGCTGTATCGGCGCCACATAGCGGCTAGGCGATCGGCTCGGTCGGGACCGCCACCGCGTAAACTACGCCCAGCGAATCGGTCCACATTCCGGCGCGCCCAAAGAGTCCGGCAAACCGCGCGTTGCGGGGGACGTCGAACGGCGCAAACGAGCTTCCGCCGGGACCTCCGAATGGCCCGTATTGTTTAAGCGAGGTCACAATGACGATCGAGTCCACGTACGAACCGCACTTACCGCCGATTGCCACGATCTCTTCGGCCGATTCAAGTGCGATGTCGGCGCGGGCGCTCCCCGAAGTGTAACCGCCCAGCGAAATCACACCTTGTCCGTAGCTCGGGCTGACATAATGAAAGAGCAACTGATTGAGATAGTCGCCCCATTTCACCTCGATCCGTCCGATCGTGGCGTCCTCCGGCATCGCCCACGGCGGCACCTCGTCTCCGCCTCCTCCGCCGACCGGGCCGGACTGAACGTATACAAACGGCATCGTCCTAGTTTCTGCGCTGCATTAACTCGCTCCTTAAGAGCTGATAGCGCCGTCCTTGGAAGGCCCGGGCTCCTCCAGAAGGAAGTTTGTCGACGGAGGTTATCGCTATGAAACACTTTTCACTGGTGTTGGCGCTAGCGTTTCCGGTCCTCGGCGGGTGCGGCGCCGGCGCATCGAACCAGCTTCCAATCGCCGGGCTGACCCAGCCGCAGGCGCTGCCCGCTAAAACTGGCGTCAGCGTCTATTGGTCGCTCTTCTACGCCGGAGCCGATCCGCAACTAGAGATCGCGAAAGCGCCATTAAAAGCGCAGTCGAAGGTGACCGATATCGGCGGTAACTCCCACAACCTGCTCGTCTGTGCGAACGCGACGCGCTTCGTCGGATCGAAGCTGTGGGTCATGAATCTTTCGCCGTGTCACGGATCCGGCGAAAGCATCGTCCAGGTCTACTCGTTGCCGCTAAAGACCAACAGCGCGCCCGAGAAGACGTTCATCCTCAACGGTCCCATATTTGCCGACCACATGACCTTCGATGCATCGGGTAACCTGTGGGTGCCGTCGTACAGCACCAACGCGGTCTATGAATTTGAAGGGCCATTTACGTCGAGCGGCCCCTTGTCGCCGGCGATAACGCTCACGCATGGCTTCAACACGCCGCAGGGCTTGGGCTTTGATCCCAAAGGGAATCTCTACGTCGCAAACACCGGAGCGACCAACGGAAACAATGCCATTACCGTCTATAAGGCACCGATTTCCAACCGCCAGCCGTATTATCTCAAGGGCGTCATCGCGCCGAGCGGCCTAAGCTTCGATTAAGAGCGGTAATTTATTCGTGTCGTCAAATGGAGCGACCGGCGCCATTGCCGAGTACGCGAGCGATCATCTGAAATCGGGCAACGCGCCCACGATCGTAGACCCGAAGGGGCTGGCGGGGAGTCCCTACGGAGCGGACCTCAACTTCGACGCCGCCGGCAACTTGTACGATGGCGACTGCAGCAGCACGCCGGGCATCTATTCTTACCCAACGGCGACGAAGAAGTTCAGCTCCAGCTTGGCGCCGTCGTTCTATACAAATGATACGATCACGATGATAGGGTGCGTCTGGGGGGTGGCCGTACACTAACGGGCATGGCAGCCCGTATTCTGGCCTTCTTGGCGGCGGCGCTTTTGGCCGGCGCCGCCCCTGGCGACACAATCTACGCGCATCCCGGCGAGCGCATTGCGATTGGAAGCGGCCGCCTGAACCTGTACTGTGTTGGGAGCGGCTCGCCGGCGGTCGTGTTTGATGCCGGGTTTGGCGATTGGTCCCCGGCCTGGTCGGTCGTGCAGCCGCGAATCGCTAAATGGACACGAGCATGCTCGTTCGATCGTAGCGGATACGGATTCAGCGACGCTGGACCGATGCCGCGCACCAGCGTTCGCATCGCCGACGAGCTGCACACCGCGCTGCACAACGCTGCGATTTCGCCGCCGTATATTTTGGTCGCGCACGCGTTCGGCAGCTACAACATGCGGGTCTTTGCCGACCGGCACATGCGCGACGTCGGCGGAATCGTTCTTGTGGACGCCGACGATAGCGACGTCGAGCCGGCAAAGTGGCAGTCCCGCGACCATCGCAGCTTTCAAAGGATCGTCGCCACGATGCGCGTCTGCCAACGTGCCGTGGCCAAAGGTCTGCCATTGCCGCCATTGCCGTCGCCGACCGGTCGGCCTCCGGGAACGTGCCCCGGCCTCTTCTTCCGCGGCTTGCCCGAATCGCGCTTCTCCGACGGGCTCAACGCCGCGCTTCTGCACCAGGTGCAGACGCAAGCTTCTCTCTACGATGCGGCAATCTCCGAGATGGAGGAGATGCCCGGGGATGAAGCTTACTTGCAGCACCACGTTACGTCTTTTGGCTCGCGGCCGATTCGCGTACTTACGACTTGGCATTTCGGTAAACCACCGGCGACGCCGGCGAGCGTGCATAACGACCGCATGGCGTTCGAGCACGATTCCGCGCTAGCGCAGGGCTCGTGGTTGCGCCTCTCGACGAACTCGAAGCAGATTTTCGATTACGACGAGGGCCGGCAATACATTCAACTCGACCATCCGGACATCGTCGTTGACGCAATTCGCGAGGTTTTGAATTCAGAGCAACGCCAACTTTAGCACCAGTTCGACGCTAGATTTTGGCACGCCGCCGGTCGGGCAGACCCTCGTGACCCAGGCGGTGCTCGCGCAATAATCCGGGGGAGTCGCCGGAATAGGCCCGAACGGACCCCCTATGATAGGCACGGATTTGAGCGGCCGCGCGTTCGCTATTGCGGCGGTCATTGCAGTACTGGCCGGCTGCGGCGGGGGATCTCGGCCACAGTTACCTCCGACTGGACCCTTGCAACAGAGCGGTTCGGCGAAGAGTCTTGCCGTGGCCGGACAACCCAACCACAGCCGGTCATGGATGGCTCCCGATGCTAAGGCAAAAGATTTGCTCTACATCACCAACCCGGGTCACAATGAGGTCCTGGTTTACACCTATCCGCAATACAAGTTGGTGGGAACGCTGTCGGGCTTTTATTTCGTTCCCGACGGGGTATGCACCGACAAGAAAGGCAACGTCTGGATCGTAAACAACACCGCCCAGGAGATTGTCGAGTATAAGCACGGCGGCACGAGTCAAATCGCGAGCCTAAGCGACCCGGGCTATTACCCGACGATCTGTTCCGTCGATCCAACGACTGGAAACCTCGCCGTCGCCAACAAAGAGACCATCGACTCTTCTCCGCAACAAGGGAACGTTGCCATCTACGCGCATGCCAAGGGCACGCCGACACTCTACAAGGATTCCGAACTTTTCCAGGTGTGGTTCTGCGGCTACGACGATAAGGGCAACCTCTATATAGACGGCACCAAGGGCTACTCCGTCACCTTTGGGTTTGCCGAACTCCCCAAGGGTAAATCCAAGGTCACCAACATCGCGCTAAAGGGCGGCACGATTTACTTCCCCGGCAAAATCTTGTGGGATGGTAAGCATGTGCTAATTGGCGATCAGACATATCAGAATAAATATCCCTATACCTCGGGTATTTATCAAACCACGGGTGCCGGCGGGAAGATCGTCGATACGACGGCGCTCACCGGTTCCTCGGATGTCGCTGGTTTCTGGATCGAGGGCAGCACCGTTATAGCACCCGATATTGGCCTTTTAAACATTAGCCTCTACAAATATCCGGCCGGCGGTAAGGCTA